>Ga0101943_1000064_pt1 | contig 326219 bp, 313 predicted proteins | sample DewCreD2012metaG_5_FD_75244 | JGI IMG/M metagenome (GOLD analysis project Ga0101943, IMG submission 75244) | Hot spring sediment bacterial and archeal communities from British Columbia, Canada, to study Microbial Dark Matter (Phase II) - Dewar... ... | reverse complement strand
CGCGGTACCACCCGGCTTCCCCACCGCACGGCGTGCGGCAGGGCCCTCTCGGAACGGGACTCACGTCCGATTCCGCCGGCCTGGGCAACGGGAGCCGGAACCCCGTCGGCGCCTACTGGGCCCTGCTGCCGTTCGGGCCGCCCCTCGCAGGAGAACTCCGCTGTCCCTCCGACGCCGCGCTCACACCACCCCGCGGCTCTCTTGGGTCGAAGTCGGACAGCCTACACGTCCCTGGTCTTCGGGTTTGTGCACGATCCTAGGAGGCCACGCCGGCTCTGTCAACGGGTGTTCGATGCAGCGCGTTGATCAACCACCACTTGCCCCCCGCTCAGGGTCGCCCGCAGGGTCTGCACGAACCGCCGGGCCCACTCGTTGAGGCCGCGTCCCCGCAGGTACACCAGGTCCACGAACCGCTGGGGCATCTCCGCCCCCACCAGCCGCACCGGGACCAGACTGCCCTCCGCCACCTCCCGGCGCACCGCGATCTTCGGCAGCAAGGAGATCCCTACACCGCGTTCCACCATCTTCTTGGTGGCCTCGATGGTGTCCAGTTCCAGGACCACGTTGGGGATCAAACCCTGCCGGCGGAAGGTGGCGTTGAGGAGCGTCCAGTCGCTGGACCCGCGGTCGTAGAAGATGAGGGGCTGGCTGGCCACCTCCTCCAGGGTGACCCGCCCCGCTTTCGCGAACGGGTGGCGCGGGTACACCACCAGGACGAAGGGATCCCGAGCCAGGTGGATGGTCTCCACCTGAGGGTGGCTGAGCGACCGGGCGAGCCCGATCTCGGCCTCCTCGTTGAGGACCATCTGCAGGACGTCCCGGGAGTGCCCGGTGCGGATCAGCACCTTGCAGTCCTCGCACTCCTGACGGAACCGCTTGAGGGCCTCGGGCAGGAGGTAGGTACACAGGGAAGGAACCGCCGCCAGGGTCAGCGGTCCCGCGGACGGGCCCACGGTCTGCTGGACCGCGTGCTGGCCCTCCACCACCGCCTGGATGGCCCGCTCCGCGTAGGGCAGCAGCGCCTCCCCGGCCTCCGTGAGGCGCACGGTGCGTCCGTCCCGCTCGAACAGCCGCTTGCCCAGGGCGCGCTCCAACGACTGGATCCGGGCGCTCACCGCAGGCTGGGACAGGAACAGGGCCTCCGCGGCGCGGTGGAAACTCCGGAAGGTGGCCACCGCCACGAACGCCTCCAGCTGGTGTAGCTCCACGGTCCCGCCCACCGACCTCACCTCAGCCCGGGGTCCGGTCCCACGGCCCCGCGCCTGCTCTGTGCCTTACCCTAGCCGCCCGCGCCCCCGCCCGTAAAGCCAGGCTCCGTCATCCGGGAGGGATCGAGGATCCGCTTCAGATCCTCCTCCGACAGCCCGGTGCGTTCGCGGGCCACCTCCCGGATCGTCCGTCCGGTCCGGGCCGCCTCCTTGGCCACCTCTGCGGCCGCGTCGTAGCCGATCACCGGAGCCAGGGCGGTAGCCAGCATCAGGCCGCGCTCCACCATCTCCGGGCCCCGCGACGTGGCCCGCAGGCCCGCCACGCACTGCCGGGCGAAGTTGCGGGACGCGTTGGCCAGCAGCCGGATGGACTGCAGGAGGTTGTAGCCCATCACGGGCATCATGGTGTTCAGCTCGAAGTTCCCCCACTGGTTGCCCAGGGCCACCACGAGGTCGTTGCCCTGCACCTGCGCGCACACCTGGATCACGGACTCCGGGATGACGGGGTTCACCTTGCCCGGCATGATGGACGACCCCGGCTGCACCGCGGGGAGCTCCAGCTCCGCCAGGCCCGCGTGGGGGCCAGAGCCCATCCACCGGATGTCGTTGGCCACCTTCATGAGGGCGGTGGCGTAGGTGCGCAGGACACCGCTGGTGAACACCACCGGATCCAGGCACGCCTGGGCGCGGAAGTGGTTGGGGGTCTCCCGCACGGGGAACCCCAGGGCCGCGGTGAGCTTTGCACACACCCGCTCCGCGAACTCCGGGTGGCGGCCCGTCCCGGTGCCCACCGCGGTGCCACCCAGGGGCAGCTCCCGCAGGCGGTCCTCCGCCACGGAGAGATTGTCCAGGGCGGCCTCCACGTGCCCCGCGTACCCCGTGAACTCCTGGCCCAGCCGGATGGGGGTCGCGTCCATGAGGTGGGTACGGCCGGTCTTCACCACCGGCAGGAATTCCTCCGCCTTCCGCCGGAAGGTGTCCCGCAGCTCCTCCAAGGCCGGGCGCAGCTGCTCCCGGATCTCCAGAAGCGCTGCCAGCTGGATGGCGGACGGGATGACGTCGTTGCTGCTCTGGCCCAGGTTCACGTGGTCATTGGGGTGGACCCGCCTGGAACCCCTCGCCTCGCCCAGGAGTTCCGCCGCCCGGTTGGCAATCACCTCGTTGGCGTTCATGTTGGTGGACGTCCCGGACCCGGTCTGGAACACGTCCACCACGAACTCGCGGTCCCACACTCCGTCGGCAACTTCCTGGGCCGCCCGCATGATGGCGTCCGCCAGCGTGCGGTCCAACAGTCCCAGTTCCGCGTTCACTTCGGCGGCGTAGCGCTTGATCAGGCCGAGGGCGCGGATGAAAACCCGGGGGAACCGAAGGTCGCTGATGGGGAAGTTCAGCACCGCCCGCTGGGTGCTGGCTCCGTACAGGGCGTCCGCGGGAACCTCCATGGGGCCGAGGGTGTCCCGCTCGATCCGCACTCTACGCTCAGCGGTGGTGGGCTCGGTCACGGCGCCTCCTCCAGGGGTGGTCTCAAGACCAGTCTAGCAGCCCGCCGCGGGCTCCGGGGGTCCGCCCGGCTCGGGCCCGGGCCGCGGCAGGCGCACCACCGCATCCGCGTGGCGTGCCACGGCCTCGTCCCAGGTGAACAGGAACACCTGCCGCTCCGTGGACAGTTCCCGCAGCCAGTCCAGGGCACGGTGCCGGCGCTCGGGGTCGAAGGTCACGAAGGGGTCGTCCAGAAGCAGCGGGGGCCGTACCCCGGGTGCGAGGACGTCCACCAGGGCCACCCGCGCGGCCAAGTAGACCAGGTCCACGGTCCCGCGGCTCAGCTGCGGCTCCTCGGGCACTAGCCAGCAGCCTGCCTCCTCGGACCACACCTCCACGCGCAGCCTGTCCGCGTCGTGGGGTACCCGGACCCGGGTGTACCGTCCTCCCGTGAGGCGCGCCAGGGACTTCCCCGCCTTCTCCTCCACCGCCCGGCGGGCTGGGACCTCCACCGCAGCCTTCGCCTCCTCCAGCACCTCCACCGCGGCGCGCAGCGCCTGGCGCCGGCGCTCGAGCCGCTCCAGCTCCGCGCGGCAGGCGGCCAGCTCCTCCTCCGCCCGCAGCAGGGCTTCCTCGTCAGGTGCCGCCTCCAGCTGCACCTCCAGGCGCTGCAGCTCGCGTTGCAGCTGCTGCTGCTCGTTGACTAGGCGCTGGGTCTCGCCTTCCAGGCGCTGCAGCTCGAGTGGCAGCAGTACCTTGGCCCGGATCGCCTCGTCGTCCAGAAACTGCAGCTGTGCATGCAGGTCCACGGACAGGGTCTGCAGCTCCTCCCTCAACTTCTGCGGGTCCCGGCCCCGCAGGAGGCCCTGGATCCGCTCCTGGCTGGACTGCAGGGCTTGTTCAAGCTGCCGGCGCCGCCCGACCCGGTCTTCCAGCTCCTCGACGGACCGGGCCTGCGCGGCCGCTAGGTGCTCCTGGGCCTGGGCGCGCAGGTCCTGCGCCTGTGCGCGCAGCTGCCCGGCTAGGCGCGACCGCTCCCGGTTCTGGGCCTCCGCGTCCGCCCTCACGCGGCGCGCGGCTTCTGCCCGTTGCCAGCTCCTCCACCCCGCGAAGGCCGCGGCCACCGCAACGGCTAGCAGCACGGCCCGCATTGCGTCCGGCAGGCCTGGCCACGCCGCCGCGACCGCTGCCGCCCCGGCCACCCCCCACACCCACCGAGCCGGAGGCTGGACCTCCGGCAGCTCCACCGCGCTGCGTTCAAGCTGCGCGGCCCTCGCCTCCAGCTCCTCCGCGCGTCTCAGGGAGTCCCGGACACGTTCCAGGGTCCCGTCTTCGGCTGGCGGGAGCCTCTCCAGCTCCTCCCGGTCACGGCGGACGCGTTCTTCCAGAGCCTCCACCTGCTCCAGCACCTCGCGGCGCCAGCTGACTTCCTTGCGGAGCCATTCCGAGCGCTCCCGGGCCTGCTGGACTCTGCGGTTCAGGTCCAGGAGCTCGTTGCGGTCCTTTAGCTCCGCTTCCAGCTCCGCCAAGCGCTCCCGGACCCCAGCAGCCTTTAGGGCGGTGTTTCGGGCCTCCTGGACGTCCCGTCGGAGATCCTCCACGCGCGCCTGCAGCTCCCGGAGCCTCTGCCGGGCGCGGGACAGACGGCCGGGGTTGGAGGCAGGCCGCGCTAGGCCCCGCTCCAGGTCCTCCAGAGCTTTTTGCAGCGCCTGCAGGGCCCGGGAGGCGTCCTCGTCCGCCCCCGCCACGATGCGGCCCAGCTGCGCCGCCACGTCGCGCTCGCCGATGCGATGCAACTCGGCCTGGCGCACGTGGGCGGTGGCCAGGAAGGCCTTCTCCGACTGGAACCCCAGGGCCCGACCGATGGCCTGCTGTACCTCCCGGGGCCGTTCCCAGGTCCTCCCCTGTCCCTTCAGCAGCACCCGGCCCGCGCCGAAGTCCTTGACCAGCTCGAACCGGCCCTGAGGCACCTCGAAGACCAGCTGCAGGACCGGGGCACCGGCCCCTCCCCAGGGCCGCACAGCTTCGTCGTGGCGGTCGGACGCAGGGTTCGCAAACAGCGCCATGCGGAGGGCGTCGCGGAGCGCGGACTTGCCCGCCTCGTTGGGCCCCACCACCGCGTTGAATCCCGGAGCGAAGCGGAAGCAGGCGCTGCGGTGCTGGCGGAAATTCTCGACCCTCAGCTCCAGCAGCTTCACCCGTGCACTCCACGCCCCTGCAGGGCCGCGACCCCCAGCTGCAGGGCTTCCTCCAGGTACGGCCGCTCCTCCGGACCGGACGCCTGCAGGCGGCTCTGCATCCTCCGGACGAACTGCCCCAGGACGGTGGCCGGCTCGAACCTCTGCAGAGCTTCTTCGTCCAGCCTTGGGTGGGACAGGTCGCGGAGGACCAACCGGAAGAACCGGTCGCCGTAGTCCTGCTGCAGCGCGTGGAGGGAGAATACCTGGTCCGCTTCCCGGAGACCCTGCAGGGTCAGGTCCAGAACCAGCTCAGGATCCGCCAGCTCCTCCAGCTGTGCCCGCAGGGCCTCGTCGTCCAGACCCTCCACGGACACCGCCAGCCGCTGGTACCGGCGCCGCGCCACCCGCACGGGCTCGACCTGGACTTTGCCCGGCGCCTCCACGGTCACCAGCAACACGTGGCCGAACCCCGGCTGGTCCAAGCTTAGGAACTCCGGCGCGCCCGCGTACCAGCTCACGTGCGGAGGGCCGTGCACCTCCTGCGCCGAGTGCCAGTCTCCCAGGGCCAGGTAGTCCAGGCCGACCGCCCGGATCTGGTCTGGCCGGATGGCGGCGGGATCCTCCACCTGTCCGGGGCGGTAGACGGGACCGTGCGCCACCCCTACCGCGGGCCCCCGGGGCCTGGGCCAAGCCTCCAGGGGGTTCTGGCCGGGGGTTGCGGAGCGGCCCACCACCACCAGCCCGAAGTCCAGCTGCACCGCCTCCGGCTGCTCGCCGAACACCACCACGCCCTCCGCGCGGCCCAGGAAGTCCGGCCGCTTCCAGACCCCGTCGGGCGCCGCGTCGTGGTTGCCCGCCACCGCGAACACCCGCACCCCCGCCTGGGCGAGCCTGCGGAGCTGGTCGGCGGCAAAGGAGGCAACGGAGCGGGGAGGGTGCGGTGTGTCGAACAGGTCCCCGGCCACCAGGACCACCTGGCAGCGCCGCTCCAGCGCCAGGTCCACGCACCGGACAAAGGTCCGGCGCAGCTGCTCGCGCTGCTCCCCGCCCTTCGCCCCGAGGCCGCTGAACCGCGCCCCCAGGTGGACGTCGGCCACGTGCAGGATCCGGATCACCGTGTCCCCAGCCGGTCCAGCAACGGGAGGAGCTCCCGGAGGTCGTGGATGCGGTCGCAGTCCACGTCCTGGAACACACGGTCCCGGTCGATGAGCACCGGGTGCAGCCCCGCGGCGCGCGCTCCCCGCACGTCCGCCTCGTAGGAGTCCCCCACGTGTACCGCCTCCGCGGGGCGCACCCCCACCGCGTCCAGGGCTACCTGGAAGATCCGGGGGTCCGGTTTAGCCGCCCCCACGAGGGCAGATGCCACCACCGCGTCGAAGTACCCGCGCAGGCCCGCGCGGTCGAGGACTTCGGGCAGGTCCGGCTCCCAGTTGCTGACCACCGCCAGCCGGAACCCCCTGCGGCGCAGCTCTTCCAACACCGCGGGTGCCTCCGGATAGGGGACGTACTCCGGCCGGGTCCGGGCCAGCACCTGGTGCATCCGGTCCGCGATCTCGTCCTCGTGGCCGGGAACTTCCAGATTGGCCACCATCTCTCGCAGGAACTGGCGCCAGGTCTGCTCGGTGAACTGGTCCGGCGGGATGTGGCTGAGGGCGTCGCTGGCGCGGGCGTACGCCCGCTGGAGGGCCTCCCGGTCCAGGGTGACGTCGAACTCGCCCAGGCCCTCCGCCCACACGTCGAACCACGACGGCCTGCCCTCCAGCAGGGTGTGGCCCGCGTCCAGGAACACCGCCCGTACCGCTCCCATCGCCACCATCCTGCCAGCTCCTTCAGTCCCCGCGCGCGGTGTACGGGCAGATGGACGCAAAGGCGCAGTACCGGCAGGCCCGGTACCAGTCCGGAGTCGCCACGAACTCCTGCCGACGGATCCCCTCCGCCACCCGGTCGATCACCTCCTCCGCCTCCGCCACCCACTCCGGTTCCGGGCGGACGGACCCCACCACGACCCCCTCGGGGTTCAAAAAGTGCAGCTCCATGCGGTCCGGCAGCCGCCCGTGCACCTCGCGGTAGGCCAGGGCGTACAACCGCAGCTGCAGGCTGTCGCGGGCGCGGTCGTCCGCCTTCGCCTCCTCCCGCACCTCCGAGGTCTTGAAGTCCACGATGCACACCTGCCCGTCCCGTACGTCCACCCGATCCCACCGGCCCCGAACCCGGGTGTTGTTGCGGAAAAACGAGAAGGGCGCTTCCACCATGGTGGGCACGTGGCCCCACGCCTCCTGGAACTCGAAGAAGCGCCGGAGCACCTCCCGCCCCTCCTGCATGCGGCGCTCCTCGTGCTCGGGGCTCAGGAACCCCTCGTTGACCCACACCCGCTCGAAGTGGGCCACCAGGTCCTCCAGGGTCACCGGCTGGCGGCGGGCGCGGCGGCGGTGGTACTCGCGGAGGGCCTCGTGGATGGCGGTGCCGTAGGCGACCCGGTGGTCCCGGGTCACGGGCACCCGCAACACGTGGGTGTACTTGTACTTGAGGGGACAGGTCTCGTAGTCGTCCAGCTGGCGGAACGAAACGCTGATCACGGCGTCCGCAGGGAGGGTACCCGCCAGGAGCTCCGACTGGGAGGCCGGGGCGTGGCGGTGGATCTGCTCCAGGGCGGAGGCGCGGAAGGCGCCGCCCTGCAGGCCCGGTCGGTCCAGGGCCTCCAGGACGAACCGGCTCACCTTCCGCGGCCGGGCGCCCCCGTAGTCTCGGGCGCTGGTGAAGTACAGCTCCCGCCTGGCCCGGGTCATGGCCACGTAGAACAGCCGCCGCTCCTCCTGCAGGTGGTGGTCGCCCGCGGGCAGCTCGTCCCGGATCAGGGCTTCCGGCAGCTCGATGGGGTCCGAGCGGTCCGGGACCGGGAACTTGTGGCTCACGCACGAGCCGATGAACACCACGGGGAACTCCAGCCCCTTCGCCTTGTGCACCGTCATCACCTGAACCGCGTCCGCTTCCGGGTCCAGCTCCTCCACGGGCGGGTCGTCGCCCGCGGCGATGAGTTCGTCCACGTAGCGGACGAACTCCACCGCCCGGTCGTACCGCAGCAGGGGCGCCGCGCGGGCCACCAGATCGAAGAACCGCGCCAGGTTGCGGACCCGCGCCTCGTCGGTGGGGTCCCCGGAGGTCGCCAGGCGCTGCACGTAGCCCGTGCGCTCCACCAGGTAGACGTACAGCACCCGCCCCGTGGGCTGTTCGACGGCGAGCCGCCGCATGGCGTCCAGGTCGTCCGTCAGCTTGGCCAGGGCCGCCAGGCTCTCGGGCTGCAGCTCCTCCCGCAGGTCCGCGAACTCGGTGGCCGCGTCTCCACCGTCCACCAGTTGGCGGACCACGTGGTCCAGGGAGCGGTTGCGGGCCTGCGCCGCGGCCAAGCACCGGGACACGTCCGTGGGACTGGCCAGGTACAGGGGCGAGGTGGCGAGGAAGTACAGGCTGAGGTTGTCCCGGGGATTCGCCAGGGCCCGGAGGAAGCTGAGCACCAGCCGGATCTCCTCCCGGTCATACAGCCCCCGCGTCCCCGTGAACTGGTGCGGGATCCCGCGCAGGTTGAGGGCCCGAAGGAACGGCTCCGCGTCGGCGTTGGAGCGCACCAGGATGGCCACGTCCCGGTAGCGCCACACGCCCTGTTCCACGCGCTCCGCGATGGTGCGGGCCACCGCGTCGGCCTCCGTGGTGAGGGAGTCGAAGTGCAGGTGCTGCGGCTCCGGGCCCTCCGGGCAGTCCGCCACCAGCCGCTTGTCCACCCGCTCGCGCACCTCGAGCCGGTCCGGGTCGTTGTGCCGGATCAGACGGTAGGCCGCGTCCAGGATGGCCTGGCTGCTCCGGTAGTTGCGGACCAGGACGATGCGTTCGGCGTCCGGATAGGTCCGGGTGAAGTTCAGGAGGTTGCTGAGGGCCGCCCCGCGCCATTTGTAGATCGCCTGGTCGTCGTCGCCCACCGCGGTCACGTTGCGGTGGGCCGCCCCCAGGAGCTTGACCAACTCGAACTGCGCGTAGTTGGTATCCTGGAACTCGTCCACCAGCACGTACCGGAACCGCTCCTGGTACCGCCGCAGGACCTGCGGGTGCTCCCGGAAGAGCTGTAGGGTGCGGGTGATGAGGTCCCCGAAGTCCAGCAGCCCGTGCTCCGCCATGTGGCGCTGGTACGCGGCGTACGTCTGCGCCAGCTCCAGCTGGCGCTCCGCCTCGGCCTGGGCCTCCGGGTCTGTGGCGGAAGCGGCCAGCGACTCCGCGTAGCGCCGGTAGTCCTCGGGAGAGACGTCCTCGTCCTTGGCCCGGCTGAACAGCTGGACCAGCGCCTGGAGGTGGCGCGTGGGGTCGGCCAGCGGGCGGTAGCGCCGCAGGGGCAGTTCGAACAGGTGCTCGCGGAGGAACAGGACCTGTTCCGCGCGGTTCAACACCCGGAAGTCCGGGGGCAATCCCAAAAGCAGCGCGTGTTCCCTCAGGACCCGGTCCCCGAACGCGTGGAACGTGGAGATCCACACCTCCGTGTAGCCGTAGGGGACCAGCACGTCCACCCGTTCCTCCATCTCCCCTGCGGCTTTGTCCGTGAAGGTGAGGGCGAGGATCTCCTGGGGCCTGGCCCGCTTGGTCGCGATGAGGTACGCGATGCGGCGGGTGACCACGGAGGTCTTCCCTGTGCCGGCGCCGGCGATGATGAGTAGCGGGCCCTCCCCCCACTCCACGGCCCGGCGCTGCTCGGGGTTGAGACCGTCGAGGATGCGCTCCGCGGCAGGCGGCGGCGCCGGCTCATCCAGAGCCAGGGGCAGCTGCAGCAGAGGGCTGTCGCCCGACCGGCTCGACCTCACCGCGTCGCCTCCTCTTCGGCCAGGTTCCCGCCCAGGCCCACCGCGCGCAGGGCCTGCGACACCGCTGCGGGGCCAAAGCCACGCCGTGCGAGGTAGCCGGCCAGCCGGCGGGCGGCCAGTGCAGGTGCTTGCCGCGCATACCGCGGAAGCTTCCGTCGCGCTACCTCCACGGCCAGGGCCTCTTCTTCCGCTCCGGCCTCCCTGAGGGCCGCCTCCGCGAGCTCGCGCGCCACGCCCTTGCGCAGCAGCTCGAACCGGAGACGCGCGGGCCCGAGGCCGCGCGAGGCCTGCCGCGACCGCACCCACTCCAGGGCGAACCTTCGGTCGTCCACCAGGCCCCGCCGCTCCAGCTCGGACACCACCTGGATGGCAAGCCCGGCGTCCGCCACCCGGGCCAGCCTCTCGAGAAGTTCCCGAGTCGAACGGGGACGGACCGCCAGCAGCGCCAGAGCTCGCCGCCGCAGCCGGTGCAGCGCGCTGGCGTGTTCCAGCGTCCGCACCGCCTCCGGTTCGACTTCACCGGGCGCCGGCAAGTTCAGCTGCCGCCAGGCTTCTTCAGGAAGGGCCAGGGTGCGTCCGTCCTCCAGCCGCACCCGAACCTCCCCGCTCCTGCCCCGCCGGACGGACAAGACCTGCGGCATTTGGCCCCTATGGTAGCAAACGGCCGTTCGCCCCTCAAGGGAGCGGGTGCCTTCCTTACCCCTCGAAGCCCGTGAGCAGCAGCACCTTGCCCGTGGTCTCGCGCCCCTCCAGAGCCCGGTGAGCGTCCGCGGCCTGGGACAGCGGCAGGGCCCGGTCGATGCGCAGCTTCAGCTCCCCCGTGCGGATCCAGCCCAGGACTTCCCCGGCCCTCCACAGGAGCTCCTCCCGGGTGGCGGTGTAGTGCCACAGGACCGGCCGGGTGAGGAAAAGGGAGCCCTTCTGGGCCAGCACCTGGGGGTCGAAGGGAGGCACCGGCCCACTGGACTGTCCGTACAGGACCAGCATGCCCCGCAGCGCCAGACAGTTCAGGCTCTTCTCGAAGGTGTCCTTGCCCACGGAGTCGTACACCACCTGCAACTTGCGCCCCTCCGTGATCCGCAACACCTCCGCCTCGAAGTCCTGCTGGGTGTACAGGACCACGTGGTCAGCACCCGCCTCCCGCGCCAGCCGCGCCTTCTCCTCCGTCGAGACCGTTCCGATGACCAGCGCGCCGCGCCGCTTGGCCATCTGGACGAGGAGGAGGCCCACCCCACCTGCCGCCGCGTGAACCAGGCAGGCGTCGCCAGGTTTCAATGGGTAGGTGCTGGTCACCAGGTAGTGCGCAGTCATCCCCTGCAGCATCGCGGCGGCCGCCTGCTGGTAGGTCACGCCGTCGGGGATGGGCACGAGGCGTTGGGCTGGGACCAGGACGTACTCCGCGTACGACCCCAGGACGTTGGAGTAGGCCACGCGGTCCCCGGGTTTCACCTCCGTGACCCCGGGCCCGACCGCCTCCACCACGCCCGCACCCTCCTGACCGAGTGCGGTGGGCAGGTCGATCCGGTACAGGCCCTTCCGCTGGTAGATGTCGATGAAGTTCACTCCGCACGCCACCAACCGGACCAGGGCCTGGCCCTCACCGGGCGTGGGCGTGGGGACCTCTTCGTACCGCAACACCTCGGGACCGCCGTGCTGGTGAATCCGGACCGCGTACATCGTCCTCCTCCCGTGGGGAAATCACGCGGCTATTGTACCCTGTGGTCCTCGATAACGTCCCAGGGAGGTGGCGGGCGTCCGCGACACGTAGTCCTCCGAGGAAGTCCCGAGACGCGCAGGGGAGGCGAGGTGGAGGCGTTCGACCGGCCGCGCTTGCTTCTGTACCGGCTGGACCGTCCCCTGGACCCGCTGGCCGCCTTCGAGATCCGAACGCCGGAGGGCGCGGTGTTGGGCCGTGCCGCGGAGGAGTGTTCCTCAGCCGGCCTGCGGGTCCTGAAGCGCACCCGCCTGCGGCAGGCCTCCCCGCTGGTCCTGCACGTGGAGGGGCCGGACGGCGCCCCGGCCTTCACCCTCGAGCGCGAGTGGGACTGGTGGGGGACGAAGCCCGTCCGGGTGCTCCGGCCAGGGGCAGCAGCCTGTTCGTGTTGCGGCACGAGGGCCGGGTGTTCCTGAGGACCCGGGTGGAAGCCCCGGACGGCCGTGGCCTAGCCACGGTACACACCCTCCAGCGCTGGGTCTTGTGGGACCTGCGGTACGAGCTGCGGGATCCCGAGGGGACGTCCGTGGCCCACGTCTGCTGGTTCGTGGACAGCCGGTGGTCGTCCATCCGCCGCGGGGAAGTGCGCGTACAGGAGCGCGGGGCGAGCCCGCCGTGGCCCGTGGTGGCTCTGGCCGTGGCGCTGTACCTCGGGCTGGGAATAGCGCGCCGGTAGCTCCGGTGGCTTGACAGGCAAGCGGGGGTGTGGCAGGGTAAGGCACGAAGAACCGATCATCGGACCAATCGGGGGCCGGATGCCTCCCGCCACGCTGGAGCCCATCCGACGGACGCGGGTCTACGAGCAGGTAGCAGCCCGCATCCAGCAGCTCATCCTAGACGGCGAGCTGCGGCCCGGTGACCGGCTCCCCACCGAACGGGAGCTGGCCGAGCGGTTCGGTGTCAGCCGAAGCTCCGTCCGCGACGCCATCCGGGTGCTCCAGCTCATGGGTCTGGTGGAGCCTCGGCAGGGCGAGGGAACTGTGGTTCGGGATCTCAGCCCTGACGCGGTGGTGCACCCGCTCGCCTCGCTGTTGGTCCGCAGCCGTGCCCTCCTCACCGACCTGCTGGACGTCCGGAAGATGATCGAGCCGCACCTAGCCGCGCGCGCCGCGCAGCACGCCACGGAGGAAGAGATCCGGCGCCTGCAGGCCATCCTGGATCGGCAGCGGGCCAAGGCGGAGCAGGGCGAGCTGGCGGTGGAGGAGGACTCCGAGTTCCACTACACCATCGCCACCGCGGCCCGTAACCAGGTGATCCTCCGGATCCTCGACGTCCTCATGGACCTGCTGAGGACCAGCCGGGAACGGTCCCTCCAGGTCCCCGGACGGCTCCAGAAGTCCCTGGAGGGCCACGGGCGGATCCTGGCTGCCATCCGCCGGCGCGACCCCGCGGCGGCGGAGGCCGCCATGCGGCGCCACTTGGAAGAGATCGAGGAGGTCCTGGGCCGGGCCGTTTCCGCGAACCGGCCCGGCGCCCGAGGGAGGTGAGCGACGACGTCCTGCAGTCTGTGCGGTCCCAATCCCGGAGCGAAGGAGGACGGCGGATGATCAAGCGGGTAGAGATCAACTACCGGGGGATCTTCCAGAAGACCCTGGCGAAGCGGATCGGCGGCGACATCGTCATGATCGCCGCCCGGATGGGCCAGGTGGGGTTCTCCAACGGCCGCTACAGTGACGCTCCCGAGCGCAACGGCATCCCCTGCAAGTACTTCGCCTTCGTGTCCCCCGACCTGTCGGAGGAGGAGCTGGAGGCGGAGTGCGGGGCCAAGCTGGACATCGACGAGGCGAACATCTCCGTGGTGCTGGACGACACCATGGTAAAGGGCGTGGAGCCGTGGGCGTGGCACGGGGTCCGGCCGATCAACGAGAAGGTGGTGCCCTACGGGTACATGCTCATCGTGTCCCGGCGCCGGCCGGAGGAGCTGGTGCGCTTCATGGCCCGCAAGCCGTATCCCTACTACCTGGCCATCCTCGAAGGGGATGCCAGCTTCGCGGGCCTGTGGGTGTACCGGGACGACCTCACCCACGAGCGCGTGCTGGGCGCCCTCGCCGCCCTGGACCCGCAGCTGCTCAGCATCGAGGCGGTGAAGGGCTACCTGTGGGACAAGACCCACGAGGAGCACCGCGTGGAGGCGGCCCAGAAGGCGTACGAGTCCGTGCGCCAAAACATCCACGAAGTGACCCCCTTGCAGGGGATCGACTGGCCCTACGAGATCCCCAAGCTGCCGAAGTGGCACGAGTTCTCGGAGGGCGTGGTGGTCAAGGCGGTCCCACGGGAGTTCCACCTGGGACCGAAGGGCCAGTCCCGCAACCAGCTGTTCAAGCGGGGCACCACGAAATCCCAGCGCCCCGTGGTACGGTTCGACCTGTGTACGAAGTGCACGCTCTGCTGGCTGGAGTGCCCGGACCAGTGCTTCGACCCCACTCCGGACGGCTACTACGACGTGGATTACGAGTACTGCGTGGGGTGCGGGAAGTGCGCGGAGGTCTGCCCGGTCCAGGAGTGCATCGTGATGGTGGACGAGCTGGCCTTCGAGGACAACCGGAGCCCCTGGGAGCACTGGAAGCGGGACCCGGAAGGCTACATCCGGTGGGCGGAGGAGAAGAAAGGGAGCCACCGGGTGCTGCCCAACGTGGTCACCGGCACGGGGCAGCGGGTGGTGGAGGCGGAGCCCGTGCCGGTAGGTGGCAAGCCCAAGCCGGCAGCCCGCGCGGGCGCTTAGGGTCCGAAAGGAGGGACGAGGATGGCCGTCGCACAACCGGTAGGAGTCTACGAGCGGGAAGAGCTGCTGACCGGCTGCCAGGCGGTCGCGGAGGGCATCCGCCTGGCCAACGTAGACGTGATCGCGGCGTACCCCATCCGTCCGTACACGGAGGTCATGGACGCCATCTCCAAGATCATCGCGGACGGCAAGCTCGTGGCGGAGTACATCGTGGCGGACAGCGAGCACTCCCAGTTCGAGATCGTCAAGCACGCCGCGTCCGTAGGGGCCCGGGCCTTCGCGGGGTCCAGCGGGACCGGCTGGATGTACGGGTTCGAGGCGCTCGTGGTGACCGCCACCGACCGTCTGCCCGTGCTGTTCCTGGTGGGGAACCGGGCCCTGGACGACCCCGGGGCCTTCGGCGTCGAGCACAACGACGCCCTGGCCATCCGGGACATGGGGTGGCTGCTGTGCTGGGTCGCCACCGCCCAGGAGGCCCTGGAGCATGTCCTCCTGGGCTACCGGATCGCGGAGGACAAGCAGGTGAGGATGCCCATGGCCCTGGCCATGGACGGGGCCTTCCTCACCCACTCGCAGCACATCGTGCGGATCCCCTCCCAGGAGGCGGTGAACCGCTTCCTCCCGCCCTTCGACCTCGGGGAGCGCCGGCTGCACCCGGACAACCCGGTGTCCATCGCGCCGCAGGTGAACGAGGACTGGGTCATGGAGATCCGGCGCCAGAACTGGGAGGCGGCGCGGCGGGCCCGCAGGGTCATCGCCACCGCGTACGAGGAGTTCAACCAGGTGTTCGGGCAGCGGTACCGTCCCCCCTACTACTTCGAGGAGTTCCTCACCGACGACGCGGAGGTGGTCCTGATCGGCATGGGGACCGTGGCCATGCCGGCGCGGACCGCCGTCCGGCGCCTCCGCGAACAGGGCCACCGGGTCGGCTACGTCAACCTGCGGTGGTTCCGGCCCTTCCCCACGGAGGAGCTGCGGGAGTCCCTCCGCAGGTTCCGGGCCGTCGGGGTCATCGACCGCGACTTCGCGCACGGGGCTCCGGATGACGGCGGGGTCCTGCTCCACGAGGTGCGGTCCTGCCTGTACCCGGCACGGGAGAGGCCCGCGGTGGTGAACTTCATCACCGGCCTCGGGGGTCGGGACGTCTCCATCCAGGATGCCATCCGGATGTTCGAGATCACCCAGGAGGCGGCCCGGAAGGACCGCCTGGACGGCTTCGTCACCTGGGTGGGCGTACGGGAGTAAGCGGAAGGGGGAGACCATGGCGACTGCGGACAAGGTCCTCGTCTACGACCGGATTAAGGGCGTCAAGCAGATTCCTCTCGAGGAGTTCTACACCTCCGGGCACCGGACGTGTCAGGGCTGCGAGTCCGCCACCGTGATGCGGCAGTTCATCAAGGCGGCCGGGCCCCGGACGGTGGTGGCGGGGTCCACGGGGTGCATGTACGTGGCCAACACCAGCTACATGACGACCCCCTGGATCGTCCCGTGGATGCACACCCAGCTGGGGGCCGGAGGGTCGTCCGCGGTGGGGATGGCCGCGGGGCTGCGGGCGCTCATGCGGAAGAACCGGATCCCCCAGGAGAAGATCAACGTGATCTCCTTCTGCGGGGACCTCGGGGGCGGCGACATGGGGCTGTCCGGGATCTCCGGCGCCCTGCAGACGGACTACGACCTGCTCATCATCATGTACGACAACGAGTCCGCGGCCAACACGGACATCCAGGCCACGGGGCTCACCACCTGGGGCGCGCAGACCACCTTCAGCCCGGTGGGCAAGGTGGAGCGGATCATGCACCGCCGGTGGAAGAAGAACGTGGCCGCCATGCTGGCGGTGGGCCACCCCAACTGCCGGTACGTGGCCACCGCCTGCGCCACCTTCCCCCCGCTGGACTTCCTGAACAAGGTCCGCAAGGCCCTCAGCATCGGGGGGCCCACCTTCATCCACACCTACGACCCCTGCCCCAAGGGCTGGGACTTCCACCCGCGGTACTCCCACGAGCTGGGTGAGCTAGGGGTGCGCTCGGGCCTGCTGCCCCTGTACGAGATCATCGACGGCCAGGTGGTGTACACCTACGACGCGCGCAAGACGGCCAAAGGGCGGATCCCGGTGCGGGAGTACCTCACCCGCCAGGGCCGGTTCGCTCACCTGACGGAGGAGGACATCGAGTACATCCAGCGGATGGTGGACCAGATGTGGGACGAGTGGGAGGTGCCGGGAGTGGCCCCCTTCCGCGGGACGCTCAAGGTCTCCGCGTGAAGGCAGTGCAGGAGGAGTTGCACGGGAGGAGGCGTAAACTAAAACAACGGAAGACCGCAAAAAGCTGAGCGCCATGCTCAGAAATCAAAGGGGGGTCTACGGGAATGGGGCGTGTCCGCACGGGCTCGCTGGCCCTAGTACTGGTGTGCCTCTTGGGGCTGCTAGGATCCGGGGTCTGGGCCGCTCCGGCCTGGCAGCCCAACCGCCCGGTGGAGTGGACGATCCCTGCAGGGACCGGAGGCGGCGCCGACCAGCAGGCGCGCCTGATGGCACCTCTCATTGAGAAATACCGGCTGTCCCCACAACCGTTCATCCCCGTCAACCGGCCTGCAGGAGCGGGCGCGCAGGCGTTCCTGTGGATGATCGACAAGACGGGCGACCCGCACACCATCCTGATCACCCTGGACAACCTGTTCGCCACGCCCGCAGCGCAGGTCATCCGCAAGCGCGACGGTTCCCGCTTCAGCTGGCGGGACCTGACCCCCATCGCCCGCCTGTTGCTGGACCACTTCGTGCTGTGGGTCCACGCGGACTCTCCCTGGAGGACCCTCGACGACTTCGTCCGCGCGGCGAAGGCAGGTCCCCCCGGTCGGCTGAAGATGGCGGGGACCGGCTCTAAGCAGGAGGACGAGATCATCATGCTCCTCCTGGAGCAGGCGTGGGGTGCCAAGTTCACCTACGTCCCCTTCCCGGGCGGCGGCGCGGTAGCTGCGGCTTTGGTAGGCAAGCAGGTGGACTTCACGGTGAACAACCCCATCGAGGCGGTGGGGCACTGGGAGGCCGGAAGAGTCCGCCCGCTGGCCATCTTCGCGTCCGAACGGGTTCGGGTGGGCAAGTGGGGTGAGGTCCCCACCATGAAAGAGCTGGGTTACCCCATCGAGTACCAGATGCTCCGGGGGATCTTCGGCCCGCCGCAGATGCCCGCGGAGGCCGTGGCCTTCTACCAGGACGTGTTCCGGAGGGTCCTGGACACTCCGGAGATGGCGGACTTCATCGAGCGGGGCGCGTACACAAAGGCTTACTTGACCGGCCGGGAGTTCGTCCAGTGGCTGGAGCGGAAGGACGCCTTGGTGCGTAGCCTCATGGAGAAGGCCGGCTGGCTGGCACGCTAGGTCCTGACCCACCGCGTCCAAAGGGGGGCTTGGGGTGCGCAAGGCAGCTCTGGCGTTCGCGGGGTTGCTGGTGCTGGCCGGGATCGTATTCATGCGGGAGGCTTCCGGCCTGCCCACGGGCTGGACGGCATCCGGTCCCGGCCCAGGGTTCTTCCCCTTCTGGCTCGCCACGGGCTTCACCCTGGCTGCGCTGGCGGTGCTGGTCCGGACGTGGAGCTCCAACCACGGGCAGGGAGAGCCCTTCCTTCCGGGCGGAGCGTGGAAGCGCATTCTCGTGGTGTTCCTGCCGATGGTGGGGGTCGTGGCGTTCCTCCACTACCTCGGGATCTACCTCGGAGGGCTGCTGTACCTGCTCGGGTACACGCGGCTGGTGGGACGCCATCCCTGGCCCCTGGTCCTCGCGGTGAGCGTCGGCGTCCCCCTAGTCCTGTTCTTCGTGTTCGAACGGTGGTTCCTGATGCCCATGCCGAAGGGGTTGCTTCTGGAGTGGTTGTTGTACGGGAGGTAGGGGCGTGGACCTAGCTCGCACGCTGCACGATCTTCTCTACGGGCTTGGGGTGGCGGCCTCCCCCGAAAACCTGATGGTGGCGGTGGTGGGGCTACTCCTGGGTACCGCCATCGGGGTCCTGCCCGGCCTCGGAGGGACCAACGGCGTGGCGCTGCTGCTGCCGCTGACCTTCCACCTGAGGCCCACTGCAGCCATCATCCTGCTGGCCTCGGTGTACTGGGGCGCTATCTTCGGAGGGGCCATCACCTCCATCCTGTTCCGCATCCCCGGCGAGCCGTGGTCGGTGGCCACCATGTTCGACGGCTATCCCCTGGCGAAACAGGGCAAGCCAGGCGTGGCGCTGACCGCCGCCTTCACTTCCTCCTTCATCGGCGCCTTCGTGTCCATCGTCCTGTTCACGTTCTTCGCCCCACCCCTCGCGGAGCTCGCGCTGAAGTTCGGCCCGCCGGAGAACTTCGCGGTCCTCCTGTTGGCTTTCGCCACCATCGCGGGGCTCGAGAGCGGGGACCCGGTCAAGGCCGTGCTCATGACCTTCCTGGGCCTTCTCCTGGCCACCGTGGGGTTCGACATCGTCAGCGGGTCTCCCCGCATGACCTTCGGCTCCGTGGCCCTGCAGAGCGGCGTCAACTTCGTGATCATCGCCATCGGCGTGTTCGGACTCGGGGAGATCCTGCTCACGGTGGAGGAGGCGCTGCGGATCGAGGGCCTGCGGGCCCGGCTGAGCTTCCGGGACGTGTGGGAGACGTGGAAGCTGTTCCCCCGCTACGTGTGGACCATCGTCCGCAGCACCCTCCTGGGTTTCTGGATCGGGGTGCTGCCCGGCACCGGAGCCACCCCTGCGTCCTTCATGAGCTACGGCATCGCGCGGCAGTTCAGCCCCAGGGGCTCGAAGTTCGGCACGGGCGAGGTCGAAGGGGTGGTGGCGCCCGAGACCGCGGCACACGCCGCGGGCATCGGCGCCCTGCTCCCCATGGTGACCCTGGGGATTCCCGGCTCCCCTACGGCGGCGGTGATGCTGGCCGGGTTCTTCATCTGGGGCCTGAACCCCGGCCCCCTCCTCTTCCAGGAGAACCGGGAGTTCGTCTGGGGCCTCATCGGGTCCATGTACCTGACCAATGTGATCGGGGTGCTGATCGTCCTCACCCTGGTGCCGGTCTTTGCGGCCATCGTCCGGATCCCCTTCGCGATCCTAGCTCCCCTGATCACCATCCTGTGCAGCATCGGCGCGTACGCGGTGAACAACCAGGTCCTGGACCTGTGGATCATGCTGGGCTCTGGGCTGGCGGGGTACCTGTTTAAGAAGTTGGGCTACCCCCTCGCCCCCCTAGTGGTAGCCCTCGTCCTCGGGGACATGACGGAGCAGGCCTTCCGCCAGAGCCTGATCATGGGTCAGGGCTCGCCAGCCATCTTCTTCACCCGTCCCATCGCGGCCTTCTTCGTAGCAGCTTCCGTGGTGGTGTTCCTCCTCCCCTTCGCCCGCAACGTGCTGCGGCGGGCCCGTGGCGGAGCGATCCCGGCGGAGGCCCCGGGGGCCGCGGGCTCCTAGGTGGTTTCCGGCGGCCCCGCGTAAGGGAGCCCCCCTTGGGAATCGTCGCTTTCACCCGCGAGCTCGGTAGCCTGGGGACGTTCATCGCGGAGGAGCTGGCCCGCCGCCGGAACTACCGGTTCGTGCGACGGGAGATCCTGGAGGAGGCGGCCCGAGTGGCTCCCCTCACGGAGGACGAACTCACCCGGCTGGTGGAGAGCCCCCCGGGGCTCTGGGAACGCCTGAGCCTGCCCGCCCGACGTCACTTCTACCACGTGGCCGCGCGCGTGCTGGAGTACGCGCAGGCAGACAACGTGGTGATCCTGGGTCGCTGGTCCACCATGCTGCTGCGTGGGGTGCGGCACGCGGTCCGGGTCCGCGTGTGCGCGCCGCTCCCACTGCGAGTGGAGCGGCTGGCAGACCGGCTGGGGGTTTCCAGATCCGAGGCCCAAGCCATCGCGGAACGCTACGACCACGGCGTCCGGGCGCGGATCCGGCAGTTCTTCGACGTGGAGTGGGAGGACAGCGACCTGTACGACCTCGTGATCAACACGGAGCGCATCAACCTGGAAATGGGATGCCAACTCGTGGAGCACCTCCTCGACAGCCCCGAGTTTCAGGCGGACGAAGCCTCCCGGCAGGAGGTGCGGGACCGGGCGTTGGCCGCCCGCGTCCAGGAAGCCCTGAAGTCCGACGACCGGCTGGGCCACGTGGACCTGCACGTCACCGCGCGCGGGCCGACCGTGACCCTCCAGGGGGTGGTGTTCGGGCCGGAGGAACGGCAGGCCGTGCTGGAAGTTGCCCGGTCCGTGGCCGGGGTGGTCCAGGTGGAGGACCTGCTCACCGTGGCCCGGATGCCCCTGCGATAACCGCACCCCGCTGGCGCCCGGGACTCAGTGAAGTTCGATGTTAAAGTAAGTGAGGGCGGCGGAAGCTCACGCCAGCCGGCTGCTCCACCTCACGGCAGGGCCCGACGGAATGGCGCTGCGGGTGAACACAACACTAGGATGGAGACCCGTGAGTGGCTGACCGCTGTCGTCGGGTACGCGCTGGGGTCCGTCCTCCCTGCCGAGATCCTGGCCCGGCGCAGGCTGCGGGCGTCCATGCGCTCCCTGGGGGACAACCCCGGGGGAGCCGGGGCGTGGCGGAAGCTGGGACCCTCCGCCGCGGTGGTGGTCGCCTCCTTCGACGTGGCCAAGGGAGCCCTGGCAGCCTGGCTCGCGCGCCGGGTAGCCACCAGTCTCGAGGGATTCGTGCTGGTCTGCGTCTCGCCCGTGGCGGGGCACAACTGGCCCGTGTACCTGCTGTTCCGGGGAGGGCGCGGTCTGGCTCCTGCCGCAGGTGTGCTCCTGGTCCTGGCCACCGGTCCGGCCGTGGTTTCCCTGGGCCTCGGGGCCTTGCTGGCCCTCCGTACCCGGTGGGCACCCACGGTGGGCATCGTGGGCCTACCTCTGTACGTGGCGCTCCTGGTCGCCTGGCAGCACCCGCCCCGCGAGGTCGCGGCGGCGATCGCGGTCACCCTCACGGTGGCCGTTCGGCAGCTTCCGTGGGTATGGGAGCGGCTCAGGGAAGTGAAGCGACGGTTGTCCGCGTGCGCCTGAGGGAGCCGGATGGGCGGGGTGCTGGTGGTCACGGAGTCTGCGTGCTCTCTGCCCCTGGCGCTCTGCGCGGAGCAAGGCATTCTGGTGGTCCCCATGTGGATCGTCCGGGGGGAGCGGAGCTATCGCGACGGGCTGGACGTGACGCTCCAGGATGTGCTGACGTGGCTGGAACAGGGGCCGCCGTACCCCACCTCCTCGGCCCCGTCCCCCGCGGACTACCTGTCCGCGTTCGAGGAAGCTGTCCGGCGGGGCGCGGCTCGGATCCTGGTGCTCACAGTAGCCCGCTGGTTGTCCGCAGCATACGAGCACGCCCGCCGGGCCGCGGACCGCTTCCCGATCCCGGTGGAGGTGGTGGACACGGGCACAGCTGCGGCTGCCCAGGGGCTGGTTGTACGGGAGGCGGCCCGACGGCTGCAGGCGGGCTGGGCGCTAGAGGAGGTCGTGGAGTGGGTGAAGACCGCGGGGCCCCGGGCCCGGCTCGTGGCTGTGGTCCGCAGCCTCCATCACCTGTACCGAAGCGGCCGGGTGCCGGGAATTGCCTACCTGCTCAACCGGCGCGTGGGGGCGGTTCCCCTGTTCGCCATCGGCGAAGGGCGCATCCGGCGGGCGGGGCTGGCTGCCAACCTGTCCGCCGCGATCCGCCGGATGGTGGCGGAGGTCCACAGGGCACGGAGCCGGGCCACGCGCTTGCACGTGGCCGTGACCGAGGCCGGGATGCCTGAGGAGGCGCAACACCTTGCGGGCACCCTCAGGGCTGAAGGCGCAGACCCGATCCCCGTCTTCCCCTTCACCCCTGTGATGGCCGTGAACACCGGCCCGGGTGTGCTGGGGGTCGCGTACCTGGCGGAGCCCTGACGGGCTCCGGCTCCTCCGCCCGATCCGGGGAGAGCCTCACCGCCCGGATCTCCTGAACCTCGCCCCAACGGGCAGCGCGTAGCAGCACCCGGTGGGGTGTTTCGGTGTGGACGTGCACGCGGACGAGACCGTCGCGTTCGGCCATCAGCACGGAGTCCCCGAGTCGTTCCAGGGCGCGGCGGGCCCGTGCGCCGGGAAGCCGATGGGCTCGCACGACCACCTCGGTGCAGTAGCGGGCGGCCAGGGGGACCGGCCCGGCCGAGACTGCGGCAACTGCCCCCCGCACGGGAGGTGAGAGAGCTGGAGCTGGACCCCCCCTCACCGCCGCCGCCATGGCTTCCAGCAAAGCCACCACCCCGGCCGCTCCTGCGTCCACCACCCCCGCGCGGCGGAGGGCCGGAAGCAGTCTTCGGGTCCGTGACCACGCCGCGCGGGCCGCGGCAGCCGCGAGATCCAGGACCTCCAGCAGGACGGCCCCTCGGTCGCCTGCGGCGGCAGCCGCGTCCGCCACCGTGAGGATGGTTCCCTCCACCGGCTTGTGGACTGCCGCCCGGGCGGTACGGGCCGCCCGGTTCAAGGCCGCCGCCGTCCTCTGAGCGTCTGCCTGCTCGAGCCCTCTCCACGCCTGGCTCAGGCCGTACAGGTACTCCGCCAGGATCGCCCCGGAGTTTCCCCGGGCCCCGAAGAAGGCCCCGCGCGCTGCGGCCTCGGCGACGGTACCGAGGTCCTTGCCTTCCACCTCCCGTACCGCGTCTGCAGCACTGGCGAGGGTCGCGCACAGGTTGGAGCCGGTGTCGTGGTCTGCCACGGGGAACACGTTCAGGGCGTTCACTTCGTCACAGGACCGGCGCAGCTCCGCGAGGGCACTCCGAAGCGCGGTCACCAGGTGGGCGGCTGTGAACGCGCCCGGTCGCTGAGCTGTCCGCTCCTGGAGCGCAGGTTTCGACACCCTCTCGGCCATCCTGGCGGTTCCGGGCCCGGGCCTGTTCGGGAACAGGCTCCCAGAAGAGCCTAACGGTCTGCGGAGCCCCCCGCATCCCCGAGGGTGCGCTGGGCGCCCGCACTGCAAAGAATTTCGCCCCCTCGGACCCGTCACAGGCCGATCAGGTTGGGCTCCACCTTCTCGTACCCCTCCTCCCCGGCTGCCAAGTCCAGGGGGATCGCAGCGATCTCGTCCACCACAGGGACCGCGAGCCCATCGCGCGTGAGGTCCACCTCCTTGATGTAGCGCCGGCACACCTGGCACGCACTGACCCGGACGTGGGGCCACTCCGCGGCCTGCAGGTAGACCAGCCGCCCGGCCTCCTCCTCTCCACACGCCACGCACCGGACCCGCTTGTACCGCCACTCTGTCTCACACCGGGAGCACAGCAGCGAGCGGGCCGCGCCGTGCCCCTCCTCGCGCAGGACGGACACCTGAGGGGCAGCTCCACACAGGGGACAGACGGGCGACGTCTCCACACCTGGGCCGGAGAGGGCGTCTCCCTCCCCGTCCCCGCGCAGGCCCGCGGCCAGCAGCGCCGCGTACGGCTGCAGGAAGGCTTTCGGGAAAAACGCCAACACCGGACCCTCGACCTCCAAGTCGGGGAGCGCCTGACCTCTCCAGTACCCGTCCCACAGGGCTTCCCAGAGCTCTTCGGGGGTTGACCGCAAGGCGTCCGCCGCGGTGGCCAGCTGCGGCGGAGCCACCTCCCGTACCAGCTCCAGGAAGCCGGCGAACTTCGGCCTCAGGAGAAGGCGGTGGTCAAGGGGGGAGGCGGATCGGAGGACGAACCCCTCTTCCCTGGAGGCGAGGACAGGGACCGAGCCCCGCAGGGCGTCCTGCAGGCTGGCCTGGAAACGCGCCACGTGGACGTAGAACTGCAGCGCTTCCGTCGCAAACGGCCACCGCTGCGCGAGCTCCTCGGCGCGCCGCAGACGCCGTTCCCAGCTCGCGGTCACCGCGCCAGGGGGAGGGCGCGGGAACGTTGCAGGCGGTTCCGACGTTCCGGACCCTCCCGCACCCCTACTCCTGCGAACGCGACCCCGCCGCCCGCAGCTGCCGGAACCAGAGCCCGTGGTGGGCCTCCGCCCACCTGCGCGACACCGTGCCCCGGGTGATGGCCTCCCAGCTGCCGCGGATGACGAACACGCCCATGTAGATGTGCAGGATCAGAGCACCCATGGCGGCGATGGCCGCCAGGTCGTGCACCACGAAGCTCGCCTCCCGGACCAGCCGACCGAAGCTGAGGGGGAACCAGAGGACGACGCCCGACAGCAGCAGCAGGGTCCCCGCAAGGAACTGCAGGTAGAACAGCAGCTTCTGCCCGGCGTTGAACCGGCCAGAAGGGGGCACCGCCTCCTCCCGCCCTACCGCGTAGTCCCCCATGTGTCGCAGCCACTCGCGGTCGTGCCGCTCGAGTCTCATGTCTCGCGCCCACATGAGCAGCATCACCACCAGCGCCCCGAAGAAGATCACCCCCACGATGGGGTGCCAGTAGCGGACCACCGGCCCACCCCCGAACAGGCCCACCAGCCAGTAGAAGGGCGGGTAGAACAGGGCGAGCCCGGTCAGCAGCAGGTACACAAAGGACAGTGCCACCACCCAGTGCACGATCCGCTCGCCCAGCGTGTACCGCAGGATTCCCCCGTCCTGCTCCGTCCGCTGCTCCATGGCCTCACCTCACTGCACTCTCTCCTGGTGGCTTGCCCCGGCGCCCTTCCCGTTTACCTCCCGGGGGCCGAAGCGGAAGTAGTGCAGCACCGCGCCCAGAATCCCGCCGAACAGCACCGTGTTGCCCAGCCACTTCAACGGGCCCTTCCACAGGTTGACGAAGGTGACCCGCGGGTTCTTCGGAAGCCCGTAGAGCTCCGGTTCGTTCCCGAAGGGCAGGACGTAGATCACGTGGGTGCCGCTCACCCCAGGCGGGTTGTAGACGGTGGCCTCCGTGTACCCGTCCGCCTTCAGCCTCTGCACCCGCTCCTCTGCCTGCGCCAGCATCTTCGGGCGGGTGCCGAAGGAGATGGCGTTGGTGGGGCAGGCCTTCACGCAGGCCGGTTCCAGCCCCGCTGCCACCCGGTCCGAACACAGGGTGCACTTGTAGACCTTACCGGTAGTGGGGCTGATGCGCGGCACGTCGAAGGGACACCCGGTCACGCAGAACTGGCAGCCGATGCAGTTCTCCTGCACGAAGTCCACGATCCCGTTCGCGTACTGCACGATGGCGCCGGGCGCGGGACACGCCCGCAGGCAGCCCGGGTCCTCGCAGTGCATGCACTGGAACTTGGTGAGGGTCCAGACCAGGCGGCCGCCCCGATCCACCTCGTTGAACTTGATGAGCTGCCAGAAGTCATAATCGAGGTCCGGCCGGGTCTGGTAGGAGCCGGTGAAGGGGCGGTCCGGGTTGGGGGGGAGGTCGTTCCACTCCTTACACGCCACCTCGCAGGCCTTGCACCCGATGCAGACCGACACGTCCACCAGCTTGGTGACCTCACCCGTGGGCGGGTGCCCCAACCCCGGGCTCACGCGCTTGGTGGCCGAAACTGCCTTGACTTCCAGGCCCACCCTCGGCATGGCCCCTACCCCCTACGCCTTCTCCAGCTTCACCAGGAAGCCCTTGTACTCAGGGCACGTGCTGTTGGGGTCCACCACGGACGGCGTCACGAAGTTGGCGATCCCCCCCTTCTGCCGGCCGAAGCCCAGGTAGCCCCAGTGGATGGGGAAGCCGATCGCGTAGACCTTCTTGCCGTTCACCTGGAGCGGCTTGATCCTGCGGGTCACCATGGCCCGCCCCACGATGGAGTGGCGGGCAGAAGAGACCCGCACGAAGTCCCCGTTCCGGATCCCCCGCTCCCGGGCCAGCTCCTCGGGGATCTCGATGAAGAACTCGTTCTGCAGCTCCACGTTGATGGCGTTGTTCTTCGTCCAGTAGTGTTGCATTTCGGTGAGCCGGTAGGTGCTGCAGGCGATGTCGAACTCCCGCGGGTCTCCCAGTTTGTCCCACTCGGTGCCGGTGAAGATCACGGCAACCGGGTTGGCACTGTGCTTCGGGTGCAGGAGGTTCTCCACCGGCGACTCCACGGGCTCGTAGTGCTCGGGGAACGGCCCGTCCACGAAGGAGCCCGCGGTGAACAGCCGGGCCACCCCCTCCGGTAGCATGATGAACGCCCCAAGGCCCGCTTCGGGCGGGGAGTCCACCTTGTAGTCGGGTACGTCCCCCACCCACCGCTCGCCGGTCCACCGCAGCACCGGCCGCTTGGGGTCCCAGGGCCGGCCCTGGGCGTCCGCACTGGCCCGGTTGTACAGGATCCGGCGGTTCGCGGGCCAGTTGAAGGCCCAGTTGTGGTGGAAGCCCAGGCCCGTGGGGTCGGAGGGGTCCCGGCGGGCCGCATTGTTCTGGTCCGTGTACACGCCCACGTACAGCCAGTTGCCGCTGCAGGTGGAACCGTCCTTCTGGAGCTGCAGGAACGTCTTCACCTGCTCGCCCTTCTTCAAGACCACGTTGCCCTTGTCGTCCTTCACCTCCTCCAGGGCGAAGCCGTTGATCTCCCGCAGCAGCTCGTCCGCGCTGGGATTCTCAGGCTGGGTGTACCACCACCACAGGTTCAGGATGGGCTCCGGGAACTTCCCGCCCTCCTTCCGGTACAGGTCCCGCACCTTCAGGAACAGCCGGGCCAGGATCTCCCGGTCGTCCTTGGCCTCCCCGGGCGGGTCCACGGCCTTCCACTTCCACTGGATCCAGCGGGCGGAGTTGGTGAAGGTCCCGTCCTTCTCCGCGAAGTTGGCCGCGGGCAGCAGGAAGACCTCCGTCTGCACGTCCTGGGGCTTCAGGCCCACGTGCTCCAGGATCTCCGGCCTCCAGAAGGAGGCGGTCTCCGTATCGTAGGTCTCGGCCACCACCAGCCACTTGAGGTTCGCGAGCCCCCGGATGACCTTCCGGGTGTTCGGCCCGTGGTTCACGGGGTTCATCCCGAAGACAAACAACCCCTGCATGTCGCCGCGGAACATGGCGTCGCTCATGAACACCCAGGTCCAGCGCTCCTCCTTCCCGTCCGCGCGGATGGGAATCTTCGGCAGCCACCCGTACCCGAACCCGTTCTCCTTGGTGGCCTTCGGCCCGAAGAAGGCCTTCAGGAGGCTCACCATAAACCGGTCCGTGTTCTGCCAGAAGTTCATGGAGTTGGGCCGCAGGGGCTTGGGAGTCCGGGCCTTAATGTAGTCCTCCAGAGTGCGCCACCGCGCCCGCGGCATGGCCAGGTAGCCGGGCAGGTTGTGGGTCTGGACCGCCATGTCCGTGTTGCCCTGGACGTTGGCGTGGCCGCGGAGCGCGTTCACGCCGCCCCCGGCGACCCCGATGTTCCCCAGGATCAGTTGGAGCATGCACGCGCAGTGGATGAGCTGGACGGAGTAGCTGTGGTGGGTCCAGCCCAGGGCGTACAGGATGGTCATGGCCTTGTCCGGCCGGTGGGTCTCCGTGATGATCTCCGCGGCCTTCAGGAAGTCCTCCTTGGAACACCCGCAGATGTTGGCCACCACCTCCGGGGTGTAGCGGGCGTAGAAGCGCTTCATCCACTGGAACACCGTGCGGGGGTGCCGCAGGGTCGGGTCCACCTTCGCGAACCCCTGGTCGTCCAGCTCGTAGTCCCAGCTGGACCGGTCGTACTCCTTCTTGTCCTCCTTCCAGCCGGAGAACACGCCCTCCTTCTCGTTGAACGAGAAGTCCTCGCGGACCAGGAAGGGAGCGTTGGTGTACAGTCGGAGGTATTCCTCGTGGTAGCGGCCGTTCTGCAGGGCGTAGTTGATGAGACCTCCCAGGAAGGCGATGTCCGTACCGGGGCGGATCTGGACGAAGTGGTCAGCGACCGCGGCGGTGCGCTGGAAGCGGACGTCCACCGCCACCAGCTTGGCGCCCCGCTTGCGCTTGGCCTCCATCACGAACCGGAACCCCACGGGGTGGTTCTCCGCGGGGTTCCCGCCCATCGCCAACACCACGTCCGCGTTGGCGATGTCGGTCCAGCTGTTGGTCATCGCGCCGCGTCCAAAGGTCGGGGCCAAACTGGCCACCGTGGGGTCGTGTCATATCCGTGCCTGGGTCTCGAAGGGGATGATCCCGAAGGCGGTACGGAGGACCTTGTTCGCGAGCCAGCCAGCCTCGTTGTCGTGGGCGCTGAAGCCCAGGACCCCGACGGAGGTCAGGCAGTTGCACGGGTTGCCCTGAGCATCCTGTAGCCGGAGGGTGCGGTCTCGGGTGTCCTTAAGACGGCGGGCGATGGTGTCCAGGGCCCACTCCCAGCTCTTCTCCTCCCACCGGTCGCTGCCGGGAGCCCGGTACAGCACCCGGGTGAGGCGCTTCTCGCTGTTGATGTTGTGACGCAGCGCCGCTCCCTTCGGACACAGGGTCCCCCGGTTGATGGGGCTGTCGGGGTCGCCCTCCACGTGCACCACGGTGGAGCCGGTCACGTTGCGGGACCGGTCTCCGAGGGTGTGGATGATGACCCCGCAGCTCACGGAACAGTAGGGGCAGATGCTGCGGGTCTCCGTGGTGCGCTCGATCTTGAGGGTTCGGACCTGGGCTTGGGCGGGTCTGAGGTCGAAGCCGAAGAGCGTCGCTGCGGCGCCGGCCGCCCCGGCCTTCAGGAACGTCCGGCGGGTCACCGTCGTGGCCATGAACCCCACCTCCCCCCTGCCCGACGGCACGTCCACTAGACAAAATCAAGCACGGCCCGCGGGAGGCGTCAAGGGTCCCGTGGGTTTCCGCACAGCGAAAAACACCGGACCGAGGCATAATAGCGCAGAGGGCACTGCGGGGAGGACCCAGTGACCGAACGCGAGCGGGTGCGGCTGACAAGCCTGGTAGACTGCGCGGGTTGAGCGTCCAAACTGGGTCCGGAGGACCTGGCGGAGCTGCTGGCCCGGCTGCCTTCCGTGTCCCACCCCAACCTGCTGGTGGGGTTGGAGACGCGGGACGACGCTGCCGTCTACCGGATCGACGCGGAGCGGGCCATCGTCCAGACGTTGGACGTGTTCACGCCCGTGGTGGACGATCCGTACGCCTACGGGGCCATCGCGGCAGCGAACAGCCTGTCGGACGTGTACGCCATGGGCGCGCGGCCGTTCCTGGCTCTGAACCTGCTGGCCTACCCCCAGGGCCGGCTCCCGCACGAGGTGGTGGCCGCCATCCTGCACGGTGGGCTCGACAAGATGCGGGAGGCGGAGGTCGTGGTAGCCGGGGGCCACTCCCTGGACGACCCTCAACCCAAGTTCGGCTACGCTGTCACCGGGTTCGTCCACCCCGACCGGATGGTGACCAACGCGGGCGCCAGACCCGGAGACCGGCTCGTCCTCACCAAGCCCCTGGGAATCGGCGTAATCACTACGGGGATCAAACAGGAGCGGGCAACTCCCGCGGCGGTGGAAGCTGCGACCGCACTCATGCTGGAGCTGAACCGCGCCGCCTCGGAGGCCATGGTGGAAGTGGGCGTGCACGCCTGCACCGACGTGACCGGCTACGGCCTGGTGGGCCACCTTCACGAGGTGGCCGCAGCTTCCCGGGTTGACGTCCAGGTGCGGGCGTCGCGGGTCCCGGTCCTGGAGGAAGCGTGGGACCTCGTGCGGGAACAAGTGGTCCCGGGCGGGACCTACCGCAACCGTCGCGCGGCCACTCGGTACGCCCGCTGGGCCGTGGGAGTTTCCGAGGAGGTCCAGTTGCTCCTGTGTGACCCGCAGACCAGCGGGGGGCTACTCGTCGCGGTGGCACCCGAGCGCGTGGACGGTTTGCGCAGGGCTCTGGCCGAACGTCGGGTCCCGGTCGTCGCGGAGGTGGGAGAGGTCCTGGGACCCGGTGAGGGGCTGGTGCACGTGGTAGTCTGAGAGGGGGTGCCCAGGTTGGGGGTGGGTCGTCCCGCGTCCAAAGTCCGCGCGGCCGTGCGGGTGGTTTGCGGGGAGCGCCTGGAAGTCCGCACGGACTTCCTCGCCACCGAAGAACCCATGGAGGTCCGGCTCATGGCGGGTCCCCACCGCAGGACCGTGGCGGTGACCATGCGGACCCCGGGACACGACTTCGAGCTGGCGGCGGGGTTCCTGTTCTGCGAGGGTGTGGTCCGCAGCCGGGATGAGGTCGCCCGCATCGCGTACTGCCTGGACGAGGGGCTCGACCCCGAACAGCGTTACAACGTGGTGACGGTGGAGCTCCGGGGCGAGCGGCTCCCAGACTTGCAGCCGCTGGAGCGCCACTTCTACACCACCAGCGCGTGCGGGGTCTGCGGCAAGGCCAGCTTGGAAGCCTTGCGGGTCCGCGGGTGTCCGGTGCTGGATGGGGGACCGGTCCTGGAGCCGCACCTGTTGCGGGAGTTGCCGGAACGGCTGCGCCGAGCGCAGGGCCTGTTCGCGCAGACCGGGGGCCTCCACGCGGCGGCCCTGTTCGACGCGGAGGGCCGATTGCTGGCCGTCCGGGAGGACGTGGGCCGCCACAACGCCATGGACAAGCTGGTGGGCTGGGCCCTGCTGGAAGGCAGGCTTCCCCTTCGGGACTCCGTGGTCATGGTGAGCGGCCGTGCCAGTTTCGAGCTGGTGCAGAAAGCCGTGGCGGCCGGCGCGCCGGTGTTCTGCGCGGTCTCGGCGCCCAGCAGCCTCGCGGTGGAGGTGGCCAGGGCCTTCGGGGTGACCCTCGTGGGCTTCCTCCGGGGTGACCGGTTCAACGTGTACACGGGCGCGGAGCGCGTCCGCGGCGTAGCTGCAGAGCACGGCAGAGCGGCTACGCCCTGAGGGGCCGCGCACCCGGGATCGACTAGAGGACTCTACGACTGCCTGCAGCCCAGATCAACGGCGGGTGTCTTGCGCTGCCACCAAGCTGGACAGACCGCTACCGGAGCACGGCCCGGCTCAGGATCCCCAGCTGACCCGCTAGCGCCACCACGAGAGTGCCAACCAACCACCGTAGCCAGCCGCTCAGTCGAGCGTCCAGGGCGCCGATCTGGCGCCTGAGGTCCGCCTCCAGAGCATCCATCCGGCCAGTCAGCTTCGTGTCCAACGCCCCGATCTGGCGACGGAGATTCGCCTCCAAAGCATCCATGCGGTCGGTTAGCTTAGTGTCCAAGGCCTCGATCTGGCGCCGCAGATCAGCCCCAAGGGCGTCGATTCGGCCGCTCAGCTCCTCCCGGAACCGGTCCACCTTGTGGTCCAGAGCGTCCATGCGGGTGGTGAGCCGCTGGTCCATGGCTTCCACTCGCGCCTGGAGCGCCCGGATCTCCTCCCGGAGCTGCACGTAGCCCCCCGACAGCTCCTCCACCCGCCCCTCACGAACGCGAGCCGTTCCTCCAGCGTGGCCATGCCTGCCCCTCCCAAGGTAGCCGGGCTGCTGCAGGGCGGCAACCCGTGTTGGTCTCTAGCGGATCGAACGCGCCAAGGGCCGGTTTTTGACCGTTCTGCGTGGGGCGAGTTGGCGGAGGGCGGTGGGAATCGAACCCACCCCGCCCTAGCGGGGCGGCACCGGTTTTGAAGACCGGCACTTTCAGGCCAGAAACCGCTTAACTACGGCATTTCGCCTACGCATGCCGCAGTTTCAACCAGCTTTCAAACACGAACTCATGTTTGCCTCAGAACTTCCCGCGGCCACGAGCGGGCTCCCAACACAAACCCACCACGTTACAGTCCCAGCCGGTGGCCCAGTTCCACGGGCACCATGGGCCAGCGGCTGGTTCACGTTGACAGAAGCGGTCAACCGGGCTCCCCTCTGCTCCGAGCGGCCCTGGGCCCCGGTCAGGCCCGCAACAGCCTCCTCCAGGCGCTGCTCCGTCGCCCTCTGCGCTTCCATCAGCTCCGCGGTGGTCTGCGCGGAGCCTCGGGTCCTCCGCAGGCAGGTGGCGTACCAGCCGCGGGAAACACAGCAGCTCCTGGCCGAGCAGAAGTAACGGGTGCGACGCTTGGGCCGCCTCCGCTCAGGCCGCGCGGGCCCGCAAGGCCTCCTGCAGCAGGCCGCGGATCTCTCGCAGGTCCTCCCGGAGCTCGCTCAAGTGGGCCTCCACCTGGGTAAACCGGGCGTTCATGTCGGTCGGCAGGTCGTCGATGCGGCGCTGGACGTCGTCGAAGCGCCGGCCGGCACGCGTGGTACCAGCTGGGGGAGACACCCAGCACCCGGCATATCCGCGCCATCCCGTGGTTGGTCTCTCCTGCCCCGCGGCGGGGTGCCGCACACCTGTCCCCACCCTCGCGACGGTGAGGAAATTCAAACCGCTGAAACTGGGCGATCAAATCCGCGGCTTTTTCTGCACGTCTTCGGTCTGCCGGGCGTGAGCCTTCGGCGCTAGCCAGGCCCACTCGCACGATGCTGCCTAGATGGTTTGACGGCAATATGGAAAGACGGTAAACTGGAAACCGGAAGGAGGTGGTAGCGGCGCCTTCCCGCCTGCCCCGGAGGCTTTGGACGCCGCCGATCTGCCGTGAAAACGACCATCGAGATCCCTGACGAGCTGTACCGGAGAGTAAAGGCCCGGACCGCACTGCTCGGAAAGTCCGTCCGAGAAGTGGTCCTCGAGCTATTCGAGCAGTGGCTTGCAGAGCAGGATGAGCAGGAGGATCCCGAAGTGTGGCTGCGCCGCTGGCTGCAGCTGGCGGATCAGGCCACAAGCGGCGCAGTTCCCGGCCCCACCGCCCGGGACATCCTGTCTGAGGACCGGGACCGCCTGGAGCGCTAGGCATGCTTGTGGTCGACGCAAGCGTGTGGGTGGCGGCGGGAGACCGTTCCGACCCATTCTGCGAACAGAGCCGGGCCTTTCTCATTGAGATAGCCAGGCGGCGCCTGCCCGTCATGCTGCCCGCCATCGCACGGGTGGAGGTGGCGTGTGCCCTAGCCCGGAGGCTCCGTGACCCGGCGGGGGCTCGGAGGCTCACGGAGGAGCTGATGCGCGGGCCTCTGATAAGGGAACGACCGATGGGGACGAGGTTACTGGCCCGCGCCGTGGAGGAGGGGACGGCGCTGTTCTTGCGGGGCTCAGACGCCCTGTACGTGGCCCTTGCGCGGCTGGAGCAGGCAGAGCTAGTCTCCTGGGACGCAGAGCAAATCCAGCGGGCGGGAGCCCGCACTCCTGAAGCCTGGTTGCAAAACGCCGGTTGACGAGCGTTCCTGGATCTTACCAGGCCCCCGCTCCCACGGCCGGCTCCGCGTAGACCGGTTCCAGGAACCCCTTCCGGCACTGCCACACGCGATCAATCGCAGCTTGCACTTCCCCACCTCAGCGTCCCCGCGGCAGCAGATCGGCTAGGTTCCTCCACAAAATCCGCTCTCTCGCCTCCTCCGACAAATTCGCCCGTTCCACCAGCTCGAGGTTCCAGCGATGCGTGTGCGCCTCGCGTTCGCTCGCCGGGCCAAACGCATGTACCGTCTCCCGGACCCAGTCGGAGCCCCACAACAGCTTGCTCGGCCCGATCTCCCGGACGACCCGCTCGATCACGTCCGTCCGCGATTTTGATAGCTCCAAATACACGTTGTCATGGTGATAGGCGAGCAGCACAGCGTGTTCCGGATAAGGATCGAAAATGCCTCCCGCGTGCCCCAGGATTAAGGGGATCTCCCTATGCGCTGCGATGATCTCATCCAAGTGGAAGGGGTCCCGCCACGTGAGCGGTCCCGACACCCTTGCAGGGTTGGTGGCGCTGTAGCCTGTATGGAACAGAACGGGGACCCGCCGCGCCGCCGCCACCTCCACTACCTTCCGAAGCTCCCGCTTCGCTTCTTCCACAGAGTCAATCCGGCCCGGAAGGAAGAAGTTGTGAACCCCTACCTCGCCGACGCCCACGAACTCCGAGTAGCCCAACCATGTCTCCACCTGGGCGGCGGCTTCATCGCCCGTCAACCCACGGTCGAAGGCGCAGAACGCCACGAAACGATCCGGGTACGTCCGGACCGCTCGCTGTGCCACCGCATTGCACCCGGGGACGTAGCTCCCCTGCAAAACCGCGCGCTCCACACCATTCCGGTCCATCTCCCGCAGGAGGGCCTCTGTGCGATCCACGGGGGTCATCTTCTGGTACGAAATCCCCATCTCACCGGGAGCTGCCTGCCCGACTGCCACGTGCGCGTGCGCGTCCCAGATCCGCCCCATCTCCGCCGCCTCCTCCTCGACGTGACCTACCGCCGTCCGAACACCGACTCCAGCTCCCGCCGGAATTCGCGGATCCGCTCCTCCCCTAGCACGGGGATGACCCGAATCTGCAGCCTCTCCACCCCCTCCAGGGGAGGCCGTACCCCCGGCAGCGTAACGAACTCGCCCGCCTGGGCAATAGCCAGCAACGCTGCGCGCGAGAGCAGCGTCTCGATGAACAGCCGGCCCGCGTTGGGGTGCGCCGCGTGTGCCCCAAGGGCAACGTGCGTCCCCTGCGCCAGCATGGGAGACACCGGGACGTAGCCAACGGGTGCGCCCTGACTACGGTATAAGGGCACATAGTGCAGAAAGCCGATGCCCATCGGGAACTCGCCGCTGATAACCCGAAACGGCACCGGTGCGAAGGATTCCACGAATGCCGGATTCTGCTGCGCCAGGCCTTCCAGGAACCTACGGTAGTCCCGGCCGAGCACCTCCCGCATCTGGTACAGCCAAAGCACGACGCCGACGTTGCGCCGCGGATCGGGCATCACCAAACGGCCCCGCCACTTCGGATCCAGCAACTCTAGGTACGAGCGAGGTAGCTCCGCAGCGGGGACCAGCCGCGTGTTGTACAGGAGTGCCGTGATCAGGATCCGATAGGGGGGAGACATGAATGGATCCCGCCACCCACGGCCCGTAAAGAGTGCCTCAGCCCCTTCCGGTCGGAAGCGCTGGAACGCTCCCGCCGCCTTCATCAACTCCATCGTGTCTGTGGTCGCCTCCACCACATCGAAAAGCGGCCTTCCCACCCTCGTCTCCGAGACTACCCGGTCTGCCACCGCCGACGCAGACGCACGCCAGTAATCCACGCGGATCCCGTAGCGCCCCTGAAAAATCTTCGCGATCACCTCCATGACGTCCGGTTGAATGCCTCCGTAGACTGTCACACGGCCCTCCCCCTTCGCCGCCTCCACCCACTGCTGCTGCCCCACCGCTGGGTGAGTGAGTGCTAACACGGCCAAAGCGAGGAACGGTCCCGCTAGCTTCAGCCCCCGCCGCCGAAGCCACCGCCTGCACGCCACGTGTACCACCCCCCCTTTCTTTTCTCCCCTAAGCCGTCGCTTTGCCCACCCCGGAGCCGTCTCAACAACTCCGTCAGCTCCTGGAGGCTATCGCTCTCAAAATCCGCCGCCGGCTCCGGGCCCAGCCGGCCTTCCCGGGTATGGTCGGCCTCGGGGCGTCGCAACCAGACAGCCAGCATCCCGACGCTCATGGCCCCTGCTACGTCGAAGCCAGGCGACGCGCAGTACAACACCTCCCTTGGCTCAAGCCCCACCCGGCCCAGCACCCACCGGTAAGCGCGTGGGTTCGGTTTGTGCACCCCGGCCTCCTCGCTGCTGGCCAGCAAATCGGGTTGGAACCGACCGAAATGCGAAACGTAACGCTCAAGGTACCGGCGCTCCACATTCGAGAAAATCAGCACTTTCAGACCCATCGCCTGCTGCCGTTGCAGCTCCTGCTCCACCTCGGGAAAGGGCCGCACCTGTTCCTGGAGCTCGAAGAACACTCGCGCGTCCTCCCTCTTGCCCGGCAGGCCGTGCACCTGACACGCAAGCTCGAGGGCCTCTGCCACAAGCTCCGACAGCGGCCGGTACGACGCAAAGGCTGACTTGCGCTGTTCTCCGCTGAACAGCCGTTGCCAGGTTCCGAGGAACGCCTCAGCGTTTGTCGCCACCCCGTAGCGCTCCAGCAATCGCGTTACTGCTGTGCGCCAACACCAACCCCAGTCGAAGAGAGTTGTGTGCGAGTCATAGAACACGGCTTTCGGCCATCGTCCCACCATTTCCATCTCACCAACCCCTCCGCAAGGGCCTACCAGCGCCCTGACCCACCTTACCCAGCCGCATCGGCCAGGGCTCCTTCTTCAACCCATCTCTACAGCTCCGTCGTTCTGCCAACTATCCCCACCCACCTGAGCTTCCTCTACCGGTAGACACGCTGCGCCTCAGTAAGCAGCTCCTCCGCCCGTTCGGGGTTAGAAGTACCCCAGAGCGGAGCTTGAAGAAGCCGCGCTACTGCCGTATCCACGGTCCGGGTCACACCGGACCTTGCCGGGAGAAAGAAGTTTTGCGCTGCTGCCCGCTGCACTTCGGGAGCGAGCATCGTCTCCGCGAACACCCTGGCCGCGTTCACGTTCCTGACGTTCCTGGGAAAAGCGATCCCCTGGAACACATACGGAGCTCCCTCCCGTGGTACCACCAGCTTGACGGGCAGACCCTGACCGTGAAGCCGCGCATACCAGCTGAAGCCGAAGGGGAGCATTGCGGCAAACTCTCCCCTCGCGACGCGCGCGCCAGCTTCCGCGACTGCCCGGGTGAGCACCGGACGCAAAGCTGCCAGCCTCTCGTGGTACTCGCGTCCGAAATTCCGATACGTGACGGAGAACAGGATGAACCCCCCACCCACGCCACGCGGATCGTCGAGGATCAGCCTCCCTCGCCAGCGGTCCGAGGCTATGTCCAGCCAGCTCCGCGGCTCTTCCTCCGGGCGAACGGCGTTGGTGTTCACGAGAACCCCGTAGAGCTGAACCTGCGTCGGCAACATCACCCCGGTTAACCCAATCTCCTGCAGACGCACACGCACCTGCGGGCTGGTCGCCCCGCTGCTCGGGAGAGCCGGCACCGGCTGCAGCAGCCCTTCCTGCTGGAGCAGCCAGGCAGACGTGAAGCCAACCGTAACCAGGTCCGCCACTGCTCTTCCCAGCCTCTGTTCGATCCGAACGCGTTCCACGGCCTCGCTGGGCCGCATGGAAGACAGCTCCAAACGGATCCCGTAACGCTCCGCCATCAGCCGGCCTGCCGCCTCCAGCACCGGTGCCATCCCCGCGGATCCGTCGTACACCCGAACCACGCCTTCTTTCCGAGCAGCGGCAACGACGCCAGCCCATCCGGCGTCCACGGCTCCGCCGGGCGTAGCCCCGGCTAGGACGCTTGCCACACCGGCTGCGAACCACATCCAGTAACCCCGGAAGCCCATCCCTGTCCTCCTCCAGACTGTTCCATCACCGACTGGCACTGCCTGCCCCGTCCCACAGGATCGGACGCGTCACCGCCCGGGGGACGAATGTGGGGCATACGGTGGAAATGCCGGCATTGGAGCTGCCGGCCACCACCACCGTCACCGCCTCTGGGGAATCCGCGAAAGCAACCCACGCATCCTCCCCTGCCTGCTCGAAGCCGTGTGGCTTCCCGAATCGCATCAGGTCACGCTTGCACCTCCCGAAATGCTCCCAGAGGAACCGTCTCACCTCCCGCTTCGAGTACCCAGCCTCCGCGAGCGCCGCCGCGTGCTCGGGCCCCAGCACCACAACACTCCCGTGGCCGCCTCGCTCCGGCAGATGCGCCCCTGCCAGGGACAGCTGGAAGTATGCCCCCGCGTACGCCATCGAGTCCGCAAGGTTGTGCAGCACGTGAAGTGGGTCCCGCGATGTCCGGTGCTCCACAGGCATCGTACCCCGGATCAGCAACGCGGTAACGCAACTGTCCTCCGCCGTGAACCCCCGCTCCACGTGGAAGGGCTCCCACGGGCTCTCTTCCTCGTTCTCTCCAATGCACAGGCCCATCTTAGCGGGCGTGCCCTGCGTACTCCGGTCAAACAGGCCCGGACGTAACCCCAATCCGTTCAGCAGACACAGACGCACCGCGCGCCCGATGGTAGCGTTGGCCCGGACTCCCCCACCCAAGACGTTGTCGGTACAGTTCAGGCCGATCTGATCTCGGATCGGCCCGTTGACCACCAGAAGAACGGCCTGCCCGGTCGTGCTCTGCAGGAGGCCCCGCTCCCGGGCCAGCTCGTCCACGGCCTCCAGGCCTGCCAGGACTACCGGAAAGTACTCCGGGAGGCAACCAGCCATGACCGCATTGGCGGCCGCTATCTCCACCGTGCAAAACGTGCTCAGGCCTGCGTTCCGCAGTACGACTTCGTCTGGCCGCCGCCCCGACACACGGACGAACTCGTCCACCAACGCCGCCTCCGGTGGAACCACGGGAAGCCCGTCAGTCCAGCCTTGCTGCATGCAGTATTCGAGGGCCTGCAGCGCAGCCACCAGCTGCCGCCGGCTGAAGGGCGCGGCCCGGCGCCGATGCCGTTCCGCCCTAGCTCCCCGCGGCCGGGAGGCTGCGGGTCGGCCTCGCGTCAACGACCGCGCGACCGCCTCCACCACCCGGCCTGCTCGCTCGACCAGCTCCGCGGCCTGCAGGGACCGGACGGGATGTTCCGCCGCAACCAACGCGCCGGGCTCCCAGTTGCGGGCGTGGATCAGGGCCTCGGCAGTACTCAGGAAGGGCCTGGTGATCACCACGGTTGAAGGCACGCCCAGCTGCTCAAACAGAATTCCGTCCGTCACGCTGGCCGCGCTGCACGAGCCACAGTCGCCAGGCCCCGCCACCACCGCATCCGCCCACTCCGCCAGCTCTCTCGCCACGTCCTCCGGGACACTCACGGAAGGATTTGGCTTCGTGAACACGCGGACTTCCGCCACTCCGTATGCACGCCGCAGGCCCTCACCCAGTTCCGCCAGGAACCGGTCCGCGTTGACCTTCCCGGTGCTAACCAGCGCGACCCGTCGTCCCAGCAACGAGTCCAAACGCTTTACCGGCCGCTGCGTACGCCGGGCCTCGGTCTGTCCAAGTGGCGAGACGAGGCGCCCGGCGCGCCCGCCGCTCCTGAACACCGCGGAAGCCACCCCAAGCCGGGCGCCGGTACTCTCGGCCCCCTTTTCCGGTAGCTCCGGGTACTGCTTAGCCAGCACGATCCGATCCACGTCCGGTAGAACCCTGGCCACCGCGCCGCGCACCATCTCGACCAGGAGCTCGTCCGGCACCAGGCAGTCCCAGCAGGCCTGCTCGGTCGCCTCCAGCGCCACTTCGACTTCCCTCCCCCGTACCGCCACGAGGCGCAGTCGGAATCCGTCCTCCTTCAACCCCGATTCGAGCTCCTGCAAAGCAGCGCGCACCTCGTTTTCCACGGCCGACCACCTCCTTCCCGTACCGGACACACTACGTCCTATCGCAAGACCACACCCGCCCCGCGGCTCAAGACACCCAGGAAGTAGCGCAGGAGCAACACCGGGAACATCATCACGATCCCCAGTGCAGCCACTTCCTCCATCCGTCCCTGGCTCCACAGGTACACGAGGGCGACCGACAGCACCTGAGCTCCTGGTGCGGCCAGCATGAGCGACGCGCTCGCCTCTCGGGCACTCAGCAGGAAGCAGAGCACCCACGCCGCTGCCAGAGACCTCCAGAGCAGCGGCAGCGTTACCCTAAGCAGGGTGAGCAGCGGCGGAGCCCCGCACACGCGCGCGGCTTCTTCAAGCTCCACCGCCACCTGAGCCAGGGCGCCCTGCACGGTGCGCACTGCTACCGGCAGGGTTAGCGTGACATAAGCTACCACGAGCCCCCACACCGAGCCGTATAGCTCGAGCCACCTGGGAGCGAAGGCGTACGCCCACAGCAGCGCCAGCCCCAGGACAATCCCCGGGGCCAGCAAGGGCAGCCAGCTCAGCAGGTTGATGGCCCAGATCAGGCGGCGCTGGCCCCGCACACGGGTGAGCGCGTAACCGACCCCGAGTGCCAGGGCGAGGGTCCCGACCGCTGCCGCGCTGCTCGCCAGGAGTGTGTTCCGGATCGCCCCCATCACATACCCGTCGGAGAGGACTTTGGCGTAGTGACGCCAGCTGAATCGCTGGAACTCGTAGAACCCGAAGAACGGTGACAAGGAACCGAGGACCAGTTGCCCCACCGGTAGACCCACAACCACTACCGCGTACGCGGTCAGCCCGAGGACCGCGGCCCAGCGCCATCGGCCCAGCTTTACGGGCCGGGCCAGGTAGCCCTTCCCCGTGACCGTCCAAAAGGCCCTGCCCGAGAGCCGACGCCACTGCAGCACCACCAGTGGGAACATGAGCAGCACGCCCACCACCGAGAGGGCAGTAGCCTCCTGGTATTCGGGGCGCATTCGATGATGGATCAGCTCGTAGACCTGTGGCCCGAACATGCGAATCCCTGCAGGCACCCCGAGGATCAACGGACCCTCGAAGGTCTCGAACCCACGGACCAGCCAGTACAGGAACGCGCCGGACACGGCAGGGAACAACAGCGGGAGGACGACGCGGCGGGCAGCCGTCCACCGCGACGCCCCAGAGACGCGCGCGGCTTCCTCCAGGGATGCGTCCAGGTTGGCCATGGCGCCAAGGAGCATGCTCAGCTGCAGGGCCACCCCGTACTGGAAGAGGTACCACACCAGACCTCCGTAGGAGTACGTGCTGAGGGCATCGGGGGGAAGCCCCAACCACCGGCTGGCCGCTAGGTTGAGCAATCCAACCCGCGGCGCGCCCAACATGCCCCAGGAGATAGCCAGCAGGACCGGAGGGAGGAACAGCGGCAGGGTAACTACCGCCTCCCACAGTCCCGCCGCGGGGACGTCGGTGCGGCCCAGCAGCCAGGCGAAGGTGATGGCAACTCCAGAGCTCAGCGCCGCACCGAGCCCGGCCAGCAGCAGGGTGCGCGCGAGCAGCTCTATGTTTGCGAGGGTCAAGGCCCGCCAGAGACCAGCCAGGTTCAGCCCGCCCGGGTCGCCCGGCGGCGCTTCTCGCAGGCTGCCGTACAGGAGCATGCCGAACGGGTACAGAATCAGCAGCCCCAGCACCACCAGCAGGAATGCCAGTCCCAGCCCCCGGGTAAGCCGCGCCGCACGCGGTACCTCCACAGCTCGGGGGCTCCCCATCCTGACGTCCCCGGCAGTTAAGGATGCCGTCAACCTGTTGCCAGGGTCCGACACCCCCCGCACCAAGCGCGGCCGACCCATCACCCGCACGGCCTGATCAGCCGCGTCGCCAGGGGAACCCACGTGGGGCAAACACACGACACGCCGGCGTTGCGGGCCCCTGCCACCACTACGGAGATGGCCTCCGCGCGACTGGCGAACCGCGCGAACGCGGAGTCCGGCTCCGTCTCGAACCCCGCCTCCTTGCCCAGCCGCCTCAGCTCCTCCACCCGGCGCCCGAAGTTATCGAACAGGAACTGCCGCACCCTCTCCTTGCTCCACCCGCCGCGCGCGATCAGGTCCGCGTGTTCCGGCCCGAGAACCACCACCGCACCGTGACCACCCCGCGCCGGCAGGAAGGCCTGCATTTGCGACAGCTGAAAGTACGCACCGCCGTACGACATGGAGTCTGCGACGTTGCGAAGGATGATCTGCGGATCCTGGCTCTCCCGCTGTTCCACCGGCAGGGTTCCCCGGATCAGGCCCACGGACACCGCGCTGTCCTCCGCGCCGAATCCGGCCTCCACGTGGAGAGGTTCCCACGGGCTCTCTTCTTCGTTCTCCGCGATGCAGCACGTGTACTTGGCCGGCGTGCCCTGGGTGCTCTGGTCCAGCTCGCCCGGGCGGATGCCGAGCGCGTTGAGGATTACCAGCCGGATCGCCCTGCCAATCGTGGCGTTGGCGCGGTGACCGGGCCCGAACACGTTCACGCCTCCGTTGAGACCGAGGGCCCGGCGGATAGGGCCGTTGACCACCACCAGCACCGCCTGGCCGGTGGTGCTCTGCAGCAGGCCCCGGCTGCCCGTCAGCGCGTGCAGCCCTTCCAGAGCAGCCAGGACTATCGGAAAGTACTCCTTTTTGCAGCCCGCCATGACCGCGTTGGCGGCAGCGAGCCGTACCGTGCACGCAGTACCAAGGTGCTCCTGCGACAGCACTACCTCCTCCGGATCCCGGCCCACGTATTCAATGAAGCGCTCGACGAGCGACTCCGCGGGCGGGACGACCGGCAGGCCATCCGTCCAGCCTTGCTGGTAGCAGTACTCCAGGACATGCCAGGCCAGGTCGAGGTCTGCAGCGCTCGGCTCCCAGCTCATCTCTCCTCCTCTTTCGCCCCCGTAGGATCGGCAGTACCTGATCGCTCCTCGCTGCCCTCGAGCAACCGCCGCACCCTGGGAGCCAGTTCCCGCGCCAGCCTCCTGACCGCGTCGGGACTCAAACTGCTGACTGGGTGCGGCGCCACGACCCACGCGGGCTGGTCAACCCCCATGCGGCGGGCCATCGCCTGGGCCGTCGCCTGGAACGGCTCCGTGATGATGGCGACCGCCCGGACCCCCTTGCGGGCAAGCAGGATCCCGTCGGCCACACTGGCCGCGCTGCAGGACCCTCAATCGCCCACGCCTGCCAGCACCACGCGGCAGCGCGCCGCCAGCTCTTCGAGGATCTCCTCCGACGCTGGCAGCGACGAGCTGGGCTTGGTCCGAAGCACGACCTCGTCGCTGGCCGCCACTCCCCCCATCTCCCGCGCCAGGGCCTCCAGAAGCTGTCGGGCGTTCCTCTTGCCGTTGTCGAGTAGCCCCAGCGCCTGGCCCGGCGCTAGCCGTCCTCGAACCTCCGCGGCGCGCTTCCGCACGTCGACTCGCCCGGTAGGATCCACTAAACCGCCCACAATCCCACCTCCTCGCTTACGGATCCCCGCTTGGTTGGCCTCTAGCGGTAAATCTCCGCCGCCAGCCTCAGCCATTCCGCGCTGCGTTCCGGCTCCGTGGTGTCCCACAACCTCGCCCCCACGACCGCCCGGACCCTCTCCGGCGTGCGCCTCACCACACCCGGGATCACCGGGACCAGGTAGTCCTGCGCGAACCGGAGCTGGACCTCCTCCGAGAGCATCAACTCCGTCAGCAGTACCGCCGCATTGGAGTGCGGCGCCCCTTTCGGGATCGAAATGCCGTGGACTACGTAGGGCGCTCCTTCACGAGCGAGGATCAGTTTCAAGGGCAGCCCCTGATCCGCAAGCCTCGCGTACAGCCCCACGGCGAACGGGGCCATCATCGGGACTTCTCCGCGGGCCACGCGGTTGGCCGCGTCCGCGATGGAACGGGTCAGGATGGGACGCTGCGCTGCCAGAGCCTCGTGATAGCGACGGCCCAGCTGCTTCAGCGTCGCGGAGAAGAAGACAAAGCCTCCTCCCAGGGCCCGTGGGTCGTCCATGATGAACCTGCCGCGCCACTTCGGGTCGAGCAGGTCCATCCAGCTCCGCGGCTCCTCCGCCGGCGGCACCAGGTTGGTGTTCACGAGGATTCCCCAGATCTGCAGGACCGTCGGGGCGATCTCGCCGGAAACCCGCATCCGCTCCATCAGTAGCCGCACCTGGGGCGACACCCGCCGGTAGCTGGGAACCCGATCCGAAAAGGATTCCAGGCTCGCGTCCTCGAACTTCATCCCCCAGGTGGTCGTGTGCCCCGTCCCGAGTGCGTCACCTAGTACCCGCCCGGTGCGAACCTCCACCCGGACCCGCTCCCGCTGCTCGCTGGCGCGCATGACCACGTACTCCGCGCGGATCCCGTAACGTTCCTGCAGCAGTTTCGTCGCGTACTCGAAAGTGGGGACGGCTCCACCGGTGCCGTCGTACATGACGACGCGGCCCTCCCGCCTGGCCGCCTCCACCAGCGCCTGCAAAGGGCTCCCAGGCCCTGCCCAGGCCCCCAGCACGGTCGACGCCCCGAGAACCGTTGCCAGGCCGAGCGTGAGCCACATCCGCACCTGTCGCATTGCCATCACCCCTCCCGCTGTCAGAATGCGTAGATCCGATCTGACGAGCCCACCACCCACACCTCGTCGCCCTCGCTCACTCCCGCGGGGAACGGGACATCTACCCGGAACACACCGCAGTCCGCCCGTACCACAACGGAAACTTCCCCGCCCCGGAACTGGAGCTGCTCTACGCGGCCCCACCACCGGCCGCCCTCCCCGGCCGGGGGAGTTTCGCCGTCCCGCAGCAAGCGCAACCCGTCGGCGCGCACGTACACCCTGGCCCGACGTCCCGGCATCAGACCCTCTGTAGCGCGACACCAAGCCGCCCACCCTGGACCGACGACCTCTACCTCCGGCCCGTCCGCGCCTCTGCGCTGGGCGCGCACCTCCCCCTCGAGCACAGTCGTGGCTCCCAGGAAGGCAGCCACCTCCGGACTAGCGGGGCGGCGGTACACCTCTTCGGGCGAGCCAACTTGGAGGATCCGCCCGCCCGACATAATGGCCAGCCGGTCGGACAGGACCATCGCCTCTTCCTGGTCGTGCGTGACGTACAGCGTGGTGATCCCCAGCCGTCTCTGAAGGCTCTTCAGTTCCACCCGCATGCCTTCCCGTAGCTTCGCGTCCAGGTTCGAGAGCGGCTCGTCCAGCAACAGGACTCGGGGCTCGTACACGATGGCGCGGGCGATGGCCAGCCGCTGTTGCTGGCCTCCGCTCAGGGCAGTAGCGGGCCGCCTCTCCAAACCTTCCAACCCCACCAGGTTCAAGGCCCACACCACCCGCTGGCGGACCTCGGACTCAGGCATATGGCGCACGCGCAGCGGAAAGGCCACATTCTCGAACACCGTCATGTGCGGCCAGACCGCGTAGGACTGGAACACCATCCCCACCTGCCTGCGCTCAGGCGGGAGGAACCACCGTCGCGCTGCGTCCGAGACCAACCGGCCGCCGATATACACCCGTCCGTCCTCGTGCTCCTCCAGCCCCGCAACGATCCGGAGGGTAGTCGTCTTACCACAGCCGCTCGGCCCGAGCAGGGTGAGGAACTCGCCCTCGCGGATCTCCAGGGAGACGTCGGCCACCGCCTGCACGATCCCGAACCGCCGCCCGACCTGTTCCAGAATCACCTGGCTCACAAGATCCCTCCACACCTAGCCCTTGAACGCCCCACCGAAGAGGCCCCTGCGCAGGTGGCGATCTGCCAGCACCACAAACAGGGCCGCAGGCACGGTTAGCACTGTGGCCGCGGCCGCGAGGGGTCCCCACTGCACTCCCTGGTCCGTGATGAAGTTGAGGACGTAGACGGGGGCCGTGGCCGCCCTGCGGGCCGTCAGGAGGAGGGCGAGGGAGAACTCGTTCCACGACACCAGGAAGCTGTAACCCGCGCAGGCGGCGATCCCCGGGGCAGTAAGAGGCAGCAGCACCCGGGTGAGGTAGAGCCATCGCGGACACCCGTCGATCCACGCCGCTTCATCCAGCTCCCGCGGGACCTCGTCCAGGAAGCCCTTCAGCAGCCAGACCAGGAATGGCAGGTTCACCGCTGCGTACACCGCCCCGAGCCCCACGTGCGTGTCCACCGCCCCTACCGCCCGTAGCAGCACGAAGAGGGGCACGGCTGTGGCGACAGGAGGCAGCATACGAAGCAACAACAGCCCCCACGCTAGGGCGCCGCGGCCAGGGAAGCGCAGCCGGGACAGGGCGAACCCGCAGGTCAACCCCGCGGCGGTCGCCCAACCGCTGCTCGCGAGAGCGATCACGAGGCTGTTGGCTAGGTAGCCGCGCAGATCGCCTAGAAACGCCTGCGGGTTCCACAGCGCCGCGTACCACTCCAGGGTCGGCCGGAACCAGATCCTGGGAGGTACCGCGAGGATATCCCCGGCGGGCTTCAACGAGGTCAGGGCCACCCACGCCAGCGGCCCCGCAAACCACAGCGCCGCGGCCGCAAGGGGAACGTGCTTCCAGGCCTGCCGGCCCACGGTCATGCAACCGCCTCCCCACGCCACGCTCGGGCGGCTAGCCAGGATGACGCCAGCAAGGTAAGGGCCAGCAGCGCGACCGCCACCGCGGAGGCCCGCCCTAGATCCCAGTCCACCCGCAGCGTCTCGAACAGGTAAACCCCGAGGGTCCGCGCCGACTGGCCCGGACCGCCCGACCGGAAAAGGGCGTACACCACGTCGAAAGCCCTCAGGGCCAAGACGGATCGAAGGAACGCGACCAGAAGAAGCACAGGGGTAAGCAAGGGGAGCAAGACCCGTAGCGCTAGCTGCGTTTCTGTCGCCCCGTCTACCCGGGCGGCGGCCACTAAGTCCTCCGGAACCGCCGACAGGGCCGCCCCGACCAGCAACATCACGAACGGCGTGTGCTGCCACACGTCCACGACAACCACGACCGGCAGGGCCCACCGGGGATCCGACAGCCATCCGACGGGCTCCGCGCCCAACGCGGATAGGGCCCAGTTCACCAGTCCGAGCTCGTTCTGCAGCAGAACGCGCCACACCAGGCCGGCGACGGGAGGGCTGAGGAAGGCGGGGATGAGGAAAAGAACCCGGTATATTCGGGCCGCCGACTCTGAAACCCCGTAGAGCTGGAATGCCAACCACGTCCCCAGGACCAGCTGCAAGGTTACCGATCCTGCCGCAAAGCCAAAGGTCACGAGAAGACTGTGGAGGAAGGCGGGATCTCGCGCGAGCGCCACGTAGTTCCCAAACCCAACGAAGCTCACGGCTTCGGACTCCAGCGCTTTCCAGTCGTACAGACTCAAGCCAACCGCGTACGCCCACGGACCAACGAGGAAGAAGACCGCGGTCAGGATGGCAGGAGCCGCCCACAGGTAGGCTTCGAGCGCCGCGACGCCCGGGCGAAGCCCTCTGCGCCGGACAGCCCGCATGCGTTCCACCCAGCGCCCGAGGACGTGACCCCGCGGGACCGTGGCCGTCCGTTCCAGCCCAGAGCCCGACGACTGCACCCCTCCCCTCCTCGATCCTGTGGGTAGCCTCCAGACCCGGCCGTTACGGCCCGAGCTCCGACGCCCTCAGAGGTCCTCGACCCCGACCACCGCCCCGTTCCTGCGCAGGGTAGCGCGCACCTCCCCAGCACGAACGTCGTGAGGGAACACGCCGGCCCGCGCGGCAAGCGCCGCGAGTGTGCCGGCGGCCTGCCCGATGGCCATGGCGGTACCCATGTGACGCGCCGCACCGTTGGCCACCCGGCTGGCGGAGATTGCCCGCCCCGCCGCCACCAGCGCCACACGGTCCCGTGGCAGGAGGCAGCGGAGCGGGATGCCGAACGGCCCCGGCGGCATGCGCATCTCCACAAAACCCGTCCCGTTGGGATCGTGCACGTCCACCGGACCCGCTCCCAGGACGACGGTGTCATCCGGGATCGCGCCGGACAGTACGTCGGACTCCCCGAGCTCGTAGACACCCACCACGCGCCTGGTCTCCCGCACGCCTATGCGCGGCGCGATACTGACCAGTTCGCAACGCTCAAACCCGGGTACAGACCGGATGAACTCCATCACCTTCCGGATCTGCTGACGGCCCACCAGTTCCGCCCGTGTCAGGGAGAATGCGTCCAGGGCGTCACATCCGCGGATCCGGGTCAGCAGGCACACCGCGTCATCTGTACCCCTGGGGCTGTTGAGCGCGAAGCTTTCCCAAAACAGCTTGCCCTGCGCGATCCCTTCCCGCACGATCCGCCGCTTCTCTTCCCGGGGTAGCGACCGGTAACGGGGCACGTCCACGCCCCGGAGGCGGAACACGAGTGTGAGGGGCTGCCGCGCGGGTCCGAGCTCCGCCCCCACCGTAGGGAGTCCTGCACGGTGCGCCACCACCGCGTCTCCCGTAGCGTCGACCACGACCCTGGCCCGGATGGCTAGGGGACCCTCCACCGTGTGCGCGACAACTCCCACCAGGCGGCCGTTCTCCCGGACTACGTCCGTTACTACGGCGTGCAGCAAGAGTTCGCAGCCCGCCTCGCTCACCAGCTCGTCCGCGGCCAGCTTCAGGATCTCCGGGTCGAACGGGAAACAGCGGGTGGGCACCGGCCGGTCGCTGGCTTCGGCCATCACGTACTCTACGAACCCAGCCGACCCTCCCAGAGCCTGAACCCGCTCCAAGAGCTCCGCAGGGATTCCGCGTACCACCTGCGTTCTCTCGTGGAAGAAGCCGAAGAACTGCGCCACCATGGCCGCGGTAGCCGTACCCCCCAGGAAGCCATCCCGCTCCACGAGCAGAGTCCTGGCACCGAGCCGAGCCGCCGCAGTAGCCGCGATCAGGCCGGAGGGCCCTCCCCCCGCGACCACCACATCGTAGTCGACCACGGTGCGCACCGACTCGGTAGCCCCCAACTTCTCTCACCCTCCTTCCGCTGTCGCTGCTCGATGTCCGGACCTTACTGGCTTAAGATTTCTTCCACGCGACGGTACAGGTCTGCGGCGGCAGCCTCGGGGCTCTTGCGACCCAGCACCACCGCATGCACCTCCTCGTGCACCACCCGTTCCACCTGAGAAGCCCGGGGGATCGGGAGGGGGTCCAGGTAGCCTGCCCGAAGTTGCAGCCTGACCGCATCCGCGTACGGCACCCGACGCCGCACCTCCGGGTCGTCATACACCGCAGCCAGCGGGGCCGGGTTGCCTGTGGCGAGGAGTGCACGCCGGAGCTGAGGGACACTCGTGACGAACTTGATGAACTGCCACGCCGCTTCCTTCTTTGAGCTGTTCCGGTCAATCCCCAGCTTCCACACGGTGGCCCGGAATACCGGGCGCTCGGGACCTACCCGGCGGCTCGGCAGAGGAGCGTACCCGACCCGCCCGACGACACGGGACACACTGGGGTCCTCCACCAGGAAAACCCGACCCACGTGCTCCGGACTCATGGCTACACGACCCTGCTGCCAGAGCGCGACGTTTTCCTGGTAGCTGTAGGAAAGTGGATTCGGCACCAGCCCTTCCTCCGCCAACTGGCGGAACAGCCTGAGGATTCGCACCGCGAGATCTCCCCTCAGGCTCTCGTGGGGACCGCGACCGTCCGCCCGAATCAGCCGCCCTCCGTGTGGGAGGAGAAAGTCACCAAAGGAGATCGTCGACCACTGGGGTTCGCTCAGCTCGAGGCCAGCCCCATACACCTCTACCCTCCCGGCCGAGCGGCGAGTCAGGCGCCGGGCCACCTCCCAATAGTCCTCGAGCGCCGCAGGTGGCCGCAAGCCGGCAGACTCAAACAGGTCACGGCGGTAGTACAGCACGTTCATGTTGAGGCGGAACGGCAGCGCGACCACGTGGCCTCGGTATGCGAGCTCACCCAGCACGGAGGCCCCGTAAATCCTAGCCGGCGCCAACCCCTCGCGCTGGAGGAACGATGTCAGGGGTTCGAGGTAAGGTCCCACCTGGGCGACGCGTAATATGCCAAGGACGTCATACACGGCGCTGCCGGACAGGAACTGGGCCAGGGCGCGCTGGAGCGCCTCCGCCGGTTGCCCGACAGTCTCCACCTCAGCGCGTATCCGGCCGGCATACTGCTCGTTAAACGCCTCCACGGCCGGCCGCAACGCGGCCATGCTCGCCCGTTCGCCAAAGATTCGCAGGACCACCACACCCTGGGCGGAAGCATGCCCCACCAGGCTGACAATCAGCAGCGACACGAGCCACGACCACCGTCGCACGATCACCCCTCCCTTCGCCGCGCCTGCAGCTCACCAGCGGTCCGTCCAGTCAGGCTCCGGTCCGGGGGGTGGCCCGTAGCCCAGGAACACCCCATTCCGTTCCAGCTCCCGCTGAAGGTCGGAGACCGCGACATCTCGGGGGCGTACTCCGCTGCGTAGGGCCAAGGCCGCGGCCGTCCCTGCCGCTTCCCCCATCACGAAGCACGGCCCCGACACCCGCGCCGCCGACTGGCCCCCGTGCGTCATGGACGCACACCGGCCCGCCACCAGCAGGTTGTCCACCCCCTTCGGAAGCAGCATCCGGTACGGGAGCTGGTTGAACCCCCGGGACCCCTCCGGCGGCCACCGGATCTGCACCGTCCCCAGCACGTGGTCCTCCACCGGCCACCCGTTCACCCCCACCGCATCCGGAAACTCCGCACAGCTCAGAATGTCCTCCTCCCTCAACTGGTACTCCCCCACCACCCTCCGCGTCTCCCGGATCCCCACCTGGGGCGGGATGTCCACGATGTACGACCGCTCAAACCCCGGAACCCAGTCGCGCAGGAACTCAAACACCTCCCATACCTGCCGCCGACCCTGGACCTCCGCGTAACTCAGCTGCCGCACGTCCGTCCCGTCTACCGGGCTACCATCCGGGTTCCGGATCTGCGTGAAATTCACCCGCCACTCGATGGGATTGCGCTGCGGCCGCACGATGGGAGCCTTCCGCGGAAACCTCCTCCCCTCCCGCTCCGCCTCCTCCATCAACCGCGGAATCACCTCCCACGCCCGCCCCGCCCGCTCCGGGTCCACCCCGTTGATCCGGAACATCGTCGTCGGGTACAAAAGCTCGCCCGGCCCCTTCCCCTTCTCGTAGGGCACCCCCGCCCACGCCGCTAGATCCCCGTCCCCAGAGCAGTCCACGAACACCCGCCCCCGCACCGCCAACCGCCCGCTCTTCGTCTCCACCAGCAGCGCCTCCACCCTTGCCGAATCCCCCATCACCACCCCCGCACCCAGCGCGTGGAACAGAATCTCCACCCCAGAAGACAGCAGCAGGTCGTCCGCCGCGATCTTGTACACCGAGGTGTCGTACGCCTGCGCCAGGATCCGACGCCCCAGCGACAGGTGAGGACGGTTCAGCCCACCCAGGCGCCCCATCCGGTCCAGCAGCTCCTGCGCAACCCCGAACACCACCTGCCGGTGTTCCCCATGCACGTTCGCGTAAAAACCGCAGAAGCCCGTCACCCCCGCCGCTGTCCCCATCCCTCCCAGGAACCCGTACCGCTCCACGAGCACGGTGGAGCACCCCATCCGCGCCGCCGCAGCCGCCGCAGCTATACCCGCCGGCCCGCCCCCCAACACCACCACATCACACTCCGCGTACACCGGGATCCGGCGCGCCGGCTCCATCACTCCCCCTACCTCGATCAAACCGGACACCTCCGTCTCCAGTGGTCAGGTCACCCGCAGCCCCCGCTTCCAGGTGCCACTGCGGCAGGAGCCCGGCCCCGGAGCCTCGACCAGCCCCGTAACCTGCGCGCCTCTCCACGTCGCCAGGGACGTCGCATGAGCTCTCCGTAGCCCTCCACCACGTCGCCCACCCCGGCCATACGGAACGCCAGCCAGTAGCTCGCCTGGTTCGAGGTCACCACCGGCCTTCCGAGATCCCGCTCCAACGGCTGGATCACGTCCAGCACATCCAACCCGGTGCAGCTGATGAACACCGCTTCCGCCTCGGGAGGGGTGACCTCCTTCGCCAGCCGGTACAGGACCGACGGAGAGAGGTGAGCCAGGATGTTGTTGTCCGTGAGGTTGAGCCCGTCTGCAGCAACCACTTGGAACCCGTTCGCCTCGAGGAATTCGCGCTCAATCTCGTTGACCTCGTCCGGGTACGGAGTGACGAGAGCTACCCTCGTTACCGAGAGCTCCCGGAAGGCCTCCATCACCGCGGTGGACGTGGTCGTGCACGGAATTCCCGTAGCCTCCTCCATCTCCCGGATGATTCGCTCGTCGTGCCCTTTCCCTTTCAGGAAGCTGCCCGCGGTGCACATCCACACGATCACGTCCGGCTCATGCGCGGCCAGCAGACGCGCAGCGTCGACCACGTGCCGGTCCAACTCCAGCATTGCCTCCGCGCTCTCGTTCCTGTGTCGCGGAACTCCGGTGCCGCCGACCGCCACGCCCTGGGGGCGCAGCTTGAAGAAGTCGCCCAGGTGGTGGAACCCCGCGCCGGGGTAAATAACCCCGATTCGCGCCCTCCAACCCTGCCAGGAGTGCCACAGGGGGTAGCGGCTCAGTTCGTCGCGTCGGATGTGCTTCATGCCAGACCTCCCTTCCGATATTGCGGGGCCCTGCCGGGCTCCGCAGTAGTCCAGGCCTTGGGATAGGTCCGCAAGGTGCGGCCAAGTTCCTCAGCCGCGTGCCGGACCAGGCCGCACAATCTGGGAAGTGCCCGCTTCAGCCGGGCCGTCGGACCCGCGACACAGATCGCGCAGACAGGCCTCCCCTCCCGAAGAACGGGGGTGGCGACCCCACTCACCCCACGACGCATCTCCCCGTGGCTGACGGACACCCCGGTGGCGCGGATCCGTAAGAGGCGCTGGCGCAGCCGCTGCGCCTCCTCCGAGCTCGCCCTGATCTCCCGCAGCACCTTCTCCAGCACGTGCTCCTCCGCAAATGCCAGGAGCGCGGTCCCAGCTGCGCCGATATGTAGCGGGTGAAGAGTTCCTCTCGGCAAGACTCTCCGCTTCCACCGAGTTGGCTCAACCCGATCCAACACCAGCGCCCACGTCCCCACCCGGACCGCGAGATAGACTGCCTCTCCGGTGCTTTGAGCCAGTCTCAGCAGTACCGCCTCGGCCAGGCGCTGTAAGTGATCTGCCGCGTCCCGGTTTTGCGCCGCGCGACCGAACAGCTGCCCAGAAGCGTACAGGCCGGCTGCGCAGCGCTCTACGAAGGCCTGAGACTGCAACACGCGCAGGTACCGGTACGTCGTACTCAGCGGCAGCTGCAGGACTGCCGCGATAGCATCCGCACGCATCGGCCCCCGTTCCGCCAGCAACCGCAGGATCGCAAGCCCGCGGTGGAGACTGTCCAGGGTGAGGTCTCCAGGCGGCCGGGTTCCGACACGTGGCGCCCGGCTTCCGACACTCACGCACCCCAAGGCTGAAGCTCTCCAGGACACACCCGCCTCCCCTTGAACCGAGCTTCTACTGACTCTTGTACGTGGGTCAACCCGTTCTCTCACTCTGTGAGAAAGACGACGGTTCCCGCCCAGAACTCGCGCGTTTCTGCTGCCCCTCGAATCCCAGGACTTCCCGTTCCCTTGTCTCCCGCACCCCCAACCGCGATCAGCGCCGCTATGTTCACCCCTCGCCCCTCCTGCCGTACCTTCACCGCCTTCGCATGCAGCCACGCGTAGGAATGCTCCCCCTCCCGCGGCCGCCTCCGAAACTCCCCCATCGGCTCGTCCAAGCTCCCCACCCGGTGCTGGCACAGCAGCTCCAGCAGTGCCATCCTGAAATCAACTGTTACGGGCGGTCCAACCTCCTTTCGTTTGGGGTCTTATGAACCGATCGTCTGGGGTCTTATGAACCGAAGGAGCCGCCGCCGACTGGAGGGTCACCCCAGGCGTGTCTGAGCGCCTTATCTGGCCTTGTAGCGCACCGCCACGTTTGCGGGCCCGAGCTACAATGCGGAGGTTCGCGGCAGGTACCTTTACTTCCAGTCCGACCCCTGGGCAGTCCCTCGGCCCTCTCGGCGACCCACTGCCGACGCCCTCTCAGCTCCAAATAGCGTCTGCAGTCTGCGGGAGACGAACAGTCTATCGACAACCCTTGCCTGCCACCCCTCGGGCAGGTACGCGATCATCTGCAGCTCTTGGCACATGCCGTCGAAAGCCCCTCTCGCCCACGGCAATCCCTCTGCACCTTCTTGCGCGTCGTGAACCTCCGCGCGCATAACCACCCGCGCCCAACCGCGCCCGCCCCCTGCCCGGGACAAACCCTACACACCCTGAGGCTACACGGGAAGCACTAATCGCCGCGACGCCAACGAGCCCTTGCAGCCGCGGCCCGATCACAGCATCTTTTCGCAACAAACTCGACTGACGTCACGTACTCCCGCGGCGCACCAGCACCAGACGCCCGCTGGAATCGCGGTACACACGCCCCGCCTGGGCCAGACGCGCCATCTCCCGAGTCACTGTGACGCGCGTGGAGCCGATCATGCGAGCCAGTTCCTCGTGCGTGACCTTCAAGTGCAGCCGCACTCCACCCAGCTCCGCCGCCGGTTCCCCGTAACGGGCTGCCAGCGCTTCCAGCAGCAGGAGCAGCCGTTCAGAAGCGCTGCGAAATGCCGCTCGTTCCAGTTGCACTGCGAACAGGTGCATCTTCCGCGCTAGGCTGCGCATAAGATCTACCGCGAGATCCGGGCGCTTCCAGATCCGCTCCAGAACCGCCTCCCTCGGGAACACACGGATCCGTGACGCCACCGTGGCCACCGCGCTGGTAGAGTACGGCATCCACCCAAAGCAGGCGGCTTCTCCGAAGAGACCCCCGGGTGCTACGAGGGTTACCACCTGCTCTCGTCCGTCGGCATCTGCCACGTAGATCTGCACCGCCCCTTCCACCAGTTGGTAGAACTCTCGCGCCACATCCCCCTGCCGGTAAATCCACGTCCCCCGGGGCACTTCCCGCAGGACACATAGGTCCCCGCACACCTCGGCGATCCGGGTTTCCTCCACCACCACCGGACACATCAGGTCCTCTGAAATTGCCCACCCGCTTACGTCGCCCGCAACCCGCCGCGCCATATTATCATTCTAACCTACTTCTTTAGACCTGCCCTCCAATCCCCTCCTACCGCCTGGATCAGCGAATCCGCAGCTGTAACAGCCGAGCCGGCTGGAGGTCGGAAAACCACTCCGGATGCTCGCGTACCACCTCATTCAGCAGCGTTGTATCGACATACCCTTGCATGGGGACCGGGCCCTTGAGGCGACCGTAGCGGCTCAGGAATCGATACGAGGTATCCCACGCGATGCGCGTGTACTCGGTGATCCGCGGGTCGAAGGGTACGTTTCCCAGGGAGTCCACCAGCACTTCCAGTCCCACACCCGGCATCCAAGTAGCGGCAGCCTGCGCCGCCTGCCGACGGTCCCGTCGGACCATCCACATCGCCTCCGAGGCCGCCTCGATGTACTTCTTCACTAGGTCCCGTCGGCTCTGAAAGGTGCTGCGCCGCGCGAGGGCGAAGCTGATGTAGTTAAAGTACCCTCCGCCGCGCACCACCAGCACGCTTCCCGGAACCTCGCGCAGGATTTGAGTCGGGAAGGGTTCCCATCCAGAGATCGCGTCCACCTGCCGGCTACGGAGGGCCTGCACCGCGTTGGTGGGCAACACTTGGACCATGCGGACGTCGCGGTCCGCCGACAGTCCCACGCGCTCCAGGACCGCTCGCAGATACAGTTCCGCGGAGCCACCCAGGGACAACCCTACCGTCTTACCCCGCAGGTCCTCCGGCTTTCGAACCCCGCTCTCACCGCTCGCCACGATCGCGAGCGGGCGGTCGTTGTTGCGCGAACCACCTTCACCCATCGGCAGGACCATGAACGCGACCACGTCCAGCCCTGCCTGGATCGCAGCCTGGAAGTTGTTCACGGCCGAGTCGCCGAATGTCAGATCCCCGGCGGCCAACGCTTTGGCGACTTCCTGACCGCTATTAAACAGGCGCAACTCAGCGTCCAGCCCGCGCTTCGTCAGCAGGCCAGCGTTGGCCATCACGTAGTAAGGCGTGGACATCACGCTGATCGCCGTGCCGAACGCCACGCGCTCGCGCGGGGCGCTGTGTGCTCCCACCGCACTCATCCCGGCGATCACGAGCGCGGCTAGGACGAACCCTCGCGTGCGAACTCCACCCATGGCCCACCTCCGACGGGTCCTTCCCCGCAATGATCGCTTGGCTCCGCCTCTTTGTCGGTAACCGCGGATACAGGCGACCCCCGAGCACGCTACCCGCCTCCCGCCCTGGCCCGGGCCAGATCCTGAGCCCGTCGGTAAGTGTCCTCGAAAGCCTCCCGTCCCTGCCGCAGCAGTTCCTCGTGCGGCATTCGCCAGAGCGAGTCCGGCAGGGCATGCCCGAACGTCCCGTCGTCTGAGAATACCTCGAGCTCGTACCAGCCTTCGAATCCCGCCTCTAAGAGAGCAGCAACCACCTCCACCGCCAAGCCCCGACCCTGGCCTGGCAACACACGGTCGAACCACACACGTTCGGCAAACGGGACGTCGTTGACGTGTACCCCGCAGATCCGCCGCACGTGGCGGCGAACCTGATCTCGCAGCTCCGCCTGAGGTCCGCTGTGGAACACGTCGAGCACCACGTCCACGTTTTGGACGGGTAGCGCGTCGAGAAAGGAGACCAGATGGTCCAAATCCCGAAACGGGCAGCCGCGGCGCACAGAAGTGAGCTCAAACCCGACCCGCAGTCCCAGGGCCTCCGCCGCCGCGCACACCTGACACACACAACGCTGCAGGACGTCGAGTGCGTGCTCTGCCGCCATTCCGGAGGCGTCCCCCGTAGCTACCAGCACGCATCTCGGCTCAAACCTGGCTAGGCGCCCTAGGCTCTGTACCATAGCCTCCGCCCGAGCAAGGGGGTCCCGCTCTGTCGTGGACAGGTCCAGGTAAACCACCCGGCTCCGCCATGCCACGGGGAACACCGTCCAGATGCGTGGGGCCGCCGACGTCACCACGAGTCCCAGCTCCCGCAGCCGCCGCGCCACCGCTTCGTCTGCTCCGTCCGGTAGCTTACCCTCCCACAACCCCACGCCGCGACCACCCGTCCGTTGCACCTGTTCCAAGTCATCCCACAGACTGTTGTGAGGTGTGCTCCACACGGACACGCCGTACAGTGGCTCCAGCGTGGGGGTCACGGCCCGCCCTCCCGAGCTGTCACCCTTCGGACCCAATACAACCGCGCCAGTCGCTCCAGGGCACCGGGCCGCAGGTCCTGCAGCCAGACCCGGTCGCCGACGACGCCCCCCAGCACCCCGAAGCGCTGAAGGGTGCGCACGTGAAACTCCTCCGCGGTCACAGCAAGCCTCACTTCCACCGGCGCAGACGGGTCCCGCGACAGGGCCGCCGCTGCCGCCGGATCCACCTTCCCCGGCGCCGTGGATAGGGAAACAGCCTCGAACGTCCCCACCCCAAAGAGCAGGACCAGTACCCCCAACACCGTCCGGTGTCGCCACCAAGAGCCCCGGCGGTGCTGCTCCGTCTTTGGGCCCCCCGCTTCCGCCACCCCGCTGTTCTCTTCCACCTCCTCCCGGATGCTCGCAAAGACCGCCCGCCGCAGCTCCTCCGTTCCCGGTCCATGGACCATTCCGTGATAGGTGCGTTCGGACCGGGGCACGGGTACCGGGAACTCCCGCTTCACACGGCCCGGTCGCCGGCTCATCACCACCACCCGGTCTCCTAGGAACACCGCCTCCTCCACGCTGTGCGTGACAAACAGCACCGTGCTCCGAGTCTGTGCAGTAATCCGCAAAAGCTCCTCCGCCAGGGTAATGCGCGTTTGCGCATCCAGAGCCGCGAATGGCTCGTCCATCAGCACCACCTTCGGGTTTACCGCCAGCGTGCGAGCTACCGCTACCCGCTGGCGCATGCCACCCGATAACTCGTGCGGGTACTTGTCCTCGAAGCCCCGCAGCCCGCACAGTTCCACGAACCGTGCCACCACCGCCTCTCGCTGCGCGCGGGGCACGCGCTGGATCTCCAAGCCATGCCCGATATTCTGCCGGACGGTGCGCCAAGGCAGGATGGCCACGTCCTGGAAAACCATGCCCCGGTCGGCGCCTGGCCCTCGGACAGGCCGGCCGTCCACCAGGATTTCCCCTGAGGTGGGACGCAGCAGTCCCGCTACGAGGTACAGGAGCGTCGACTTACCACACCCGCTCGGCCCTACCACTGTGACGAACTCGCCGTCCCGAACCGTCAGATCCACGCCCGAGAGAGCCCGCACTACCGCCCGCGTGTGCGGGTTCGTGTACTCGTGTGCCAGCCCGCGGATTTGAATCTCGCCCATGCCCCTTCTTCTCCCTCCCCTGCCCCTGGCTCAGCCCTGCACGAGGCCCCAGCGCTCCACCGTCCGTCGCTGCAAGGGCGCCAGCACCAAGTGGTCAAGTGCCAAGCTGATCGCGCCCAGCAGCAGAATGCTCGCCCACATGACGTCGTACCGAAAGTCGTAGCTGCCTCGGTATACCAGGTAGCCCATCCCGGAGGATGCCGCAAGCATTTCGGATGCTACCAGGGCCCGCCAGCCGAAGCCCATGGCCAAGCGCAGTCCCGTCACGATTGCGGGAAACGCCGCAGGCAGCGTCACCTGGTGGAGGATGGTCGCACGCCGCGCCCCTAAAACTGCCAGCCCGTACTCGTAAAGCCGCGGCACAGCTTGTACCCCCGCCAGCGTGTTCACTGCCACCACGAAGAAGATGCCGTTCAGGGTAACAAACGCGACTGTGGGCTCGCCGGTCCCGAACCACATCATGGCGAGAGGTAGCCACGCAATTCCGGCAATCGCGTTGAAAAACTCCACGAGTGGCCGGAGGAAGCGGCCGAGCGGCGGCACCAGCCCCATAAGCACCCCCGCCACTACGCCCGCTCCGCTTCCCAACGCGTAGCACGCCGCGAACCGAAGGACACTGTCTTTTACGTGGCGGATCAGCAGCCCGTTTCCTAATACCTCCACAAAGCCCCGGGCTACCTCCACCGGGCTCGGGACGAAGGCCCGGGGTAGCAAGCGGCTCTCCGCCACCCACGCCCAAGCCCCCACGGCCACCGCGGCTAGGGCCCAGCGCCGTAGCACAGGCCAGGCCACCTTCATCCCCGCACCGTTCCCCACCGCCGCACCGTCGCCTCCTCCAGCGGTTCCAGCAGCAGGGCATCCACGAGGGCTGCCAGGACCCCGATGGCGACCATACCCACCACCATCCGCGGTACCAGCCCCACGCTCTGCGCCTTCAACAACAGGTAGCCCAGCCCGCCCTGAGCAACCAACATCTCCGCCCCCACCAAGGCCCTCCAGCCGTACCCGAAACCCAGCCGCACGCCCGCGGCGATACTCGGCAACGCTCCAGGGAGCAGCACATCCCGTACCACCCGGTATCCGGAACCGCCCAGGGTCCGGATCGCGTGCCGCAGGACCCGCGGCACCGTCTGTACACCCACCAGGGTATTGAACAGCACAGGGAAGAAAAAACTGTACGCCGCGGTAGCCACGACGCTAGTCTCGTTGAACCCGAAAGCTACCAGGAAAACCGGAAGCCAAGCGATAGCGGGGATGGCGGTAAGGTACCGGAGCACGGGCATAAGCAGCTCGCTCGCTGCAGGCACCGTCCCCACCGCCAGCGCTACACCAACGCCCAGTGGAATGGCCGCAATAGCCGTAAACAGCAACCGCGCGATCGACCTCAAGGTCGCTTCTAGCAGGACTCCGCCCCGCAGGGCGCGGATCGCCTCAACAGCCACGTCTGCAGGCGACGGTAGAATCTCAGGCCCCGGCCGCCACACCCACACGGCGAGCCACCACATGACCAGGAACGCGACGAACGGCCCGATCCCGTATCCTGCAGCAATCCACAAGGCGCTCACCCGACGCGGCCGAACTGCGCCGGCACCCGGTACCGTGGTCTCCCTCCCGTTGTGCCTACCCACCGATTCCCGCGTCTGCCCTCAGGGCGCCATAAACGAGCCACCGTTCACGTCCAAGCACACCCCGGTCACGTAACTACTCTCGTCGCTGCACAGAAATAGCACCGCGGAAGCCACCTCCCGTGGCTCTGGCAGCCGCCGCAGCGCGATCTGGCGCAGGTAACGCTCCTGGTCATCCGTCGGCATGCGGCCCCAGTACCCTTGCAGCACGGGGCCGCTCAAAGTAAGGCTCGGTGCAACCGCGTTGACAGTGATCCCATACGGACCCAGCTCGCGGGCCGCGAACCGGGTGAGGCCAAGCACCGCCGCCTTCGCAGCCGCATAGGCGGGCGACTGTCGCACGTTCGGGTCCGCGATCCGCGCGGCGCGCGAAGCTACGTTAACGATTTTGCCGTAGCGCTGGCGTTTCATCGGCTCCGCGGCCGCCCGGATACACAAGAACGCGCTCGTCAGGTTGCTGTCTACGAGGGCGCGCCAGGATTCGAGCGTTTCCTCTGCCACGCTGCTCGCGGCTTCAGGCCCGCTGGAGCCCCCGCCCGCGTTGTTCAAGAGGATGTCCAGCCGTCCGAACGCCTCGAGCGCTGTCGCGACCGCCTTCTCTGCACCCGCCGGATCCGCAAGGTCGGCTACTACGCCGCGCCAGACTCCGCCTTCCGCTTCCACGGCTGCCCCGCTTACCGACAGTCCCTCCTCGACCCGGTCCACCCCCACAACGCTGGCGCCCTCCCGCGCAAGCATTACTGCATACAGCCGGCCCAGGCCTCCTCCCGCTCCGGTCACCACCGCAACCTTACCCTCGAACCGTCTGCACATCACTCTCCCCTCCCGCCTGCGAGCCCAGTGCGACCCGTACCCACCCCCCTGTACGATCCGACTCCAGAGCCGCATCCAGGACCGCCTGCACACGCCAGCCATCATGAAAGTCCGGCGAGGCGCGCTCACCCGTGACCACCGCCCGCACGAAGTCGCACACCTGAAAGGCCACAGTGTCCACAAAGCCTACCGGGATACCCGCCAACGGCAGTGGAAAGCGGTTCGAGTGCTGGGGCCCGAGCAACACGCGACGTAGCCCATCCACCTCTGGCTCGTCGGGCAGCCACACCCTGAGCTCATTCGGCCGCTCAGCGTCGAAGCACACCGCCCCGCACTCGCCGTACACCTCGAAAGTCAGGTAGTTCTTCCGGCCCGGGGAGCAGCGGCTTACCTCCAGCACCCCCACCGCATCCCCGTCGAAGCACGCAAGAAGACACGCGGTGTCCTCCACATCTACAGCCTGCCGCGCCCACGGCGTCTCTCCGATAGGTCGATCCCCGATCCACAGTCGCGTCGTCGCTACTACCTCCGTAACCTCTCCCACCAGGTAGCGAGCCAGATCCACCAGGTGACTCCCAATTCCAGCCAGGACCCCAGCCCCACTATGCTGGGCCTGAAACTTCCACGAGTGCGGCATTTCAGGATCGTTGCCCCAGTCCTGCAGGTAGCTGCCCCGGAAGTGTCGCACTCGGCCGAGCTTCCCGGTTTGCACGAGCCTCCGCGCAAAACCCACCGCCGGCAGCTGCCGGTAGTTGAAGTTCACTACATGGACCACGCCAGCTGCTTCGGCAGCACGCCACATAGCCTCTGCTTCGCGTGCGTCCCTCGCCAGCGGCTTTTCGCAAAGTACGTGCTTCCCCTCTCGCACCGCAGCGATTGCCACGGGCGCGTGCAGATCGTTCGGAGTGGCAATACTTACCACCGAGACCTCGGGGTCAGAAACCACAAGCTGCCAGTCAGACGTCCAGCGCTCGAACCCCAGGCGATCCGCCGCCATCTGGGCCGCCGAAGACGAAGCTTCGGCCACGACCCTCAGCCTGACTTCCGGCAGGCTCGGGTCGTACGCACGCACGGCCGAGTACGCCATCGCGTGAACCCGCCCCATAGCGCCCGCACCCACCAGCCCCACGCCCAACACCCTTCTCGTCTTCATCCTCACCCTCCCTGCGCACCCTTAGCGTCAGTCTAAGGCGAGGCCTGCGACCTGACGGTAGCGAACGATACGAGGGTGCCAACCACCGCTCAACAGGCAGGATCTTCCGCCTGACGAAAGTGCCTTCACCAAAACCCTCATTGCAGGGGGGGGTACTACATGCTCTCGGTGTCATATTCCTCCGCTCAACTCACGAGCCAAGCCCCTCCACATGCACACTCGCAACAGCTGTACACCCTGCCGGAGTACCCCCAGGAGTGCGGGGATGCCAGGCGATCTGGACTTACTCCGCTTTCCTGGAGCGTAAAGCGCTGAGAGACTCGTGTTCGGTCCACCACGTCCTCTCGAACTCCTCAGCAGAGGAGATAGGTGTACTCGCAGCCCCGGTCCGAGTAGTGCACTAGGCCGACTGCGGGCTTCCGCCGCCACAGCGCCGTGTCCAGGGCGTCCACCACCACCGCCCGCACATCGGGGCGCATCGCCCAGCCCACTACGCCCCGACGCGACACCTCCAGCACCACACCCAGATACGCCCCGCCCTCCCGGGTCGGAATCTGCTTGAGGTCGGCCACTCACAGCCGGTCCGGCCCTGCTGCCCGATCCGGCGCTGGCACCGCCCGCGGGTCCCGCACCGCCAACGTGCCGCCGACGGCAGGCCCCTAGTAGCCCCCCAACCCGCATCAGCCGCGCCACCCGCCTGCACCCGGAGCGTACTCCACTACCCCGCAGCTCCGCCCGCGCCCGGCGTGCCCCAGCTGCCCTCCCCAACTGCCCCGCGTCCTCACCGGCAGCTCCGCGTCTTCCTGCCTCCGCCGACTCGGCCCACGGCCTCGTCACACGTAGTAGCTGCTGGGGAGACCCTCAATCCCTCGCCGTGCTACCCCGTGGTTTGCCCCTCCTCGTGCTCCTACCTGGCCAAACGCCTCTACGGCTTGGACGGTCCTTTGAGCGAAGACGGCGGCCGCTCCTTCCCCTGCGGTCCCCGTGAAGTCGCGGACTTCACGGGTCCCTTCAGGACTTCCCGTCCCTCCCGCAGGATCCGCACTTCCCGCCGCAATTTCCTCCCGCTCCGCCGTTAACTGGCCCGTCACTGCGCAGGCCTGCGAGCTCCGCCCCCCCAGGTCACCTCCAGCTCCCGAGCAATCTCCGCGACCGGACAGCCCGAGGTCCGGGCCAGGCGCACCGCTTCCTCCCGGAATTCCCGAGGATGTAGGGGTCTGCTCTTCGGCATCGTCGACTCCTTTCTTGAGCCTCTTGTGCCTCTTACTCTTAGGGCGTCTACGAAACCGGCGCATGATCACGCCCCTCGGAGCGGCTCTCATCAGGTGCGGGTCCCCAAAACCCTTCGCCCACCACCAACAGGACTCGCAGTCCCCACACCAATTTTGACGCGTCGCAGGAATACTCCTTTCAAGCGTGAGCTAAAATGTTCTTACGATTCTTGCTTACCATCGACATCCGTGCCCGATGGCGCGAGACGCCCGGCTAACCCCTACTCAGCGTGACCACGCCGTACCGACCAAACCTGCGCCGGTTCGTCGTCATGTCACACCGGCACTAGCCCCTCCCTGGACTGGCCTCCAAGTCCCAGTCCGCCCGCGAAGCGGCACCGCGTCCACATGTCCAGATTTATCCGCCCGCTCGCGGGCGCCAAGCGAAGCTTCTTTCGGAACCGCTGGCGCTAGACCAACACCGCCCGGTATTCGAGAGCCGGCGCGAGAGTTTCTCCACCATCCAGCGCCCCTGCCTGACGTGCGCGGCCAACAGCGCGCTGGCCACCAGCCATCCGCGCATCCCCGAAGCCCTCTTCGGCAACCCGGTGATCCAGGCGAGCCCGCAGCCAGTCTGAACGTAGGCCCAGCAGGACCCACCTTCGACCAGCAGCCCGCGCCGTCCCACGCTCCCGCGGTACTATTCGACCTGGACGGAACCCTCGTCGATTCCTTCGCCCTCATCGCCGCCTCCTTCGCCTATGCCGTCCGTGAGGTCCTCGGTCGCGAACCCACCGAGGAGGAACTGTACCGGCGGTGGGGTGCGCCCCTACGCGTCCGGGCTCACGAAGTCGCTCCGGACCGCACGGAGGAGCTGGTAACTGCCTACGAGCGGTACTACGACGCCCGACATCACGAACTTCTCCGACCATTTCCCGGCGTACCCGAGATGCTGCGGGCCCTCCGGGCGAAAGGTGCGTGCCTAGCCGTCGTTACGTCCAAGCGCCGGCGGCGCGCTCTGCAGACGCTCAGCGCGCTAGCGCTCTCCGACCTCTTCGGCTGCGTGGTGGCGGAGGACGACGTCCGGAACCCCAAGCCTGCCCCGGATCCGCTATACCGAGCCCTTCAACAGCTCGGGGTGCCACGGGAACGCGCTTGGCTGGTTGGCGATGCCCCTCTCGACATCCTGGCTGCACGCGCCGCAGGTGTGCGCGCCATCGCCGCCCTCTGGGGTACGCGGGAGCGCGATGCCCTCCTGGCCCTCCGACCCGACTACGTGGCCACCATTCCTTCTGACGTGCTGGCTGCGGTCTTCGGATAGACCACTGCGCGCAACAGCCGAAGCGACAGTTCTTCCCCTACGGCGGGCGACCTCCCCACTTCCGTCCTCCACAATACCCGGCCACCCGGCACCTCCAGCACGCAGTCCGCCCGTTCGCCCATATACACCCGACGCACCACTCGACCTCGCAGCGAACCCCCTGGATCTGCGACCATCCACTCCGGCCTGACGCAAACCAGCGCCGGTCCCGCAACGGGCCGTGCGTGCGGCACAGGCAGACGGACGCCGCCCGGCAGCGTTACCTCCAGCCACCCCTCTCCCCTTGGCCTCGCCTCGCCCTCCAGGAAACTCGCCGCACCTACGAAACGCGCGACGAACGCCGTTGCAGGGTTGTCGTACACGTCCTGAGGCGTGCCGACCTGTTCCACGCAGCCGTCCCGCATCACCACCACCCGATCCGCCAGAGCCATCGCTTCCTGCTGGTCATGCGTCACGTACAAGACGGTAAAGCCGAGCCTGTTGTGGAGCTCGGCCAGCTCCTCCCGCATCTCCTCCCGCAACCGAGCATCCAGATTGCTCAGCGGCTCGTCCAGCAGCAATACCGAGGGTTCCGCCACCAAGGCCCGAGCCAGCGCCACTCGCTGCTGCTGCCCCCCGGACAGCTCGTGTGGGCGCCTGTCCTCTAGCCCTCTGAGCCGTACCAGGTCCAGGGCTCGACGCGTCCGAGCTTCCAGCTCAGCGGCAGGTACACGCATGCAGCGCAGTGGGTACGCGACGTTCTGGAACACCGTCATGTGGGGCCAGACCGCATACGTCTGGAACACCATGGCCATACCCCGCTTCTCGGGCGGCACCTGGGCCTCCGGAGTCGACAGCACCCTGTCCCCCACCACCACCCGACCGAGGGTCGGCCGTGTGAACCCTGCCACGACCCGCAGGATCGTCGTCTTACCGCACCCCGATGGGCCCAGCACACTTACAAACTCGCCATCCGCCACCTCCAACTCCACGTCACGCACAGCCCACACCGTGCCGTAGCGCTTTGCCAGACCCTCCAGCCGTACGCGTGCCACGTTACGTCACCCACTCCCGCCTCGGCGTCCGGTAGGTCAGCAGGTGACCCGTGAGCAGCAGCGCGGTCACCACGAAGGCCAGCGCGGCACTCAGAGCCACCTTACCCTCCTCGTGCAGTCCGTAGATCACGACCCCCACCGTCTCGTTCCCGACGGAGTACAGCAGTGCCGAGAGAGTGAGCTCTGCGACTGCGGGGATGAACACCAGCAGCCACGCAGACCGCAGGCTCGGCCAGATGATAGGCACCACCACGTCTCGAAAGGCACGGCCTGCTCCCGCTCCGCCGATTCGCGCCGCTTCCTCGAGGGACGCGTGTACCTGCGCTAGGCCCGAGGACACCGTCCGCAACCCGATGGCCAAAAAACGCGCGAGATACGCGATCAGGAGGATCCACGCCGTATCGTACAGCCGGATGTTCACCACCGGTAGTGGTCGCGCGTACGCCAGGATCATGGCGACCGCTACCACGGTACCGGGCACCGCGTAGGGTACCGCCAGCAGGCCTTCCAACACGCGACCTGCACGCCAGTGGAGCCGCTCCGACAGGTACGTTACCGCCGCTGCCAGCACGACCACCAGCGTCGCAGCGGACGCCGCCAGGAGCACGCTGTTACGGAGCGCGCGCGCCACCTTGGGAATTCCAAATAACACGGTGCGGTAGTGGTCCAGGGTCAAGTTCTCCAGCCCCAGTGGCACTCCGTATGCGCGCGTGAGCGACGTGACAAGGATCGCGGCGAGCGGCAGGACCGTGGCCAGCAAAACCACCGAAGCCAGGACCGCGCATGCCGGGCCCCGCCACTTTCCCAGCTCCGTGCGGCTGCCCGCTCCGCCCTGTCCCGTCACCACGGCGAACCGTTCAGCACGCGCGCCGGCCAGCCTCCGCTGCCCCAGCAGGGCCAGCCCCGCGGGCACCGCGAGGAGCACCGACAAACTCGCGGCCACCCGGAGGTTGTCCGGCATGTCGAAGTTCAGCACGGTTCCATAGATCCGAGTGGGCAGCACAAAGTACCGCGCCGGGAAGCCGAGGACCGCGGGGATACCGAAGTTCGCCAGGGACGACACCCAAAGCAGCAGGGCGCCCGAGGCCACCGCCGGCACGACGATGGGGGCCACAACCTCTCGCAGCACACGCAGGGGGCCTGCCCCAGACATCCGCGCCGCCTCCTCAAGGGCGGGATCTAAGCGCTCCAGAGCGGCCCGCACAACCAGGTAAGGTATGGGGTAGCCGTACAGGGCCAGAGCAAAGACGATCCCCCCGGGGCCGTAGATCACGAGCAAAGGGTCGGTCGACCCAGACAGCCACGTCCACAGCCGATTGAGGTAGCCCACCGGACTCAGGAGGTAGACCCACGCCATTGCGCCGATAAAAGGGGGAATCATGTACGGAAGCAGAAGCGCAGCATGCCACGTGCCTGCAGCCGGCAGGTCCGTGCGCGTGGTGAGCCATGCCAGCAGCACCCCAAGAGTCGTCCCCAATAGGGCAGCCGCAGTCGACACCAGGAGGCTATTGCCGAAGGCTCGGTGCACCACAGGGTCGGACAGCGCACGCAAGTAGTGATCCAGTCCGATTCGGCCGCCGACCACTACCGAGCTTCCGAGCAGGACTACGGAGGGGTATACGGCTAGCCACGCCCCCACACCTATGAGCAGCCACCCAGCCCACCCCGCCACACGGGCAGCTACCCCCGCCGCCACGAATGCGCGAGCCGCACGGCGCGGCGCGATGAGCTCGCCCATCCCGCCTACTGAACCCCGAACAGGTCGCTAAAGGTTTTCTTGATTTCTTCGCGCCGCTGCTCGATGTAGTCCAGGTTCGGCGCGATGACCTTGAGCTCCTGCACCTCCGGGGTACCCGCCGGGTACGATACCCCTGGGAGCACAGGGATGTAACTGCGCTGCACGAACAGCTGCTGCGCCTCCTGCGTGTACAGAAAGTCCACAAATGCTTCAGCCGCCGCCCTGTTCTGGGTCGTCCTCACGATCCCCACCGGCGTCGGTACGAGCAGCGAGCCCTCCTGCGGCCACACGTGGTCTACAGGTGACCCCTGCGCTTTTGCCGCACGGACGAAGAAGTCCACCACCTGCGCGACGCTCACCTCGCCCGAAGCCAGCTTCTGCAGCACGTCCCCATTGCTCCTCAAGACCTGTGCCTCGTTCTCCCGCAGCTTTCGGTAATACGCCCACCCGAACTCCCGCATGCTGGCGAAGGTACCTACGTGAGCAAACGCAGCACCGGACACGAAAGGATTCGGAATCCCTACCCGTCCTCGGTACCTCGGCAGTGTTAGATCCCACCAGCTAGTCGGCCTGAAGCGCACGTGGTTCGTGTTCAGGGCCACCACGTTGAAGATCAAACGCACCTCATGGTAGCGGTGTCCGTCGTAGTGGTAGCGGCCCGGCACCCGCCGGCCGGACGGCGGGGCGTACGCCGCAAGCAGGTCTCGCCGCGCCAGCTCGCGGAAGAAGGCTATGTCCGCGAACCACAGGACGTCCGCCTGGATCCGGCCCGCCTGCATCTCCGCCTGGACCCTCGCCACCACCGGTCCCGAGCCCGCCCGGAACACCCGCACCCTCACATCCGGGTACCGCCGGTTGAACGCCTGCACCACCAGGTTCACATCATCCTCGGACTCAGAAGTGTACAGTGTAAGGGTCCCGCCGGGTGCCGGCGCCGCAGGAGCGGCCCGCCAAGCCCCCATCGCCAGTATCACCATCACCGCTACTAGGCCGACCCAACGCGTCGCACGTCCCATAGCTCACTCACCTCCCCGTCGAGTGTGCGCTGCCGGGCTCTGCCCCGGCGTACTTGCAATCTCCTGCCACAGTTCTTCGAACCGTCCCTTGTTCCACCGCGCCAGCTCGTCGCCCACACTCATGGAAAACCCTTCCAGCACCACGCATCCGGTGAATTCACTCAAGCACCTGAGACACGCCTGGAGATCACGCTTCCCTTGGCCAAGTGGCAAGTGCAGACGTGTCTCGTCCGCATCGCTGAAATGCACGTGCACTAACGGCTCCAACCGCTGTACGAAGGCGGCCTCGTCTTCCCCCCAGGGAATGTGAGCAACGTCCAGAGTGATCCCAAGGTTCGGCCGGTCAACCGCCCGCACCAGAGCAGTTACCTGCCCTGCGTCCACCATGTACTCACCCTGACGCGCCTCCATGTGCTCCAGGCCAAGGCGCAGTCCATGTTCCGACGCGTGGTCCGCGAGCTCCCTCAGCACCCCGATCAGGGTATCCCGGTAAGCAACCCCGTCGTCGTAGGGCACAGTCACCCGCCCAGGGTGCAGAGCCACCAGCTCCGCCCCCACCTCAGCAGCCAGATCCACAGATCGGTGCAGCTCAGCCACCGATGCGTTCCGGATGGCCTCCAGCCGCGAGGTAGGGTTCAGATCCCAACTCAAAGCGTGGAGCGTCACGGCCAGCCCCAGTTCCTGCGCCCTCCGTCGCACCGTCTGCAGGTCTGTCCCTTCCTGGACCAGGGAGAAAGCCCACAACTCAACCCCGTCATAACCCAGCTCTTTCGACCGCTGAAGGATGTCCAGGGTGTCATGCGCCCACAGAAGCGGGGCACTCAGGAGCAGACGGAACGCCCGTCGTGTGGGCGAGAACGGCCGGGCCTCCCGCGACCGTTCCGCGCGCCTTCCACGTGAGCCTCCACCTCGCACAATATCAAGCGTAGTTCGCAGCTCGGCCGCCACCCGGAAGGGCTTCGTTACCACGCGGCCCGGGAGGGTGGCAAGGAACCGGCGCGGGTCATGCATCGCCTCCTCTCCCAGCTGGAACGGCTTCACCACCAACCGCCGGACGAAGCTACCCATGTAGTGCTCCATGAACTGGAGGGTGTCTTCCACGCTCCCACGGCCGCACACCACGCATGTCACCTGCGACCGACCCGCCGCCCGCGGGCCCACCAAGTGCGGGGTCTGGCGTCCGCAACGGGGGCAGTAAAGCTCCAACTCGTACCGCTCCCCAGTCTCCATCACGCACCCCCCTCGACGCGCTCCAGCCAGCGCGTCAGGTCCTCAAGAAACCGAGCCCCGTCCGCACCATCCGCGGCCCGGTGGTCCAACCCCAGCGTCAGCTCGCACACCGGCCGCAGAGCCAGGGCGTCACCGACGACCCAAGGTCGCAGCCGCACCGCCCCGACTGACAGAATGGCGGTTTGCCCAGGCACCACGAGGGAGGTGAACCGATCCACGCCCAGCATTCCAAGGTTCGACACCGTGAAGAGCGCGCCGCGTACGTCCTCCAGGTCCAGACGGTTTTCTCGCGCCCGCTGTGCCAGTTCCCGCACCTCCGCGTCTACATCCGCCAGGGCCTTGCGGTCCGCATGGTGAACCACAGGCACCACTAACCCCTCGGACGTCTCAACGGCCACACCGACGTGTACTTCCTCCGCCACCGTGCCGTCCGGTGCCGTGCGCAACCTTGGGTGGTCTCGGAGCGCCCTGGCCGCGGCCCATACCATCACCGCCGTATAGGAAGCCCTGCCGCGCGCCCGCGCAACTGCAGAGAGATCCACCGCCCGGGTCAGGTACACCTGCGGGATCTCGCGGGCGCTCTGGGTCATCCTCTCCGCCACCAGGCGCCGACGCTGCGCCACTACCGTGGAACCCGCTTGCCGCAGTTCCAGGGCAGCACGCACGTCAGCCTCCGTGATCCGCCCTCCCGGGCCTGTGCCACGCACTGACGCCAAGTCGATCCCTGCTTCCCGCGCGATCCGTCGGGCCACAGGCGTAGCGGCGATGGCGAGCGACACCCCCGGTCCGGCGGAGGAGGCCGTCCGGGCGGGTTCCTCGGCTGTAGGCCCGACGGGCTCCTCCACGGGTAGGGACTCTCCAGGCTTGATGACGTACGCCAGCACCCCGGTCACCGGCACGACGTCTCCCGGACGGGCACGCACTCCCGCGAGAATACCACTGGCGGGCGCCTCCACCTCCATGTTGACCTTGTCCGTCATCACCTCCACGACGGGCTCACCGGCCTGAACTTCCTCCCCCTCCTGTCGCAGCCACCGCACCACGGTAGCCTGCTCCATGATCATGTCGAACTTCGGCAGGATCACAGGTTGCGCCACCGCTCCCCCTCAGGCAGCCAGCACCTCGCGCACGGCGCGCACCACGTCCTCCTCTTGCGGCACCGCCGCTCGCTCTAGACCGCGGTTGTACGGGATCGGGCACTCCGCACCCCCCACGCGGACTACCGGCGCCTGCAGGTGGTAAAGCGCATCGCTCTCCGCGATGCGGGCGGCAATCTCGGCGCCGATCCCGAGCGTCTTCACCGCCTCGTAAACGATCACGACCCGGCCTGTCTTGCGCACCGACCGAAGGATGGTCTCTGTGTCTAGCGGTCGCAGCGTCCGCGGGTCCACCACTTCCACGGAGACCCCTTCCCCTGCCAGCCGTTCCGCGGCCGCCATCGCCCGAGGCACCATACCGGACGTGGCCACCACCGTCACGTCCGTCCCTGCCCGTTTCACATCCGCCTGTCCCAGCGGGATCTCATAGGGCTCCTCTGGCACGTCGCCACGCGTTCGGTACAAGAGCTTGTGCTCCACAAAGATCACGGGGTTCGGGTCCCGGATGCTAGCCAGCAGCAGACCCTTCGCGTCTGCCGGTGTGCTCGGAGCTACCACCTTCAAGCCGGGAACGTGCACGAACCACCCCTCCAGGCTTCCCGAGTGCTGCGCCGCGGCTCCGGTCCCGGCACCTGCTGGGGTCCGCACCACCATAGGGAGCTGCGCCTTACCGCCGAACATGTACCGGATTTTCGCCGCCTGCAGCACTAGCTGCTCCATGCAGAGAGTGATGAAGTCCATAAACTGGACTTCCAGGACCGGTCGTAACCCGGTGAGAGCTGCGCCGATAGCGCAACCGGTAATCGCGGCCTCGGAGATCGGCGTGTCGCGAACCCGCTCCGGCCCGAAGAGCTCCAGCAGCCCGTCTGTGACCCCGAAGGCCCCCCCGTAGACCCCGATGTCCTCGCCCAGCAGCACCACTGCAGGATCCGCCTCCATGGCCTGCCGCAGCGCCTCCCGGATGGCCTCCGCGTAGCTCAGTTCCCGGCTCATGCGTACACGTCCTCCAGCAGCGTTGCTGGATCGGGCTCAGGGCTGGCCTCCGCGAACCGAACTGCGTCCTCCACTCGTTCCCGCGCAGCCGCGGCAAGCGCCTCGTACGCCTCCGGGTCGAGCAGCCCCTGCGCCTCCAGCCGCCCGCGCAGGCGTTCAATGGGATCCCGGGCTCGCCAGCGTTCCACCTCCTCCCGCGTCCGGTACCGCTGGCGGTCGCTCTTACTGTGCCCGCGGTACCGGTACGTCACACACTCCAGCAGGGAAGGCCCGCCGCCCGCCCGGGCGCGCTCTACCGCCTCCTGCGCCGCCTCGAACACCGCAAACACGTCCATCCCGTCCACAGTACGGCCCGGGATACCGTACGCGCACGCTCGATCGGCCACACGCTCCACTCGCATCGCCCTGTGCACAGGCATCGACATGGCGTACTGGTTGTTCTCGCACACAAAGACCACAGGCAGGTCCCAGATGCTGGCCAAGTTCAGCGATTCGTGAAACGCCCCCTCGTTCGCGGCTCCGTCTCCGAAAAAGGCCACACACACCTGCTGCGTCCCACGTATCTGGATGGACAGGCCCACGCCTGTTGCGATGGGTAGCCCGCCTCCCACAATCCCGTTCGCCCCCAGGTTGCCCCCTTCCACGTCGGCGATGTGCATACTGCCACCGCGACCCCGACAGTACCCGGTCTCCTTTCCCAGAAACTCTGCCATCACACGGCGCACGTCCGCCCCCTTCGCCAGGCAGTGGCCGTGCCCGCGGTGAGTACTCAGGATGTAGTCGTCGGGCCGCAGAGCCTCGCACACTCCCACGGCCACCGCTTCCTGCCCGATGCTCAGATGCATCGTCCCATGCACACGCCCGAGCCCGTACAGCTCCTCCGCCTTCTCTTCGAAGGCCCGGATGAGGAGCATGGTGCTGAGCATGGCCCGCAAGCGCTCCGCCGAAAGGCTCAACGCCTTCACTGTTTCACCCCCTCCTCCGCGCGCACCGAACGCAGGATCGCGCGGGCCGCCACATGGTCCGTCACCAGCACGTCAACGAGCTCGCCCCGCAGCAGGCCAAGGATGGCCTCGGCCTTCTCAAGGCCGCCTGCCACGGCGATCACTGTCGGGATGCGGCGTAGGTCATCGAACTGTACCGCCACGATGCGGCGCTGCAACACGTCGTCCACAGGGAGTCCCTCGCGCGTGTACGGGCGGGTGCATACGTCGCCCACAGCACCGCGCTCTCGCAGCGCTGCAAGTTCTCGAATGGAGAAGTAGCCGCTCTGAACGAGCGTGGAAGAAGGCACCAGCGCTCCCACGCCCACGAGGGCGACGTGCGCGCGGCGCGCCAACTCCAGGGCCCTCCGGATGCTGGGATCAGAACACAACGCCTCCTGAACTTCCGGGCTCGCCACGACCGCAGGCGCGTGCAACAGGTGCACCTCTCCCTGGTACAGCTGCGCAAGGCGCCTCGCGAGGTCGTTGGCGTGCACGCCCGGTGTCACCTGGCCAGCGCCGCCCACGAGCGGCACCACGGTCACCCGCAGGGGCCGCGCTCGCACTTTATGCACGACCTCGCTCAACGTCGTCCCCCACGAAACCCCGACGATTTCCCGACCCTTCAGGCAGCGATCCAGGTAACGCGCCGCCGCCTGCCCCAGGGCGCGCCGGGTGAGCGTCGGCGACTCCGCCCGTCCCGCCACCACGATGGCTTCTCGCAGCCCAAACCGCTCCTCCAGCTCGCGCGCCAGATCGTGGTGGGACTCCTCCGGCGGGTTCACCTCGATGCGTACCACGCCCTCCACGCGCGCCCGCTGTAGAAGTCGCGAGACGGCCGGGCGCGACATTCCCAGACGGTCTGCGATCTCCTGCTGGGTCAGGTTTCGCAAGTAATACAGGTCCGCCACCTTGGCCATCAGGTGGCGCTCCTCGTCTCTGAATCTCACGAGAGCACCCCTGCGCCCACCAGCGCGTCCTGTAGCCGTCGGAGTTGCACCACTACACTGCGCTCGTCCAGCTGCACGTCCTGCTCCGTCAGCACTTGCCCTCTCGCGATTTCCCTCCGCGTACGGCCTCCCGCCACCACACCTACAGGCATTGCGGACCTCGCTCGCGCCTCGTCCGCGTCGACCGCCAGCCCGTAGACCGTCTCCCCGCCAATTCCGTCCAGCTCTTCTCCCGCGGCCAGGTCGCGCTTCGCCACCGCCACGCACTCTACCAGGGGCGCCCCCGCCGCCCGCATGGTCACCTCCCCATCTAGGGCCGCGCGTACCACCGATATGGGCACCTCCAGGCTCGCTAGGTGGAACGGCCGATGCATGACATAGTACGGGCCGGAACCCATGCGAAGGTATTCCAGGTCTCGGCGCGACCGCTCGTCTGACGCACGCACCACCACGAACACGCCCGGCGCCACATCCCCGATGGCGTACTCCACAACCCCGCTCCGGGTGAGGATACCGCCATCCGCCTCCGGGACGAACACGCGGAGTAGGTCGTCCCGGTTAGCCAGGGGGCCATGCATTCCGGTGCGATCCACCGTAAGCCCCGCAGCGTTCGCCAGAGCCGTCATCTCCGCCATGGTCTTTGTGCCGTCCACAAAAGCTGCCAGCATGCGTGGGTTCATCCCCCACCGAGCGGCTTCCTCGGCGACGCTTGCTGGCGTCGCATCGCGGTCCAGACGGTTGTTCTTACCCTTGCCCGCGCATATGACCTCGAATCCCAGCAGGCGAGCGAAGTCTACCATCTCGCACAGCACCGCCGGCTCATCCCCCAAAGCGACCGTGTACAGGGAGCGCGCGGCCCGGGACAGGTACGCAAGCACCGCTCCTACTGTGGCATCCAACTCCACGTTCATGCTGACCAGAATCTTGTGCTCCCGCAGGGCTGCCAGCGCCACCCGGGCGCCAGTCTCGGGGTCACCGGTGGCGTCCACCAACACGTCCGCCTGTCCGAGAAGAAGACTGAAGTTCTGTGCGAGGGCCACCCGCCCCTCACCCGTCACCCGCCTCGCTTCATCCGCGGTTTCCACCGCGTCCGCAGAGAGTCCCGAGGCCGCAACGGCCTCCCACGCCCGCTCCACCACACGGTCACACACTCCCGTCAACCGAATTCCAGGCAGCTGCGCCAGCTGGCGGATAACCCCGCTGCCCATCTGGCCGGCACCCACCACAGCCACAGGAACCCGCCGACCCTCCCGTTCCAGTACCTGAAGGCGATCCAGGATCATCCTCAGCAGCTCTCCTCCGAGAAAATCTCCGACGCCAGTAGGGCGAGATCCCAGGGTACTAACGTGCCCCAAGCCATGGGACGCTTGCGAACCACGTCGGTCCGGAGCTCCTCATGGAGGGAGTCGGCGTCACGACCAGTGCTCCGATCCACTAGCACACTGCTGGGCACGCCACCCCTGGAGAGCCGTTTTTGAACAATTGTTCATTTTTGAACGAATGCTTGCTTTTGCTGCTCCATACCACATATCCGGTCTAAGCGCAAGGGGGGCTGGCTGAGAACCGTCGCTGTGAGGAGTAGGTGGCAGACGAGCCAAGGGATGGCCCCGCGGGGGTCATTCGAGCGGACAGCTCCCGCCGCCCGCGCGGGCCGGCTGCAGCCGCACACGGAGCAGGCGCGCGTTCGCCGGCAGGGGCGAGATGCGCGCCGGCCTAGGCGTCGAGTACGTGACGCCAGAACTCCGGCTCATTCAGGGCGTCCCAGAAGCCGTCCGCCCACCTGCGCTCGACGCGGGTCTCGCAGAGGTCGGACGGGCGAAACAGGTGGTTGGCACCCGGGACCACGGCGACGAACCACGCGGGGCTCCGGGACTGCTCCAGGTACCGGCGCAGGAGCCGCACGTTCTTCTCGGCGTATACGAGGCGGTCGTTTCCGGCGAACAGGGCGAGGAAGGGCTGGGCGATCCGTCGCAGATCCTCGCGGGGGGCATGGTGGAGGATGCGGGCGAGGTAGTCCACCGGCCACACCCGTCCTAAGCCTGCGTAGGCCCGCAGCGGCACGGCGAGCGCCCGGCGCTTCCACCGAGCGATGCCGGCGGAAGCGCCGCGGCAGCGCCACAGGGTCTCCAGGTCGTCCAGCACCTGCTCGACCACCGGGATGGCAGGGCCCGCCAGCGTGACCACGAACGCCACTCTGCCGGGATGGCGGGCCGCCACCATCTGCGCGATCCAGCCCCCCTGGCTGTGGCCGACGACCCCGATGCGGTCGGCGCGCACGTCCCCGCGCGAGGCGAGGTAGTCGATCACCGCCAGTACGTCCCGCGCGCGGTCCTCGAAGGACTGCAGCCGCCAGTCGCCGGTGGACAGACCCACGCCCGGCTTGTCAAAGGCGAGCACGGCGAGCCCCTTGCCGACGAGGAACTGGGCGATGTCCTTCCAGAAGGGGAAAACGGGCGGCCTCCAGTACTCGCGCACCGACGTAGGCCCACTGCCGTGGATGAGGACGGCCGCGGGGTGGGGTCCCGGGCGGTCAGGGGTCAACAGGAAGCCGGACAGCGTCACGGCGCCGCTGCGGAGGGTCACCTCCTCCCCCGGGGACGGCAAGCCTTCCTGCGATGATCGGGCTGCTCGGGGCTCGCTCCCGGAGGGCGACACCGGCGTCTCACCTCACCCTGGCATGTCCTCAGGCTGCGGTTCACCGGCATCCGCAACACTCCTGCCGGACCCCGGGTGCGAGTTCTTGTGCGGCGGAGACGCCCTGAGATCGTGTAGGCCGTCCCTTCTCGGGCGGGAGCCCTGCGACCCGGCAACGGGCCGCGCGCGCCGGCGGGAACACCGCACCCTGCCCGCTACCTAATGCTCCACTCGTGCCCGCGCGGGATGGCGGGTCGGCCGCTCCCAGTCCGGACGCGCGACCGGAGCCCTTGACTCCCTGGTCCGGCGCGAGGCTGAGTCCTCCTCGTCCGCACCTTCCGCCGAGCGCATGAGCACGGCGGATCACGCCCCAGGCGTCCGTCCACAGTCACGCCGGTCAGGATCCGGGTCCGTCCTCGGGGAGCACCGCCTCAGCCTCGACCATCATGTCCGGGTCGATCAGGCGCCGCACCTCGACCATGGTGGCAGCGGGCCGGATGTCGCGGAAGAACTCGCCGTGCGCCCTGCCCACCTCCTCCCACCGGCTGATGTCCGTGACATAGATCCGGGTCCGCACCACGTGCTCCAGCCCGGCCCCGACGCGAGCCAGGGCCGCCTCGACCTTGCGCAACGTGTGGACCGTCTGGGTGTAGGCATCGCCGGGTGCCGTCACGCGGCCCTCGGCATCGGTGCCGGTGGTGCCCGCTACGTAGACCATGCGGCCCGCCCGCACGACGCGCGAATAACCCACCAGGGGTCCCAGGGACTGCCCGATCCGATACGCTCGAACACGGCCATCCCTCCTTGCGACCAGGCATTCACAGGTCGCGGCAAACTCCAGCCCGCCCGCACCACGGCGCTCCGCGAGCCCGCCGCGGCGGCGCCCGGCCCGGCGCCGGCTGAAGGCTGATGCCGCGGCCCCGGCCCGGATCAGCGGGCATGGAGCGGTCGGCCAGGCTACCCAGGTACAGAGCCAGCATCACGAGGCAGCCGCCGGCCGCCACCCCGGGCGTCAGCGGCTCGTGCAGCACCCCGACGCCCAGGATGGCACCCACCAGGGGCTGGGCGAGGAGCGAGATGGCGCCCATGTTCGAGCCCCAGTGGGGCAAGACCTTGAACCAGATCAGGGGGCAAAGCAGGGAATTGGCCAGCGCCAGGTAGAGCACGCCGCCGGCGGCGGCGAGGCCGACGGGCGGAAAGTGGCCGCCGACCGCGTACCAGGTGAGCGTCGGCAGCCAGACGATGAGGCTCGCGGCGTACACTAGGGCGAGCAGGGCCACCGGTCCGTACTTGCGCGCGAGCCCCACCCCGAGGACGGTGTAGACGGACTCCGCGAACAGTCCGGCCATGATCAGGCCGTCGCCGGCGACACGGGCAAGACCGCCTCCCCCGCGGCCGCCGCGGTTGCCCAGGACCAAGGCGGTGACCCCGGCGGTACCCACGATCACGCTGACCCGCTTCCACCTCCCCAGACGCTCCCGGTGGACTCGCGCCGCCAGCAGCGAAGTGAAAATGACCTCGCTGACGATGAGCAGGGCGGCGTCGGTGGCCGTGGTCAGGCTCTGTCCCCAGGTGGTCACCAGATGGTTGACGGCTACGCCCAACAGCCCCAGACCCAGCAAGCGGGGGAAGTCGGTTCGCTGGACCCGCCACGGTGCGGCGCGGCGCGGGTTCCCGCTCCACCTCGCGCGGGCCAGCAGCAGCAGCGGCCAGAGGAGCAGGGAGGCGATACTGAACCGCAGGGCGCCCATGAGGGGCGGCGGCAGCGTGTTCAGGGCCACCCTGGCCGCAAGGTAGGAAGCGCCCCAGAGGGCGTTGGCCAACAGCAGCAGGGCCATGGCGGTGCGCCGGCTCATGCGCGTGCCCCGCTTGTCCGGCGATGAGCGGGATCCGCCTGTGCCAGGGCCACGCCGGCGACGATCACCGCGCCGGAGGCCACGGTGCCGGTACCGATGGGTTCGTCCAGGAACAGGTTGCCGCCCAGGACGCTGACCAGCGGCACCAGGTGCAGGAAGAGGCCCGCCCGGGCGGCTGGCATGCTGGCAAGACCGTAGTTCCAGAGCACCGTCGCAACCACGCTGCTGCCCACTGCCAGCAGGAGGAGCGCGCCCCACCCCGCCGCATCCAGACGGACACCGGAGCTGAGGAGCTCGCGATCGGAAAGCAGGAGCAGCGGCAGCGCTCCGGTCACGGTGGTTGCCCCCGTGCTGGCGAAGGCCCCGTAAGCGCGGCTCAGCGGCCGCACCGCCACCGAGTAGGCGGCCCACATGACCGCGCCCAGGAGGATAAGTCCGGCACCCGCTGGCCGGGCGGCGCTCAGGTCAACCCAGCCCACCAGGCCGACGACGCCGGCCGCGGCCAGGACTAGGCCGCCCCAGACCCGCCACGCGGGTCGCTCTCCGGCGATGAGCATGGAGAGCAAGGCGATCCATGCCGGCTCCGTGGCCACGAGCAGGCCCGTGGTTCCCGCCGCCACCCAGCGCACCCCGTATACCACAGGGACTTGATAGCCCATCGTGCCGACGAGGCCGCAGAGCACCGTCCGCCGCACGTCGGTGGCGGGCCAGCGGCCGACCCGGGCGCGCAGCAGCACGGGTAGGAAGCACAGCGAGGCGACGGCCGAGCGCAGGATGAGGAGGGCGAGGGGGCTGATCCGCGTCACCAGGAGGCGGGTCGCCACGGGGGATAGGCCCCAGCAGACCACGGCCAGGAGCAGGGCGGCCGGCGCGGCGAAGCGGCGGGGGCACGTCATGACGCCGCCGGGCCCCCTAGGCCGCGGGGAGCACAGTCCAGGACAAGCTGCATTCCCCTGTCGCTCCGCGCCCGGTGGCGGATGCCTCCGGTGGGCCGCCCGAGGGGAGAGGCCAGCCGGACGATGCCCATGGGTCGCCGCTCGCCCATGATGCTCGTGGCTGCGACCGACTACCGAAAGTGCCTCCGCGACGGCCCGAGTCCTCCGCCAGGCACCCCGTGCCTTCGCAGCGCCTGGCCAGCCAAGGCTTCATCTGACCCTCACCCTCCGCACGGCATGCCAGGCCCGAAGGCGGGCTAGGTCCCCTCAGGTGGATTCCAGCGCCAGCAAGCGGATCATCTGCCGGAGGGCGCCCAGGTGATAGGCACAGTGGGCGATGGCTGCAAGGACCCCGGTGAGCGCGTCGTCATCCCGGATCCAGGCATCGGGCGACTGCACCGCCTCCCGCAGGGCCAGGTACTCGTCCCGAAGCGACGCCCTGAGACGCTCCCAGGCGGCGTCGTCCACCTGCTGGACGGCCCAGCTCGCCTTCCAATCGGCCGTGGGGTAGGGATCTTCGCCTCGCAACGCCCGGTTGGCCAGGTTGAGGCTGAAGCGCAGGTGCTCCAAGTGGGCCGCGATGGTGGTCCTGCCGGACCCCGGCGGCGTGGATGCCGCCCCGGCCGGGACGGCATCCAGCGTGCCGAACAACCCGGACCCGGGGTAGGAGTCGGTGTACCAGCTGGAGCGTCCCGGCGGGCCTGCGAAGGTCTCGTCCAGCAACACGGTGACGCAGCGAACCAGTCGTTCCTGCAAAGCCATGGCCGACTCCCTCCCTTCCGCTCCAAGCGGGCGGCCCACTGAGGCGAAACCCGTTCAACCACCTACTTGGAGTACGATGGTTACAAAGTAGGCTCAGTTACTTAACCTGTCAAGTAGCCATTAGCAGGTTAGAAGCGCCCGACCGCCCCCCGGTATAATGGCGGCGAACCGAGCAAGGGACGCGGCCTTCGGTTCAAGAGGTCTGTAGGCCATGGCGGAGACGACCGCAAGGCTGGAGAAGACGCCACAGGCCCGCCCATCCGCCTCGAACCTGAAGCTCGTCGGCGGGCGGCTGTGCCTGGACTTCGTCAACACCGTGGACTGGCACGGTACGGATCACCCCAAGGAGTGGCTGACGAGCTTCGACGAATTCGTGCAGTGGGCGGTCCACGCCGGAGCCATCGACCGGCGAACCGCGGAAGCCCTCATGGCTGCGGGCCGCGCCCGCCCGGCTGAGGCGGCGGAGGCGCTGCGCGAAGCCCTCGCGCTGCGCGAGGCCATGTACCGGATCTTTAGCGCGGTGGCCGCCGGACGGGAGGCCCCTGCCGACGACCTGGAGCACCTCAACCGGGCCCTAGCTCGGGCGCTGCCCCACCGCCGCCTGAGGGCGCGTCCCGGCGGCTTCGACTGGGCCTGGGAGGACGAACACGCTACGGCGTGGGATCGGCCCCTCCGGCCCATCCTGATCTCGGCCGCCGAACTGCTCACCTCGCCCGATCTAGCGCGGGTGCGCCGGTGCGCGGATCACGAGTGCGGCTGGCTTTTCCTCGACAGGAGTCGCAACCGCAGCCGCCGGTGGTGCGCCATGAAGGACTGCGGCAACCGAGCCAAGGCGCGCCGCCACTACCGGCGAAAGCGCGGCCGGCCGGCCTCCGCCGAACCCTAACGGCCCAGCCGGACAGGAGCGGCGCCGCCAGCGCGGCGAGGGCCTCGCCACCTTACCAACCCGATGGTCTGCTCACCCATCCCGTGCGCCTAGAGGGGCAGCAGCTGGAAGAAGACGGCGTTCCAGAGCAGGAACGTGGCTACGCGGTCACGGCGAAGCCCGGCGTCCACAGGCGGCTTGCCGCGTCCGCGGCCCCGGCCCGGCGGACAGGCGCTGGAACCAGAGCCGCTCCGCCCCGTACATGTGGACGAGCGTGGCGCGCAGCAGCGGGAAGCTCCCGCCGACCTCGCGAGCGTACAGGTCGAACCCCCAAGCTACCGCGGCCCGGCGTGCGCGGTCGTTGGCCCAGACGCTGTAGGCCACGAGCGTGTGCAGGTACCCGTTGGCGATCATGCGGGGCGAGTCGCCTGCCGGCCTGGCCATGGTGGAGCAGTATCCTGCCCTGGCCGAGCCGGAGTCGGACTGGCGGGAACTCAAGGATGCCTACCTCCGCTAGGTCCGGGAGCTGACCACGACGCGCACTGCGCGTACCGGGACATTCGCGGGCGGCAGCACGCCAACCCGGCGGGGCAAATCACCACCCACGTGGTCAACCACGGCAGCTATCACCGAGGTCAGGTGACGAACATGCTGGGGGCACTGGGCGGGCAGCCGGTGGCCACGGACATGATCGCCTTCCGGCAGGGCACATGACAGGGCCGGCGCGGCAGCCCCCGTCGCCCGGCCCGTGCCCTTTCAGGCCGGTGCGCCGGGCGCCCTAGCGCCGGCCAGGACCCGCCGCCAGCACGCCACGGCACCCGCCGCCACTACCACGTAAGCCGCCGCCATCGCCGCCACGCTCACCCCCATGCCGAACCGGCCCGCCAGGGCGAACGCCGCGGGCTCCAGCACCACCAGCCAGGCCGTGAAGAGCACCGACTGCAGCGACAGCACCGTCGCGCGCCGCTCTGAGGGCACCCAGCGATTGACCTCTTGGGAGATTAGGGGCCGCACCAAGCCCGCCAGCAGCGCTGCCACCAGCAGCGGGGCGAGGTTCCAGGGAGAGCGGGCTGGCACCATCAGGAGCAGGCAGGCCGCGAAGGCGCCGAGGACAACGAGGATCACCCGCACTGGATCCGCCCGCCGGCCGGCGCGGTCCGCCATCAGCGCGCCGGCGATGCCGCTCGCCCGCGCCGCAAGCGCCAGCGGGCCCAGGGCCGGCAGCGGCACCCCCACGGCCCGGGCGTAGGGCTGCAGCAGGACGAAGGCCAGGAAGAACGCGCACGACCCGATGAGGGCGCCGAGGAGAAGCGGGTACCGGATCCGGGGATCCCGGACGGCGAGGGCCGCGCCCTCGCGCAGCGCGCGAACGTAGCCCGCGCGCGCCTCCGGCCGCGCCGCGCGCGGCGGCTCGCGAAAGCCCAGCGCCACCGCAGCCGCCGCCAGGGCGAGGATGCCGGACACGGTGAAGCAGAGGCTCATGTCGACCTGGGCGAGCCAGCCGCCCGCCAGCGCCGCCAGGGCCTGCGACGCCCGCATCACCGCGGTGTGCTGGCCGACCCGGCGCGCGTACTCGCCCTCGCGGCCGTCCGCCTTGAGGCTGTCGTAGAGCAGGGCCATGTCCGCGCCGTTGGCCAGCGTGTGGGAGAGGCCCCACAGCATGTAGCCGAGCAGGAACAGCGGGGAGAGCAGCTCGGCCTGCACGGCGAACATAGCGAAGGCCAGCAGCAGCGCCCCCAAAGCCAGGGACGCCTTGCGGCCGTACACGTCCGCGACGGCGCCTGTGGGCAGCTCGGCCGCGGACTGCAAGACCCAGCCGACCGCGTCCAGGGCACCTATCTGCGCCAGCGCCAGGCCGCGCCGCTGGAGGTAGACCACCCAGATGGGCATCCAGAGGAAGAAGAACCACAGGAAGGTGAAGGCATACAGGCGCGGCACGTTGGCGGCGTACGTGGCCCCGGCCCCCGAAGGCGCGCCCCGCATCTTCACCGACCCCTGTCCGGGGCAGCGCTCCGGGCCGTCAGAGCACCCTCGGATGGTGACGGGCGCGGCGGCCCGCGGCGGCCTCCAACGTGTACTTCCTTGAGGCCGTGCACCCGCCGGTTCTCGGGGATCTCCTCCATGTGCTCCGGCGCGTGGGGCATGAGCTTCTTGATCATTTGCCGCACGCTGACCTCGCCCTGACCCGAGCTGCGCACCGTGTGGCCCCACGCCTCCGGGGTCACGCGCGGAATGCCGGCGACACGGTCGCGGCCGGCTGCACCCGGGCGGCGGTCCGGCCCAGGTAGTCGCTCAGTCCACCCCGCCCGCTCCGCGCCAGACGTCGCGCAGGAAGCCATCGACCGCCTCCAGGAACGCCTCCGGCTCCTCCAGCGCCGGATGGTGCCCCACCCCCGGCAGGACGACCACGGCCGACGACGGCAGGTGCCGCCGGTACAGGGCCAGCGCCGCGCAGAACACCGCGTCCCGCGACCCGCAGACCGCCAGCACGGGGCAGCGGATGTGGCCGAGGTCGGGCGTCAGGTCGGTGCGGTAGGCCTCGGCCTCCAGGTAGGGCGCGTTGTCGCTGGCGACCGCTGCGGCGTGCTCCGCGGCCTGCACCGCCTCCCTGCGGTCCTCCCGGCCCTCCTGAAGCAGGGCCAGCACCCGGTAGCGGGCGCGGCGGCTTCCCGGATGCCCCGGCCGCCAGGCCCAACCCAGAGCGTAGCCCGCTGCGGCGGCGCCCAGGCGGACGGCGCGCCGCGGGCCGAGCGCACGGAGCGCGGGCCACCACAGCCTGCCCGCCGACCCAGTAGGTGTCGTCGCCACCAGGACCAGCCCCTGGAGGCGGGGGCCGTGCCGTAGTGCGTAGTGCAGGGCGACGAAGCCGCCCAGTGAGTGAGCCAGCACCACCACCCGCTCGTGGCCGAGGTGGGCCCGCAGGGCGTCGAGGTCATCGGCCAGCTGTGCGAAGCAGTAGGACTCCGGCGCGGCCCTACCCGAGCGCCCGCAGCCGCGGTAGTCGTGGTAGACGAGGGTGAAGCGCTGGGCCAGGGGCTCCAGAGCGTTGGCGAGGTACGAGTAGGTCGCCTCCGGCCCGCCGTGGCAGACGTAGAGCGGCGGGCCCGACCCTCGTGCCTCGAAGTGCAGCGGTGTCCCGTCCGCCGCCGCGAGGGTCCCCGTCACCGGGACCACCCCCCACAAGGCAGGCGCCGTCCGGCTCGCGCCCGCCGCCTCACCGCGCCGAGGGCGCGCACAGCTCGACGTGCAGGCCCGCCGGGTCGCGCAGGGCCGCCACCCGCAGGCCCCAGGTCATGTCCCGGGGCGCGCGCTCGAAGCTTACACCCCGCTCCGACAGCCGCGCGTAGATCGCATTCACGTCGTCCACCCGGAGGTGCAGGTGGACGGCGGCTCCCGCCGCCCCCCCCGCCGCGCCCTCCGGCCGGTGCACCGCCAGCAAGCAGGCGCCCGTGCAGAAGCGCAGGAAGGGGGGCTGCGATGCTCCACGCGCAGGCCCAGGACCCGCTCGCAGTACAACTCCACCTCGGCCTCGGAGGCCGGCGTAAAGACCGTCACGTAGCCCAGCTCCACCGGCGTATCACCTCCTCGCACACGTCCTCGCACACGACCCATGATGCCGCAGGGGCGGGACGCGAGAGACCGTGCCTAGCCCCCGCCGGCCGAGCACCGCCTACGCCGGGCAGGAAGACCGCCCGCCCTCTAGGCCGGCGCAGTCCACGTGCCGCGCTCGGCTCGGCGCCGGTGCCTTCACGCTCCTGCCCCGCTGCCCCTGCGCCGCCGGCAGGGGCCGGGGGCACGCCGCGCGAATCCCCGCGCAGCAGCCTTGGCCGGCGACGGTTCCCCGACACCCGCTCGCGGAGCACTGACGCGCCCCGCGCCTCGCCGTCCCGGGTTGGTACGGGAGGTCGTAGGGCGTGGGCACGTGGGCCATCCGCCGGCAGGTCTCCATCGCGGCCCCCGTGGGGGCGGTGTGGGAGCACGTGGGCGTGCCCGAGCACCTCAGCCGCTGGTGGTGCCTGCCCGCCGTAGTGCACCTCGTGTTCGAGCCGCACCCCGGCGGCCGCTTCGAGGAGCGGTACGACGACGGCAAGCTCGCCTACCGAGTCGAGGGCACCGTCCTGGCGTATGAACCCCCGCGCCGCTGGGCCGTGCGCCGCCTCACCCCGGGGTCGCCCGCGCCCGCCGATGTCATCGAGATCACCCTGCGCGAGGACGGCGGGCGCACCCGCGTCGTCCTCCGCCACGCCTTCGGGGGCCTGCCGCCCGGCCGCCGCCGGGACATGGCGGAATACTTCGCTCAGCCCTGGGCCGAGGCGCTACGCGCGCTCCGCCGGCTGGCCACGGCGGCGCGCCGGCGCGCCCGCGGCACAGCGGCGCCGGGCGCGCAACGGGGCCCGAGACCCGGCGGCCGGTCAACGGGAACGGAGCAGGTGCGCCGACGCCGTCCGGCCCGTGGGGCCCGGTGAGCCTGTCCGGCCCACGGCGTAGTTGGCAGTTCGGCGCACGGCAATCCATCTCCCCCGCGCCCCAGCTCGCCCTGCCCCCGGGAGTCACCGGTGCCGACGCCCGCGCCAGGGTATGCACATGCACACACCTCCCCGCTGCAGCTCGTCCAGCATCTGCGCGACGAACCCGGGCATCGGGTGCGGGGGGCCGCCGCAGGCGCCCTTCCGCGCCGCTCACACATCCCACTCCTCGGGCGACGCCGCCGCAGGGGGCTCCGGCACGACCGCCACCGCGTCGATCTCCACCAGGAGGGAATGCGCCAGGCCGACGACGACCACGGGGGTGATGGCCGGCGGGTTGGAGCGCCTGCCCCACTCCCGTAGGAAGACCTCGTAGCCTGGCTGCAGGGGTTGGCCCTGCACCACGTAGACCCTCCACTTCACCACGTGCTCGAGGCCGGCGCTGCAGGCCTCCAGGGCGCACCGGAGGTTTGCGGAGGGCCTGCTCGGTCTGCGCGAGGATTCCGCCGCGACCCACGCCCTGGCCGGAGGCGTCCACGCCGTCCTGGCCCCCGACGTAGACCACCCGGTGCGGCCCGCGCACCACGACCGCCTGCGTGAACGCGGGACTGCAGAACATCCCCTCCGGATTGACGCGCCTGACTCCGCCCATGGCCGTGCTCCCCTCCCGGCTCAGCCCCCCACCTTCGCGTACAGCGCAACGGGGTTCCCCGCCGGGTCCGCCACGAAGGCAAAGCGCTCGCCCCAGGGGTAGTCCCGCGGCTCCTGCAGCACGGCCGCACCCCGGGCGCGCAGCGCGCTGACCCACCCGTCCACGTCGTCCACGCGCACGATCACCACCGCATTGGCCCCGCCCGGGGGCGGCTCAGCTCCCGGGAAGGCCTCGCGGTGCGCGGCTCGGCTGCAGAGGGCGATCCGCCCGTCCAGCTCGCAGTAGTCCCCTTGCCGGAACGTGACCTCCAGGCCCAGCGCGTCCCGGTAGAAGGCCAGGCAGGGCTCGATCTCGTCCACCAGGGCGCAGACTAGCACGGCGCGCGCCTGCACGGCCCTACGCCTCCCGCGTGGCGTCGAAGATGCGGAGAACGTTGCCGGAGGGATCCTCGAAGGCGGCGTAGCGGCCCGGCGGGATGTCGCGCGGCGCGACCACGAAGCGCAGGCGGTCGCGGTGGGCGGCGTAGGAGGCGTCGACGCTGTCCACCTGGAAGAGGCCGCCCGCCCGCGAGGGCTCCCGGTCGTCCTGGTCCAGCAGGAGCTGCACCGCCGCGCCCGGGATGGCGAAGGCCGTCACGGTGTCGCCCTCCCGCCACGCCTCCGCCCAGCCCAGCACGCCGCGGTAAAAGCGCCGGGCCTCCTCCAGGTCCCGCACGGGCTGGTACAGGAAGGCCAGCTGCATGGGCCCACCCCCGTCCTGTGAGGATGGTCCGAGCGTAATCCATTTACGTAATGCCATCAATGGGCTATGGGCTCTACGCTGAGAAAGTGTGGTTCGGCGAAGATAGGCGCCAGATGAGCCAAGGGATGGTGCACTTACCCCGCTTTCGTGGAGCGTGTAGCGCTGAGAAATTCATGGCCGGTGTTACCAGCGCCCTTAAAATCCCCGCAAGCGGCGGGGAGAAATTCCCCAAAAACAGCGGGATAAAATTCCCCGTGCCGAACTTCAGGGACCAACACCTGGTTCGGGTGGAGGTGCCCGGATGGTGCGGGGTGAGGAAGCCTAGGAGATCCGGCGGCTGTACGCCGAGGGGCTGTCGATCAGCGAGCTGGCCCGGCGCATCGGCCACGACCGCAAGACCATCCGCCGCCTCGACGGACCGAGTCACCCGCGGAGCAGCCGACTCGCAGGCGGCGGGGGAGCAAGCTCGCGCCCTTTCGGGACTACGTCTTGCGGCGCATGGAGCCGGGTGTGCTCAACGCGGTGCGCATCCACGCCGAGCTGCAGAGCTGGGGCTATCGGGGAGGCCTGACCGTCTTGCGGGATCTGATGCGTCCGCACCGGCCTACGCACAGGACCTGGGCCACGCCTCGGTACGAAACACCACCCGGTCAGCAGACCCAGCTGGACCTGTTCCACTCCGACTACCTGGAGGGCACGGCGATCCGGCGTCTGTACTATCTGGCGCTGGTGCTAAGCCATTCCCGCTACGCCTACGGCGAGTTCTTGCCGCAGCTGAACAAGCTGGCGCCCCTGAAGGCCCTCCGGCGGGGCTGGAGCTGCTGGCGCGCGTGCCAGCGGAACCGACAACACCTCGGTCCTGGTCCGCCGCGCCCATCCAGAAGCCAGTACTGGTGAGGGATTCAGTCATTTACGCGCACCTCAGTTGGCTCCGAACCATGTGCCACGCCCCCCCGACCCGCCTAGACCCTGGGGACCTCCTGCAACATCTCCCACAGCTCCCCCGAGACGGCCTCAACCTGGGCGACGCGCCTGTTCGTATCTGCCCGCAACTCACTCGAGCGGGCGCTCATGTCCTCCCGGAGCTGCCCAGGTGGGTGTTGATGTCCTCGCGTAGGTGGTCGATACGGAGGTGGACGTCCTCGGTCCGGCGGCTGTCGTACGTGGTGCCGGCCAGCACCGCCAGCACCACTGTCACCAGGATGACAGGCACCTGATCCCACGCCATGCGCTTCGTAGCCCCGGCCACCTCCGCCAGCAACGCTGGCCGCTCTCCTCGCCAACCCGGCCACAGCAGCATGCAGAGCCGCCAGGTGCTACCCGTGCGGCACTCCCAGCACTGCCTATGAGGAGCCAACCTGCGAGGGGGGCAACGCGCGACCGTCCAAGACCCTCCAGACCGTCGGAGCCTCCTCCTGAGTTTCGTGGTCGTCGGAGAGCTGCTCACCGGCCACCGCCGGCAACACAGGGGCCCCGGTAGCTTTCTCGAGGATCGCAGAACGCGCCCGGGCCCTGCGGACGTCGTGGGCGGTGACCGTGCCCGAGACTTCGGCCAGCAGGTACACCTCGCGCCCGTCTACCAGCCCCGTGACGACCACGTCGGCTTCGAGGACCTGGGCGCGCTCCTCTGGGGTGATGCGTCCCTGGTCGAGGGCGTCGTCCAGAAGCAGCCCGAGCTGCTGGTGGTCGAGGACACGGATGCGGCGCAGGATACGCTGGAAGTAAGACGCCGCCCTCTCCCGGTAGCGGCGTTCCAGGTTCTCCCCCTTGAGGGCACTGACCGTCTGCACCAGTTCCCGCACCACCTGCTCGGTACGCATCTGCGCGTTGGCCAGCGCCTGCAGATCCTGCTGAGTACGTGCTTGGGCCTCGGCCAGCGCCCGCAGCTCCTCTTGCATACGTGCCTGGGCGTCGGCCAGCGTCCGCACCTGCTCGGCCACCGCCCGGAGCTCCTGCTGAGTACGTGCCTGGGCCTCGGCCAGCGCCTGGAGCTCTTCCTGGGTACGGGCCTGAGCGCCGGCGAGTGCCTGCAGCTCCCGCTGAGTACGGGCCTGAGCCTCGGCCAACGCCTGGAGCTCCTGCTGGGTACGGGCCTGAGCGCCAGCCAGCGTCTGGAGCTCTTGCTGGGTACGTGCCTGGGCCTCGGCCAGCATCTGCAGCTCCTGCTGAGTACGGGCCTGGATGTCGGTGAGAGCCCGTACTTGCTCGGCCACCGCCTGGAGCTCCTGCTGGGTACGGGCCTGGGCGTCGGCGAGCGTCCGTACCTGCTCGGCCAGCGCTCGGACCTCCTGCTGGGTCAGGCGGTGGGCTTCGGCGAGGGCGCGGAGCTCTCGTTGGGTCGCCCGCTGGGCCTGCACGAGGTTGCGGACCAAGCTCGGGAGCTCGAGGAACTCCTCGCCCAGCAGGCTGGCCCGGAGGGCGTCCTTCCATTGGGGCTGCCGCTCCAGCAGGCGCAGCAGGCTCTGGAAGTCTTTCACCGTGAACGGCATCTCACAGGCATTGTAGCGTGCCACCGGCCAGGCCGGGAGGACGTCCGGGCCGCGAGTCCGGGCGGGGAGCAAGGTGCAGCGGCTAGACCCTTGTCAAGCGTGGCAGGGATCGCGGGACCATCACCTCCGGTTAGGAGAGGATCCCTGCGAGCATTCCGGTCACAGACCTGAGCCCCGAACCGCAGCACCCTTAGCTGCCGCAATCTTCGCCGTCGGCCAGCCCGAGATCCCGGCCAGCCGTACCGCTTCCTCCCGGAATTCCCGCGGATACGGAGGTCTGCTCTTCGGCATCGTGGACCGCTTTCTTGAGGCTCTTGCCTCTCAGTCTTAGGGTGTCCACGAAATCGGGGCAAGACCAGTGGTTACTGAACCGATTCACAGGCGACCCCTGCTTCCCTCGCTCCCCTGGAGCGCTTGTACTTCAATCACACGGACAAACTTCTTCCGGCCGTGCTGAGGTCCGCTTACACCAGGCCACGACAGCAGGCCCGCGCCGGCTTCGGGCGCGTGCCCCGATCACGCGTATGCTGACGGTGCGGGCTCGGGATAGTCCGAATCCGCGGCAGAGTGCCAGCTGGGGTACCCTTACCCGTCTGAAGCGTCGCCACGGATCTCCTCTTGCGGCCCGCCTCCCTTGTGAAGAGCTGGCGTTCCGTGAGTAGCCGCGCGCGGGTAGCTGTCAGACGTCCGTAACAGTTCGCGTGGTGCGGGTCAGCATGAGTTTGTGGCGCGACAGGAGGTAAAATCGGGTCGGGTGCCGAATGCAACATGGTGGCGCTCTATGAGAGGTGATGGTGGTGACGTTTCTCGAGCTGGTAGTGGAGATCGTGAAGGCGCAGGCTGCGCAGCGGCCTCTGACCCCGGAGGAGCTCGAAGCGTACATCCACCGCACAGCTACAGCGCTGCGGGCTATCGGCGCGCCTGCTCAGCCAGCCGGTGCAGCAGCGCCAACGCCCGGAGCTGCACTCGCCGGGGTCCCCGCCGCCGCGGAGGAGGCTCCGCCGGCGCACGCCGAACTGGCGGAGCGTCCCGAGGAGAAGACGCTCACGGTGGAGGAGGCAGCCAGGGCACTCGGTCGCAGCAAGGTCGTGGTGTACCGATACATCCACGAGGGCCGGCTGCCAGGTCAGCGTGTGGGCCGCTCCTATCGGATCCGGGCTGAAGACGTGGAGGCCCTCAGGCAAGAACTGGGTCCCGGCAGACGCCGCAGGGTAGCGCGGGTAAGAGGCCGTGGGGCGTCAGGGGCAACTCGCCGCCGCCGACGCTCACCGGCTCGGAAAGCTTGAAGCGCTGCTTCGGACCCTGCGGCTACGTCGTGAACACGACACAGCGAACCAAACACTGCCTCCGGCGCTCGCACTCTCCACCAGTGAGCCATACGAGACGACGTTAATCTCAGCAACTTGCCCACGCGCCCCGACCCATCCGCGCTAGACCGTAGCCGCTCTCGTCGCTGCTGCCCCCTCCTTTCATTCTCCAGAGGCTTATGCCCGAGCAGTACTACCACCTGAAACAAGAAGCCATAGTTCACGAGCAGGATCTGCTTCTTCGTACACGATGCGGTAGAGCGCCCGGAGAAGCGGCACCCGCTCGCTCGCAGCATGTTCCTCCGCGAACTGCCAGCACCAGCGGATGGCAGCGTACCCTTCGGTCAACTCGTCTGTCGTCTTGAGTCGCTCGACCACCATCGCCGTCGGCAGTCCTCTGCCCCGCATCTCGCCGAACCTCCTGTTCCGACCGGCCACTGCGGTGACAAAGAGGTCTCCAACCCCACCGAGACCGTAGAACGTTCTAGCGTGAATCCCCACGCTCCGGCCCAAGATCTCCATTTCCTCAATCGCGTGAGAGAACAACGCTGCCTTGAGGTTATACAGGGCCTCAGCCCGACCCGCCGCCACCAAGCCATCGCAGAGCCCCACGGCGATCGCGTAGGCGTTCTTCAGCGCGGAGCACAACTCCAGCCCCTGCTGATCCGCGCTTTGGTGCACACGATAGTACGATGTCTCCATCCACTCACACGCTTGCCCTACAGCCTGTGCGTCCGGCGACGCATATATGACCTCCGTGGGCACCCGCCTGGCCAGTTCCACTGCCTTGGAGGGGCCCCCGATGGTGACGACGCGCGCCTCCCACCTCTCGCGGATGGCCATCGACAACGTCATCACGCGCCCGTTGGACGCCACCAAGCCCTTTGAGGCCACGAGAAGAGGTACGCCCGGCCGCATCAGGGTGTGAGCACGTTCCAGCACCGCTAGCGCTCCCTCGGACGTCACCGCTAGGATCACCATCTCGGCACCATCTAGAGCCCGAACAGGGGCAGGATCCGGCTGCGGAACCGCTCCTCCAGGCCTCGGACCCGCGGCCGCCGCAGAGTCACACTCCCCACAGGGGTCAGCTGCTTCCTCGGCCTCCAGGGCCGCCTGCAGGAGCTTCTGGATCGCCTCCCGGAGCCACCTGTGCAGCCCCTCCCAGGTGGGGCTCGACCTCAGACTCCCTGACGTGGTCCGCTGGTGCATGGCGGTGGCTCTCCTTCTTTCCGGCGTGCCAGCCCAGAGTTCCTCACTAGGAGGAGGGTACACCACCCTCGCATTTCCCCACTTTTTGAGGGTACCCCCCACGTGGGCGTGAGCTACGAGGACGGATCAAGTTACCCGGAAGGAGGCCGCGCCTCACGTTTACGTGAGCGAGGCCAGGCTCTTCTTTCCCGATGGCACGCTGCCCGTTCCTTTGCGGCTTCTCACTCGGCTACCTCCCAATCGAGTAGGTCTAGCGGGAAATGTAAAGCGGTGTCGACATCCCCGGGTCCGCTGCCCGCGTGACGCTCCTCACGGGCCCCGCAAGAACGGCCACACGGCCACAGCCACCAGGGCCCACGCGGCGGCCACCAGAACCCCGAAGAGCACCCAGTACCGCCGGCGCGACCTCCTGCACACCGTGGATTCACAGGTAAGCGCCTAGCCGCGGAATCTAAAACCTCGCTGAACCTACACGTCGCGCGCCGAGTTCGGGGCCCTCAGATCCCCCGTGTTAAGGCCTCACTCTCCGCTAGGTCGTTCCACACCTCGTCCCGAACGATACGTTCCCCACTCACGACGAAACGGTCGACGAAGCGCACCCCTTCGAAACGAACGCCGCGCAAGTTGACGCCCTCAAGCGTCCCTTTGACGTAGACGACATCATGATCGCCACGAGGGGCGACGTCCACCTCTTCGACGCGTTTGCGTATGCTGCGGTACCGCGCTGCCACAAACTCCACCATCTCTTCCAGTCGCCGGAACCTTCGCCCGCCCGGGAAAATCATCAAAGGGTCTGGTGCGAGCAGGCGGGCCGCATCATCTAGGACTCGCTGCTCGACAAGCCGCAGAAACTCCAGCGCTGTCCTGGCTGCACGGCTGGTCGAAGCGTTACCTGTCATCTCCAGCTACCCCAAACCGCCATCCCGGCCTTCTCTTCTCGACCGAGACCCTACAAGTCTCCTAGAGGCCCTCCGTCACCCTCCCAGGTAAGCCCTCCGGACCCGGTCATCACGGGCAAGTGCCTCAGCTCCACCCTCAACGACGACGCGCCCGTTCTCCAGAACGTAGCCTCGGTCGGCCAGTCGCAAGGCCACCTGCACGTTCTGCTCGACCAGCAACACCGTGGTCCCCCGAGCCTTCAGGGCCCGGATTGCCCGTGCGACTTCGAGAACCATCGCCGGTGCCAGTCCCATGGTCGGCTCGTCCAGCAAAAGGAGGCTGGGACGGGCCATCAGCGCACGTCCGATGGCCAGCATCTGTTGCTCGCCACCGGAAAGACTGCCTGCCAGCTGATGCCGGCGTTCGCTCAGCACCGGGAAGAGCTCGAAAACCTGCTTGAGGTCTTCGTCCAGCCGCCCCGCGCGGACGTAAGCTCCCAGTTCCAGGTTCTCCAGCACGCTCATCTCCGGGAAAAGCTTCCGCCCTTCCGGACAGTGGGCGACGCCTAGGCGCACGATGGCAGACGGATCGAGCCGGGTCAGCTCTTGGCCGCGGAACCGGATGTGCCCACTTGCGGGACGAACCAGCCCCGAGACCGCCCGCAGGGTCGTTGACTTTCCTGCGCCATTTCCTCCCAGGAGCGCCACCACCTCGCCTGGAAGGACCTCCAGGGTGAGCCCCTGTAGCGCCCGCACTCGCCCGTAGTAAACGGTAACCCCCTGCAGGGCCAGGAGAGGTACAGACTCCCCATCCCGAACCGGTTGGACGACCCCGTGCTCAATCATCGCAAGAACACTGCCTCGTCTCCGAGGTAGACACGAATCACCTGCGGATGCGCCCGCACGTCCGCTGGGGGTCCCTCCGCCAACTTCTCACCGTGGTGGAGGACGATCAGTCGATCGCAGTACCGCATGAGCGTCTCCATGTGATGATCGATCAGCACGATCGTCACACCACGGTCCCGGACGCGGCGCACCAGGGCCATCGTCGCGTCCGCCTCCGCAGGATTCATCCCGGCCAGCGGCTCGTCCAACAGCAGGACTTCGGGTTCCACAGCTAGGGCAACCGCTATCCCCAACATCCGCTGCTCGCCGTAGGGCAGCTCCTCCGCTCGCCGGTCGCGCTGATGCCACAGCCCCGTGAATTCCAGTACCTCCTGAACACGCCGGTCCAGCGCCGCCTGCTCCTCTACATTCAGGCCGAATAGGGCTCGCCGGAGTCCCCCGGGTTCGTGCCGGTGCACGCCCAGACGGAGATTCTCCAGCACGGTAAGCCGGCTGAACACCCTCGTCTGCTGGAACGTGCGGACTAGCCCTCGCCGCGCCAGCTCATGAGCGGGCATTCCGGTGACATCTTCCCCTTTCAGCCATATCCGCCCAGCCGTCGGCCGGAGGAAGCCTGTGATCAGGTTGAACGTCGTCGTCTTGCCGGCGCCGTTCGGGCCAACCAGGCCAACAATCTCTCCAGCAAACACCTGAAAGCTCAAGTTGGACACAGCACGGAACCCGCCGAAATTACGGGTAAGCCCCTCCACTCCCAGGATCGGCGTTGCCCGCCGCAGCAGGTGAGCCGGTTGATCATCAGCCAACGCCGATCCGTCGACGGCTCTCCCGGCGGCAAGCTCAGTGCCCATCCCCCCGCCGGCCCCAAGCACCTCCCCCTCCCGTGCGTCCCACGCGACCCCCTCTCCCCCTATCTGAGGCACACTGCGCTTCGAGTCCTTCGCGCTACACTTGGCACCGGCCATGAGTCTCTCCCATCGTCCTACCAATCCCTCTGGCAGGAAGGCAATCGCAACAATCAGGAAGAATCCGAAAAGGATCCCCGCCAGCACCGGGTGCACCGCCCGGAGCAGGTCTCGGACCATCGTTAGGAGCACAGGGCCCACGACCGGCCCAGCCCCCGTGCCTGCTCCGCCGACCACGTTCATCACGAACAAATCGAACGATGCCACGAAATCGAAAATCTCCGGTGCTAGAAACGTGGTGTAGTGGGCGTACAGGGAGCCTGCCAGGCCAGCGATTGCCGTACTGAGCGTAAAAACCCCCATCTTATAGCCGTGCGTGCCGATCCCTACCGTCTGCCCCAGGTCCTCGTCCTCGCGGATCGCCGCAAGCGCCCGACCCATACGTGACTTCACCACACACCCGCGAAGCCAAAGCGTCAGCACCACCCCAGCGAGCACCAGATAGTAGTAGCCCACCTTGTCCTGGAAAGTGTTCAGAACCAGCGGCGGTCCCCAAAACCGCGGCACCGTCGCGAACGGAATCTCCGGCAGGCCCATCGGGCCCCGCGTCACCGTCACGAGACTGGTGAGAAGTAACGTTACGATAATTCCAAAGATGAAAGTCACCAGAACGAAGTAGTGCCCTCGCAACCGCAAAGACGGATAGCCGATCAGAACCCCGCACAGCGCCGCAGCGCCCATCGCCGCCAGCACCGCCACGGGAAATGGGACGCCCGCTCGCAGGGTCAGAAGTGCCGACGTGTAGGCCCCGATCCCCCAAAACGCCGCATGTCCCAGCGACAACAGCCCACTCTGCCCGGTGAGCAGATCCAAACTTGTCACCAACATCACGTTCACGCCGGTCAACACGAGCAGGTTCTGATGGGCAGGACTCCGCAGCGCCAGGGGGGCCAGAACCGCGACGGCGAGGGCGGCGAGCCATCCCGCTCGAGAAAAGGACAACAACCCGCGCACCACCAGCCCCGCTCAAGCCCAGGCGCGTCCCAAGAGTCCCTGGGGCCGCGCGAAAAGCACCACGATCATCAGCGCGAAGCTCGCCAGATCCGCGAACTCCGCGGCTAGATAGGCCGCGGTAAAAGTCTCCGCCATGCCGACCGCAAGAGCCCCCACGATCGCTCCCGGTATACTCCCCATCCCGCCGAAAATGACGATGGCGAACGACTTGAGGATTACGATCGCCCCGATGTGGGGGTCGAACGCCCGCATGGGCGACATCAGTGCTCCCGCCGCACCCGCCAGTGCGCCCGCCAAAGCGAACGCCGCTAGGCCCAGTCGGGCGCTATCGATACCCACGAGCCGCGCCGCTTCCGGCTGTTGTGCCACGGCCCGCAGCGCCTTGCCGGGCTTGGTATAACGCAAGCCGAACCAGACCCCCGTGAGAAGCACCGCCGTCACCCCCAGGACGAACGCCTGGTGATGGGTCAGGACGACTCCCCCCGCGGTGATCTTGCCCTCCTGAAAGGGCGAGGCGATGAGCCGAAAGTCGCCCCCGAACAGCCACAGCGCTAGGTTCTGCAGGATGAGCAGGATCCCCAGCGCCGCGATGAAGGTCAGCGCACCCCCGTGTCGCTGCAGCGGGCGGTAGACGAGCGCGCCGTTGAGTGTCGCCAGGGCTCCCGTAAGCCCCATCGCCACGGGCACCGAGACGAAGTAGCTCAGGCCCAACCTCTGGGTCGCATAGAAGCTCACGTACGCCCCCAGCATGTACAAGGCCCCCTGAGCGAAGTCCGCAATATGCAGGACCCCGAAAACCAGGGTCAGACCCAGCGCCACCAGCGCGTACGCCGCGCTGATGAAGAGGCCGTTCACCGCAAACTGCAAGGCCGTCGTCAGGTCCAAATCCTGTCCCCTCCTATCGGGGGCAGAGGTCGGTGGCACTCAACACGGCTGGAGGACGTCCGGCGAAGTCGCGGTCCACCAGCAGCGTCCGACGCCCCTCCACGTACGTGGCAACGCCAACGCGCATGTCCGCCTGGCCACAGGGCAGAAACCCGTATGTTCCAAACGGCAGGTCGAATCGTGCACCCGAGAGGACCCGCCGCATCACGCGCTCCGGCTCGGTAGAGCCTTCTCGCTCCATCGCCTGCTTCAGAAGATGGATCGTACCCCAGCCCCAGCCGTGGTTGCGCGTGGCCCGCTTGCGCAGGATGTTCAAGAACGCCAGGCTCATCTCCCGGGCCATCCGCTCCGGCTCCACACGAGTGAAGCGGCGTCGGTCGACGCCGTCGTCGTACACCCACGGGTAGAAAAAGCCGTCCGCCCGCGCTCCCACCGCATCCTGATAGGCGGGATCCTCAAGCAGGTCACTGCCGTAGAACCCCATCGCCAGCCCGAGTTCCCGGAACTGCAGGGACACTCCGATCATCTCGCCGACCAGGCCGATCGCCACCAGCGCGTCAGCCCCAGAGCCTCTAGCTTTCGTCAGAATCGTGCGGAAGTCCGTGGTCCCCGGGAAAGTGTAGAACTCTGGCTCTGCCACGAATCCACCGCCGAGACGCTCCAGCACCCGACGGAACTCTGCAATCATCGACCGACCGAAGTCGGTGTTCTGCGCCATGGCGAAAAACCGCCGGTGGTTGTTCACCGTCACCGCGTACTTGGCCAGCGGCGCCATCTCGACAGCAGCCTGAGGGCCCAGCCGTACAGAGAGCACTGCTCCTGCCCGCTGGCGCGCCGCCCCTGTCAGATCGGTGGCGTACGCATAAATTACCTGGGGAATCCGAGCCTGGGCGAAGATGGGTTGCTGGGCCAGTGCCGCGCTGCTACAGAAGCTGCCGCCCACGAACTGGACCCGCCGAGCGACCAAGCGGTTAGCAGCCTCTGTCGCCGGTGCCGGCGCACATCGGTCGTCCTCGCTAATGATCTCGAACCGGACTACACGCCCCCCCACCCGGAACCCACCGGCCTCGTTCAGCAGGCGCGCCGCGAGCTGGGCACCTTCCAGACTCTCCTGACCTTCCCGGGCCGCGGCCCCACTGAGCGGCAGCGCGAACCCTACCGTGACCGTCTCGACCGCGGGGCCTCCCGTGGCCGGAAGCCCGCCTCCGGCCAAGAGCAATACCCCAACCAGAGCCGCCGAACACGAGACCAGCACAGAGCGTCGTGTACGCATCACCCGTGCACCCCCTTTTCCTCGGGATCCTACCTCAAGGTCTTTCAAGCTCAACGCGCCGTCCCACACACCTCCAAGACCCAGCCCCGCCTCCATCGACTGGCCCCCTACAAGCCCGCCCGCGAATCACATACGGTCACGCTCCGCCTCAGCTTCTACCCGCAGCGGCCGATGCAGGTACCGGCCTGTGGGTTGCCCGACCACGTGGCCCTTCGCGAACGCCAGCTCCCCGCGTCTTATCGTGTACACAGGCCAGCCACGCAGCCGCATGCCGGCGAAGGGAGTGAAGTCCTGCGCAGACAGCAGGACCTCGGGATGAACCACCTGCTCTCGCTCTGGGTCGACGACGGTCAGATCCGCGTCGGCTCCCGGGGCGATGGTCCCCTTCCGGGGGTACAGGCCGAAAGCACGCGCGGAGTTTGCACTGGCCAGCTCCGCCACCCGCGTGGCCGGCAAACTGCGTCGGTGCAACCCCTCCGAGATCAAATAGGGGTAGAGCAGTGCCGTCCCTCCGAAGCCTGGCAGCGCCCGCCAGAGGTCTTCTCCCTTCTCCTCCTCGAAGCAGCATGCGTGGTCGCTCACCACCGTATCTACTTCGCCCCGCAGCACGGCGTCCCAGAGCGCCTGCCGGTCCTCCTCGGTGCGGATAGGGGGGTTAACCTTCCCTCGAACACCTCCCGCCGACGCGTACGTCAGAGCCAGATGGTGCACGGTGGTCTCCAGGCGAATATCCAGGTGCGGATAATCCCGCTTGGCCGCGACCGCTGCCTCCATGACCTCCCGGCTGCTCAGGTGAAGCAGGTTGATGGGGCAACGGGTGGCGTCTGCCAGCACGACCGCCTCCGTGAGAGACAGCCGCTCCGACAACGGTGGCCGCGCACGATGGTACGCCTCAAGACCCTGCAGTCCTGCCCGCCGTACCCGCTCGATGAACACCCGCAGCAGCTCGGCGTGCTCGCAGTGCAGGCTGAGGGAAATCCGCCCTTCCCGACCCCGCCTCTGTGCCTGAGCCGCGACCTGCTCCATCAGCAGGAAAAGGTGGCCCAGGTCGTAGGTATCCGTCAGCGTGTACTCGCTGGCCCGCGTGGAATCTGCGGTCAGGTTCAGCCCCTTGTAAAACATGTAGTACTTGAAGGAGGTCACACCCTGCTCCGCCACAAGCCAGTCCACCTCGTCCAGCTGCGCCTCCGTCATGATCGCGATGTGAAAGCCATAATCCGTGTAGGCTCTTCCTCGGACCGCAGCCAAGACCTCCGGATAGATTTCTCGGTAGGGCCCGCTCCGGTTCAGGTAGTGCCTCCCGGTGCGGAAGTAGGAGAGCACCGTGGTAACACCCCCCGCCAGCGCCGACCGCGTTTCACTCTCCGCATCCTCGCCCAAGTCCCGGTAGATCCCCAGGTGAAAGTGAGAGTCCACGGCACCGGGCAAGACCAGGCACCCGCGCGCGTCCACGATGCTCTCGGCTTCGCTGGGCGCGATGCCTTCAACCAGTCCCACGATACGCCCCGCCCGCACCCCGACGTCAGCCCGCACCACCCCCACGTACGGGATGACCACATTCCCGCCCAAAACCGCAAGGTCGTACCGAGCCATCCTCAACCCCCCTCCAAGCCGTATCTCCGCTCCCGCTCCTGAAAGCCCGGAAGGTCCAGCAAGGTGTTAAGCTGGTCGAAGGACAGCATCCTGTCCGTCATCGCGGCCGTCGAGCCATCTTGCCGCAATCGCTCCATCAACTGCGTAACCGCGAAGGCGGCCGCGCGGACCGCAGCCCCGGGGAAAATGACCAACCGGAAACCCAGGGCTTCTAGCTCCGCGGCTGCGAGCAGAGGGGTCCGACCTCCCTCAACCATATTGACCATCACCGGCGGCGGCAGTTCGCGCGCAACCCGGGCCAGCTCGTCCCGACTGAGCGGCGCCTCCACGAAAAGGACGTCGGCTCCCGCCTCGCGGTAACGATGCGCCCGCTCCAGGGCAGCCTCCAACCCCTCCACCGCGCGTGCGTCCGTCCGGGCAATCACGACCAGTGACTCGTCCCGACGCGCATCCACCGCGGCCTTGAGTTTCCCGACCATCACCTCCGGTGGCACAACCCGCTGCCCCACAAGGTGTCCGCATCGCTTGGGTGCCACTTGGTCCTCTAGCTGCACGGCCGCCGCCCCGGCCGCTTCCAAGAGACGCACCGCCCGCGTAACGTTGAACGGCCCCCCATACCCGTCGTCGGCGTCGACAACCACCGGGAGGGAGACGGCTTCTGCGATGGCACTGACCCGCCAGACGGTCTCGCTCAGACTGACCAACCCCAGATCGGGTGCACCGAGGTGGGTGTAGGCAAAGGCCGCACCGCTGAAGTACACCGCCTCGAACCCCGCCCGCTCGATGATCCGAGCCACAAGCGCATCCGGGGCTCCCGGAGCCACCAGGATCGGTCCGCTGCCAAGCCGTTCCCTCAGTTGCGCCGCGCGCGTCATGCCCGTCGCCGCTCGGCCAGGCGCGCCTCGGTGAAGGGGACGATGCCTCCGGCCCGAAGGATCGCCATCGAGATCCCCGTGAGGTTGAGGATCGGAAGGGTGGCTCCCGTACCCAGTACGGTGACCTGGCGGTCATTGAGGTCGACCCGTAGGCGGTCACCCGACCGGATGCCCGAGGTGTCCGGGACGATGACCGCCGGAAGACCGTTGTTGATGGCGTTCCGAAAGAAGATTCGGCCGAAGGACCGGGCAATCACCGCGGCCACGCCGGCCTGCTTGAGGGCCACCACCGCCGCCTCCCGGCTGCTCCCCGCCCCGAAGTTCACCCCGGCCACCACGAAGTCCCCCCGTCTGACTCGCCCCGCAAAACCCTCATCTAAGCCGCTCATCGCGTACTGCCCAGCCTCTTCGAGGGGTCGTTCCAGATACCGCCCCGGGTAGATCTGGTCCGTGGTCACGTGATCACCGAACACCCACGCCGTCCCCTCCAGCACGTCCACTACAGCACCTCCCGCGGGTCCGTGAGCCTCCCGGTCACCGCCGAGGCCGCCACCGTCAGCGGCGAGGCTAAGTAGATCTCCGCTGTCCGGTGCCCCATGCGGCCCGGCGTGTTGCGGGTCACGGTCGCGATGCATCGTTCTCCCGGGCCCAGCAGTCCCGAGTGCAGTCCGGCGCAGGCCCCGCATCCGGGCGCCTGCAGAACGGCACCCGCTTCGATCAGCGTCTGCAGCGTCCCATCGGCAAGACAACTCCGTACGACCTGCTGCGTCGCAGGCGTGACCACCAGCGGGATGCGCACTCGCCGCCCCCGGAGCACCCGTGCCGCCAGCCGCAAATCCTCCGCTTTGCCTCCGGCACACGACCCGATGTACGCTCGGTCTAGTACGATCCTCCCTAGCGCAGCTACCGGGTGCACCTGGTCGACCGCCGGCGGGACCGCCACGAGAGGCGACAGACCGGCTACCCGGAACACGTGAACCGCCTCGCACTCCTCCGGGACCGAGGGGCTGAGGTCAATTGAGGCATCGACGGTGCCAGCCCTGTCCTCACCGTCCAGCCGCGGCGCCACGATCCCGTTCTTCGCCCCCATCTCGACCGCCTGGTTCGTGAGGACCGCGCGCTCGTCCACCCCAAGGCCCTCAACCGCCTCGCCGACATACTCGACTGCACGATAGATGGCGAAATCCGCACCCAACGACTGCAGCACAGCCATGGCCAGGTCGCGCGCCGTCAAGTAGGGGGGCATCTCCCCGTCAAACCGCACGAGAACAGTGGGCGGCACTCGCAACCACACCTCGCCGGTCACCAGTACGGTAGCTAGCTCCGTCGCTCCCACGCCGACCGCCACAGCACCGACCGCTCCCGCGGTGCAGGTGTGCGAGTCAGCACCTACAATGAGCATCCCGGGCCTTGCCAGCCCCTCCTCGAGCAGGAGGTTGTGCATCACCCCCTTCCCGTCGAAGAAGTGGCGGAGCGCTCGCTCACGCGCCCAGGCGCGCGTCAACCCGACGATCTCCGCGTGGGTCAGGGTCGCCGGCGGCGTGAAATGGTCAATAGCCAGGACGACCCGTTCGGGATCCCACAACCGGCCGCCCAGCCGGTCGAGGACCGGGCCGATGCGGCGCGGCCCCGAGGAGTCATGCATGACCGCCAAGTCAACCTTTGCCCACACCTCCTCCCCCGGGGCCACGCTCGAGCGGCCGGCGGCCTGGGCGATAATCCGTTCGGTCAGCGTCATCTCCGCGCCCGCCTTGTCCTGTTCGCTGAGGCTGCGGCTCGTTGAAGTTTGTGCACACGCCGGTGCCTGCCAAGTCCGGCCGTCGAGTCTGCCTCGGCCGCCATCGGCCGGCTGACCGCATCGGGCAGGAAGCCCAATCTCCTGGAGATCGCACCTGCGGCCTCAAGCACTACCGGGATCAGGGCCCGCACACGCGCGGGAGTAAACCGATAGCTCGGTCCCGAGACGGTCAGCCCCGCGACCACTTCACCGTAAGCGTCGCGGACCGGTGCGCTCACAGCGGATGCGCCATCCACCCGTTCCCCCGCACTGACCGCGTACCCGCGCTCGCGGATCCGGGCCAGCTCCGCTCGGATCCGCTCCGGGTCCGTCACCGTGCGCGCGGTCAGCGGCCGAACCTGCTCCCGAAGAACCGCTTCCACAGTCAGGGGGTCGAGATGGGCCAGCAAGACTTTCCCCGAGGCCCCGGCGAAGAGCGGAAGTGGTCGGCCCAGTTCCACGAAGTGGCGCACGTCCTGGGAGCTTTCCACTTTCTCGATGCACACCCGGTGCCCGTCCCTCACGATATTGAGGTTGACCGTCTCGCCGGTCTGCTGTGCCAGCATCCGTATCACGGGCAGGGCAGCCTGCCGGACGTCCAGGGTGCGCAGAAACGCACTCCCCAGCCGGAACGCCATCAGGCCTAGGCGATAGCGAGCCGTTTCCGGATTCCGGCTCAGCAGGTCGCGCGCCACCAGGACCTCGACCAAGCGGTGTACGGTTGCCTTCGGTAGAGTGAGGCGCCGGCTGAGTTCGGTGATACCCAGCTCGGAGCTGCCCTCGGCGAATGCCAGCAGGATATCCAAGGCCCGCTCCACCGCCTGGACCCGCCTCGCTCTCGACGGCCGTTTCACGATATGGAACATCGTCCCACAGAAGTTTAGAGTAATCCTCGTTACTTTTCCGACCTGTGTCAAGAGCTGCAGGGCTCTCCGTTGAAAAGTGTCCGCATGATCGAAGTACAGGCCCTCCAAGGCAGCGAGGGATGCGGGCGCCGCCTGCGAATCGGTTCGGTAAGCAGGTAGGCCGCATCTACTGCAGGGGCCGCAGGGGGAGGGTGGCCGCGCCGAGCCATGGGCCTAGAGCCCGGAAAAGTGTCTGGTCGGCCCCTCCCTGCGAAATGCCTACATGGGCCCGGAGGCTTCCGGCAGCCCGAACAGGTGAGTGCAGCTGTCCCGCTACCTGCGGCCGCAATCCGCATCCAGGGAGGTGAGGTGTGCCCCGGTACTTCGGTCTGGACCTGCACAAGCGGTACGTCCACGGTTGCGAGTGGCTGATGGACCAGCAGAAGGGCAGACATTTCCGGTTCCCCAACACCAAGGAAGGGTGGACGAGCTTTCTCCGCCAGGTGGACGGGGAGTGCTGGGTCGCCCTGGAAGTCACGGGGAACGCCTTCGAGGCACACGACCTGCTTTTGCCCCACGTGGGCCAGGTCCTGCTGGCCAACCCGGTAGAGCTCAAGCGCCTGGGGTCGGGCCGGCACACCGACCGGGTGGATGCCGAGCGCTTGGCGAAGATGCTGGCGCTGGGGACGCTGCCCACAGTGTGGGTCCCCCCACAGGCGATCCGTGGCATCCGCCGGTTAGTCCAATACCGCGACCGGCTGGTCCGCCACCGGCGGCGTTGCCTGACCCAGGCCAAGGCGGTGCTCCGGCGGCACGGCCTGGACGGGCCCCGCCGTACGGATCCCCTCCGCCACCTGCCACCGGAGGAGGTGGAACAGCTGCCTGAGGTGGACCGAATCCTCCTGCTCAGCGCCCTGCGGCAGCGCCGGAGCGTGGAGGCCGAACTCCAGGCCATCGAAGCGGAGCTGGTCCGGCGTGTTGCCCGGGAGCCGGCAGTGCAGCTGTTGTCGGTCACCGGCATTGGGCTGGTAGCAGCGGCCACCCTGTGGGCGTACATCGGCGACCCCACCCGGTTCCGCACCGCCAAGCAGGTGACCCGCTACGCGGGCCTGGATGCCTCGGTCCACCAGTCCGGTGAGGACCACCGCCATGGCCGGATCAGCCGGAACGGGTGCAGCTTGCTGCGGGCGGTCTTGGTGGAGGCGGCCCACAGCGTGGCGCGTCACGATTCCGGCCCCCTGGGAACCTTCTACCGGCGCAAGCAGCGGCAGATCGGGCCCCACAAGGCCGTGGTGGCCTTGGCCCGCAAGCTTTTGGTCGTGGCCTGGCGCATGCTCCTTACCGGGGAAGTGTACCGGGCAACTAGGCCCGCTCTCCTGGAGCAGAAGCGGCGGCAGCTGGGCAGGTGGCTGCAGGCCACCTCCAACTGGCAGGCTGTGCTCCGGGAGCTATGGCCCAGGGACGGAGCGCGACGGAGGCGACGCACGTGCGCGGCGTAGTCCCCGGGAGGGCTTGACTTCGATCACAGGTGGACCGGCCTTGACACCCCGTACGGGTTGACTTCTGGTCCGGTGCGACCCCCGCCCGCAGCTCCGCCCACACGCGGGGACTGCGATCCCGCCACGCGTACTGCCTGGTGGCGGAGACGCCCAGCACCCGGCACATCCGGGCTACGCTGGCCCCTTCGGGCCAAGTACTGCGGCAGGCCTAGTGAACGGCTGAGATGCAGTCAGGTCGCTGGAATCGGCTTCTGTGGCGGAGGGCGGTGGGAATCGAACCCACCCCGCCCTAGCGGGGCGGCACCGGCTTTGAAGACCGGGAGGCCCACCGGGGCCCTTCGCCCTCCGCGCCCTCGAGCTCCAGCCTGGGACCCGGAAGCCGCAGGTCCCCCTGACGGCGCGTCACTCCAGTAGTATCCAGGTGCTCCAGGAGGGGTAGCACGTACTTCCGGGACGTCGCGAGGACGTCGCGCACCTCCGCTACCGTGAGCGCGCCACGTTGCCGCAGCGCCTCCGCCACCGCGGCCGTGGCCCGGGCCACCGCTGCGCGGCCGTAGAGCAGGTCCCTCAGCTCCACCGCCTCGCCCGCGTCCAGAAGCACCTGTATCGCCACGTCCGCCGGAGCCCCGAGGGCCTGCTGGACCTCGTGCCGGCTGGGCCCCTCCAGTCCCGCCCGCTCCAGCCACTCGCGCAGCCTTTGCACAGCACCCGCCTGCTCTGGCGTCAGGGCCGGGTGGTGATCGCGGGTGCGCACGTAGCCTTCTTCCTGCACGACCTGGAGGGCAAGCCGATCCACAGCCAGCTCCGCGGCTACCCCGGCTATCCGGCGCACGAGGGTAAGCCACTCGCCGTGCGGCATCCCACGCCTCCACGGTCGCGAGCGGTGGTAGGCGGCCAGAGCCTCAAGGGCGTCCGTTTCCGCGCGCCGGAGTACGTCCTCGTGGAACCAGCGGTCGCGGTGGGGAGCGGTCAGTCCGCGGGACTGCGCCTGTTCCAGGACCGCCTGGACCGTCGAGGCCACCAGACCGGTCCGGCGTACGAGATCGGCCAGCGTGGCTCCCGAGACCCCCGCTGCCTCCAGCGCCAGGAGTACTGCAGCCTGGGGATCCCGGGATTCCAGGGTCTGCAGGCGCGCCACCACGGTCGGGTCGCGCCGGCGGTGGCGGGCAGGGTTGACCTGCAGGACCTCGCCGCCGCCCCACGTCAGCAGCGGCGAAAAGCGGCGGACCACAAAGGGATCCCCGAACGCGGCGGTCACGGGGCTTTCGAGGCGGAGCTGGGCGAAGGCGGCCTGCCCAGGTTCCAGGGTCTGCCCTTCCAGGAGGAACGTCCGGCCCATGACCTCCGCGGTCCCGAGGTACAGCCGCACCCGCTCCCCGTGCCGGAGTACCGGTGTCCGCGGAAGGAGCTGGAGGCGCACGTCCAGGGAGGTCGCCGCTTCGAAGGCCCCGGGGCTGACCAGGACGTCTCCCCGGACCACCTCGTCCTTGGACACACCCAGCAGGTTGACGGCCGCTCGCTGGCCGGCACGCACCTCCGAGACCGGCTGCCCGTGGGAGTGCAGACCGCGGACGCGCACGGTCCGTCCGGAGGGCATGAGCTGGAGCGTGTCGTCCGGGCGGATCGTCCCGCTCCACAGCGTGCCGGTCACCACGGTGCCGAACCCCGCCACGTGGAAGGACCGGTCCACGGGCAGGCGCACCGGCCCTGTAGCCGCGCGTGTAGACCCGCTCGCCACCACACTCCCCAGCGCTGCCACTAGGTCCTCGAGCCCTAGCCCGGTCTTCGCGGATACCGGCACGAGAGGCGCGTCCTGCAGGAAGGTGCCCCGGAGGAACGCCCGCACGTCCTCCTCCACCAGCGCCAGCCACTCTTCGTCCACCAGGTCCCGCTTGGTCAGAGCCACCACCCCGCGCGGGACCCTGAGGAAGCGGAGAATGTCCATGTGCTCGCGAGTCTGGGGCATCACCCCCTCGTCGCACGCCACGACCAGCATTACGGCGTCAAGCCCCGCAGCGCCCGCTAGCATGTTCCGGATCAGGCGCTCGTGACCGGGCACGTCCACGAACCCCACGCGGACCCCACCGGGCAGGTCCATGTGCGCGAAGCCTAGGTCGATGGTCATCCCCCGCCGCTTCTCCTCCTCCAGGCGGTCGGGGTCGATCCCCGTCAGGGCGCGCACCAGGGTACTCTTCCCGTGGTCCACGTGCCCCGCGGTGCCCACCACGGCGGCCACGACGGGGCTAGAACCCGAGCGAGAGGGCTCCCGCAACGCTGTCCTCCAGCACCGCGTCGTCTTCCGGTAAGACCGACCGCAGGTCCAGCAGCACCGCCTCGTCCTGGATCCGGGCCAACACGGGTGGGGTCGAGGAGCGGAGCCGGCTCGCGACCTCGTCGGCGGACATCCCTTCCACCGTCAACCGAACGGCCCACGAGGGCAGCGCCGTACCCGGTAGCGACCCGCCCCCGGCCTCCGCCTCGGAGCGCACCGGCTGCGCGTGCAGCCCACGCTCCGACAGGGAGCGGGCCAGACCTTCCGCACGGGCGCACAGCTCCTCCTCGGCCGCGGACAGCATCCGCAGCACCGGGACGCGCTTCCACGCAGTCTCCGGGTTCAGGTACAGGCGGAGGGTCGCCTCCAGGGCGGCCAGGTCCAGCTTGTCGGCCCGGACCGCACGGTACAGCGGGTGCGTGCGCATCCGGTGCACCAGCGCTTCCCGGCCCACAGCCACCCCAGCCTGCGGTCCCCCGAGCAGCTTGTCCCCGCTGAACAACACCAGGTCGCACCCGTCCCGTACCGCCTCCTGCACCGTGGGTTCGTACGGCAGCCCGCGGTCCCGCAGGTCCACCAGCGCGCCGCTTCCGACGTCGTACACCACCGGCACAGCCGCCGCGCGGCCCAGCGCTACCAGCTCCCTCGGCGAGACGTCGGAGACGAAGCCCACCAGCCGGAAGTTGCTGCGGTGCACCTTGAGGATCAACGCGGTGTCCGGCCCCACCGCGGACTCGTAGTCCGAAAGCCGGACCCGGTTCGTGGTACCCACCTCCACCAGCCGGACGCCGGCGGCCCGCATCACGTCCGGCATCCGGAAAGAACCCCCGATCTCCACCTGCTCGCTACGCGCCACCACCACCTCGCGTCCCGCCGCCAGCGCCGAAAGGGCCAGCAGGACCGCGGCCGCGTTGTTGTTCACCACCACCGCGCTTTCCGCGCCCGTGACCTGCCGCAGGAGCCCGACCACGTGGTCCAGACGCGAGCCGCGCGATCCCGAACCCAGGTCCAGCTCCAGGTTGCAGCTGCCCGCGGCGCGCAGGACAGCCTCCTGGGCCTCCTCCGCCAGCGGCGCCCGGCCCAGGTTCGTGTGCAGGAGCACCCCCGTAGCGTTAAGCACCCGCCGCAGGGACGGACGCCTCTCCGCCCGGACGCGCACCTCCACCGCCTCCACGAGGTCCGGGACGTCCACCGCGTGGGTGAGGCCGGCCCGCAGGGCCTGCCGGCGCTCCTCCAGCACCTCGCGCACCGCCCGGAGCAGGACCGCCCGGCCCGTCCCCCGCAGCGCCTCCCGCTCCTGTACCGCAGCCAGGAGTCTGTCTACCGATGGCAACTGCCGCAGCAGGTCGCTCACTCGCCGGCCCCGAGCCCAGGAACGCTATCTCTAGCATACTGCGCGAGCGAGCTCCGGCCTGTCCGGGCCCGTGCGGGCCCCGGGCCGCTTACCAGTCCGCGGTCCGGGCCAGGCGCCCCGCTTCCTGCCGGAATTCCTGCGGCTGGAGGGCTTGTGCTTTGCCATGCGGACGGCTTCTCAGTAGCCACGACACCTGGATAAGTTAGGGGGTGGTTCGAAGAAGGCCGCGATCTTAGCCCGACCCCTCTTTTTTGAACCACCGGGCCGCCCTCCGCTTCAGCGCGCTGATCTGGAAGGCGTGACCGGCCTCGTGCTCGACCAGGTGGAAGACGACCCACTCCGGGGTGACGGTGTAGCCCTCGCCCGCGGGCGTGCGCGGACGGCGCCATTCTGCGTCGGCCAGCTCCCTGATGGTGTCCAGAAACACCTTCCGGCTGTGATCGAGGCGCCTCAGATGCGACTCCAGCGGCTCGCCCAGAACCCGGGTCAGCCGTCCGTCGGCCGTCTGCATGGGGTAGGGGAACTCCGACTCAATCCGCGGTGGGAACTTCGTCTGGAGTAACAGATCGTAGTGGAGCCAGCTCATCTCCACTAGGGCGATGTGGTAGAGCAGCGACCCGATGGAGTTCTCCCCTCCATCCGGGCCCTCCCAGTCCAGGGTTTGCTGGTCCAGCCCCTCGAGCAGGCGGAGGGTATAGCGGCGCCGGACGTCCTGCAGGGCCCACAACCACCGGCCCGCATCAGAGGGCCAGCCGGGCAGGGGCAGCACCGCCAGCTCTTCACGGCCTGCAGAATTCATGATCGCCTGGTCTCCTGAGCATGCGCCCAGGGCCGCCCCCGCCTTCGCGTAGTCCTGCCCAGAGACCCAGATGATCATGCCGTACCGCCCGGCTCCCGCGCCCAAAGCGGTGGCAGCAATGATGTTGACGCCGGCACCGGCCAGTTTGCCGGCGTGCTCGGCAGCGGCACCTACGCGGTCCTCGCCTTCGATGAAAAGGGCCTTCCGGGGACCCACTAGGCTCAGCCCCGCGGCCTGGGCCCCCTGGCGGAACCTATCGGCGTCGGCGGGCACCAGGTCGATCTGGGCTTGCCCGTTCCCGATGGGAAACGTGTGGTAAGCGAGCAGCGAAATGCCGGCATCGCGCAGGGCCGCCAACACCCGGTAGCTCTCGCCCGGCCTGTCCGGCACGGTCACGTAGTAATATTCGACCCGACGCACCCGATCGGCCATCGTCTTCGCCCCCCCGCGGTGGTGTGCTTCCATGCTAGCCTGGATCGGCCCGCCGGCTCCCCGGCACGGCAGGCCCGCCGGTCAGAAGAGGCGGTCGAGGCCCCCGCGGAATGTCGCCGTCGGATCCCTCAGAGCGCGCGTCGGTCCCCGTCGCCATCACTCCGGTCATCAGCGTTCATACAGCACTCCCGGGGAAGGCGCCTGACCACTGGGCGCATGGAAGGGCGTCGTGCAGCTTGACCTGGTAGCCGCCAGGCCACGGCATTCGGAAAGTGGAGGCGCCCCCAGTGCCTCCTCGCTCCGGAGGAGGTACGCGCCCAGCGTGGCGCGGGCTTCCTGCGAGCGCCGCCGCGAAAGGCCGACACCTGCCTGCGGAGGAACTCCACCCCCCTTAGACCCAGCGTGCCCTTCGATCTCAGCCCGGGTCGGGCTCCCCGCGCACGCCCACTGCATCGGTGACCCGGGTCCTGGTGACCTCCGCCTCGTCCCCGGTCCCCTCGAAGGCCAAAGGCCGGTCCCGCGGGATCGCACGGTCCGCGCAATGCCCGGGCGTCAGCGCTGGGGCTCCGGAAGCCCGCGAAAGCGAGGAGCCCAAAGGCTGGGGCCGGTTCGGATCGATGCGCTCGGTGCACCGTTACGGAAACGCAGCTTTCGTGAAGCGCACAGCGCCGAGACGCTTGTCCGGTCGGTAACAGAGCTGAACGTCGGCGCCAGCAGGCGTCGTTGCGCATCGCCCAGCGCACCACGGTGGAGTATCCACGGAATCGGCACAAGGACAGCCGGGCAGGCGGCAGAAGCCATGCAAGCGAGCGGCTCCTGCTCCGATGCGGCCCGGTAGCTGAAAGAAGCGGGCCCGCGGAGCACTCCGCGGGCCCGGAGAAGGGCGAGCCGCATCGCGGCCTACGCGGGGGTCTTCACCTCCCGCTCCTCCAGAGGCACGTAGTCGCGGATGTCGGGCCCGTCGTAGATCTGGCGCGGCCGGCTGATCTTCTGCTCGGGGTCCTGCAGCATCTCCTCCCAGTGCGCCAGCCACCCGGAAGTCCGCGGGATAGCGAACAGCACCGGGAACATCTCCACGGGGAAGCCCATGGCCTGGTAGATCAGCCCCGAGTAGAAGTCCACGTTCGGGTACAGCCGGCGGGTGACGAAGTACTCGTCCTCCAGGGCGATCCGCTCCAGCTCCAGGGCAATGTCCAGGAGCGGGTTCGTGCCGGTGACCTCGAACACCTCGTACGCCACCTGCTTGATGATCTTCGCCCGCGGGTCGTAGTTCTTGTACACCCGGTGCCCGAAGCCCATGAGCAGCACCTCGCCCGCTTTCACCCGCCGGATGTACGCCGGGACCCGGTCCTTGCTCCCGATCTCCTGCAGCATCCGGAGCACCTGCTCGTTGGCCCCGCCGTGCAGGGGCCCGTACAGGGCCGCGGCCGCCCCCGCCACCGCGGAGTACGGGTCCACGTGGCTGCTCCCGATGCTCCGCATCACGTTCGTGCTGCAGTTCTGCTCGTGGTCCGCGTGGAGGATGAACAGGACGTCCAGGGCCCGCTCCAGCACCGGGTTCGGCTTGTACTTCAACTCCGTAGTCTTGAACAGCATGTTCAGGAAGTTCCCGGTGTAGGAGAGCTCGTTGTCCGGGTACACGTAGGGGAGCCCCCGGCTATGGCGGTACGCGAAGGCGGCGATGGTGGGCATCTTGGCGATGAGCCGCACGATCTGGCGGCGGCGTACCGCGGGGTCGTGGATGTGCTTCGCCTCGGGGTAGAAGGTGGAAAGCGCCCCCACGGTACCGATCAGCATCCCCATGGGGTGGGCGTCGTAGTGGAACCCGTCCAGGAACTTCTTGATGGACTCGTGGATGAAGGTGTGGTGCATGATCTCGTACGTCCAGCTCTCCAGCTGGCTGCGCGTCGGCAGCTCCCCGTGCAGGAGGAGGTAGGCGACTTCCAGGTACGTGGACCGCTCCGCAAGGACCTCGATGGGGTAGCCCCGGTACCGCAGGATCCCCCGCTCCCCGTCGATGAAGGTGATCCGGCTGCGGGTGGAGGCCGTGTTCAGGAAGGCGGGGTCGTAGCTCATGAGCCCGAAGTCGTCCTCGTCCACCTTGATCTGCCGCAGGTCCGTGGCCCGGATGGCCGCCCCGTACTTGGGGTACGTCCCGTAGAAGATGGGGACCTCGTAGGTCTTGCCGGTGCGGTTGTCGATGATGGTCAGGGTGTCCTTGCCCATGTCCTCCCGCTCCTCGCGCCCTGTGGAGTCGGCCAGCGGCCGCAACTCCAGTGTACGGGAAGGGACGGCCGGAGAGAGCCGGTCGCGGGCGGGATTTTTCGCGGGTGAGCCGAACCCGGCGGGTCCCGCGGGGTCGGGCCGCACCTGCCTCAACCCACCAGCCGGTGCAGCCGCCGGAGGGCCTCGAGGCGGTCCGTGTGCCCGAGGCGGGCGCGGCGCAGGGCGTCCTCCAGCACGGCCACGGTGCGGTCGTACGTGGAACGGTCCACGGGGTAGGGGTGCCCGTCCTTGCCGCCGTGGGCGAACGAGAAGCGCGCGGGGTCCCTCCAGCTAGCCGGCGTCCCGGCCAGGAGTTCCGACAGCAGCGCCAGGGCACGAAGGGTCTTCGCCCCCACTCCCGGCAGCCCCAGCAGGGTCTCGAAGTCCCGGGCCTGCGCCTCGTAGGTGCGGAGCAGCACGCGCTCCAGCCGCCTGGGGTCCAGGTCCGAGACCAGGACGTGGTGGCGGGCTGGCAGGGTGAGGACCCGCTTGAGCTCACCCACCAGCCGTTCGGGCCGCTCCCGGGAGAGGGCTGTGATGGCCTCGCGCGCCGGGCCGCTCTCTTTGGCCACCAGGTTCAGCGTCGGAACGGTCTGCTGGGCGCACACCGCGGCGTGGGGCTCGCACACGAAGTCTCTGACCGCCTCACCCAGCCAGTGGTACCGACGGGCGGTCCGGTCGTCCTCCCGCATCCCCTGCTGTACGACGGCCCAAGCCCCCGAGCGGGTCACGAAGAAGGCGCGGTGGTACAGCTGGTAGCCGTCCTGCACCGCGTGGCTGTCCACCTTCGCGCTCATCCGGCTGGCGTACACGAGGGGGGCCGGGTCGAAGCCCAGCCGGTCGGCGTACGCCTGCAGCTCCTCGGGCGTCCTCCGGGAGGCCGCGCCCTTGCCGCCGGCCACCGCGAACCCCAGCTCCCGCTCCAGGCCCCGCAGGCCGTGCTTGAGGGCACCGCAGACGGTGGTCGTGAGGCCGCTGCTGTGCCAGTCGAAGCCCAGCACGCAGCCGAAGGCCTGGAACCAGAAAGGGTCGCTGACACGCCGGAGCACGCCCTGTGGGCCGATGTCCTCAACCAGAGCGCAGACTACTGCCCGCGCGAGCCGCGCCATGCGCTCGAACAGCCACCGGGGCGCGGTCCCGTAGTGGAGGGGAAGGGTAGCGACTCCCGTCCGCCGCACGCCTACCGCCGGGAGGGCTCAGCAACCAGGCCCGGCGCCACCTGCCGGAGCGCGGGAGCCAACACGAACAGGGCCAGAAGCGCGTTCGCCCCTGCCTTCAGCGCGTTGAAGGGCACGATGACGGGGAGCAACATCCCCGCCACGCGTTCCGGCGGCATGCCGAACTGCAGGTACAGGATGACGAAGTTGGCGGGGATCATGACCAGGACCCGGGCTGCCGTCCCCACCACCGCAGCACGCACGAGACGCGCCGCGAAAGGCCCCCCGCCGCGGTGGTACGCCCACGCGGTGGCAGCGGCGAAGGTAGCTGCGGCAACGAAGTCCGCCAGGGGGCCGAAGGGCCCCTTGGCCCGGAACAGCAGGTACAGCAGGTCCTTCAGGAAGACCACCGCCACCGCGGGCCCGGGACCGTACATCACCCCTGCCAGGAGGGCCACCGCGTCACTGGGGTCGTACCGGAGGTAGGGGGCCTGCGGCAGCACCGGCACCTGGACGACGGCCATCAGGACGAACGACGCCGCCGCCAGCAGCCCCAAGACCGCCAACCGCCTCGCTTCCACGCGACTTCCCCCGACCACCCACATGCTACGGCGCCCTGCCCGCGGGGCGCTACTCCACGGAAGGGGCCGGAGGGCAAGTCAGTCCTAGCTCCCTCAACACCCGTTCAGGATCCCGGACCACCAGCGCGTGACCCGCCGCCCCGCCTCCTTCCATCCACAGGTACTTGTCCAGGGCGCGTAGCGGTGACCTCGGTTCAAGTTCTCCGAAAGAGAGCCGCCCCGCTCCGACGAGACGGGTAGCCATGTTGAACACCTTGCTCACGACCGCTCGGTAGGCGGACTCCTGGTCGTCGTCGCTCCCGTGTATCTTTACGTTTAGGACCTGCCGCACGAAGCTGTCGTACGCGGGCACGCGCCACGGCATCAACCAGTGCAGGACCTTTGCACTCAAGGACCACTCGCGTCTGCCGCCTTTGCGGTGCACGGTATCCACCAAACGGGAGACCCGGCCTACCGCCAACGCGCAGGCGCCGTCTGAAAAGTCCGACGAAGGCTCGAACGCCTCCGGCGTCCAGCAGGTGGCCCGCCGCTCTACGGCCGCTGCCGTGAAATCCATTCCCACACCCCCAAAGTCTCGAGCGGCCGCCGGCCCGCTACCGACGTCGACCCGCCCCGTCCCTCAGGGTCATGCAGGTGCTGGACGCCCGAGCCACCAACGAGCCGTCCTCGTCGGCGACGTCGCACTCCACGAGGCCCAAGGTCCGCCCCCTCTTCACCACCCGGGCAGTGGCCACCAGCCGGCCCGCCCGCACGGGCCTGAGGAAGTTGATCTTCAACTCCACGGTCGTGAAGGTCTCCCCGTCTTTTAGGGTCGTGGCGTAGGCGAAACCCATGGCCGCGTCCGCCACGTCACAGAGAATGCCGCCGTGCACCGTGCCCATAGGGTTGTGGTGACGCGCCTGGGCCTCGAACTCGAGCACCGCGTAGCCTTCACCCGCGGCGACCGGCCGGAAGCCCACCAGCTGCGCCACCGGGGGCGGCGGCACCTCACCCCGCACCATAGCTGCCATGAGAGCCCCAACCCCACCCTGAGCGGGCGCTACCTGCCCGGAGCCGCTCGCGGCGCGCTCGGCCGTCGTCTTGGAGCGTCGCCTGGTCACAACCCGTGACTGCGCCCTCTCCTTCCCGCTGTCTCCCCGGCTCAGGCACCTTCACCGCGCCGGAGGCCTTGAAGGGGCCGCACGCTTCAAGCCGTCCGCAGTCTCGCCTCGGGTGTTCCCGGCCCCCAGAGTCGCCGCGGCCTGGCGCAGCGCTTCGGCGAACTCACCTACCTGGTCCGGGAACACCACCACCCGGCTGCGCTCGTGGCCGGAGTCGGTCCTGCGGGACTCGCTGATGACCAGGTACCGGCCTCCTCCCTGGGCCTCCCGGACGTCGAAGAAGTACGTACGGCCGCGCCCCTTCACCTGCGCCGTGAACAGTGCCTGGCGCTTCCCGTTGTCACCCTGCCGCTTCACCTCGTCCATGACCCACCTCCTCCGAACGGATTCCGTTGAGTGAACGCGGCAGGCGAGCTTTTTTGACTGCCCTCAGCGCCGGGCAGGAGCTTCCTTGCTGTTTTTCCCTGCGGGCTCTGCGGCCACGGGGTTTTCCGGTAGCGGCGCCCGCGGGCGGCCCAGGCCCAGCTTCTCCCGCAGCCTGGCCTCGATCTCCGCGGCCAGTTCGGGGTTGTTCTCCAGGAACTCCCGGGCGTTGTCGCGGCCTTGCCCGATGCGCATCTCCCCGTAGCTGAACCACGTGCCCACCTTCTGGATCAAGCCCAGGCTCGTGCCCACGTCCAGCAGGCTCGCGGCCTTGGAGATCCCCCGGCCGTAGTAGATCTCCACCTCCGCCTCCCGGAAGGGCGGGGCCAGCTTGTTCTTCACCACCTTTACCCGGGCCCGCATCCCCTTGATCTCCTCGCCGCTCTTGATGTGTTCGGTGCGGCGGATCTCCATGCGCACCGAGGCGTAGAACTTGAGGGCGCGGCCCCCCGTGGTGACCTCCGGGTTGCCGAACATCACCCCCACCTTCTCGCGGATCTGGTTGATGAACACGACCACGCAGCGGGACCGGTTGATGGCGCCCACCAGCTTGCGTAGGGCCTGGGACATCAGCCGTGCCTGCAGCCCCACGTGGGCGTCCCCCATGTCACCCTCCAGCTCCGCCCGGGGGACCAGGGCCGCCACGGAGTCCACCACGATCACGTCCACTGCCCCGGACCGGACCAGGGTCTCGGCGATCTCCAGCGCCTGCTCGCCGCTGTCCGGCTGCGAGATGAGCAGCTCATCCAGGTTCACGCCCAGGGCCCGCGCGTAGTTGGGGTCCAGAGCGTGCTCCGCGTCGATGAAGGCCGCCACCCCGCCCTCCCGCTGGGCTTCCGCGATGATGTGGTAGCCCAGGGTGGTCTTCCCGGAGGACTCAGGCCCGTAGATCTCCACCACCCTCCCCCGGGGAACCCCGCCTACCCCCAACGCCACGTCCAGACTCAGGGCACCGGTGGGGATCACGTCCACCGCCAGCCGCTGGGAGGCCTCCCCCAGCTTCATGATGGAGCCCTTGCCGAACTGCCGCTCGATCTGGGCCAGGGCCAGCTCCAGGGCCTTCTGCCGCTCGTTCATGGTCGCCTCCCTGTTACGTTGTCCAAACGTTACCAAACGTACGTTTGCATGTCAACTCCCGGCCTCTCCCGCCAGCCGGTACGACCGCACCACTGTGTACACTGGCCCGGTGGGCCGCAGGCTGCTCTGCACCAGCTCCACTGAGTGAACGCGCTGGCAGCCGATTTCGACACGCGACTTGCGGTCCAGGGCCGATTCAAGCTCCGGATGGTATGCAGGGGTCCTCAGCCGGCCGATGGTGAGGTGGGCGGAAAACGGCCGCTCTTCCCGCGCGAACCCCAGGGGCTCCAGGGCATCTTCGACTGCACGCGCCAGGCGACCCAGCTCCTGGGACCCCTCCCCCACTCCGACCCACAGCACCCGAGCGCCACGGGGCCGCGGAAAAGCCCCCACGCCCACCAGGTGCAGGTCAAACGGCGCGGAGGACTCCACCACGCGCAGGGCCTCAGCCACGCGGGACACCCGAGACGCCTCCACCGGGCCCAGGAACTTGAGGGTGAGGTGCAGGTTGTGGGGTTCCACCCACTTGACTAGGTGTGCGCCCTGCGGCCACGCCTCCAGGAGCCTGCGCCGCACGTCCTCTACCTTAGGCCGAAGGGACGGGTCCAGGTTGACGGCCACGAACAGGCGCAGCACGCCGGCCCCCGAATCCGGGTCTCCTGCTCCGACGACTGCAGGCCGCCTGCGTGATCCCTTGCCGGTACCCGTGCTAGCCTCCCCGCTCCAGCAGGTAGCGGCGCAGCAGGTTCAGAGCCGCCTGGCTCGCCAGCCGGCGCACGCCCTCCCGACCGGGCTCCTCTCCAAAGTCTGCCCGCACCGTGCGGCTGGACTGCGGGTCCGCGACCGCCAGGTACACCCGTCCCACGGGCTTAGTCTCCGTGCCGCCACCCGGACCCGCGACGCCCGTGACGCCGACCCCCAGATCCGCGCGGAACGTTTCCCGCACGCCGCGGGCCATGGCTTCCGCCACCTCCGCGGAGACCGCCCCGAACTCCTCCAGCAGGCGCTGCGGGACGCCCAGCAGCTTCACCTTCGCTTCGTTCCCGTACGCCACCACCCCGCCCAGGAAGTACGCGGAGCTGCCCGGGACCGAGGTGAGCCGCTCGCCCACCAGCCCGCCCGTGCACGACTCCGCCACCGCCACGCGCAGCCCGCTGTCCCGGAGCAAGCGCGCCACCACCTCGTCCAGGGTCTCGTCGTCCACGCCGTACACCGCGTCGCCGAGGCGCTCGCGCAACCTGGCCTCCGCTTCGTCCAGCAGCCGTGAGACCTCCTCCGAAGGGCCACGGGCGGTGATCCGGAGGTGCACCTCTCCCACGTGGGCCAGGGGAGCCACGGTGGGGTTGGTGGTGTGGATGAGGTCGCGGACGAGCTCCTCCAGCTGTCCCTCGCCGATGCCGACGGTGCGCAGGACCCGCGACCGGATCACCTCCTCGCCCACCCAGCCGCGGCGACGGAGCTCGGGGATGACAAACTCGTCCATCATTCCCCGCATCTCCCGCGGGACGCCGGGGACCATCACCACCACCCGGCCGTCCGCCTCCCAGAAAACGCCCGGCGCGGTGCCCCACCGGTTAGGGATGGCCAGCGCACCCCTGGGGATCAGGGCCTGGCGGCGCTGGTTGGCGGTCATGGTACGCCCCCGGCGGGCGAAGAACTGCTCGAGGTGCGCCAGCGCGCCAGGGTCCTCTACCAGCTCCGCCCCCAGGACGGCAGCTACCGCCTCCTTGGTGAGGTCGTCCTCCGTGGGGCCCAGCCCGCCGGTGAACACGACCAGTTCCGCCCGTGACCAAGCCAGACGGAAGGCCTGCTGGACCCGCTCGAAGTTGTCGCCCACCGTCTGGCGGAAGTACACGGGGATCCCGCATTCCGCCAGCCGCTGACAGATGTAGGTGGCGTTGGTGTCCGTGATCTGGCCGAGCAGGAGCTCGGTCCCCACGGAGATGACCTCGGCACGCCTGACCTCTCCCACCCTGAAACCTCCGGGACGGCTGCTCCAGACCTGCGGTCCTCTCCAGCCGGGTATTTCTGAACCTCGTTTAGCGCTTACCGGGGCGGCGGGGTGAAGGTCCGGCGGACCACCTCGCCCGGTGCACCGAGCAGCCCGAGGTCCTTGCCGTTCACCTGCACCCGCACCCCTCCAGCGTTTCCGATGATCACGTGTAGGCTCTCGGAGGCCTCCCACTCCCTGCGTTCCCCTGCCCGGATGAACCCCTCGAACACCCGGCGGCCGTCCGCCACCACCCGCAGCCAGGAGACGTCCTCCGCGGCGAGGACCACCCGCACCGCGGTCTCGCTTGCCATGGCCGGTGGGGGTAGCGCAGGGCTCGGGAGGGCCTGTGGCTCCTGGCTCGACGGTACCAGGGGACTGGCCGCAGGAGCCGGCTCGCCCGTGGCGTAGAAAGCCCGGAGCTGGCGGTAGCCCACGTATCCCAGCCAGAGAAGGCCCGCCGCCGCAGCCAGGACCGCCCACGCCAGCACGCGCCGGAGCCGTGACGGCGGAGCCACGGGCCGTATGGGGACGTCGCCGCTGGGCGCGACCAGCTGCGGCTTGGGCCCGGGACCCACCCGCGCTGCCACAGCCTGTACCAGGGGCTCGGCTTCCAACCCGAGGAACTCCGCGTACGACCGCACGAAACCCTTCGCGTACTGCGGCGAGTCGAACACTTCGAACTGCTCTTCCTCGATAGCCCTCAGCCAACGGGGGGGGATGCGGAGCTGCGCGTGCACCTGTTCGATAGAAAGTCCCAGGGCTTCGCGCCGGGTACGCAAAACCTCCCCAACGCGGACCGACCCGGTCCCACCCCCGGAGACGGGCCCCTGCGCGCTGCGCCTGGGAGTCATCCAGGCCCTATGGTACCGGTTGCTGACCTGACCGGAAAAGGCGCTCTAGCCCAGATCCTGGCCGCCGGCCAGCCGGGCGCGGTACTGCGCGGGAGTGCAACCGAACCTGCGCTTGAAGCTGCGGTGGAAGTGCGACACGCTTTCGTAGCCCGCCACCCGCGCCACCTCTTCCACGGGCTGCTCGGTGGTCGCCAACAGGTCCGCGGCCCGTTTGAGCCGGCGCTCCAGCAACCACTGGTGCGGGCTCACGCCGAGGGTCGCGCGGAAGACCCTCCGCAGGTGCGTGGCGGACCAGGACAGGGCCCTGGCTACGTCCTGGACCGCGACTCGTCCGTCCGAACGCGCTGCCACCTGAAGGACCGGACACAGCCACCGCAGAGCCCGGAGCTGGCGCACCGCGGCGTCCGGGGTTAGCTGGTGCGGCTGCTCGTGCACCACGCGGAGGACGAGGGCAGCTACCAGGGCAGTGGCCCGCTGCCGCCATCCACCTGGCGTGTACCGCTGGAGCCGGACCAGCTCCCGGAAGTCCTGCAGCGCCCCGTGTAGGTCCCGCACCACGGGCGGGAAACCCAGGAGGCTCAGAAGGCAATGCGCCCCGGCCACGCGCGCGGTGAAGCGGACGCCTACCGCGTGCCAAACGGGCCCGCGGGTACGAACCGCGTACGGGGTGCTCTCGGGCACCCACACGAGGTCCCCGGCCCGGGCAACGACCGGCCGTGCCGCGACCGTGCAAGTCGCGGCCCCCTCCACCACCAGCAGCACCGTGGAGTGCGGCTCAAGGCCGGGCGAGCTCCAGCCCGCGGGCCGCGCCGACTCCTCCGCGCCGAGAAAGCGGAACTCCGCGTGCTCCCAGACCCAGCTCCAGGCTTCCACCGCCTCGCACCGAGGATAGGGAGGGAGCTCGGTCCGCGCGCGAAAGGCCGGGTGCATGGCAAGACCAGAATTAGCAGACGTCCGAGCGCCCGGGAACCGGGGGACGGTCGGAGAGGGCAGGGTCTGGGTCGCTTCGGGCGTGGCCCCGCACGTCCCGGTGCGCCCACAATGCGATTGCGACCTCACAGCGAGGAGGTGACGACGGTGTACCTGCGAGTGGACCGCCTGCAGATCGAGCTGCCGGCGCCGAGGGAGCCCGACCCCAATGCCGCCGCAGCCGTCCAGGACCTGCTGGGCGGCCGTTTCGGCGAGATGTCCACCCTGATGAACTACACGTACCAGTCGTTCAACTTCCGGAACCACGAGCAGCTTCGGCCCTACCGGGACTTGGTGGCCAACATCGCCACCGAAGAGCTGGGCCACATCGAGCTGGTGTCGGCGACCATCAACCTTCTCCTGGTGGGCTCCACCAAGCCCGCCTCTCCGGAGGACGCACCCCTCCAGCCTGGGAAGGATGTCCGGTCCACCTACCACTTCGTGTCGACCGCCCAAACCGCCTTCGTGGGCGGCTCCATGGGCGGCTTCTGGCACGGCGACTACGTGTTCAACAGCGGCAACCTGGTCTTGGACCTCCTCCACAACTTCTTCCTGGAGTGCGGCGCCCGGCTCCACAAAATCCGGGTGTACGAGATGACGCGGAACCCCGTGGCCCGGGAGATGATCGGGTACCTGCTGGTGCGGGGCGGCGTCCACGCCACGGCGTACGGTAAGGCCCTGGAAACCCTCACGGGCGTCGCGGTGCACCGGCTCCTGCCCATCCCCAACATCCCCAACTCAAAGTTCCCCGAAGCGCGAAAGTACGAGGCGGCGGGTGTACACCGGACCCTGTACCGGTTCAGCCCGGACGACTACCGGGACGTGGCACGGATCTGGCGGGGACCGTCTCCCTCGGGTGACGGGGACCTCGTGGTAGCGGACGGACCGCCTGCAGGTGGTCCCGTCCCCGTGCTGCCGGACCTGCCCGAGGAGTTCGCACCTGGCCTGTCCGCGGAGGAGATCGCGGAGCTCGCGCGGAAGCTCGCGGCGTCCTGAACCCCCGGGGAGGTGCCCGGAGCCGGCACCTCCCCTGCTTCCCTGCCCACGGCCGCGGCCTAGGGCTGTGGAGCACCCGGGAGGGCTCGCCCGAATCACGGCCGAGCCACTGCAGGCAGGCGCGACACAACCGCCGGACCCAGCCTCCACAGCCTGTCCCGAGGAAGGAAGTCAGCAGCCTCCAGAGAACCTGAAACGGTGCCCGCCGTCGGTGACCGCAGAACCGGAAGTCCCCTGCGCCACCTCCCACTTCACGGGCGAAGCCGTCCGCTCCTGACGGCCGGTGGGCTGGCAGGCCACGGCCAGCACCGCACGGGGGACCAGCCCCCAACGCCTCATTCCCGTGCGTACGGCCGGCCCACGGTGCTGGGGAACCGGCGCCGCCCGATCACCGCCGCCACCACGCCCAGGGTGAGGGCGTAGGGGATCATCGCCACGAAGTAGAACGGTACGCGCTCCTTCACTCCGGGAGTGACAGCCACCGCGGACGCGAACCCGTCCGCCAGACCGAACAGCAGCGCCGCACCCAGGGCCAGGAGGGGCTCCAGCCCGGCGAACACCACGCACGCCAGCGCGATGAATCCCCTCCCCGCGGAGATCTCCTTCACCAGCGCCCCGAACCAGCCCAGGGGCAGGAAGGCTCCCCCGAGCCCTGCCAGCGCCCCGCCCACCGTGGCCGTCAGCAGCCGCAGCCGGTCCACCCGCAGGCCCGCCACGTCTACCGCCTCCGGCTTCTCGCCCACCGCGCGGATGCGGAAGCCCAAGACGGTGCGGTGCAACAGCAGGTGGGCCAGCACCGCCAAAGCCACCGCGGCCAGGGTGACAGGGCTGATCTGGCCCACCGGCGTGCTGATCCGCGGGACCATGAGCTCGTTGGGGAACACGTGGATCCCCGGAAAGGCCCACAGGCTGATCAGCAGGAACGGCACGAAACCCAGCGCGAAAACGTTCAGCCCCATGCCCGCGATGATCTGGTCCGCCCGCCCGTACACGCTCACCGCTCCCAGCCCCAGGCCCAGCAGCGCGCCCACTGCTGTCCCACCCAGAAGGCCCGCATAACCGCTGCGTCCCACCTCTGCAAACCACACCGCCACCGTGGCACTGACCATGAAGATGGCCTCCAGGCCGATGTTCACCAGCCCCGCCTTCTCGTTCAGGCACTCGCCCACCGCGGCCAGGGCCAGCGGCGTCATGGCCAGCAACCCGGTCTCGAGCAGGGACACGGGAGGTAGACCCGCCCGTTCCAGCAGCCGCGGTGCGGCCACCAGGGCGGCGGCAAGCAGCAGCCACCACACCCACCTCACCGCGCAAGCCTCCGGCGCACCAGAGTCCACAGCTCCGGCACGGCCATGGCAAACACGATGATGCCGTTGAGAGCCCGCACCAGCTCGCTCAAAACACCCACCTCGTACTCCATCAGCCGGCCGCCCTGGGCCAGGGCCCCGAACAGCACCGCGGCCAGGATTCCGCCCACGGGGTGGTTGCGGCCCACCAGAGCCACGCCGATCCCGTCGAAGCCCAGGGTGGTCACGTTGCCCAGGGTGGCGTACAGGGACCAGGCGGGAGGACGGCCGATCACCTGGCTGGCGCCGGCCAGGCCGGCCGCCAGCCCGCCGATCACGAAGCTCAACACCACCACCCGCTCGGGGCGCACCCCCGCGTACCGTGCCGCGTCGGGGTTCTCCCCCGCGAGCCTCAGCTCGTAGCCCGCCCGGGTGCCCCACAGGTACGCGTACACCACCAGGGCGAAGCCCACGGCCACGAACAGGACCGCGGTCAGGGTGCTCTCCTCGCTCAGCACGGGGTACCGGGCGGTGGGCAGGGCGGGCACGGTACGCTCCGCCCGGCCGGGTTCCGCCAGGAAGTTGATGGCGAGGTACATGGACAGGTGCAGGGCGATCCAGTTGCACATGATGGTGGAGATGACCTCGTGGGCTCCCCGCCACGCCTTCAGCACCGCAGGGATCAGGGCCCACAGGGCTCCCGCGGCCATCCCGGCGAGGGTGGCCGCGGCCAGGTGAACGCCCGCGGGCATGGGGACCATCCCCGCCACGAACGTGGCACCCACCGCACCGAGGTACATCTGACCCTCGGCGCCGATGTTGAACAGCCCGGCCCGCACGCCCACCGCGAAGGTCAGCGCGGTGAGCATGAGGGGCGTGGCGAACGCCAGGGTCTCCAGCAGGTCCTCTCGGGTCCCGAAAGCCCCGACAGCCAGCGCCCGGTAGGCGGCCACAGGCGAATGGCCGAAGGCCCAGATGAGCAGCCCGCCGGCCACCAGGCCCAGGGCCACGGTGGCCAGGGACTCAGTGAGGGGACGGAGCGCGCGCGGCGTCCGCATCGCCTGCGGGCACCACCCCGCCCATCAGAAGCCCCACCGTCTCCCTCCGGAACTGGTCCGCAGGACCCAGGCCGACGAACTGCCCCGCGTACATCACCGCGATCCGGTCGCTGAGCTCCAGGACCTCGTCCAGGTCCGCGGACACGAGCAGCACCGCCTTCCCGGCGTCCCGCATCTGGACCAGCAGCTCCCGGATGTACAGGGTGGAGGCCACGTCCAGCCCCCGGGTGGGGTGCATGGCCACCACCAGCCTGGGCTCCTTGCTGATCTCCCGGCCCACGAGCAACCGCTGCTGGTTCCCGCCACTCAGGCTGCGGACAGGGGTGGCGAGGTCCGGGGCCACCACGTGGAAGCGGCGGACCAGCTCCTGCGCGTACCGCAGGATGACTGGGCGGTTCAGGCGACCCAACCGGCGGACGAACTGCGGCTCCCGCTGACGGCCCAGGATGCTGTTCTCCACCAGGTCGAAGCCCAGCGCTAGGCCGAACCGCGCCTTGTCCTCAGGCACGTGCGCTAGGCCCCGGCGGTACAGGGCCAGCGGCTCCACAAACGGGACCCGCTCCCCTTCCAGGTAGACCTCCCCTGATTCCGGCTGACGCAGGCCCGTGAGGGCCTGCACCAGCTCGCTCTGCCCGTTGCCCTCCACGCCCGCCACACCCAGGATCTCGCCCTCCCGGACGTCGAAGGACAGGTCGCGGACTGCCACGCGCCCCTGGTCGTTCCGGACCGTGAGCCCGCGTACGGACAGCACGGGTTCCCCCGGCGCGCGCGGGGTCCTGTGTACCCGCAGGGCCGTGAGCTGGCCCACCATGAGCTCCGCCAGCTTCTCCGCGGTCGCGGAGCTCGTGGGCAGTTCGCCCACCACGAGCCCCTGGCGCAACACCACCACACGGTCACTGACCTCCAGGACCTCCCGCAGCTTGTGGGTGATGAGGACGATGGCGGCACCCCGATCCCGCAGCCGACGGAGGAACCGGAAGAACTCGTCCACCTCCACGGGCGTGAGGGCGGAGGTGGGTTCGTCCAGGATCAACACGGAGGTCCCGCGGTACAGGGTTTTGCAGATCTCCACCCGCTGCTGGACGCCCACCGGCAGCGACTCCACGGGCACGTCCAGGGGCACCTCAAGGCCGACCTCCTCCAGCAGGGCGTGCACCCTGGCCCGGGCCGACGCCTCCGGCAGCGGCCTCAACGCCCCGGTCCCTTCCTGACCCAGCAGGATGTTCTGCAGCGCGGTGAAGGGCGGGACGAGGGTGAACACCTGGTGCACCATCCCGATCCCACAGCGCAGGGCGTCGGAGGGGTTCCGGAACAGCACCGGCCGGCCGTCCACGAAGATCTCGCCCCGGGTGGGCCGGAGCAGGCCCGAGAGCACCTTCATCAGCGTGGTCTTGCCCGCGCCGTTCTCCCCCAGCAGGGCGACGATCTCCCCCGTCTGCACGTGGAAGTCCACGCCCTTGAGGGCCGCAGTGCCGTCGGGGTAGACCTTGTGGATCCCGCGCATCTGCACGCGCGGGGCCTGTTCCCTCACGCTGCCTGGCTCCACCCGCGGACGGGCCCTTGCCTGCTGCGCGTTTACCGCTGGGGCGACCGGTACGCGGCCGCGAAGGAGCTGCCCGGCCGGTAGCCCAGCTCACCCCGCCAGCGCTCGATGTCCGGCTTGGTGACCACCATGGGCACGGTGACCTGGCCCTCGCGGATCTTCTTCTCCAGTTCTGCCACCGCGTCCCACACCCACTTGGGCTGGGCCTCCCGCATGGTCTTCACCTTGGACTTGATCTCCGCAGGCGAGGCGGGCAGGACCTTCTTGCGGGTCAGGCGCTCCGCCTGCACCCCCATGCGGATGAACTCGTCCAAGTCGTCCAGGGTGCTCACGGAGATCCCCTCCGCCAGCTGCCCCGCAATACGGGTCCCGATGCCCAGGGTGACCACCCCCTTCGTCCGGCGCACCAGGTCCCGGAACTGGCCATCCCGGACCCAGCGGGTGGCGTAGTACACGCCCCGGTCCACCCGCTTCATCATGCTGGCGATCACGAATCCCGGGTTGATCCAGTCCTGGTTGGCGTCCACCCCGATCCAGAAGGGCGGGCCCATGCGCAGCTTCTGGCTCTGCGCGATCTCCTGGACCGCCTGGTTGATCCCCAGCCCCAGGGGACCCGCGATGTTGTACACCGCCACCGCGTTCTTGGCGTACATGGCCTTGGCCGCCGCGTAGCCCTTGGGGATGTCGCTGAAGGTCCCCGTGTAGGTCCACAGGACGAAGTCCTTGCGGTAAGTGAAAGCCTTGTCCGGCCGGTTCTTGGCCAGCCACTCCGTCGCCCAGCGGGCACCCCACTTGTACCCGACCTCGAACTTCCACAGGACCGGGATCTCGATGCCGAACACGCCACCGATGTGGGGCTTGGCGTACTGGGCAGCCAGGAGGGCGCCCAGGGCGCCCACCAGGGCGCTGCCCTTGTGCTCCTCGTACACGATGTCCATGAGGTTCGGCAGCGGGTACTGTGCGGAGAACTTCTCCTTCACGATGGACTGGGCGAAGGTGTCGATGCCCACGAAGTTCTTGTCCGGGAACCGGCGGGCCACCTGGGCGAGGGCGTCGCTGAGCAGGAAGCCCACCCCCACGATGAGCTGCACGTCGGGGTCCCGGGCGGCCCGGGTGAGGTTCGGCACGTAGTCGGCCTCCACCTTGCTCACCAGCTCCACCATCCGGACGCCGAAGTCCCGCTCCGCGTCCTCCCCGCCCTTGAAGGCCATGTCGTTGAAGCTCAAATCCCCGCGGCCGCCCACGTCGGACACCACGGCGATCTTGAAGGTCCGCGGCGCGGCCTGCGTGGGAGCCGCCTGCGGCAGGAGGGCCACGGCCACCGCCACTGCCAACACCAAACCCAGTCTGGCCCGCATGGTTCGCCTCCGTCCTCGTGCTGCCGGCCCCGAAGGCCAGTCAGAGAAGGACTACGGCGCCTGCGGGCGGGCATCCTGCCGCAGGGATCTGGGCCCGGTTCCGCCGAACCTGAGGGCGGGAGGTGTGGGTGGGCCGTCGCCCTGTGGTGCTGGTGTTGGGGGGCGCCAACCTGGACGTGTTGGCGCACGCGGCGTCCCTGCGCCCGCGGGAAAGCAACCCGGGGCGGGTGCGGTTCCGGCCCGGCGGGGCCGCGCGCAACGTGGCGGAGAACCTGAGCCGCCTGGGAACGGAGGTGCACCTGGTGTGCGCGGCTGGCGAGGACCCCCTTTGGGAGCGCGTCCTGGCTCCCACCCGGGAAGCCGGCGTGGTGGTGCACCCGGTCCCCCTCGGCGAACAACCTGACACTTACGTAGCCCTCGTCGCGGACGGCGAGCGCGCGTGGGCGGTGTCGGACATGCGGCTCTGCGAGGCCCTGCAGCCCAAACACCTGCACGGAGCCCTGGAGCGCTGCGGGCCCGTGGACGCGATAGTGGCAGACGCCAACCTGTGCGAACCCGTGCTGGCAGCGGTCGCGGCGGTGTCGGGGCCGCGGTGTCTGCTGACGGTCTCGCCCGCGAAGGCCCCCCGCCTGCGGCCATGGCTACAGGGTACCTGGTTGCTGGCCTGCGGGGCGCCGGAAGCGGAGATCCTGTCGGGCACCTCGGTCCGCAGCCTGGAGGAGGCCGTCCGTGCCGGAGGTCGGCTGCGGGAGGTGGGGTGCGAGCGGGTGGTAGTCACCCTGGGCGCGCAGGGCTTAGTGTGGTGCGGGCAGCAGGAGGTGATTGTACCTGCCCCGCAGGTGCCGGTCACCGACCCTACGGGGGCCGGGGACGCGGTGGCTGCGTGTGCGGTGTTCGCCCTGCTCGCCGGCTACCCGGATGAGCAAGCCGCGCGGCTGTCCGCGTGGGCGGGTGCGCTGACGGTCCAGGCGGACGGCGCCACGAACCCGAACCTGAGCGCGGAGGTGCTCTGTGAGCTCACCGGGGTGGAATTCCGTGGTTGAGATCTGCCCGGAGGTACAGGAGGCGCTGAGCCAGGGCTGCCCCCTGGTAGCCCTCGAGACCGCGGTGGTGTCCCACGGGCTACCCGGCCCCCTCGCCCTGGAAGCCGCGGAGCAGATGCAAGCCGAGGTCCGTAACGCCGGCGCGGTGCCGGCCACCGTGGCGGTCCTGGACGGGAGGATCGTAGCGGAGACTTCTAAGGAAGCCCTGGAGAGGCTCACCCGGCCCGGCACGTGGAAGGTGGCAGAGCGCGACCTGCCCGTGGCGGTGGCGTGCGGGGCCACCGGTGGTGCCACGGTCTCCGCCACGCTGGCGGTAGCCGACCGCCTGGGTATCCCGCTGGTGGCGACGGGAGGGATTGGGGGCGTGCACCTGGGAGGGTCGCACACGTGGGACGTTTCCAGCGACCTGCAGGCCCTGGCCCGCTACCCGGTGGCCGTGGTGTGCTCGGGTGCCAAGGCCGTCTGCGACCCGCAGTTGACTCTGGAGTACCTGGACACCGCGGGCGTGACGGTGGTGGGCTACCGCACCGACCGCTTCCCGTACTTCTACGCACGAGACAGCGGCTTTCCGGTACCGCACTCTGTGGACTCCCCGGAGCAGGTGGCAGCCGTGCTGCTGGCCAAGCGCGCCCTGGGCCAGCGCACGGGCCTGCTGGTGGCCAACCCGCCTCCCGAGGACGCGGCCCTGCCCCTGGAAGAAGTACAGCGCGCGGTACGGGCCGCGACAGCTCGCGCCTCCGCTCAGGCCGTGCGCGGCGCGGACCTCACCCCGTACCTGCTTTCCGCGCTGGCGGACCTCACCGCGGGCCGGTCCCTGAAGGCCAACGTGGCGCTGCTGCGGTCCAACGCGCGGCTGGCCGGGGAGGTGGCGGTGGCGTTTGCCGGCGCCCAGCTCCGGCATCCCCGCTGAGGGGAGGCAGACCTTCATCGGGAGAGAGTCGGAACGAGGCGATAGACCCGCAGGTCTGCCAGGTCGCCAAGAGCTTCCCGGCAGACGTGAAACCAACGCCTCTGGGCGTCACTGAGCCGATCTTTGCGTTTGGTTTCCGCGAAGAACCAATGCCCCGTCTCGGGATGCCAGCAGAATAGCTCCGGCTCTCCTCGGAATTCACGGAAGCCCGCTTCTCTAAGGCGTGTCTGCAGGGCCTTGAAGGGTTCCCCTCCCATCCGCTTGCGCATAACGTCCCAGTGCCTGCGGGTGCGATCCCGGGCTCTGGAGACGTCCTTCGGGCCCGCGAGCTTGTACCACGGCAGGGAGTGAATGCCGTGGTCCCGGCGGAGAAGGAACATCAGGGCATACTGAGGAAATCGGCTTCCCGCTCCTTCGGGCACGTGACGACATGCTCTCCGCGCATCGCCACCCCTAGCCCAACAGGCTACCCCTCGGCGCTCGCGCCAAGGTGGAGCCGTCCCGGCGTAACCCCGGATGCCTCAGCGCGTCTGAGGTGCACCCAGCACGCGGTCCAGCTCCTCCAGGGTCACCAGGACCTCCCGCGGGTTGCTCCCTTGAGGCGGCCCCACGATCCCCCGGGCCTCCAGTTGGTCCACCAGCCGCGCGGCCCGCACGTAGCCGATCTTCATCTTGCGCTGCAGCAGCGAAACCGACCCGTAGCCGGCCTGCACCACGATGCGGGCCGCCTGTCCCAGCAGCTCGTCCTCGTCGCCCTCTCCTTCCCCCGCGGGCTGCGCCTGCAGGAGCCCGGGGTCGTAGCTGGGACGGCCCTGGTCCTTCCAGAAGTCCACGATGCGGCCGATCTCCGCGTCGGACACGTACGCCCCCTGCACCCGGGTCGGGCGGCTGGCGCCGATGGGCAGGTACAGCATGTCCCCGCGGCCCAGCAGCTTCTCCGCTCCCGGCGCATCCAGGATGGTCCGGGAGTCCACCATGCTGGACGTGGCGAAGGCGATCCGGGAGGGGATGTTGGCCTTGATGAGGCCCGTGATGACGTCCACGGACGGCCGCTGGGTGGCCAGGACCAGGTGGATCCCCGTGGCCCGCGCCATCTGCGCCAGCCGGACGATGCTGTCCTCGAACTCCGCAGGTGCCACCATCATGAGGTCCGCCAGCTCGTCCACCACCACGACCACGTACGGCAGGGAGCCGTCCGGGTTCTCTCCGAGTTTGTCGCCTGCCACCGCCTCCACGGCCTGCCGCCGCTCCTCCGCGGGCAGGCCGTTGAAGGCCTGCACGTTGCGTACCGTGGCGTGGGCGAACACCTCGTAGCGGCGCTCCATCCCCTGGATCACCTTCCGGAGCTTGGCCGCGGCGTCCTTGGGGTTCTTCACCACGGGGACCAGCAGGTGCGGGACGTCCTCGTAGTGGCTGAGCTCCACCCGCTTCGGGTCGATCATCAGGAACCGCACGGCCTCCGGGGTGGCCCGCATCAACACGCTGCACACCAGGGTGTTGAGGGCCACGCTCTTCCCGGACCCCGTGGCCCCGGCGATGAGCAGGTGCGGCATCTCCACCAGGTTCGCCACCACCGGGTAGCCCGCGATGTCCTTGCCCAGGGCCACCAGCAGCGGGTCGGGACGCTGGAAGGCGGGGCTTTCGAGGATCTCCCGTAACGTCACCAGGGCCGCCTTCTCGTTGGGCAGCTCGATCCCCACCGCGGACTTGCCGGGGATGGGGGCCTCAATGCGGACGGAGGGAGCCGCCAGGGCCAGGGCGATGTCGTTCGCGAGGCTCGTGATACGCTGGACCTTGACGCCCGGTGCCGGCTGCAGCTCGAACCGCGTGACCACAGGTCCTTGCTCCCACCCCACGCACCGCGCCTCCACTCCGAAGGACTTCAGCGTGGCCTCGAGGCTGCGGGCCACCTCCTGAGGGTCCAGACGGGTCCGGCTGCGGGCGGGCGGCGGCGGGTCCAGGAGCGAGATTGGGGGGAGCTTCCACGGGCCCGCGGGAGGTGCGGGCTCAGGGAGGTCCAGGGGCAGGGGCTCCTGGTGGAACTTGCGCTCCCGCCGTCTCGGCTTCTGCTCCCGGAGTCCCTCCTCGCGTGGCTCGGGTGCAGAGGCCGGCTCGGCCGGTGGCTCCTCCACGGCGGCTTCCGCCACGAAGGGGGGCGGCGGCACTTCTTCTACCGGCGCCGGTTTTCCGCCGCGGCGCTCCCTCACGCGCTCCGCAACCACCACCGCCCACGCCACCGCGCCCACCCACGCCTGCGAACACAGCCGGATGGCCCGTCGCCCTGCGCGCGACAGCAGGTACTGGAAGGCGAAAGCGCCCCGCACCACGGTCCGGGCTCCGGCTTCCAGCAGCGTGACGGGGCTGGCGCGGGTCACCAGCAGCAGACCCGCCAGCGCCGTCACCGCCGCGCCTGCCCACGGCCCCCACGGTCCCGCGAGGCGCTGCCAGACCCAGGCCTGCACGGCTCCCAGGAGCCCACCGCCCTCGCCCGCCAGTCCCTCCTGCCACCCCGCACCCGTGCGGGCGTGCTCGCCGGCCAGCAGCGCGACTGCCAGCACGATCAGGCCCACCAGCCGCCGGGTCAGTCTCGGACGCTCCACCGCCAGGAGGACTAAAGAAGCGAGGGCCAGGAGGGCCGGCGCCAGCCAGGCGTGGTTCCCGAACAGAAACCGCTCCCAGGCCCGCAGGTGCCGAGGGACCAGGCCCCCGGCGGCCGGAAGGAGGCTCAATGCGGCCAGCACCGCGGCCACCAGACAGAGGGCGCCTGCGAGCCGCACCACCCGGGCGGCTCCGGCCCTGCGGCGGCGGGTCCGCAGCTTGGGAGCCGGCTTTCTCGCAAGGGCCCTGCGGCTCACCGAATCCCCCCGAGCACGCTGACCACGAAGACCGTCCCCCCCACCGTCCAGCAGTAGTACGAGAAGGCCCGCAGGCGGCCGCGGCGCACCACGTTCACCAGCCACACGATGGCCGCAGCGCCGGAGGCCAGGGCTGCGGAAAACGCCACCAGCATCCCCGAGGGCGTGTACCCGAACGACCCCGCGGCGCCCCACTCCTTGCCCACCGAGAAGGCCGCGGCTCCCAGGATGGCGGGGACCGAGGCGAGGAAGGAGTAACGGGCTGCCTCCTCCCGTGCCAGCCCGCGCCACAGCCCTGCCGCGATGGTGATCCCGGACCGCGAGATCCCGGGGACGATGGCCACCGCCTGTGCGAGGCCGATCCAGCCCGCGTCCTGCCAGGTCATCTCCTCCGCGCGCCGTCGGGACCGCTCGCCCGTGACCCACAGGACGAGCCCGGTCACCACGAGCTGAAAAGCGGTCCAGCGCACCGAAGCGAAACTGGCCTCCAGAGGCTCCCGGAACGCGAACCCCAGGGCGCCCGTGACCAGGCTGGTGCACGCCAGCAGCCAGACCAGCCGGCCCGGTCCCCCAAGGTCCAGCGGACGGCGCAGCCACGCGGCCAGGACCCGAGCCAGGTCGCGGCCGTACACCAGCAGCACCGCGCCCACGGTACCGAGGTGCACCACCGCTTCCAGCAGCACGCCCGCGCGGGGCACCCCCAGCACCGCCTCCGCGAACACCAGGTGCGCGGAACTGCTGACCGGCAGGAACTCCGTAAGGCCCTGGACGATCCCCAGGAGGGCAAGGTGCCACGTCTGCGGCATCGGCTGCTCCGTCGTCCGCTGCGTCCGGTTCCGAAAAGGGGTTCGGCGGTACGGGGCCGGGTTCCTGCGGCGGCCGGGGAGCTAGACCTCCACCAGGAGGGGCAGCACCATGGGCTGGCGGCCGGTGCGCTCGTACACGAACCGCGACACCTGGTCGCGGATCTCAGAGCGCACCGCCCCAAACTCCGTCTGGCCCTGCTTGCGGCACCGCTCCACGGCCTGCCGCACCTGCTCCCGGACTGCTTCGATGAGCTCCTCCGCCCCCTTCTGGTACACGAAGCCGCGGGAGATCACGTCGGGTCCCTGCACCAGGCGCCCCGTCTGGCGGTCCACGGCCACCAGGGCGATCAGGACACCGTCGCGGGCCAGGTGCTGCCGGTCCCGCAGCACCACCGCGCCCACGTCGCCCACGCCGAGCCCGTCCACGAGGACGTTGCCCACGTCCTCCTTGCCCGCCACCTTGCCCTGCCCGTCCCGGAACTCGAAGACCGTCCCGTTCTCCCCTACCAGCACCCGGTCCGGGGGGACCCCTACACTGTGGGCCAGACGCGCGTTCAGGACCAGGTGCCGGTACTCGCCGTGCACGGGGACCACGTACCGGGGCCGCAGCAGGTGGATCATCAGCCGCAGCTCCTCCTGGCACGCGTGCCCCGACACGTGCGCGCCGGAGGCCGGGCCGTACACCACCTCGGCTCCCTGCCGGAACAGGTGGTTGATGGTGCGGGCCACCATGGCCTCGTTGCCGGGGATGGGGGTGGCGCTGAAGACCACGGTGTCGCCTTTTTTCAGGCGCACCTGTCTGTGCGACCCGGTGGAGATCCGGGTCAGGGCGCTCAGGGGCTCGCCCTGGGAGCCGGTGACCAGCAGCAGCACCTTGCGGTCCGGGAGGCGGTTGGCCTCCTCTACGGAGACGTACGCGTCCTTTCCGAACTTCAGGTAGCCGAGTTCGGAGGCGGCCCGGATCACCTCCACCATGCTGCGGCCCACCGCGGCCACCTTACGGTGCGAACGGGCCGCGGCGTCGAAGGCCTGCTGCAACCGGTGGACGTTGCTGGCAAAGGTGGTGACCAGCACGCGGCCGGGCGCTTCCGCGAACAGCTGCTGGAACCGCTCGCCCACCACCCGCTCCGACGGGGTCATGCCGGGCCGTTCCACGTTGGTGCTGTCCAGCAGGAGCGCCAGCACCCCCTCCTCCCCCAGTTCCGCCAGGCGCGCCACGTCCGTCGGCCTGCCGTCGATGGGGGTCTGGTCGAACTTGAAGTCCCCGCTGACGACCACCGTCCCCGCGGGCGTGCGGACCACCACGCTGCAGCTGTCGGGCACGCTGTGCGCCACCCGGACCCACTCCGCCTCGAAGGGGCCGAGCCGCACCCGCTGCCGCGGCTGTACGGTGTGCAGCGCCCCGTCCCGCACCTTGTTGCGCACGAGGCCCACGGTGAGGGGGGTACCGTACACCGGTGCCCGGAACTCCCTCAGCAGGAAGGACAGGCTGCCTACGTGGTCCTCGTGGGCGTGGGTGAGGAACACGCCCAGCAGGCGCCGGTTCGCCCGCCGGAGGAACCCGAAGTCGGGGATGACCAAGTCCACCCCGTACAGCTCCTCCTCGGGGAACATCACCCCCGCGTCCACCAGGACCACGTCGTCCCCGTACTGCAGGGCGGTGCAGTTCTTCCCGATCTCCCCCAGTCCGCCCAGGGGGACGATGCGCAGCGGCGGGTCGGTGCGGGCCGGGCGCGTACGTCTCATGGGTAGCAGCTGCGACGGTCAGCTAACGACATCGCGCGGTCTCCGCTGCGGCCGGCTCAGGCGTCCGATCTTCCGGATACACTCGGCTGCGGCAGGGCCGGGAGCTGGGCGGGTTCCGCGTTCCGTGGAAGCCCTCTAGCCCACCGGTACCCCCATGGCCTCCCGCATCGCCGCGGCGATCTGCTCCCGCTCCTTCTCCGTGGCCTCCACCAGGGGCAGGCGCGGCTTGCCCACGGGAAACCCGGCCAGCTCCAGAGCTGCCTTGAGGGGCACGGGGTTGGGTGCGATGAAGAGGGCCCGGAACAGCGGGAACAGCCGCAGGTGGATCCGCCGCGCGTCCTCCACGCGGCCGGCCTGGAAGTGGGCGATCATCTCCCGGATCTCCCGGCCCACCAGGTGCGAGGCCACGCTCACGATCCCCACCGCACCCACGCTGAGGTACGGCAGGGTCAGGCTGTCGTCGCCGCTGTAGATGAGGAAGCGCTCCGGGGTCCTGCGCCGGATCTCCGACACCTGGTCGAGACTGCCGGAGGCCTCCTTGATCCCCGCCACGTTCCGGACCTCGCTGAGCCGGGCCACGGTCTCCGGCAGCATGTTGGTGCCCGTGCGGCCCGGGATGTTGTACATGAGCACGGGCAGGTCCGTGCTCTCCGCCACCGCCTTGAAGTGCCGGTACAGGCCCTCCTGGGTGGGCCGGTTGTAGTAGGGCACCACCACCAGCAGGCCGTCCGCGCCCAGCCGCTGCGCCTGCTGGCTCAGGTGCACGGAGTGGGCGGTGTCGTAGGTGCCGGTCCCTGCCAGCACCGCCGCCCGGCCCGCCACCGCGTCCTTCACCACGCGCAGCAGCTGCAGCTTCTCCTCGTCCGACAGCGTGGGCGACTCCCCTGTGGTCCCCGCCACCACGATCCCCGTGGAACCCCCGTCCACCAGCCTGCGGGCCAGCTCCGCGGCCCGGTCGTAGTCCACCGCGCCGTCCGCGCGGAACGGCGTGGCCATGGCGGTGATCACCGGTCCCCAGTTCATGGACCTCCCCTCCCGGAAGCCTTCTGCCCGCAGGATTCGACGGCGCCGGTCGCCTCCCTCCTGCCGGAGGCCGCGTCCGCAGCGCCCGCGGCCTACCCCTCCGACCAGCCCCGCCAGGTGGGGACCCGCTTGTCCAGGAACGCGCAGATCCCCTCGTGGGCGTCGGGGTGCAGGGCGTTGAGGGACATCACCTCCCGGGCGTACGCGTAGGCCTGGTCCTGAGGGAGCTCCAGCTGGCGGTAGAAGGCCTGCTTGCCCATGCCGACCACGGGCGGGCTCGCGGAGGCGATCCGCAGCGCCAGCTGCCGTGTCTCCTCCTCCAGGCGGTCCGGGGGCACCACCCGGTTCACCAGCCCGTACCGCAGGGCCTCCTCCGCGGAGATAGGCTCCCCCGTGAGGAGCATCTCCACGACCTTCTTGCGGGGCAGGTTCCGGCTCACGGCCACCATGGGCGTGGAGCAGAACAGGCCGATGCGCACCCCGGGGGTGGCGAACTTCGCCTCGGTGCTGGCCACCGCCAGGTCGCAGGTGGCCACCAGCTGGCATCCCGCGGCGGTGGCCATCCCGTGCACCTCGGCGATCACGGGTTGCGGGATCTGCTGGAGGGTGTTCATCATGGTGGTGCACACCTGGAACACGTGCCGGTAGAAGTTCACGTCCCGGCCCACCAGCTCCGCCAGGTCGTGCCCCGCGCAGAACGCGGGGCCTGCGCCCCGCAGGACCGCCACCGCGAGGTCCCGGCGGTCCCCCACCCGCCGGAAGCAGTCCGTCAGCTCCTCCATGTGCTCCAGCGAGAGCGCGTTGCGCTTTTCAGGCCGGTTCATGGTCACGTAGGCCACGGGACCCTCGACCTCGAACCGGATGTTCCGGTAGGCGACTTCCTGGACCTGCATGCTCCTCCCTCCCCTCAGCCGATGCGCCTGTCGCGCCCGGCCCACTCCCGCTCCCGCAACACGAACTTCTGGATCTTCCCGGTGGACGTTTTGGGAAGCTCCGCCAGGAACTCCACCCGCTTGGGGCACTTGAAGTGGGCCAGGTGCTGCCGGCAGAAGGCCACCAGCTCCTCCTCCGTGGCCGCCTGACCTGGCCGCAGGACCACGTACGCCTTGGGGACCTCGCCCCACCGGTCGTCCGGGACGCCCACCACCGCCGCCTCCAGCACCGCGGGGTGGCGGTACAGCACCCGCTCCACCTCGATGCTGGAGATGTTCTCGCCTCCGGAGATGATGATGTCCTTCTTGCGGTCCCGCAGCTCGATGTAGCCCTCGGGGTGCACCACCGCCAGGTCGCCGGAGTGGAACCACCCGCCCTCGAAGGCGCGCGCGGTGGCCTCGGGGTCGCGGAAGTACCCCCGCATGACGTTGTTGCCCCGCATGACCACCTCGCCGAGGGTCTGGCCGTCCGCGGGGACGTCCCGCATCTGCTCGTCCACCACCCGCAACTCCGGCGCGTGGACGTAACCCACCCCCTGCCGCGCCTTCCGCCGCGCCCGCTCCGCCGGCTCCAGGCCGTCCCACTCGGACCTCCACGCGCACACGGTGTGGGGGCCGTACGTCTCCGTGAGCCCGTACACGTGGACGACCCGGGCGCCCATCCCCTCCACCGCCTCCAGCACCGCGGGTGGCGGAGGGCTGGCGGCGGTCACCACGGTCACCGGGCGTGGGAACCGGTACTCCGGGGCGGGCTTGCCGGCGGTGAGCAGGATCAGGACGGTCGGTGCCGCGCAGAAGTGCGTGACGCCCTCTTCCTCCACGAGCCGGTACACCGACGCGGCTTCCACCCTGGGCAGGCACACGTGGGTGGCGCCCACCGCGGTGACCGCGTAGGGGAAGTTCCACCCGTTGCAGTGGAACATGGGCAGCGTCCACAGGTAGCGGGTCTCGGGCGTGAGCTGGACCTCGATCACCTCCCCCAGGGCGTTCAGGTAGCAGCCCCGGTGGGTGACCATGACCCCCTTGGGCCGGCCCGTGGTGCCGCTCGTGTAGTTGATGCTGAGGACTTCCTCCTCGTCCTCCAGGGGCGGAGGGAACGGTTCGGGACGGCCCTCCTGTAGGAACTCCTCGTAGCTCAGGCCCTGAACATCAGCGGGCGGATCGGGAGTCGCCGCACCGTGCCGCGGACCCAGATCCACCCACAGGACCTGCGGCGGGGCCTCCGAAGCCTTGCAGCTGGCGGCCACGAGGTCTGCCAGCTCCCGGTCGGCCACCAGGAAACGCGCGCCCGAGTGGTCGAGGATGTAGGCGACTTCGTGGGCCGACAGCCGGACGTTGATCGGCACCAGCACCCCGCCCGCCTGGGGTACCGCGAAGTGTGCTTCCAGCACCTCCTGCGCGTTCCGGCACAGCACCGCCACGCGTCCTCCAGGCTGCAGGCCGCGCCGCAGCAGGGCACTGGCCAGTCGGAAGACGCGGCCGGCGAACTCCGCGTAGGACGTGCGCCACCGGCCGTCCACCACCGCCACCTTGTCCGGGTACACGTGCAGGCTGCGGTACAGGAAGCTCAGGGGGGTCAGCAGGGACCGGTGCGGCGGAAGGCGCGTCCACGCCTCATGGGACCACAAACCGCGAGAACCGAGCTGCAGCACGTCCCCACCCCTTCGGCGCTACCGTACCCGCCGCCCGGGACCCCGTCAAGGACCGGCTCCTGAGTCGCCTACAGGCAGGCCGCGATGCTGTCCCGCAGGATGGCCACGATGCGGTCCACCTGCTCTTCGGTCACCACCAGGGGGGGCGCCAGCAGGACGGTGTCGCCGATGGGGTGCTCGCCCGCCTGCCCCACGCGGATGCGGGTCACCAGCCCCCGCTTCCTCGCCTCCGCCAGGACTCGGGCCCCCAGTCCCAGGGCCGGCGCCTTGGTAGTGCGGTCCTCCACCAGCTCCACCCCGCACATCAGACCCAGGCCCCGAACGTCGCCCACCACCGGCAGGTCACGCAGGGTCTGCAGCCCTGCCAGCAGCCGCTCGCCCATCCGGGCCGCCCGCTCCACCAGCCCTTCGCGCTCCAGGATGTCAAGGTTGCGCAGGGCCACCGCGCAGCAGGTTGGGTGCGCCGAGTAGGTGGCCGCGTGCATGAACCGCTCCGCGGCGGGAGCGTCGAGGATGGCGTCGTGGATCTGCCGGGACACCAGCACCCCGCCCAGGGGGAGGTACGCGCTGGTCACCCCCTTGGCGAAGGCCACCAGGTCGGGCTGCACGCCCCAGTGCTCCAGGGCGAACCACTTCCCCGTGCGCCCGAACCCCGTGATGATCTCGTCCGCGATGAGCAGCACGTCGTACCGGTCGCAGACCTCCCGCACCCGCGGGAAGTAGTCCGGCGCCGGGGGGATGAGGCCTCCGGACCCGATCACCGGCTCCGCGATGAACGCCGCCACGGTGTCAGGCCCCTCCCGGAGGATGGCGCGCTCCAGGGCCTCCACGGGGTCCTCCGTCTGGCGGTACGGGTACGACGGGGGCACGTGCACGAACTCCGGCACCAGGGGCGTGAACATGCGTTGGAAGGCGGGGATGCCCGTGGCGCTGAGCGCCGCCAGGGTGACCCCGTGGTACGCGTGGACCCGGCTGATGATCTTCACCTTGCCGGGCTTGCCCCGACGCTTCCAGAAGTAGCGGGCGATCTTGAAGGCGCTCTCGTTGGACTCCGCACCGGAGGTGGTGAAGTACACCGCGGACATGTTGGGGTAGCTGAGCTGGACCAGGCGCCGGGCCAGCCGCGCCGCGGGCGGGTTGGTGAACCCCACGTACGCGGTGGCGTACGCGAGCTGCCGCATCTGCTCCGCCGCGGCTTCCGCCAGCTCCGCCCGGCCGTGCCCCACGTTCACGTTCCACAGGCACGCCAGCCCGTCCAGGAACTCCCGGCCGTCCGCGTCCCGGAGCACCGCTCCGCGGCCCTCCACGAACACCAGGGGGTCCGCGTGGTCGGCTGTGAAGTGCTGCGGGTGGATCAGGTGTTCCCGGTCCAGCGCCACGATCTCGTCCCGTCCGTCCATCTCTGCGCCCCTTCTGCCTTTGTCCCGGGCCGCCGGAGCCGTCCGCGCGCCCACGCGGATATTCTAGCAGCGGGCCTCCAAGGCGCGCGGGCCGCGCAGCGGCGCAGGCCGCAGACCGTCCGGCGCTCGGCGGCCGCCTTGCCCGCGTGCGGTACGCTGTTCGTGAGCCCGTGGCGAGGGGCGGACGAGCCATGGAGAAGCCCGGACGGCACTTCTTGCAGATCCCCGGCCCCACCAACCTCCCGGACCGCGTCCTGCGGGCCATGGACCGACCCATCCCCGACCACCGAGGACCGGAGATGCCGGAGCTGCTGGTGGAGGTCCGGGAAGGCCTTCGGCAGGTGTTCCGGACGCGGAGCGGTGAGGTGGTGCTGTTCCCGGGCTCCGGCACCGGTGCATGGGAAGCCTCCGTCGTCAACACCCTCGAGCCCGGGGACCGGGTGCTGGCCTTCGACATCGGCCAGTTCAGCCGCCTGTACGCGGAGTGCGCGCGGCGGTTCGGCGTCGACGTGGAGCTGGTCCCGCGCCGGTGGGGCACGGGCGTCCCCGCGGAGGTGGTCTACGACCGTCTCCGCGAAGACCGGGAGCACGCGTACCGAGCCGTGCTGGTCGTGCACAACGAGACGTCCACGGGGGTGACGTCCGACGTGGCCGCGGTCCGCCGGGCCATGGACGCGGCGGGCCACCCCGCCCTGCTGCTGGTGGACGTGGTGAGTTCCCTGGGGAGCATCGACTTCCGGTTCGACGAGTGGGGGGTGGACGTGGCCCTGTGCGGCACGCAGAAGGGGCTCATGCTGCCCCCGGGCATGGCCGTCCTCTGTGTGAGCCCGCGGGCCCTGCAGCGCGGCGAGGAGGTCCGGTCCCCGCGGTACTTCTTCGACTGGCGGCCCATGCTGGCGGAGAACCGCCGTGGCTACTTCCCCTACACGCCGGCCACCCTCCTGCTGTACGGGCTGCGGGAAGCCCTCCGGATGCTCCTGGAAGAAGGCCTGGAGAACGTGTTCGCCCGCCACGCGCGCCTCGCGGAGGGCGTCCGGCGGGCGGTGCAGCGGTGGGGGCTGAGAATCCTGTGCGAGGACCCGCGGGAGTACTCCAACACCCTCACCGCGGTGGTGGTGCCGGACGGGTTCGACGCGGACGCCGTCCTCCGCCTGGCGGAGGAGCGACTGCACCTGTCCTTGGGCACAGGGCTCGGGGAGCTCCGCGGGCGCGTCTTCCGTATCGGGCACCTGGGCTGGCTCAACGAGCTGGAGGTGCTGGCCACCGTGGCCGGGGTGGAACTCGCACTGCGCCTGAGCGGCGTGCCCGTCCCCCTCGGAGAGGGCGTCCGCGCCTGTCAGGAGTTTTTCGCGGACCGCCTGTCGGCCCTGCCCGTCGGGACGGCTCCCGCCAGCTGACGGACGGCTACGCGGGGACCCCGCGGGGCTTCACGTTCTCCCGCACCCACTGGACGATTTCCGCCAGCGAGGTCCCGGGCGTGAAGACCTCCCGAATCCCCATGGCCTTCAGGGCGGCGATGTCGTCGTCCGGGATGATCCCCCCGGCGAAGACCACGATGTCGTCCGCGCCCCGCTGCCGCAGCAGCTCCAGGATGCGGGGGAACAGCGCCATGTGGGCGCCAGAGAGGATGGACAGGCCGATGGCGTCCACGTCCTCCTGGATGGCGGCGGTCACGATCATCTCGGGGGTCTGGTGCAGCCCGGTGTAGATCACCTCGAAGCCCGCGTCCCGCAGCGCCCGCGCCACCACCTTGGCGCCGCGGTCGTGGCCGTCCAGGCCGGGCTTGGCGATGAGGATGCGGACCCGCTCCTGCATGCACCTCCCTCCCGGCGTCCATGGTACCGGGAAAGCTCCCGCCTCAGAACTCCGTGACCCCGGTGAAGGTGAACGCGCCGATCCGGACTGCCGGGACCCGGAACGCGCCGAACCGGTCGCCCAGCAGGTACGTCTCGGAGCCCACCCGCTCCACCGAGGCCAGCGCCTGCACGTACCCCTGCGTGAACCGCAGGTTGCGGACCGGGTAGGCCACCTCGCCCCTTTCCACCCAGAACACCCCGTCGCGGGTCATCCCCGTGACCACACAGTCTCCGGGGTGCACCAGGCGCGTGTACCAGAACCGCGTGACGTACAGGCCCCGGTCCAGGCCGCGGACCAGCTCCTCCACGGACGCGTCTCCGGGTGCCAGGAAGACGTGGGAGGGCACAGGGCCCATGGCTGCCGCCTCGGGCCAGGCCCTGGGAAGGGCGTGGCCGGTGGACGCCTTCCCCTCCCGAGCTGCGGTCTGGGTGTCGTATACGGGCCCTCGGGGGACGCCCCGATCCACGATCACCACCCGCTGCCGGGGAACGCCCTCGAAGTCAAAGGGCAGGGGAATGGTGTCAGGGTCCCCACCGTCGTCCCACACAGTCACCAGCTCCGACAGGGCACGCGTCCCCAGGCGGCCGTTCATCCAGCTGCGGCCCTCCTGGACCGCCAGAGCTCCAGCTCCCGCGTAGGTCAGCCAGCCCACCACGTCCTGCACCGCGTACGGGTCCAGCACCACCGGGTAAGTAGCGGGCGGGAGTTCCCTGGGGTTGCGGGCGCGCCGGGCCCGGTCCAGGGCCTGGCGGCCCAGGTCCACCACGTCGAACTCCTCGAGCCTCCACCCGGCCCGCTCCGCGTACCCCGACCCGTCGTCCACCCGCACCACCGTGCTGAAGTTCACCCGGGTCCCCGCGTGGTAGCAGAACACACCCTTGGAGTTGGCCACCGCCACCTCGTGCACGCCCGTGGCCAGGGCTCCCGCGGCCACGGCACCTTCCGCCCGCGCGGCCCGCAGCAGCTCTTCCACCTGCCGCGCCCGCCAGTACGGTGAGGCGGCCGCTGCCGCCTCGTCAAAGGCGTGTACGGCCGCCACCGGCTGCGGGTCCGGCAGCCCCGGGAAGTCTGGCACCTCGGGCGCCGCGGCCGCGGCGGCGACGGCCTGGGAGACCGCCCGGTCCAGCGCACCGGCGTCCAGCCGGTTGGTCACCGCAGACCCCACCCGCCTGCCCGTGGCCACGCGCACCAGGACCTGGGCGTCGTGCTCCGCCACGTTCTGGTGGATGGTGTTGTTGGCGAAGCGGGTTAGGGCTCCGTCCCACGACAGCAGGACGAGCTCCGTCTGGTCGGCGCGGGACCGGCCCAGGGCGTCCTGCAGCAGCTGCCGGACCTTCGCCTCCCCCAGCATCGCTACTGCTTCCCGAACACCCGGACGTTCCGGAAGCGCGCCGGGGAGGCCCCGTGCCCGGTGTGGCCCACCTGCATGGGCTCCCCCTTCCCGCAGTTGGGAGTTCCCCACAGGACCCAGTGGTCCGCGTCGCACACCGCGTCGCAGGATCTCCAAAAGTCCGGCGTGATCCCGGTGTAGATGGGGTTCCGGAGCATGCGGGTGAGCTTGCCTCCGCGGATCTCCCAAGCGATCTCGCACCCGAACTGGAAGTTCAGCCGGCGGTCGTCGATGCTCCACGAACGGTTCGTGTCCATGAAGACGCCCCGGTCCGTGTCCGCGATGAGGTCTGCGAGCTTCCACGTCCCCGGCAGCAGGTTCACGTTGGTCATCCGGATCATGGGGATCCGGTTCCAGCCGGACGCCCGCGCGGTGCCGTTGGACTGACCCGTGACGTACGGGGACGGGCCCAGCAGCCGTAACAGTTGCCGCGCGGTCTCCCGGTCCGTGAGGTAGCCTACGAACAGTCCCTCCCGCACAATGTCCACCCGCTGCGCGGGAACGCCCTCGTCGTCCCACCCGAACGTACCCAGCCCGCCCGGGAGGGTGGCGTCCGCGGTGATGTTCACCACCTCCGACCCGTACCGGAAGTTCCCGAGCTTGTCCGGGGTCAGGAACGAGGTCCCGGCGAAGCCCGCCTCGGCCCCGAACACCCGGTCCAGTTCGATGGCGTGGCCGCAGGACTCGTGGATCTGCAGGGCCACCTGGCTTCCGCCCAGGATGAGGGTGGTCACGTCCTCGGGGCACGGGTCCGCGGAGAGCAGCGCTACCGCCTCCTCCGCGATCCGGGGGGCGTTGCCCACCAGGTCCTGCTCGGTGACGAACTCCCACCCTCGGGTCTGCTGGTGCCGGCCCACGGAGTTGGGGTAGGACCGCCGCTGCACCTCACCGTCCCGGACCGCGGTGGCCTGGATCCCACACCCCGACTCCACGATCTCCTGGCTGATCCAGCTCCCCTCGGTACTGGCGAAGGTCTTGCGTTGCCGGATGAACACCAGCTCCGCCTCCGTGGTGGTGACCCCGCGTACCCGGCGCATTTCCTGGTCGGCACGGAGCAGGAGGTCCAGTTTCGTCTCCAGCGGGACCTGGAACGGGTCGGTCTGGACCGGTGTGCGGTACGAGCCCCGTTGCACCACGGGCTCCCCCAGGTCCACGTCCTCACGCTTGGCCAGGGCGCTGGCCCGGGCGATCTCCACCGCCAGCTTCGTCACGCGCTCGGCCTCCTCCACCTCCAGCCGGTGGCTGCTGGCGAACCCCCACGCCCCGTCCGCCACCACCCGGACCCCGAACCCGGCGTCCTCGGTCCAGCTGACCCCTTGAACCGCACCGTTGCGGACCAGGATGGCCTGCCGGACGGTCTCCACCACCCGCACGTCCGCGTAAGAAGCTCCTGCCAGCTGGGCCGCGTTCAGCACGCGCGTCAGGATCTCGTCCACGGTACCTCCCGATTCCCACCTAAAAACAGACGGGCGCTTCCACTCCCTCCTGCTCCGGACGCCGCCGGACCTCCACCCGGCGCAGGGTGTTCGCCAGGTCGCACCCGGCCCCGGGCTGCAGCCGCACCTTGGCGGACCCCAACAGCCACGCCACACCCAGCGGGCCCTGCGCCCGTGTGACCCCGTCGAACCCCGTCAGACCATCCAGGGACCACGCGAGAACCGGGTCCAGCACCACCAGCCCCCGCGACTCCGGCCAACTCTTGACCGTCGGCACCATCCGCGCCCCCGCGGTCGCACCCACCACCGAGCAAAACGGCCCCGGTTCCGCCCGAGCAGCTCGAGCCGCCGCCCGAAGTCCTCCTGCATGGGCCGATGAGCGCGGGCCATCTCGAGCACACGTCAAGCCCATTCTAACCGACCTGCAAAAACCGGCCCCCGGGCGGTTCAGCGCAACAGGTCGCGGAGCACAGGGATCGCCTCCAGCTGCCGCGCGGTCAGGTGGCCGACCAGGATCCCCGGCGGCCGTGGTGCCCTCGGGGCGCGCAGCACCTCCTCCGGGGTGACGATCAGGTCCACGCGGAAGTCGTGCTCGGTCTCCGGCAGGTCGTCTTCTAGCACCTGCAGCGGGTGCACGGTGGTGGCGATCACCGTGTCGTCGTCCACCAGGCCGAACTCCCGCAACAACCCGAACTCCAGGTCCGAGTAACCGCCGCCCTTGCCCACCCGTGCACCCTGCCGGTTCACCGCCACGCTCCCGCACACCACGAGGTCCACGTGGAGCATCTCCGTCAGGCCCACCGGGCGGCCGTACCGGAAGGCGCCGCGGATGGAGGCCGCTTCTCGGGGGCGCGAGGGGAGCCGGGCCGGGTCCACGCACACGAAGGGCTCCGGTTTCGCCAGCCTGGGGACCGCCATGTACAGCAGCTTGCCCTCGGCCAGGGCACGGGCCCGCACCGGCAACTGCGGGCGGTCGGGGTTGGCCTTCACCACCCGCGCGCGCCGCCACTCTTCCGTAGAAGCGAGCCGCTGAGCCGCTTCCTCCGCACCCTGGAAGTTCGGGATCCGGCCCCAGGCACCCGGGAAGCGCGCCACACCCCGGTCCTCCAGCAGCCGCCACACCCGCTCCCGGACCGCTTGCTTAGCCTGTTCCACCTCCGTGGTGGCAGCCTCGTGGGAGCGTCCGGCGCGTGCCCTCACTGCGGACTCCCGTCCCCCTGTCCGCCGGCCACCGCGGGCCTCCTGCTGTCTGCGGGCGCCACCCGGGAACGCGCCTTCCACAGGCGCGCGACGCCTGCGGCGCGGTTAGTGTGGCCGGCCCCGTACCACCTTCCGCTCCAGCGCCTGCAGTCCCCAGGTGGAGAGGACTCCCAGGGCGGACAGCACCACGATGGCGGCCAGCAGCTTGGACGTCTGCATCAGGTCACCGGCGTGCAGGATGGTAAAGCCGATGCCGGTGGCGGCGGCGATCATCTCCGCGGAGACCACCAGCAGCAGCGACATGCCCGCGGCCAGGCGGAATCCTGCGAACATGACGGGCAACGCCGCGGGCAGCCGCACCTTGGTGACCACCTGAAAGGGGGACGCTCCCAGGCTGACGGCCGCCCGCACGAGCTGAGGGTCGGTGCCCCGGATTCCCGCCATGGTCCCCACCGCCACCGGGAAGAAGGCCCCGATGGCGATGACCGCCACCTTGGAAGCCTCCCCGATGCCCAGCCACAACACCAGCAGGGGCAGCAGCGCGATCTTCGGGATGGGGTAGGTGGCCGCGATCAGGGGATCCACCACCGCCTCCGCCAGGGGCGACACCGCGGCCACGGTCCCCACCACCACTCCGACCCCGGTCCCCAGCAGGAAACCCAGAACGATCCGGACGAGGCTGGCCTGCAGGCTCCTCCACAGCTCCCCGCCCGTCGCCATTCCCAACAGCTCCACGGCCACCGCGGTGGGAGGCGGGAGGAACACCGCGGGGATCCCACCGAGCCTGGCTCCCAGCTCCCACGCTACGACCACACCGGCGAGGGAAGCCGCCCGCACCGCGGGACCCCACCCACCCTCGGCCCGCTCCGCCCGGGCCTCCAGGACCACCACGTCACGCCGGGCTTCCGTCGCCATGGGTTTCCTCCAGCGCCGCGCGCGCTTCTTCCTTCAGGCTGGACCAGATGCGGTGGCAGAACCGGCCGAACTCCGGGTCCGCGAGCAACGCCTCCGTGCGCGGCCTCGGAAAGGGCACCGGGAGCACTTCCCGGACACGGCCCGGCCTCCGCGACATCACCACCACCCGGTCGCTCAGGAACACCGCCTCCTGGATGTTGTGGGTCACGTACAGCACCGTCTTGCGCGTGGCTTCCCAAAGACGCAGGATGTCCTCCTGCAGAAGCTGTCGGGTCTGGGCGTCCAGGGCCGACAGGGGCTCGTCCATCAGCAGCACCGCGGGGTCCACGCACAGGGCCCGGGCGATCCCCACCCGTTGCCGCATCCCCCCGGACAGCTCGTGCGGGTACCGGGACTCAAACCCTGAGAGCCCCACCTGGCGGACCAGCGCCGCGGCCCGCTCCAGCCGCTCCGCGCGGGCCACCCCGCGGACCTCCAGCCCGAAGGCCACGTTGTCCAGCACCGTCCTCCACGGGAAGAGCGCGAACTCCTGGAAGACCACCGCGGTCCGGGGACGGCCACCCGCGTCCCCCTCGAACACCACGCGTCCGGAGGTGGGAGGGAGGAGCCCCGCGGCAATCAGCAGCAGGGTGGACTTGCCGCAGCCGCTGGGGCCCACCAGGGACACGAACTCGGAACTCGCCACCGCGAGGTCCACCCCGGCCAGGGCGGGGACTTCGGTCCCGTCGCGCCTGCGGTACGTCTTGTGCACCGACTCGAACCGGACCTGCACGCCCTGCACCTCGGCCCGCAGGCTGCCTCCCTCCGGGTCCTGGGGCGCCGGAAACCCCGCGGTTACCGGCCAAGCTGCCGTACGGCCTCGTTCACGAAGCTCGTGTCCACGAACTGCTGCACCGAAAGGGGCCGCTGCAGCATGCCGTTCTGCAGGTACCACGCGATCTGCCGCTCGATGTCCAGCAGGTACAGCCGCGCGTCCCGGTCGATGTACGGCAGCGACTTCCGCACGGCAGACTCCGGTGCGCCGACCACCCGGGCCGTCACGCGCACGATGGACTCGCACAGGGGCCCCCGGGTCCCGCGCAGGCAGCTGTCGTGGTACTCCCGCGTCGCCCGCACGTAGGCCTTCATGAAGGCCACGCCCAGGTCGCGGTTCTGCCGCATCCGATCGCCGTAGAACACCCCCGTGACCTGGTTAACCAGCCTGTCGCCCACGTAGAACAGGACCTTGCCCCAGCCCTCCTCCTCGGCCACCGCACCCCACGGCGGCGAGAGGATCGCCGCGGCGATCTGACCTGCCCGCAGGGCCTGCACCACCAGGGACAGGTCCCGCAAAGGCACCAGCTCCACGTCCTGGGGAGTCAGGCGCTCGCGCTCGAGGAGCTTGGCGATCTGGTAGTGAAAGGTGGAACCCAGGGTGGTGAGTCCGACGCGCTTGCCCCGCAGGTCCCGCAGGCTGCGCACCCCGGCCTCGTAGCTGGACCGGGGCACCACCACCGCGTTCAAGGGGTAACCCGGCCGCTCCTGGCCCCGGTCCGCCACCAGCCAGATCCTGGCGCCCCCCGCGGCCAGGTTGAAGAGGGTTCCCGTGATCCCGGTGGCGCCCACCTCCACGTCGCCCGATGCTGTGGCGGTGGCCACCGGGGCCGCGGCCCCGAAGTACACCATCCGCACGTCCAGCCCCTCCTGCCGGAAGTACCCGCGCTCCTCGGCCCAGAACAGCGGGGCCCCGCCCACCAGCTTCAGGGTCCCCACCCGGACCGTGACGGGCCCCTGCGCCGCCACCGTCCCGCCCAGAACCAGTACCGCCGCGAGGGCCGCCCCGTAGCGCACAACTCTCACCCGCATCGTTCCCTCCCGACTGGCGCGCCTTTGGCGGCGCGTCCGCACGAGAGATAGTGTAACGCACGGCCTCCCGCCCGCCGCGAGCCGGGGGTGCGGGTCTGTCAGCTCCCTCCGCCCACGCCCCTTGGCTGGAGCCCCCTGGGGGACGGGTTTCGCGAGCAGAGCCGGAGGCGACAGGCACGGCGCTCTCCCCTCACCTCGCTGGTCTGCCCGACCTCGTTGGTGAGGACCGCTAGGCCCGTCTGCGTTTCCAGATCCCCCACCGCTTCCTCCAGGGCACGGGGATCGCCGACGTACCAGTGAACGTTCACACAGTCCACCGGGGCGGCGCGAGAGGCCGAAAGGAGGGCCTTGCCCTTCTCAATTGTCTTCGCGCCCCGGGGTGAGTCCAACTGCCGCCAGACCTCTGGCGGAGGGGTTGACAGCCCCCCGTGGCGGGGGCAGAATACCCTACGGAGTATCGTACCTGGAGGGGACGCGCGGTGAACCTTTTGAAGCCGGCAGATCGGGAAGCGTTGCGCAGGCGGTTCGAGAAGGAGCTCGTGGGGGACGTGACCCTGACCCTGTTCACCACCTCGCGGGCGGGCCTGGCCCTGCCCGGGGCCGACTGCCAGACCTGTGAGGCCACCCAGCAGCTGCTGGAGGAGGTGGCGGCCCTGGACCCTCGCATCCACCTGAACGTCCGCAGCATCGTCACGGACGCGGAGGAGGCGCGGGCCGCGGGGGTCGAGGGCGTTCCGGCCATCCTCATCGGCGACGACGGACAGGCCCGTGCCCGCTACTACGGGATCCCCGCGGGCCTGGAGTTCGCGGTGCTGGTGGAGGACATCGTGGCCGCCTCGCGGGCCGACAGCGGGCTGAAACCTCAGACGCGTCAGGCCCTGGCGCGCCTCCAGCACCCCGTACACATCCGGGTGTTCGTCACCCCCACCTGCCCCTACTGCCCCGGGGTCGCGCGCCTGGCCCACGCCATGGCTCAGGAGTCCGACAAGATCCGCGCGGACGTGGTGGAGGCCATGGAGTTCCCCGAGCTGGCGGACCGGTACGGGGTCATGGGGGTCCCCAAGGTGGTCCTGAACGAGACGTGGAGCTTCGAGGGCGCCCGGCCCGAGGAGGCCTTCCTGCAGTACGTGCTGCAGGCCTCCGGCGTGGTGGAGCCCGCCCCTCAGACAAAGCAGTAGGAGAGCCCCGTGGCTACCGCGCTCAAGGTCAGTGAGGAGCTCACCGCCACGCTTCTCGCCCGGCTGAAGCGCATCGAGGGCCAGGTGCGCGGGCTGCAGCGGATGCTGGAGGAGGGCAGGGACTGCGCGGAGGTGGCCCAGCAGGTGGCGGCCACCCGCGCCGCCCTGAACCGTGTGGCCATGGACTTGGTGGCCGCGGGCCTGGAGCAGTGCGTCCGCCTGGAGCTACAGGGCAAGCCCCAGGCGGAGGCCGCGCTGCGGAAACTGCAGAAGACCCTCCTGATGCTGCGGTAGAGGCCCTTACACCGCCCTCTGCCCCTCGAGTTCCGCGCGGTGGACGGTCTGCCCGTCGAGCCGGACCTGTACGTCCACCGGAATGCCCTGGCGCACACTCGCGGTCACGATGCAGAAGTCCTCAAACAGCCCGAGGCACCGGTCCACAGCCGCCCGCTGGGACGGTTCCACGCCCGACAGGTCCAGCTGTGCGGCGACCCGCGCGATCCGCCAGCGGCCCCGTTCGTTGCGCCGCACCTCCACGTCCACCGCCGCGGAGACCTCTGCCGCGACCCTCGCCCGCTCCAGGCAGAACCGCAGGCTGCTCGCCAGACAGTGGCCCAGCGCCGTGGCCACCAACCGCGCAGGGTTGGGCCCCGCCCCGTCGCCCAGGGGAGGCGGTTCGTCCACCACCAGCGCCCACTCCGGCCGGTCCATCTCCACCCGGAAGCGGTAGCGTCCCTCGGGTTTCAGGGCCACGTGGGCCCGCATGACTTCCGACATCGTCGCCCCTCCGGGATCAGCTGCGGGCCTTCCCGCAGGTCTGCAACCCGAGCACAGCGTACAGCGGGCAGCGACCCACGAGCCCCGTGATCAGGCCCACCGCGGCCACCGCGTACAGGACGTAACCCAGTGCCGAGCCGCCCTGCTGCAGCCCCAGGACCAACGCCACGAGACCGACCGCCGCGCGGACTACGCGGTCCACCGTCCCTGTGCACCCGCGCATCGCCGAACCCTCCTTTCGGCCGGCTTCCCTTCGCAGGGGAATAATACCATACCGGGTAGTGTATGTCAACCCGCGGCGTGCTCACCGACTCTTCACAGACGCTGCACAGGGGATTCACCCGGGACCCCTACCGTGGTGTTGGAGGTGATGAGAGATGTCTCGCCGGTATCTGCTTTTCGGTCTGGCTTTCTTGGCCCTGGCAGCAGCCCTTGCGATCCCCGCGGTGGCCCAGCCTGGCGGGGGTCCGGGATGCTGGGGATTCGGAGCCGGCACTCCGAGCGCGACCGTGCCCGGAACCGTGACCCTCGACGCTGCCGTCCAGCGGGTCAAGGACGTCCTTGCCGCGTCCGGATATGGAGACCTCCGGCCCAAGGAGGTGATGGAGTTCTCCAACCACTTCTACGTGCTGGTGGTGGAGAAGGGCACGGGCAAGGGCGCCATGGAGCTCATCGTTGAGCGCAACGGCGTGGTCCGTCCGGAGCCAGGGCCCAACATGATGTGGAACTTGAAGTACGGCCACATGGGGAGCTCCGGGTTCGGCCCGGGCATGATGGGTCCGGGCATGATGGGCCCTGGCATGATGGGCCCGGGAGCTTACGGCCCCGGATACGGCCCGGGCTTCGCTCCGGGAGCGGAACAGGCACCCCTCACCCGAGAGCGCGCGCGGCAAGTTGCCCAGGAGTTCCTGAGCCGCGCCTTCCCGGGGGCCACGCCGGACCACGGGACGGAGTTCTACGGCTACTTCACCTTTGACGCAGAGCGCAACGGCAAGACCTTCGGCATGCTGAGCGTGAACGCGTACACGGGCCAGGTCTGGTATCACACCTGGCACGGCCAGTTCGTCCGGGAAAAGGAGCTCTAAAGGAGGAGGGTCATGACTCTGCGGGACCTGACGGTCGTGCTGTTGTTCCTCGGAGCGTCCGTGCTCCTGCCCGTGCTGGCGATGAGCCTGGGCGGGTTCGGGATGATGGGCTCTGGGATGATGGGCGGCTGGGGAGCCGGCCAGGGCTTCGCGAGGCTCGGCGGGCCCGGGCTGCCGACGGTCCTGCTACTGGCGGCGGCTGTGCTCATCGTACTGGCCCTCACCCGCCGCGAGGCGCCGGACAGGGCGCTGGAGATCCTCAAGCAGCGCCTGGCGCGGGGCGAGATCAGCCCGGAGCAGTACGCGGAGCTCAACAAGACGCTGCAGTGACGCGTGTGCGACCCCACAGGGGGAACCACGCCGGGCCGCGGACGGTGCCACCCTCCGCGGCCCGTCCTGCGGTGCCACGGGCCCCAGGCACGCTCGGCAGCCCGGCGGGGCATGTGGGTCCGGTCACGGGAACAGCTGCTCGCCCGTGTCCGCGTCGAACACCGTGATGGCCATGGTGGGGCACCCCTCCGCGGCCTCCAGGACCGTCTCCACAGGGTCGCCCTCTGGGTCCGTCACGGTGGACTGCCCGTGCTCGTTGAGGGCGAAGGTGCGGGGAGCCGTCAGGACGCAGATGCTGCTGCCCACGCACCGGTGGTAGTCCACCTCGACCCGCAACCTGCGCACGGTTACCACTCCACGGGCAGCTCCACCAGCGCCCGCGACACGATGGTGGGGTGGTACTCCAAGCGGTCGCTGGCCAGGCGCAGGGTGGGGAACCGCTGCGCCAGGGCGGCAAACGCCTCCTGCCCCTCCAGCCGCGCCAGGGGCGCCCCCAGGCACACGTGGATGCCGTGGCCGAAGGCCACGTGGGGGTTGGGGTTACGGGTGATGTCCACGCGGTCGGGGTCGATGAACTTCTCCGGGTCCCGGTTGGCGGAGGCCAGCACCAGCAGCATGCGGTCCCCCGCGCGCACGGTCTTGCCGCCGAGCTCCACGTCCACCTTCGCCCACCGGAAGGTGGCCTTCACCGGGCCGTCGTAGCGCAGCAGCTCCTCGGTGGCGCTGCGGTTCAGGGACGGGTCCTGGCGCAGCAGCTCCCACTGGTCCCGGTGCTGCAGCAGCGCCAGAAGGCCGTTGGCCAGAAGGTTGGTGGTGGTCTCGTGGCCCGCGAACAGGAGCACCGTGCAGGTGGCCAGCAGTTCGTCGTGACTCAGCAGATCCCCGCGCTCCTGGGCCTGGACCAGAGCAGAGGTGAGGTCGTCCCGGGGGTTGCGGCGGCGGTCGTGGATCAAGGGCTCGAAGTACTCCAGGAGTTTGACCAGCCCCGCCTGGGACCGCTCCCGGCGGTCGGGGTCGTCCGCGCGGATGAAGAAGATGCGGGAGGTCTCGTCGGACCACTCCTTCACCGCCTCCCGGTCCTCCGGGGGCACGCCCAGGTACTCGGAGATCACGATGACGGGCAGGTGGAAGGCGAACTCCCGCACGAACTCCATGTAGCCCCGGGGCTGGACCGCGTCCAGCAGCTCGTGCACGATCTGGCGGACCCTCGGCCGCAGGCGTTCCACGCTGGTGGGCGTGAAGGCCTTGTTGACCAGCATGCGGACCCGGGTGTGGTACGGGGGATCGGTGAACACCAGCCACCGGGAGAAGTACTTGATCAGCACGTGGAGCTTCTCCCGGTCCTGCGGCGTCAGTTCCTGCTGGAAGTGCGCCATGCGGTCGCTGGAAAGGCGCTCGGGGTCGCGGAAGGCCCGCACCACGTCCTCGTAGCGGGTCACCAGCCACCCACCCCAACGGTCGTTCCAGTGCACGGGGTCGTGCTCCCGCAGCCGGGCGAAGTACGTGTAGGGGTCGCGCACCACCTCGGGCGCCAGCAGGTCTTCCTGGACGAGCACCCCACTCCCTCCCCTCGGCTCGACCGATCGGTCGGCTACGGGCATTATAACCGACCGCGCGGTCGGGACGCCGCCGGGCGGGACGCTCCCCCGGTCACCAGGATGGGACGCCGCAGGGACTCCGCGGCCAGGCGTACCGCCGCGTCCAGCAGCTGCGGCCGCACCCGGTCCGGGGTGTCCTCGGGCGAGTGGTAGTGGGGGTCACCCGGGCGGTGCAGCATGGCGGCAGGGATGCCCGCGCGTTCGAAGGAAACGTGGTCGCTAGAGCCCATCCGCCGCTCCTCCACGGATATGTCCAGCTCGCGGGCGGAGTGCAGGACCGCGTCCACCACCCGGCGGTCCGCTGCCGTGTTGCCCACCAGCAGCCGCCCGCCCGCCCCCACCATGTCCAGGTTCAGCATGGCCGCCAGTCCCCGGGCGCGGTGGCTTCGGGCGTACGCCGAGGAACCGAACAGACCCCCCTCCTCCGCGCCGAAGGCGGCCACCTCCACGGTCCAGGCCGGAGGCCGCGACCGCAGGAGCCGTGCGGCCTCCAGGGCTGCAGCGACGCCGCTGGCGTTGTCGTTGGCGCCGGGGCTGCCTTCCACGGAGTCCACGTGCGCGCCCAGCAGCACGCGGGCCGCCGAACGGCCCGGGAGTTCTCCCACCACGTTCCACGAGGCGCGGGTCTCCAGCAGGGTGTCCACCACCAGGGAGACCACCACCGGCCCCCTCCCGACCAGCTCCCGCAGCCGCAGACCTTCTTCCCTGGAGACGGTGACCGCGGGAATCTCGGCGGGTCGAGTCAGGGTGCCCACCACGGGACCCGGCTCGTGGTTGTAGACCACCACGGCCCGCGCTCCGGCACGTGCCGCGTTCTCCGCCTTCTGCAGGAACGTGATGCCCCCCCGCTCCACCAGGGCCACCTTTCCCCTCGCGTCCACCTCCTGAAAGTCTTCCACAAGCCCGCGGCCGGCCACCACGAGGGGCGCCACCACCTGGCCTCCCGTGGAGTACGCGAGGGCCCGGGGCGAGAGGCGCACGCGCACGGGGCTCGTGACCTCCAGGGCCACCTGGCGGGTCTCGAAGTACGGGAACGGGAAGTCCGTGATCTGCACGTGGTAGCCTGCCGACCGCAGGTGCGCCGCCACGTACTCCGCGGCCCGGCGCTCCGCGGCGCTGCCTGCCACGCGGGGACCGAGAGCCGCCAGGGCCGCCACGTGGGACCACGCGCGGGCGCCGGCGTCCTCCGCGGGTGCGGCAGGCGCAGCCGCAGCCCACACGGCCAGGAGGGCCACGACGACAAAGCCACACGGCCCGCGCACCCTCATCCGCGGTCCACGGTGGTTCGCACGCGTAGCGGGGGTGCGAAGGGTCAGCCCTCCTGCTGGAAGGCTTCCCGCAGCTGCCGGTAGGTGTCCTCCAGGTGCTGGGGGATCACCTTCACGTCCGCCAGCACCGGCATGAAGTTGGTGTCCCCGGTCCAGCGCGGGACCACGTGCACGTGCAGGTGGTCCACAATCCCTGCACCCGCGGCCCGGCCCAGGTTGATGCCGATGTTGAAGGCTTGGGCGCCGAGCGCCCGGCGCAGGGCCCGGACGGACCGCCGCACCGCCTCCCACAGGTCCTGGACCTCCGCGGGGGTCAGGTCCTCCAGGTCTCCCGTGTGCCGCACGGGAACGGCCATCACGTGACCACTGTTGTACGGGTAGCGGTTCAGCATCACGAAGGCCGACCCACCCCGCCACACGATGAGGTTCTCCTCGTCGCGTCCCTCCGCGGGCTTGGTGCAGAAGATGCAGCCCTCCGGCTCCGGGCCCTTGATGTACGCTAGCCTCCACGGCGCCCAGAGCTGCTCCAACTCCACCCTCCCGTCAGCTGGAACCCCGTGGGCGGGACGCCAGCAGGCCCAGCCGCACCAGGGCTTCCGCCGCCGCGGCCTGCTCCGCCTCCTTCTTGGTCCGGCCCCGCCCCTCGCCCAGGACGCGGCCGCCCACCTCCACGGCGGCCACGAAGGCCTTCGCGTGGTCGGGCCCCTCGGTGGCGGTGATGCGGTAGCGCGGCAGCTTGCGCTCGTGCTGCTGAACGTACTCCTGCAGCTGGCTCTTGAAGTCCGCAGGGACCTCGTCCAGACCCTCCAGCCGCTCCGCGTACCACCGGCTCACCAGGGCGTGCGCCACCCCGAACCCCGAGTCCAGGTACACCGCGCCCACCACCGCCTCCAGCACGTCCGCCAGCATGCTGGACCGCTCCCGGCCGCCGCCCCGCTCCTCCCCCCGGCCCAGCAGGATGTACGAGCCCAGGTCCAGGCTCCGGGCGATGCTGGCCAGGGTGGGCTCGTTCACCAAGCGGGCCCGCAGGCGTGCCAGGTCGCCCTCGCTGCGGTCCGGGAAGCGGCGGTACAGGTGGTCGCTCACCACCAGGTTCAGGACCGCGTCCCCCAGGAACTCCAGGCGCTCGTAGGTGGCCAAGCGCTCCCCGCCCTCCTCGTGGGCGTAGGAGCCGTGGGTCAGGGCGAGGTTGAGCAGGCGCAGGTCCCGGAACCGGACGTCCAACCGCTCCTCCAGCTCCCGCAGCCGGTCCGCCCGCTCGCGGTCCAGCTCCTCGCTCACCGTCCCTGCGTGAACGGCCATGGTCTGCCGCTACACCGTCCGGAGGACCGCCGCGTCCCCGTGGCTTGCCAGCGCGATCCCGTAGGTCAAGCTCTCCGCGGACATCCGGCTAGCTGTCCTCCACCCTCCGGACCGCGAGGGTGCAGTTGTGGCCGCCGAACCCGAAGGCGTTGGACAGCGCTGTCCGCACCGTTGCGGGCCGGGCCCGGTTCGGCACGTAGTCCAGGTCGCAGTCGGGGTCGGGGTTCTCGTAGTTGATGGTGGGCGGCAGGACCTGGTGGTACACGCTCAGGGCGCAGGCGATGAGCTCGACCCCACCCGCGGCGCCCAGCAGGTGGCCCGTCATGGACTTGGTGGAGCTCACCGCCAACCGGTAGGCGTGGTCCCCGAAGACCCGCTTGATGGCCAGGGTCTCGAACTTGTCGTTGTACGGGGTGCTGGTGCCGTGGGCGTTGATGTAGTCCACGTCCTCGGGTCGCAGGCCCGCGTCTGCCAGGCACCGGGCCATGCACTGGGCCGCCCCCTCGCCCTCGGGGTCCGGCTGCGTGATGTGGTAGGCGTCCGCGCTCATGCCGTAGCCTACCACCTCGCAGTAGATGCGCGCCCCTCGGGCGCGGGCGCTCTCCAGCTCCTCCAGGAGCACCACCCCCGCGCCCTCCCCCATCACGAAACCGTCACGGTCCCGGTCAAACGGACGCACCGCCCGCTCGGGTTCGTGGTTGCGGGTGGACATGGCCTTCATGGAGCAGAAGCCCGCGATGGACAGGGCCGTGATGGCGGCCTCGGTGCCGCCCGCGATCATGGCGTCCGCGTCGCCCCGCTGGATGATCTTGAAGGCGTCGCCGATGCAGTGGCCGCCCGTGGCGCAGGCGGTGACCACCGAGGTGTTGGGCCCCCGGGCCCCGAACAGGATGCTCACCATCCCCGCCGCCATGTTGCTGATGAGCATGGGGATGAAGAACGGGCTCACGCGGTCGGGCCCCCGCTCCAGCAGCACCCGGTGCTGCTCCTCCCACGTGTGGGCCCCGCCGATGCCCGAGCCCAGCACCACGCCCACCCGGTCCCGGTTGGCGGGGGTGATGCGGAAGTCCGCGTCCTCCAGGGCCATACGGGTAGCCGCGATGGCGAACTGCACGAACCGGTCGTTGCGGCGGACCTCCTTGCGATCCATGTACTGGAGGGGGTCGAAGTCCCGCACCTCCGCGGCGATCTGCGTGGGGAACGGGGAGGGGTCGAAGGACTCGATCCGCCGGACGCCGCTGCGGCCCTCCAGGAGCGCGTTCCAGAAGGCCTCCTTGCCGATCCCGATGGGGGTGACCACCCCCACCCCCGTGACGGCAACCCTGCGCCGGTGCTGGCTCAAGGGTCCCACCTATCGGGGATCCGCCAGGGCACGGGGTCTTCGGGGGCCCTGGTCGCCGGGTGCCGCGCGGTGTCCGCCGACAACCCCTAGCCCTCCTTGGCGGCCTGGAGGTGTTCCTCGATGTACTGCACCGCCTGCCCCACCGTCTGGATCTTCTCGGCTTCCTCCTCGGGGATCTGGATGCCGAACTCTTCCTCCAGGGCCATCACCAGCTCCACCACGTCCAAAGAGTCCGCGCCCAGGTCCTCCACGAAGGAGGCGTTCTCCGTCACCTCGTCTTCCTCCACGCCCAGCTGCTCCACCACGATGGCCTTCACCCTCTCGAACGTTGACGCCATCTCCGCCTCCTCGCCGCGCCCGCTCGTTTTCCCCTACTTCATTACCATACCACCGTCCACGTTCAAGACCTGGCCGGTGATGTACGCCGCCTGCTCGCTGCACAGGAACACCACCGCGGGGGCGATCTCCCCGGGCGTGCCCGTGCGCCCCATGGGGATCTGGGAGGTCAGCCACCGGCGCTGGTCCTCGTCCAGGGCCTCCGTCATGCGGCTGTGCACGTAGCCCGGGGCGATGGCGTTCACGGTGATGTTCCGGGACGCTACCTCCCGCGCCACCGCCTTCGTGAAGCCCACGATGCCCGCCTTGGCGGCCACGTAGTTCGCCTGGCCCGCGTTGCCCACCAGCCCCACCACGGACGTCACGTTCACCACGCGGCCCCAGCGCGCCCGCAGCATGTCCCGCAAGGCCTCCCGGGTGCACAGGAACGTCCCCGTGAGGTTGGTGTCCAGCACCCGGCGCCAGTCCTCCAGCCGCATGCGGACCACCAGCCCGTCCCGCAGGGTCCCCGCGTTGTTCACCAGGATGTCCACCCGGCCCAGCTGCTCCCGCACCTCCCGGAAGAACCGCTCCACGTCCTCCTCCGACGCCACGTCACCGCCCACCACCACCGCCCGGCCTCCCTCGCCGCGGATGCGGTCCGCCACGCGCAGGGCCCCGTCCCGGTTGGAGCCGTAGTGGACCGCCACCGCGGCGCCCGCCCGTGCCAGGGCCTCGCAGATGGCACCCCCGATGGCGCCGGAACCTCCGGTCACCAGGGCCACCTTGCCGCGGAGGTCGACGTCCTGCATCGCCTTAGGTCCTCGCCCCCGAGCTCTCCCGTGCACCCGTTTCCCCGGTGGCGGGGCTAAGGCTTCCCCCACCCAGGGCCGCTGCGGTCTTCTCCAGGGAGGCCCGGTCCTCCACGTGCCAGGTCGTGGCGCCCCGCGCGCAGCGCTTCACCAGACCCGACAGCACCGTGCCCGGTCCCAGCTCCACGAAGGTGTCCACGCCGTCCTGGACCATGTACGCCACCGACTGCGCCCAGCGGACGGGGCTGGCTACCTGCTCGACCAGCAGCCGGCGGATGTCCGCGGCCCTCTGGACCGGCTGGGCGGTGACGTTGGCCACCACGGGCAGCTCCGCGTCCCGCAGGGCCACACGGTCCAGCGCCTCCCGCAGCCGCTCCGCCGCGGGCCGCATCAAGCGGGTGTGGAACGGGGCGGACACCGCCAGCAGCACCGCCCTCCGGGCGCCCGCGGCCTTCGCCAGCCGCACCGCTTCCTCCACCGCGGCGCGGTCGCCGCCCACCACCACCTGGTCCGGCGCGTTGTAGTTGCTGGCCTCGCAGACCCCCAACGCCGAGGCCTGCTGGCACACCCCCTCCACCGCCTCCGCGGGCAGGCCCAGGACCGCCGCCATGGCGGTCTCCCGTCCCTCCGTGGCCTGCTGCATGAACAGCCCGCGCTGGCGCACCAGCCACACCGCGTCCTCGAACTCCAGGCTGCCCGCGCACACCAGGGCGGTGTACTCCCCCAGGCTCAGGCCCGCGGCCACTACGGGAGGCGGGATGCGGCCGCGGGCCGCCTCCAGGCACGCGAGGCTGGTGACCAGGATGGCGGGCTGCGTGTTCTCCGTCCGCTGCAGGGTTTCCTCCGGTCCCGACCGGCACAGCTCCAGCAGGTCAAACCCCAGGACCGAGGAGGCCCGCTGGAACAGGGCACGGGCGCGGGGGAACGCTTCCGCGAGATCCACCCCCATGCCTACGTACTGCGCCCCCTGGCCGGGGAACACGTACGCCACGCCGCCCATGCCTACCCCCAGCGTAAAGCGCAGGAAGCCCAGGTGAGCCCGCCGCCGAACGCCACCAGCACCACCAGGTCTCCCGGCTTGACGCGCCCCTCCTCCACCGCCTCGTACAGGGCCACGGGGACCGACGCGGAGGAGGTGTTCCCGTACTTGTGCACGTTCACGTAGAACTTCTCCAGGGGCTGGCGCAGGCGCTCGGCCGCAGCCTGGATGATCCGCACGTTGGCCTGGTGCGGGATGAACAGGTCCACCTCGTCCGCCGAAACGCCCGCCCGCTGGCAGGCTTCCTCGATGGCGCGCGGGATGATGCGGCTGGCGAACTTGAACACCTCGGGACCGTTCATGTGGATGTAGTGCTGGGCCCGCTCCACGGTCTCGTACGAGGCGGGCAGCCGGCTCCCCCCGGCGGGCAGGCTCAAGAGCGAGCTGCCCCCACCGTCCGCGCCCAGCCAGAACGACAGCAGCCCCGCCTGGCCGTCGGAGGGGACCACCACCGCGGCGCCCGCGGAGTCCCCGAACAGCACGCACGTGGCCCGGTCCTTCCAGTTGGTGATGCGGGACAGGGTGTCCGCGCCCACCACCAGGACCCGCTCCGCCAGGCCCGCGACGATCTGGGCGTGGGCGAGGCCGAGGGCGTAAACGAAGCTGCTGCACGCTGCGGAGATGTCCACCGCCCCCGCCCGCTTGGCGCCCAGCCGCTCCTGCACCAGACAGGCGGTGGCGGGGAAGATCATGTCGGGGCTGGCGGTGCCCACCAGGATCAGGTCCAGGTCCGCGGCGTCCACCCCGGCGCGTTCCAGGGCCTCCCGCGCCGCCTCCAGGGCCAGGTCGCTGGTGGCCTCCTCCGGCGCCGCCACGCGCCGCTCCTTGATCCCGGTGCGCACGGTGATCCACTCGTCGGTGGTGTCCACCATGCGCTCCAGGTCCGCGTTGGTGAGAACCCTGCGGGGCACGTACCGCCCCAGGCCCGCGATCCTGCTCGACCGGTGCAACCCCATGGTCCCTCCGTCCTGCGTTCGGTGTGTCGTACCTCAGGTGGACGCCGCGTCCGCCGCGGATGAGGTGGCCAGGCGCAGGCTCTCCCGCTGGATGACCTCCGGCAGCCGCTGGCGCACCTCCTCCTGAGCCACCCGCAAGGCGTTGTACACCGCGTGCGCGTTGGAAGCCCCGTGCCCGATCACCACCACCCCCCGCACCCCGAGCAGCGGCGCGCCGCCGTACTCCGTATAGTCGATCCTCCGGCGTAGGGCCCGCAGCCGCGGCCGCAACAGCCACACCGCGAACTTGGCCCGCAGCGACCGCCGGACCTCCTCCCGGATGATCTGGAACAGGCCCTGCGCCATCCCCTCTCCCAGCTTGAGGACCACGTTGCCCACGAACCCGTCGCAGACCAGCACGTCGCAGGCGCCGAAGAACACCTGTCGGCCCTCCACGTTCCCCACGAAGTTCAGGTCCGTGGTCCGCAGGAGCTCCGCGGTGCGCACCACCAGCTCGTTGCCCTTCCCCGCCTCCTCGCCGTTGCTCAGCAGGCCCACCCGCGGGGAAGGGATCCCCAGCACCCGCTCCGCGTACACGCTGCCCATGAGGGCGAACTGCAGCAGGTGGCGCGGCCGACAGTCCACGTTCGCCCCCACGTCCAGGGCCACCAGGCGGCCCCGCAGGGTGGGCAGCACCGCGGCGATGGCGGGCCGGTCCACGCCCTCCACCCGCCCCAGGGTGAGCAGGGACGCCGCCATCACCGCGCCGGTGTTGCCGGCGCTGAAGAAGGCGTCCGCCTGGCCGGACCGCACCAGCTCCAGGCCCTTGGTGATGGAGTTGTCGGGCTTGCGGCGTAACGCGGTGGTGGGCGACTCCTCCATCCCTACCTGCTGGGAGGCGTGCACCACCCGCACGCGGGAGGCGGGCGGGCGGTGGCGCTTCAGCTGCTCGCGTACCACCTCGTCCGGTCCCACCAGGAGGACCTCGATCCCGAGGCGCTCCGCGGCAGCCAGCGCACCCGCCACCACCTCCGCCGGTGCGTGGTCGCCGCCCATGGCGTCCACCGCAACGCGCATCCTGTCCGCCCTACACGCGTCCTGTGTCGCGGCGCATTCCGCCTCCCGCGGACGTGTCCTACGAGGCCCGGCGTCCGGCTTCCTCCACAGGCACCACCTGGCGGCCGCCGTAGGTCCCGCAGGTGGGGCACACGTGGTGGGTGAGCTTCGGCGTCTTGCACTTCGGGCACGGCACCAGGTGCGGGACCACCACCTTCTGCAGGGCCCGCCGTCGGGCCACCCGCATGTGCGAGTGTCTTCTGGACCGGCTCATGGAAGACCTCCCAGGACGTTCTGGAGCTCCTGCCACCGCGGGTCGGTCTGGCGCGGTGTGCAGCCACACGGGCTGGTGTTGCGGTCAGCCCCGCAGACCGGGCACAGGCCCGCGCAGTCGGGCCGACAGAGGGGAACCAGGGGCGCGGCCAGGAGCAGGTGCTGGCGGGCCACCTCCGTCACGTCTACCTCAGGGTCGGTCAGCGGCATGACCAGGACCCCGTCTTCGACCGGCACCTCCTCCGTGGGACCCAGGTCGGGATCGTACCACTCGTCCACCACCGCGGACAGCTCTGTCCGGAAGGACCGAAGGCAACGGCCGCAGACCAGCTCCGCCTCCGTGGAGAACCGGGCGGACAGGCGCAGCCGCCCGGCCACCGCGCACAGCTCCACGTCCCCGCGGACCGGGGCGACAAAGGGCAGGTCCTCCGCCCCGGACGGCACGGGCTCGTCCAACTGCAGGCGCAGCCGGCGGCCGGGGCTGGAGCGGACCTGTTCTGCGGAGACCTTCATAACAGCACCGCGCGCCCGGACTTCCGGGCGCGCACTCCCACTGATCTTAGGCCCGGTGCGGAGGGAAGTCAAGGCGAAAGCCAGACGCGGCGCGCCCGACCGGCTCTCACCCCTCCCGGCGACGGTCCAGGATCTCCTTGCCCTTCCGGATGCTCAGCAGCACCCGCAGCACCCCCTGCTCCAGGTCGTCCAGGACCTGACGGGCGTACTCCTCCGCGCCCCTGCGGGTCTCGTCGGCCTCCTGGCGCGCGCGCGCCAGGATCTCCTCGGCCTTCGTCCGGGCGTGCCGGACCACCTCGTGTTCGTCCACCCGGTGGGCCAGCTCCTCCTGCGCCTCCGTCACGATCCTGCGCGCCTGCTCCTGAGCCCGCTGCAAGACCTCCTCCGCCGCAGCCCGCAGCCGGTGCGCCTCCGCCAGCTCCGCGGGCAGACGCGCCCGCACCATCTCCAGCAGGCTACGGACTTCCCGCTCGTCCACGATGCGCTTGTCCGTCCAGGGCACGGTCCCGGCACGGGTCACCAGCGCCTCCAGCCGGTCCAGCAGCTCGAACACGCTGTCCACGGCTTCACGCCCCGCCGAACCGGCGCCGCAGGCGGACCCGTACCCCTTCGGGGACCAGCCCGTCCACGGACCCGCCCAGACGCGCCACCTCCTTGATGAGGGTGGAACTGACGAACCCGTACTCAGGGCTCGTGGGCAGGAACACCGTCTCCAGCTCGGGTGCCAGGCGGCGGTTCACGTGGGCCATCCGCAGCTCGTACTCCAGGTCCCCCACCCGCACGCCCTTCACGATGGCCGAGGCCCCACACCGCCGCGCGAACTCCACCGTAAGCCCGTCGAAGCTCTGCACCTCCACCCCCTCCAGGCCCGCCACCGCCTCCCGCAGCATGTCCACCCGCTCCTGGACGGTAAACAGCGGCTCCTTGCCGGACTCCTGAGCCACGCCCACCACCACCCGGGCAAAGAGCGCCCGCGCCCGGCGGATCACGTCCACGTGCCCGTTGTGCACGGGGTCAAAGGTCCCCGGGTACACCGCGACCTTCACCGCTGCCTCCCTTCGCCCTGCGCAGGAACGCCACCGCGGTGTCGCCGTAGGTGCGCTGCCAGGTCACCTCCAGCCCCTCCACCGCCACGGGCTCGCCGCGGGCCCCTTCCGCCACCACCAGCCCGTCGTCCCGCAGGACGGGGCTGTGCGCCAGCGCCCGCAGGGCGCGCTGCAGCCACCCGCTGCGGTACGGAGGGTCCAGGAAAATCAGGTGGAAACGGTCGCCCCGCTGCTCGAGCCTCCGCAGGGCCCGCAGGGCGTCCGCCCGCCACACCTCCGCCCGCCCGGTGAAGCCCGCGGCCTGCAGGTTGGCCCGCAGCCCGGCTGCGACCCTGGGGTCCAGCTCCACGAACACCGAGCGCCGGGCGCCGCGGCTCAACGCCTCGATCCCCAGCGTCCCCACCCCCGCGAACAGGTCCAGCACGTCCGCGTCCGCCACCCGGTCCGCCAGGGCGTTGAAAATCGCCTCCCGCACCCGGTCCTGGGTCGGCCGCGCGGCCACCCCCCGAGGCACCCGCAGCCGCTTCCCCTTGGCCTCCCCCGCGGCCACCCGCACCGTCAGCCCACCGCCAGGTACGCCCCGGACTCCGCGTACCGCCGCAGCAGGCGCTCCCGCAGGACCCGGTACTCCGGCCGTTCCAGCTGCGGGTCCTCCTCCAGGATGCGCTCCGCCGCCTCCCGCGCCCGTTCCAGCAGCGCCACGTCCCCGATGGGGTCGGCCACCCGGAACTCCGGCAGCCCGTGCTGGCGCGTGCCGAAGAACTCCCCCGGACCCCGCAGCTCCAGGTCCACCTGCGCGATGCGGAACCCGTCGTTGGTCTCCACCAGGGCCTCGATGCGTCGCCGCGCCTCCTCGGTGGGCAACGCCGAGATCAGGATACAGTAGGACCGGTGGGACGAACGGCCCACCCGGCCCCGGAGCTGGTGCAGCTGCGCGAGCCCGAAGCGGTCCGCGTCCTCCACCACCATCACCGTGGCGTTGGGGACGTCCACCCCCACCTCGATCACCGGGGTGGCCACCAGCACCTGGATGTCCCCGCGGCGGAACGCCTCCATGACCGCGTCCTTTTCCGCCACGGGCATGCGGCCGTGCAAAAGGCCCACCCGCAGGTCGGGGAACACCTGGGTGCGCATGCGCTCGTACAGCTCCACCGCGGCGGAGGCGTCCACACGCTCGGACTCCTCCACCAGGGGGCACACCACGTACGCCTGGCGGCCTGCCTGGACCTGCTGGCGGACGAACTCGTACACCCGGTCCCGGCGGTCCGGAAACCGGTGGTACGTCCGCACCGGCTGCCGGCCCGGGGGCAGCTCGTCCAGCACGGACACGTCCAGGTCGCCGTACAGGGTCAGCGCCAGGGTCCTGGGAATGGGGGTCGCGGTCATCACCAGGACGTCAGGCTCGTGTCCCTTAGCCCGCAGGGCCGCCCGCTGCGCCACCCCGAACTTGTGCTGCTCGTCCACCACCACCAGGGCGAGCCGGTCGAACACCACGTCCTCCTGCAGCAGCGCGTGGGTGCCCACCACCAGGTCCGCCTCGCCCCGGGCCACCTCCGCCAGCACGGCCTCGCGCTCGCTTCTCCGCATCCCACCCGTCAGCAACACCACCCGCACGCCCACCGGCTCCAGGAACCGGCGGAAGGTGAGGTAGTGCTGCTCCGCGAGGATCTCCGTGGGGGCCATGACCGCGGCCTGGTGGCCGCCGCCCGCACACACCACCACCGCGGCCGCTGCCACCACGGTCTTGCCGGAACCCACGTCCCCCTGCAGGAGGCGGTTCATGGGGTGCGGGGAGTACAGCTCCCGGCGGATCTGCTCGATGACCCGGCGCTGCGCGCCGGTGAGCTGGAACGGCAGGCTCTTCAGGAAAGCCTCCAGCAGGCCCCCGTCCTCCCGGTAGCGGTGGGGCTTGGTGGCGGTGGCGACCGCGCGCCGCCGAAGGAGCAGGGCCAGCTCCAGCTCCAGGAACTCCGCGAAGGCCAGGGTGCGGCGCGCCCGGTCGCCCTCCTCCACGGTGTCGGGGAAGTGCACCCGCCAGAGGGCTTCCCGCACGGGAAGCAACCCGTACCGGGCCCGCACGTGTTCTGGAAGGAGCTCGGGGACCCGCTGCGCGAAGGCTTCCAGGGCCGCGTGCACCGCCCGCCGCACCAGCCGGGGCGACAGCTGCTCGGTGGCCGGGTGCACGGGGACCACGCGGCCCGTGTGCAGGGTGCCGTCCTCCTCGGAGGCCCGCTCGAACTCCGGGGACTCCACCTCGATCTGCCCGCGCTCCCGCCGCACGCGTCCCCAGAGGACGATCTCGGTGCCCGGGGAGAGGACCTTGTCCAGGTGGCGGCGGCCCCAGAACTTGGCCACCGCCACCGCCGTCCCGTCCGTGACGTACACCTCCGTGAGCTTCTTGGGGCTGCGCAGCTGCGGCTCCCGCAGCCGTACCACCTTCACCCGGAAGGTGGCGAAGCTGTCGTGCGCGGCCCCGTACAGGGTGGCGAAGTGGCTGCGGTCCTCGTACCGGCGCGGCACGTGGTACAGGAGGTCCTCCACGGTCCGGATCCCCAGGCGCGCGAAGGCCTGCGCCAGGCGGGGCCCCACGCCCCGCACGTGCTGGACGGGCTGCTGCAGAGGGTCTGCGACCCGCGTGGTCATCCCGTAACCCTGTTCGACTCCGGCAGCCGGTTTCCTGGCGTTTGCGGGCCGCGGCCGGGCCGTGGTAGAATCGGCCGGCCGCCAGCACGGCGGTGGCCCCAGCAGCGGACGGTGAGCGGAGATGGCGAGGACGTGCGAGATCTGCGGAAAGGGCCCTAGGTCGGGCCACAGCATCTCCTTCAGCAACAAGCACAGCAAGCGGCGGTTCGTGCCGAACCTGCAGCGGGTGCGCGCCCTGGTGGACGGCGTCCCTCGCCGGGTCCGCGTCTGTACCACGTGCTTGAAGTCCGGCCGCGTGAAGCGGGCGGTCTAGCAAGCGCAGCTCGCCGACGCACCGTGACCGGTCAGGCCACGGGCGGCCGGGTACCCCGCAGCCGCCACACGAGCTCCTGAAGGGCCTGGCGGCCCAGGACGTACACCTCCCCGCAGAACCGGCACCGCACCTCCGCCCGGCCTTCTGCCAGGAGGGACTCCACCTCCTCTGCGCCCAGCAGCGCCAGCACCCCTTCCACCCGCTCCCGGGAACAGGTGCACCGGTACCGGACCGTTCGCTCCTCCAGGATCTGCGCGCCCAGGCGGCCGAGGGCAGCCCGGGCCAGGTCCGCGGAGGAGGCTCCCTCGCGTACCAGCTGTGTTACCGGCGGAAGGGCCCGCACGTGCGCTTCCAGGTAGTCCCGGACTTCGGGGTCGGCGTCCGGCATCACCTGCACGATGAACCCGCCTGCCGCGGACACGCGTCCGTCCGGTTCCACCAGGACGCCCAGGGACACCGCGGACGGTACCTGCTCGGACTGCGCCAGGTAATACGCCAGGTCCTCGGCGATCTCACCGGAGACCAGGGGCGCGCTGCCGTGGTACGGCCACCGCAGCCCCAGGTCCTTGGTCACGTGCAGCATCCCGCGTCCCACCGCGGCTCCTACGTCCAGCTTGCGCCGGCTTGAAAGCGGCAGGTGTATCGTGGGGTTCTGCACGTATCCCCGCACGTCGCCCGAGGCGGTGGTGTCCGTGACGATCCCGCCCAGGGGGCCGTCCCCCAGGATCCGCAGGGTCACCTTCTGCTGGCCTTCCAGGGTGGCGCTCAGCAGGCTCGAAGCGGTGAGGGCGCGTCCCAGGGCCGCGGCCGCGGTCGGTGCCGCCCCGTGCCGTCTGCGGGCCTCCTCCACCAGCCGGGTGGTGACGCACGCGAAGACCAGCACGCCTTCCGACCCCATGGCGCGGACCAGGGTTTCCACGTCCTCCACCTCCTCACGCGCGCGGGCGCGGCCTCCTCACGCGGACGGCCAGCAGTTCGCCCTCCGACACCGCTACCCACGCAGGCTCCTCCGTGACCTCGTTGCTGACCCCGAGGGTGCTGCCGAGGGTCAGGGTGCCGTCCACCAGAGCAAACCGAAGGCCGCCTGTGTGGATTCCCGAGCTGTGGGGCCGCAGGGAGAACAAGGACACCCAGTCGCCCACGCGGGCATCGAGCTCCACCCGGCCCCGCACGAGCTGCACCAGGGTCCCTCCGGCCACTACCCGTAAGTCCACCCCGCGGTCCGCCGCGTAGCGGGGCAGGAGCAGGTTGGCGAGCTCGTGGTCCACCCGCTTCCCGATTCCGCCCAGGAGGTAGGCGGTGCGGAAGCCCCGTTCCGCCACCACGTCCACCGCCAGCTCGCTGTCCGTCTTGTCCTTGGCCTCGGGGTAGCGGAAGCGTTCGGCCCCCACCTGCTCCAGCCAGTTCACCAGGCCAAGGTCCAGGGAGTCCCAGTCCCCCACCACCACGTGCGGCCTCCAGCCCGCGCGGTGGGCCCGGGCCACGCCGCCGTCCGCGCACACCACGAGGCTCGCGGCACGGTAGCGGCGTGGCAGCGGACCGCGCCCTCCGGCCACGATGGCTGCGTACGGCTCCTTTGGCCTCACGGAAGGCATGGTAGCCTGGAGGCGCGGCGCGGGCAAAGCCAGCCTGAATCCGGGGTGACCCTGCGGCCGCGTCGCCGCGCAGGCTTCAGCCCGACCCTTCCGAGGGCGCCGGGAGGGCGCGCAGGACGAGCAGGGTCAGCACCACGCTGACCACCACCTCCGGCAGCATGTAGGAGCCGTTGTACGCCGCAGAGTACACCCACGGACTGGTCCCCCGCGGCGCGTACTGGGCGAAGAAGACCACCCCGCTGAGGAAGTGGGAGACGAACCGACCGGCCCCGCCCACCATCACGCCCAGCCAGGGCAGATGCGGGAAAAAGCCCGCCAAGCCCAGGGCGCCAAACGCCACCGGGTAGTCCAGCAGGAACTGCACAGGGTGGACGAACACCGGCTCCAGTACGAAGTTCACCAGCCCCAGCAACACACCGGCCGCGATGCCCGTGCGCGCTCCCCACCGCAGGCTCAGGTAGAACACCGGCACCATGCTGCCCGCGGTGATGGAACCTCCCTGGGGCAGCTGGTACACCTTCACCAGGCCCAGGACGGCGCCCAGCGCGATGGCGATCCCGGACTCCGCCAGCTGCCGCGTGCGCAACGACTTCACCCTGCACCTCCCCCCGCGGCCCCGTCCGGCCGCAACCACTGGAACAGCGGGTTGCACGGCCCGACCCCACGGCCCAGGGGCAGGCCGTACCGGATGGCCTCCGTCACGAACTCCTTCCCCTTCCTGACGGCTTCCCGGACGGACAGGCCCCGGCTCAGGTACGCGGCGATGGCCGCAGACAGCACGCAGCCCGTCCCGTGGGTGTGGCGGGTAGACAGGCGCTCTGCCCGCAGCTGCTCGAACTCGTCCCCGTCGTAGAACACGTCCACGGGGTCGCCCTCCAGGTGGCCGCCCTTCAGCAGGACCGCCCTCGGCCCCAGGTCCCGCAGGGCACGCGCGGCGTCCCGCATGTCTTTAACTCCCCGGATGGGCCGGCCCAGCAGGACTTCCGCCTCCGGCAGGTTGGGGGTGATGACCAGGGCCAGGGGCAGAAGCTGCGCCCGCAGGGCGTGCTGTGCTTCCGGCCGCAGCAGGGGAGCACCACTTTTGGCCACCATCACGGGGTCCACCACCAGCCGGTCCAGCCGGTGGTGGCGGACCCGGTCCGCCACCGCTTCGATGATGGGCACGCTGCTCAACATGCCGGTCTTGGCCGCGTCCACCCCGATGTCCTCCACCACCACGTCGATCTGCCGGGCCACCACCTCCGGTGGCACCTCGTGCACCGCGTACACCCCCGTGGTGTTCTGGGCGGTCAACGCGGTGACCGCACTCATCCCGAACACCCCGAGGGCCGAGAAGGTCTTGAGGTCCGCCTGGATGCCCGCCCCGCCCCCGGAGTCCGAACCTGCGATGGTGAGCGCCCTCGGTACCGTCACGTTTCCGCACCTCCTCGCTCCTGCAGTGCCGCGTCCACCACCCCCCGCAGCCGTCGGGTGGCTTCCACCATGTCGTCCGCTCCGGCCACCGCGGAGATCACCGCCACCCCCGCGGCGCCCGCGCGGATCACCTCCGCGGCGTTGTCCAGGGTGATGCCGCCGATGCCCACCACCGGGATCCGCACCGCCTGCACGATCCTCCGCAGCCCTTCCGGGCCAATAGCCCCCCCCGCGTCCGGCTTGGTGGAGGTGGGGAACACCGGCCCCACGCCCAGGTAGTCCGCGCCGTCCGCCTGGGCCCGCAGCGCCTCCTCCACGGTGCCCGCAGAGGCTCCCACGATCCGGCCCGGACCCAGAAGCCGGCGCGCGTCCGCCACGGGCAGGTCGTCCTCTCCCACGTGGGCGCCGTCCGCCTCCGCCGCCAGGGCCACGTCCACCCGGTCGTTCACCACGAAGGTCACCCTCGCCCTGCGGGTCAGGGCGCGGAGCTGGCGGGCCCATTCCACCAGCTGCCGGCCGCTGGCCTGCTTGTCCCGAAGCTGCACCACCGTGGCTCCTCCCACCAGGGCCGCGCGCGCCACGTCCTCGTGGCTTCGGCCGCGGAAGGTGCGGTCGGTGATCACGTACACCCGCAGATCCAGCCGCACCTCAACCCCCGTGCGGAGCCGCGGGCAGCTCCACCAGGCCCGCGCGCACGCCCGCCCGCAGGTCCTGCGGCTCGAGGCGGGCCAGCTGGTCCAGGAGGGCCACGCGGAAGCTGGCAGGCCCGGAGGCCTGTTCGGCCGCCCGCTCTGCAGCGTAGCCGAAGTACGCCAGCGCCGCAGCAGTGGCTGTGAGGGGGTCGTCCGCCACCGCGAGGAAGCACGCCACTACCCCGCTGGCCATGCAGCCGGCCCCTGCCACACGCCTCAGCCACGGGTGGCCGTTGTCCACGGCCACAAACCGCACGCCGTCCGTGACCCAGTCCCGCGGCCCGGTCACCGCAGCCACCACGTGGTGACGCCGCGCGACCTCGCGGGCCACCTCCTCCGGAGGGCTTGCCGCCCCCACGGATTCCACCCCGCGCAGGAAGCCTTCCCCTCCTGCCAGGTGGGCCATCTCCGCCAGGTTGCCCCGCACCGCGGTGACCGGAAGTTCCCGCAACAAGCGCCGGGCTGCGTCGGCCCGGAGTTTGCTGAGGCCGACCCCCACGGGATCCAGCACCACGGGCACCCGGCGTTCGCCCGCCCGGCAGCCCGCGAGCAGCATCGCCTCCACCCGGCGGGGTGTGAGGGTGCCCAGGTTCAGCGCCAGGGCAGAAGCAGTCGCCGCCACCTCCTCCACCTCTTCCGTGGCGTGGGCCATCACGGGGAGGGCGCCCGTGGCCAGGGTGGCGTTGGCCACGTCGCTGGCGCTCACCACGTTGGTGATGTGGTGCACCAGGGGCCGGAGCCCGCGGACCCGGTCCAGGAGTTGCGCGGCGACTTCGCCGAGCGGCTCCAACCTACTACCTCCGCCGTGCCAGGACGGCGTACAGCACGAAGCTCAACGCCAGGCTGGGCAGCGAACCGCCGAGCCAGGGGAGGTGGCTGGAGAGCGGGAAGGGCGCCCCCACGGCTCCAAACAGCGCCGACAGCAGGGCCTTCCAGCCAGGGATCTCCGTGGGGACGATCCACTGGTACACCACAAACCCCACCAGCCAGGAGACGAAGCCGGGCCAGCGCGGCGCCCGGGCTGCGGGACCGTACAGGTCGTCCGGCGAGACGCGGCGCCGCCGGACCGCGAAGTAGTCCGCGGCCAGGACCCCGAAGAGGGGCACGAAGAACGCCCCGATGAGGAACAGGAAAGACTCGTACTGCACCAGGGGTACCGTGGCCGCCAGGACCGAACACACCACCCCGGCTCCCACCGCCAGCTGCTTGCGGTTCGCCTGTGGCCACAGGTTCTGCAGGGACACCGAGGTGCTGTAGATGTTGGCGAACGCCTCGTCCGTCTCGTCCACGAGGAGGATGGCGAGCGCCACCGCCCCCGCAGGGATGGCCAGTACCGCGGCCACCAGGTCCTCTGCCCGCAGGGCCAGCATGAACAGGGCTCCCAGGCCGTAGAACCACACGTTGGCCAGGCCGTAGCCCACCGCGGCCCCCCAGAAGGCACCCCCCGGTCGGGTGGCGAAGCGCGTGTAGTCGGCCACCAGGGGGATCCACGACACCGGCATCGCCACCACCAAGTCCACACCCAGCCAGAAGGACAGCTCACCGGTACCGGGCCGGTTCCACAGGGTGGCGATGTCGAACCGAGCCAGCGCGTACCAGGTCAGGTACACGGTGGAGGCCAGGACGAACCAGATGGCGTAACGCCGCAGCCACCGCCGGACCACCACGATGGGCCCGCCCACCGCCATCAGGGTGGTCAGCAGACCGAACACGGCCACCCACGCCACGTAGTTGGACGCGCCCAGCAGCCGCCGCGTGATGGCGTCCGCGCTGGTGGCGATGATGAGGATCTCGAAGGCGCCCCAGCCGATGTTCTGCAGCACGTTCAGGGCCGTGGGCACCGCCGAGCCGCGGATGCCCAGAGGTGCGCGCAGGAGGACCATGCTGGGCGCCCCCACCTCCGCACCGATCCACGCGGCCACCCCCAGCAGCAGGTTCCCCAGGACGGCTCCCACCACCGTGGCGAGAAGCGCGTCCCGCAGCCCCAAGCCGGGCACCAGCAGCGCCCCGGCCACCAGCAGCAGCAGGCTCACCCCGAGGTTGAACCACAGGACGAACACCTCCACCGCGGCCAAGGGCCGCTGCTCTGTGGGGATGGGTTCGACGCCCCACTCGGCGGCAAGCGTCGCTTCCCGGGCTTCCGCCATCAGGCCACCACCTCCGGCACCGCCCGCGCCCGCACCAGGGCCTGCAGCACCAGCCAGCCCAGCACCGCGCCCGGTACGCTGCTGGCCAGGAAGAGGGGCAGGAGTGTAGATAGGGGAATGGCCTTCCCCATGAAGAGGGGCGCCACCAGGAGGCTACCGAGGGTGGCTCCCACGGGGCCGGTGCCCACGGGCTCCAGCAGCCCCGCCCAGGGGTGCCGCCACCAGCGGTACGCGAAGCCCACCACCAGGGCACCGGGGATCCCTCCAGGGAACGCCAACAGGGTGCCCACGCCGAACAGGTTACGGAGCACCGCGGCCAGGGTCGCGGCCAGGGCCGCGTACCACGGCCCCAGGACCACCCCCGCCACCGCGTTGGTCATGTGCTGCCAGGGCAGCAGCTTCGCTCCGGCCACCGGGATCGAACCCGGTACGAACGACAGGACCACCGGGACCGCTGCGAACACCGCGGTGAGGACCAGCTTGCGCGTCATGGCTCGCCTCCTCCCCACGTCATCTCCCAGAAAGCCCGCTCCAGCTCCGCCACCCGCCGGAAGGCCTGCTCTGCAGCCTCCTGTTGGGCTGCCGAGGCGGCCTCCAGCGCCCGGCTGGCGCACGACTCGAGTGAAGCCACGTACTGTGCGAAAGCCGGCTGCGTCCAGCGGTGTACGAACTCCCGGTACGGCTCGGCACCTGGCGCAGCCCCCGTCCAGGCGTCCAGGTACGCCCGCTCGCACGCCCACAGGGCGGTGATCTGTGCAGGGTACGGCGCGTGGTGCAGCGACCGGAGGAAGTCCACGTACTCCCGGCAGGTGGGGTGGACCTGGACGTCCAGGGCCAGACCGCGCTCCCGGGCATGGCCCTCGAACCAGTCCAGCTCGTCCACCAGGGCCAACAGCCCCGAGGCCACCACCCGCTGGTCCGGCCGCGGCGCGGCGGCCAGCACGTACGCCTGTGAGGCCAGCAACCCGCGGACGAAGTGGTAGTCCTGGACCAGCCAGCGGCGGAACGCGGGCTCCGGCAGGGTGCCCGTGCGCACTCCCTCCAGGAAGGGGTGGCGCGTGGCACTGTCCCACAGCGCGCGGTACCGCACAAGCAGCGTCTGCGGGCTCACACAGACCTCCACGCGCTGTCGAAGAACTCGTACTCCAGCTGCATGGCCCGCCGGTACAGCTCCTCCAGCCGGGCTCGGTCCCCGCCGTAGCGGTCCAGCAGCCCCTCCAGGGTCTGCGCCAGGTGCTCGAACTCCGGGCTGCCGTACGTGCGCACCCACTCCCCGTACGGACTATCCTCCCGCAGGACCGTCTGGAGCCGGGAGCCCAGGTACGCGTAAAGCCGCATGCACGGGGTCTGGGCCGCCACCCCGTGTCCTACCGGTTCCAAAGCCGCGGTGCGCAGCAGGAAGTCGGTGTAGGCGGAGGTGGCGGGAGCCGGGGCCGGCTGCAGGTCCACGCCCCACCGCCGCGCGTACTCCCGGTGGAGCCGCAGCTCGTCCAGAGCACCGTCCAGGAGGGTCTTGAAGGTCACCAGGCCCTCGCGGTCCGGGGCCTTGGCCAGCAGCAGGGCGTACGCCCGCACGAACGCGTCGAGGAAGTACGCGTCCTGCCCCACGTAGAACCGGAAGCGCTCCAGGGGCAGTTCGCCGGAGGCGATGCCCTGCACGAAGGGGTGGTTCCAGCACGCCTCCGCCAGCTCCGCGTTAGCCCGCCAGAGTTCCTCTGCCAGTCCCACACGCACCTCCCACACAAACACGACCGCCAGGCCCGAGCAGGACCTGGCGGTTTCCGTGGTCTTGCCACTTCCCCACGCCAGCATTACCTGGATCGGGTCTTCGGGGTCTGCGGCATTGGCCTGATGGCCGGCCGCACTCTCAGCCCGGCTCTTCCGAGCTCCCCCAGGGCTTGCTATGCGGTTTTACGCGGCAGCTCGCCGCACCCTCATTATCGCACGGCCTGCCGCCTGTCAACGGGGTACCCTCAAAAAGTGGGAAATACAAGGGCGGTGTACCCTGCTCCTAGAGGGAAAACTCAGGGCTGAAAGCCCCGGGAGGGAGGAGCTTCACCGCTTCAACCCGAGCGGACCACATCAGGGAACCTGACGTCAAGCCCCACGTGGTAGGGGCTGCACGAGTGGCTCCCGGAGGCGATCCAGAAGCTCCTCCAGGCGGCCCTGGAGGCCGAGGTGGCGGAGCTACTGGGCGGATGAAGTACCAGACGGGCAACCGTGGGCGGGTCGGCTGAGTATCCTGCCCCTGTTCGCCCGGCACACCAAGGCAGTTTCGGAGCTGTTGCCGGAGCTGTACCTGCACGGGCTGGCGGAGGGGGACTTCAACTTAGCCCTCCGGGGGCTGCTGGGGGAGGACGCTCCGGCATCTGCTGCTACGGTGGCCCGCCTGAAGGAGCAGTGGCCAGCGCGCTGAGGAGGCTTGGCGGACACTGCGTTAGACGGCCTGCAGGTGGTGTAACTTGTTGGGCCTAGTGGACAGCCGTAAGGCGGTAGTGGCGGAGGTACCAGGTTACCCGGAGTCTGTGCAGAGCTGGGCTGGCGTGCTACGGGACCTGCGCGACCGGGGGATGAACGCCCCCCGGCTGGTGATCGGGGACGGGCACCTGGGATCTGGGGGGGCGCTGCGCAACGTCTGGCCGGAGGCCAACGAACAACGGTGCTGGAAAGGGGCCCCCACGAAGTCCTTAATGTGCTGGAGCAGCTGCCGCGCACCCAGCACACAGGGGGGCCAAGACCAAGCTGGGGGTCGTGGCCTACGCCCCAGCCCAGACAGAGGCGGAGCGCAAACGCCGGGAGTTCGAGCAGGGGTGCCAGCAGCAGGGATACGGGAAGCCGGCTGAGACCCTGGGGCAGGACTGAGACCGAATGGTGACGTTCTACCGGTACCCCCAGCAGCACCGGCGACCACCTGCCCTCGGTCAACGCGGTGGAATCCCCCTTCGCGGCGCTGCGGTTACGGACGGATGCCGCCAAGCGGTTCAAGAAGGTGGACCGGGCCACGGCGGCGATCTGGAAGATGCTTATGGTGGCCCAGCCGAGGTTCCCGGCCTGAACGCTCCGGAGCTGCTGGCCAAGATTTACGTTGGGGTGCGGTACGAGGACGGGATCGAGGTCATCCGGACGGAGCCCGCCTCAAGTCCCCACACCTTTGACGTGAACCCCGCATCGTCCTTTGCTTTCAAGGAGAAGCCGGACACGTACGTTCAGGTCAAACTTCCTTCTCAAGGTCTCCGACAGAGTCTTCTCCACGTCAAAACGGAATGCCTGAGTAGCAAGCTAGCGACCTGCCTCATCGTACACGGTCCCATGCGTAGAATACCTGCCGGACGTGACGAACAGTATCCTCTGCAAGCGGTCGCCAGACACCCGCTGCTCAAGTGGGCTTCTCATCCCGAAACCCCTCCGCCGTTATCCCTGTCACTACAGCCTCAGCTAGCGCACCCGGCTGCATCGCTTGGTCTATCCACCGAATTCTACCGTCAGGCAGCAGAACGCCTCTTCTGTGCGACTTGGGCTCTATCACGAGGACGAGCCCAAAACAGCCGGATTCGTCCGCCACGGCCTGAGCCACGTAACCTTGCCGCGCCAGTTTGTTCCGGTACTTGGCTTCTCGACGCTTCAGCTCTAGCCTCTCGGCTGCTGTCAATTTACGTATCTTCAACCCCGGTTCGCCGCTCTTCATCGCCCACCCCCTCTATCTCGGAGACGCTCATCCCCTCAACCATCCCCTCTTCCAGATGTAGCCTCAGTATGGCGACGTGCTCCCTATCCTTCAACTGCGCCGCCTCCACCTCCACGTATAGCGCAAGAGGCTTCTTCTCCCCTTTTCCCTTCTCTTCAGCTCCCCCCAACTGCTCCTCCACCGCACGGCTCGCCAGCCTCTTCTCCAGCTCACGCCTCATGAGCTGCCTCGCGACATCTCCTAACATATCCGGGTATCTCCTCTTCAGGATTTCCCGGATTCTCGCGCGACCCATTTTGCCACTCCGCTCCGCCAAGCTTAGTAAGTAACGCTCCCTTACCACATACCCGTAGATAACGCTCATGAGCTCGATTGACGGAGCCTCCGCAGCGTCGGAGGCGAAGCGTTCTCCAATTGCTGGGGCGGCTTCGCGCCAGAGCGCCACCTGATCGGGATCGAGTGCTACCCCTTCCTTCAGTACTTCCTCTTCTGCTAGGCTTGCCGTCAGGTCCTTCGCCGCTGTCGCGAGTTGAGAGGCCTCAATTGCAATTGATACCGGCTCGCGATCACCACCCGCGATCTTCACGGTAGCAAACGGCACGCACACTTCGGCCCCGCTGATTATGTAGCTAGGAATAGGCAAATGTCTGAGAACCTCATGTTGGCGAAAATCCACAGCCATCTGCGTGCTGAACAACACCGCCTTCGTACGGGCAATCGCAAACTCGTTCAGCACCGCCGTAACGAGTTCCTCTAGCCGAATCATCTTCCTTCCTTCACCTTCGCTTCTTCCACGATCATCCCTGTCAGGCTCGTCATGATGCGCTGGACGCCGTCGGTCAGCTCCTCGCTCGAAGCGGACACCGTGATCTCGATATCGTAGGGCCGCGTAGTTTGGGTTGTCCCCTTGACGGTTACGCGGGAAGTCGGCGCCACCCGAAGGGTGGTGTGGCCCCGTAGAAACGGATATCGCTCCTGCAGGTCCCGCGGAATGTTCAGCCGGGGAGAAAACTCAGTAACGCTGATGGATTGAGCCCTGGCGAGCACGTTGAAGCTTAGGTTCGTAATCTCGAGATTGGGAAGGGAGATCATCGCTAACAGCGGAACGCGCAATCGTGTATCCAACCTGGCCGGCTTCCCTTCGGCATCGACGCCTTCGCGCGTATAGCGGAACTCTACCACACGCGCATAGTGTTGCTGATCCCTGCTCTCGAAACCCACATCCTGGATCAAGCTCACTAAGCCGAGCGAAGCTTGCTGCTGGGCCTCCATCGCCGCCGTGAGGGGTGCAGACAGAAGGTCCCGTAGCGGCAAGGACCTCAGATCAATCTCTGGGCTCTCCACGGGCTAGACCCTCCTACGCCGCTTCCTTCTCCGTCGCCAGGCTCACCAGTGCATCGATCAGCTTGTTCACGCCTTCCGGTGGCTCCTCAGACCCTGCGTGGACCCGCACCTGATAGCTGTACTTCCGTTCTACGCGGGTTCCGGTCTTTGTAGTCCGAGAATACGAGGTATTCACCTTGAAGTTCACGCGCCCGACCAACCAGCTGTGGTGGCCCGAGACCTCGGCTGCGATATTGAACGCGGAGGACGTGTCAACCGTCTCCACTGACGTCAGCTCCACGCTGAGGCTGATATCTACCGAATCCACCTCGAAGTACGGGAGGCGGATCAAGAGGATAAATGGGACGGTAAACTTAAACCTCTTCGCTTCCGTCGTTCCATCTGCCTTGGTCACATCCCGCTCGTAGGTGAACGTGACCATCCGCACCTGCTCCGGAACGCCATCAGCATTCGTGTCAATGAAGCCAACTTCCTGAATGAAGCGCGCGACCGTTAGCTGCGCCATGTTGTGCGCTTCGACCGCTGCAACGAGTGGGCCGCCGATCACCCTGCCGAAATCGATAGAGCCCAGTTCCTGTGCAAAGTTCACTGGTACTGCCATGATATCCTCCTCTCGTTTGTCGTAAGGCTATCTAACTTACGTTTCGCCTGGAGGCCATCGGTATGCCAGCAAACGGCTCTTGTTATAAGACCTGATGTTTACATGGTTGCCCTGATTTCCGCCAAGCAGACCTATGCTGTCACCGCGATCCTCGACGACGAAGCCAACATGTCCAATCCCTATGCTGCTCGGCGGACCGGATCCTCGGTGGAAGACCGCGATTGCTCCGATCCGGGGATGATCAAGGGCACTACCCCAGTTGAGATAGTCCTTCGCCCGTGCCGACCTCATCGAGCGAATCCCGGCTTGCTCCAGCACCCATGAGACGAACGCTGCACACCACGGGGTCCGATCGTCTTGTGCTTGAAGCGACGTGGCTTGGTGATACTCCACGATCCTCGGATTTGAACCAGGCCCTGGATGGGCCTCCCGAGTGCAGATCTCCCGACGTGCTATCGCCATCCATCGCGGCTCACCGAGTGAGCCCGGCCTCTCCTGTTGAGGAGGACGCGGGGCTGACGGCTGCAGTGGTCGGCTCGTCTGCCGACATTGCGGGGTTTCCAGATTCGCGCGCGTTCTGGGTCCTACGATACCGTCCGGTACCAAGCCGCTGTCTCTTTGAAAGGCTTTCACCGCTTCTTCCGTGCGCGGTCCGAAGGTTCCGTCGACGGGCCCGGGGTTGTACCCCAATTCGTGCAACCGCCGCTGCAGATCCTTTACTTCCGGTCCTTTACTACCGCGTTTCAAGAGCATGACTCCTCTCCTCTCGTGAACCAATGGCGTTTCTTGGGGGGCCGGCCCTCGGCATCAGCGGCGGCGCAAAGCGCCGTCCCCTGGATACTGTTGTCAGCCCGGCCCCGCTCTTTCTCCTACCAGAACCTGAACGGCCAAAGTGAAACATCAGCGAATTTTCCTTGATTGATGAGGGTCTTGATCTTCTCCCAGCCACGCGCTAGAGCTAGCGGCTAGACGAAAAACCCAATGCGGATACCAGCCAGAAACACGACGGCCCTTCAGGGCTGACCCTGTCCCCAAGGGCCGTGCACACGTATTCTTCCAAGTGGACGCTGATCTGATTCACTTGCAGCTCGCCCCCGGCTGCCGTCGCTGTACCCCCCGTTTTCCACCGAACAGGAGACGCCGTCAGAATAGCGAAATGGTAATACCCTGATCAGGGCGGTGTCAAGCGGAAAGTGGCTCTACGCAACGGGTGCGTCAAGACGCCGTCTGCACGTAGGAGCTCGATCCGCTCCCGCAGCCCCGAAGGGAGGCGGTGACCCACAGCGAGGTGTCAAAGAGGACCACGGCACGGCCTGCGGCGGGGCACCGGCCGCCGCTGAGCCACTAGGGCCTCCAACCCCCTTCCGCACCAGGGCCTTCTTCTCCTTCACCCCTCAGGCGCGCCGCCGTCGTCAGCAGCTCGACGTCGATGTTTTAGGGTGGTTTTCGTACGTCAAATTGGGGACGTTCCGTACATGCGCGTCAAACCCGGCCGCCGCCGGACGCTGCGAGGCTGCAGAAGTACCGGTGCACGCCGGTGTAGCCGGTGATCTCCGGGTGGAAGGTGGCACCCAGCAGGCGCCCCTGTTGGACCAGCACCGGCAACCCCTCGTGGCGGGCCAGGACCTGTACCCCTTCGCCCACCCCCGTGATCACGGGCGCGCGGATGAAGGCCACGCGGAAGGGGTTGGGATCCACCGCAGGACAGGCGAGGTCGTCTTCGAAGCTCTCCCGCTGCCGCCCGTACGCGTTGCGCTCCACCGCCACGTCCATCAGGCCCAACAGAGGGGGTTCACCTCCCGAGGCGCGCCGGGCCATGAGGATCAGCCCCGCGCAGGTACCGAACACCGGCATCCCCTCCTGCGCGCGGCGGCGGATGGCCTGGTCGAGCCCGCAGCGCGCCATGAGGGCGCCCAGGGTGGTGCTCTCGCCGCCCGGGAGGACCAGGGCCTGGACGTCCTCCAGCGCCTCCGGCGTCCGCACCAGGACCGGCTCGGCCCCGACCTCGCGCAGCACCCGCGCGTGCTCGGAGACGTCTCCCTGCAGCGCCAGCACACCGACCCTCACGAAAACCACCTCCTCGCGGACGGGTTGTCACCCGCCCCGGGTCTGCAGGAGCTCTGCGGGCTGCAGCCGCCGCACGTCCAGTCCCCGCATGGGCTCGCCCAGACCCTCGCAGGCCCGCGCCACCGCGTCCGGGTCGTCGTAGTGGGCCACCGCGTCCACGATCGCCCGCGCCCGGCGGGATGGGTCTTCCGACTTGAAGATCCCGCTTCCCACGAACACGCCGTCGCAGCCCAGCTGCATCATCAGAGCCGCGTCCGCAGGCGTGGCGATCCCGCCCGCGGCGAAGTTCACCACCGGCAGCCGGCCCAGCCGCCGCACCTCCAGCACCAGCTCGTACGGCGCCCGCAGGTCGCGGGCGGCGGTCATCAGCTCCTCCTCCGGCAGGGCCTGCAGCCGGCGGATCTCGTCCAGGATCTGGCGGACGTGCCGTACCGCCTCCACCACGTTGCCCGTGCCCGCCTCTCCCTTGGTGCGGATCATGGCCGCGCCCTCCCCGATGCGGCGCAGCGCCTCCCCCAGGTCCCGGGCCCCGCACACAAACGGCACGCGGAAGCGCCGCTTGTCGATGTGGTGGTGCTCGTCCGCGGGGGTCAGGACCTCGCTCTCGTCGATGAAGTCCACCCCGATGGCCTCCAGCACCTGTGCCTCCACGAAGTGGCCGATCCGGACCTTGGCCATCACGGGGATGGTGACCGCGGCCATGATGGCCTTGATGCGGGCGGGGTCCGCCATCCGGGCCACGCCGCCCTCGGCCCGGATGTCCGCGGGCACCCGTTCCAGGGCCATCACCGCCACCGCACCCGCGTCCTCCGCGATGCGGGCCTGCTCCGGGGTGGTCACGTCCATGATCACCCCGCCCTTCAGCATCTGCGCGAGCCCTCGCTTGACCCGCTCCGTCCCGACCTCGCGCAACTTCATCACCTCCCCACCTGCGTCTCCCGCTCCAGCCGTTCCAGGGCCCGCCACAGCTCGTCCACGGGATACGGCTCCAGGGGCTCCCGCTGGCAGCCCAGGACCTTCCAGTTGCCGCGCTCCACGAACTTCCCCACCACCGCCGCAGGGACTCCGGCCTCCTCCAGGGCGGCCACGGTGCGGTCGGGCACCGGGGTGGCCACCAGCAGCGCCCCGCTGCTCACCAGCCCCAGAGGGTCTACGTCCACCAGGGAACACACCGCTTCGGTCTCCGGCCGCACGGGAACACGGTCTGCGTACAGCTCCACCCCAACGCCGGAGGCGGTGGCCATCTCCACCGCCGCGGCCAGGACGCCCCCTTCTGTGGCGTCGTGCATGGCCCGGGCACCCGCGCGGACCGCGGTACGGCCGTCCCGCACCACGCTGATCTCCTCCAGGAACGCCTGGGCCCGCTGTACCACGTCCGCTCCCAGGCGCCGCCGGAAGTACGCTTCGAAGTCCGAAGCGAGGATCGCGGTCCCCTCGAGCCCGGCGGCTTTGGTGAGGACCAGGTAGTCCCCGGGTCGGGCCCCGGAGCTGGTGACGAAGGCGTCCCTGCGGGCCCGGCCCACCGCCGTGGTCACCACCAGGGTCCTCGGCAGGTCCGCGGTCACCTCCGTGTGCCCGCCCACGATCTCCGCCCCCAGCTCCGCGGCGGCGCGTCCTGCCTGCTCCATCAGCTCCCGTAACTCGTTCTCGTCCGCGCCCTCCCGGAGCAGGATGTCCATCAGCAGCGCTACCGGCTCGGCGCCCGTGGCCGCCAGGTCGTTGGTGGCCACGTACACCGCGATCCGGCCCAGGTGGCGGGTGGCGCCCGTGATGGGGTCGGTGGTGAGCACGCACACCCACTCCCCGAAGTCCACCACGGCACAGTCCTCTCCCACCCGGGCCCGGACCAGGACCTCCGGCCTGCGGCCCAGGTGCGGGTACACCAGCCGCTCCAAGAGCTCGGGCGGGACCTTCCCCACCCGCATCAGCGGGGAGCCACCACGCCCCGGAGGACCGAGGAGCCCGCCAGCCCCACCACGACCCCGGACAGCACCTGGAACACGTTACCGGGGACCTCCGTGGCTGCCGCCTGAGGCCCCAGGCCCAGCAGGAACGCCTCGCTCAGGTAGTACCCGGCCACCATCCAGGCGCCCGCCACCGCACACGCGACCACCGCGCGGGCAGCCCAGACTGCACCCGCAGCCTCCGACCCCCTCAGCACGCGCCAGAACAGGTAGCCGGCCAGCCAGCCTTCTACGCCCTTGATCACCAGGGTGAACGGCGCGAACTGGGCGTAGCCGCCCAGCAGGTCCGCGAGCGCGGACCCCACGCCGCCCGCCACGAGCCCGTGGACCGGACCCAGCAGCAGGGCCGTCAGGTAGATCAGCGTCTCACCCAGGTTGATGTAGCCCTGGGTCGCCGGGACGGGGATCCGGATGGCTAAGGTCGCGGCGGCCACCAGGGCCGTGGCCAGTGCTCCCGCGGTCAGGTCTCGGGTACTCACCCTCCACCTCCCAGCAACGAGTTCGGTTGCGTCGCCACCTACGGCCGTAGCTTACCGGCACAAGTGGTTTGCAAAAACGTCCACTTTCGTCCAAGATGCAAATGCCACTTCCATGGAGCTGAGCTTCACGGTGCGGGGAAGGCCCAGGGCGCAGGAGCTGGCCCAACAGATCCGCCTTGCCATCCTCGAGGGCCGGCTGAGGGCTGGGACTCGCCTGCCGTCCACCCGGGCCCTGGCGGAGTCTCTGGGTTGCTCGCGAACCCTTGTCACCGCAGTGTACGAGGAGCTGGTCGCCGAGGGCTACCTGGAGGCCCGGAGGGGGTCGGGCACCTACGTGGCCGCGGAGCTGCCGGTGGGTTCGATGGTGACGCAAGGCGTCGAAAGCCCCCCTCCTCAGTGGTTGGAACCCCTGCGGAACCCCGACGGTGACTCCCCCGGCTCGGACGAGTGCCGGGTGGACTTCACCCTAGCCCGCCAGGTGGTGGAGCCCGTGAGCCGGCGCAGCTGGGCGCGCATGTGGCGCGCGGTCGGGCGGCAGAGCCCGCCCCGGGACGCCGGGCCGCCCGAGGGAGACCCCGGCCTGCGGGAAGCCATCGCCGAATACCTCGGCCGCGCCAGAGGACTGCGCTGCGGCCCCGACGACGTCGTGGTCACCACCGGCGGGGTCCGCGCCCTGGACCTCGTGGCGCAGGCCGTCCTGCGTCCCAAAGACCCTGTGGCCGTGGAGGAGCCGGGCTACCCGGCGGCGCGCAGGACCCTCGAGGACCGGGGAGCGGTCCTGCTGCCCGTGCGCGTGGACGACGACGGGCTGCACGTGGCCGAGCTCGGCAACGCACCCCTGGTGGTGTACGTCACGCCTTCCCACCAATACCCGCTGGGGGTGCGCATGTCCGTGTCCCGGCGTGTGGCCCTGCTGGAGTGGGCTGCAAGGCACGACCGCCTCGTGGTGGAGGACGACTACGACAGCGAGTTGCGGTTCGACGGCCCGCCGCTCCCTGCGCTGGCGGGCATGGACCGGGCCGGACGGGTGGTGTACGTAGGGACGTTCTCCAAGGTCCTGGCACCCGGGCTCCGGCTGGGCTACGTGGTGGCCCCGAGGTGGCTGCGGGAGCGCCTGGTGCGCCTCCGGGAACGTTCCGGGGACCGGGTCCCCTGGCCGGTGCAGCGGGCCCTGGCCGCGTTTCTGGCGGGCGGCGACTTCGACCGGCACGTGCGCCGGGTCCGGCGCCAGTACGCGGAGCGCCGCGCCGCCTTGCGGGAGGCGCTGCAACCGGCGTCGGGCGTCGCGCGCCTTCGGGGGATGGAAGCGGGCCTGCACGCGTTTTTGGAGTTCGCGCCGGAGCTGGACGAGCTGTACCTGGCTGAGGTCGCTCGTCGGCGGGGCGTCCGCGTGAGTCCCCTGGCGCCTTTTTACCTGGGCACCCCGGACCGCCGCGGGTGGCTGCTCGCCTACGGCGGGCTGTCGACCCAGCAGGTGTGGTGGGGCGCGCGGGTGCTGACCGAGGTCCTCCTGGAGTCCGCGGGGCTGCGGGCGAAGGAGCCGGTGGGTAGCCGCCCGTGAACGTGGCCTTCCTGCTGCTGACCCTCGACGGCAACACACCTGCCCAGGTGGCGCGGGAAGCCCGGAATCTCCCCGGCGTGTCGGAGGTGTACGCCACCCTGGGGCCCTACGACGTGGTGGTGGTCGCCCGGACAGAGCTCAGCCGGGACATCCCGGCCCTGGCCGAGCGGCTCCGGAGGATCCATGGCGTGGCGGAGGTGGTGACCTGCGTGGCCGTCTGACCTGAGGGGCGCGGAGCTGCGCCAGCGGGCGGTCACACCCGCACGCGCGGGGTGACCACCGTCATCTCGTCCAGGATCCGCTGCGCCACCTCCAGGGCCTCCAGCCCCGCCTCCCCCGGCACCCGGGGGGTCGCGTCTCCCCGCACGCAGGCCAGGAAGTGCCGCAGCTCCGCCCGCAGCGGCTCCTCGTGCCGGACCGGGAACTCCCGGCGGCCTGTGGCGGACCGCACCACCATGTGCTCCCGCAGGTAGTTCAGGTACACGGACCCGTCGGGAGTGGTGACCTCGATCTCCGCGGCCTTCTGCGGGGAAACCCGGCTTGCCACCAGACTCGCCACGCACCCGTCCTCGAGGACCAGGTGCGCGACCGCCAGGTCCTCGTCCCCGTCGTACAGGCGCGCGCCGATCCCCGTCACCCGGTTCACGTGCGACCCTGTCAGCGAAAGCACGATGTCGATGTCGTGGATCATGAGGTCCATCACCACGCCCACGTCCGTGGCGCGCCCCGGCTGGTAGGGGCGCACCCGCCGCGCCTGGACGAACACCGGCTCCCGGGCGCGCTGCAGCAGCTCTTCCACCGAGGGCTTGAACCGCTCCACGTGGCCCACCAGCAGCACCAGGTTCCGGGCCCGCGCCAGGGCCACGAGCTCCCGCGCCTCCTCCACCCGGGCGGTGATGGGCTTCTCCACCAGGACGTGCACGCCCGCCTGCAGGAGGTCGCGGGCGATGGCGTAGTGGTGCACGGTGGGCGCGACCACGCTCACCGCGTCCACCTTTCCCACCAGCTCCCGGTGGTCCGGGAAGCCCGGGACGCGGTAGCGGGCGCTGAACTCCGCCACTTCCTCCGGGTTAGGGGAGACCACCGCGACCAGATGGGCTTCGGGTAGCTGGTGGTAGATGCGGACGTGGTGGCGCCCCCACTTGCCCAACCCGACCACGCCCACGCGCACGGCTTCCGGCTTCACGGGGAAGCCACCACCTGCCGCGCGAACTCCCGGACCGCGTCCACCACCCTCCGCAGGTCGCCCTCCGTCAGCGCCGGATGCACGGGCAGGGACAGGACCTCGCGGCTCGCGCGCTCGGCCTGGGGCCACCCGCCGGGCGTGTACCCCAACCGCCGGTAGGGCTCGGTGTGCGGGACCGGCTCCGGGTAGTACACGCGGGTCTCCACGCCCCGCGCCCGCAGGTGGCGGCTCAACTCGTCGCGGCGCTGCGCCCGCACGGTGTACTGGTGGTACACGTGGAAGTACCCCTCCGGCTCCGTGGGCGGGAGGACCCCGGGCAGGTCCCGCAGGACTTCGGTCAGGGTCTGCGCGTTCCGGCGGCGCGCGGCGTTGCGCTCGTCCAGCCTCTCGAGCTGCCCCAGCCCCAACGCGGCCGCCAGGTTGGTCATCCGGTAGTTGTGGCCCACCACCTCGTACCGGTACGGCTCGGACTGTCCCTGGTGCACCAACAGCCGGACCCGGCGGGCCAGCTGCGGGTCCCGGGCGACCACCATGCCGCCCTCCCCCGTGGTCATGTTCTTGGTGGGGTAGAAGCTGAACACCGCGGCCACGCCGAACCCGCCCACCCGCCGACCCCGCAGGGCCGCGCCGTGGGCCTGTGCCGCGTCCTCCACCAGCCACACCCCGTGGCGGTCCGCCAGCTCTGCGAGCACGTCCGCCGCCGCGGGCAGCCCGTACAGGTGCACGGCCACGATCCCGCGCACCCTGGGGTGACGGCGGAGAGCGTCCTCCACGGAGGACGGGTCGAGGTTGAAAGTTACCGGATCGATGTCCACAAACACGGGACGGGCGCCGCGGTGCACCACCGCGTTGGCGGTGGCCGCGAAGGTGAACGCGGGGACCACCACCTCGTCGCCAGGCCCAACCCCCAGGGCCTCCAGCAGCACCTCCAGGCCTGCGGTTCCGGAGCTGGTGGCCACCGCGTGGGGCACCTGCACGTACGCGGCGAAGGCAGCCTCGAACCGCTCCACCCACTCGCCCGAACTCAGCTTTCCGGAGGACAACACTTCCAGCACGCGCCGGCGGTCCTCCTCCGTGACCACGGGTCGGGCGATGGGGACCCAGTCCACTTCCACCTCCGCGGACACGAAGCGACCCCTCCGGCCACCACCAGAGGGGTCTACACCAGACCGGGGCGCCGCGACGGCCGGTTGCGGCGCAGCCCCCTCGTCATCTCCCACCACCGGTCCCGGCGCGGCCGACACGCCACGGCCGCTACTGGATCACCACCCGCCGGTTGGTGGCCAGTACCCAGATGAGGAACGCCAGCAACAGGACCACCAGCAGCTCGGCCTGACCGGAGCGGTCGCCGAGCCAGCGGCGCAGCCACGCCCGCACCTGCGCGTAGAGGAACTCGCTCATCGCTCACCTCCGCGCCCTTTTTCCTAACCTCCGCCGGAAACCCCTGCGGTTTCCTCCGCCCGCTTGCGCAGGGCCTCCAGCATGCCCTCCGCGTTCTTCCGCACGAGCTGTCGGACCAGGTTCGTGAGCAGCGGGCCCAAAAGCGGGATCCGCAGTTCGTAGTCCAGCACCAGACGGACCGAGCAACCGCCCGGTGCCGGCTCGAAGCTCCACGTCCCCTCGAACCGGTCGAAGTCGCCCTCCCGCTGGCGGAAGGTGCACACCCGCCGCGTGTCGTCCCACTCGTCCTCCTCGGTCCACGCCACCCGCCGGCCCTGGATCCTGCCGACCCACGCGGTCACGGTCCGGTTGCCCTCCCGGTGGACCACCCGCAGGCTCTCCACGTCCGGCATGAACTCCGGGAACTGTTCCACGTCCTTCGCGACGGTGTACACGTGATCCACGGGCGCGCGGACGAACGTCTGCACCTCCACCACCGGCATCCCGATCCCTCCAGGGAAGGATACGCCGTGCGCGGACCAAGTCCTACGTGGCCGCCCAGGGCTTGAGCCGGCTCAGCAGGGCCCACGGCAGCTCCGCCTCCACGTGTACCGCGTCGGGGTGGTACTCTTCGCGCAGCACACGGCCTCCCCGCCGCAGCTCGGCCAGCAGCCCGGCCTGCGCGTAGGGGATCCGCAGGCGGGTGCGCGGCCAGCCTGGCAGCGCCTGCGCCACCCGCGCCAGGAGCTCCTCCAGTCCGGTCCTCCGCAGGGCGCTGATGGGGACCCCACCCGTGCGGGCCACGAGCTCCGCCACCCGGTCCGCGGGAAGCCGGTCGGTCTTGTTGAGGGCCAACACCGTGGGCTTGCCGTCGGCCCCCAGCTCCTCCAGCAGCTCTTCCACCGCCTGGCGCTGCCGTTCCCAGGCGGGATGGGACACGTCCAGGACGTGCACCAACGCGTCTGCCTCCGTCACCTCCTCCAGGGTGGCGCGGAAGGCCGCCACCAGCTGCGTGGGCAGCTTCCGCAAAAAGCCCACGGTGTCCACCAGCACCACGGGCCGGCCGTCGGGCAGACGCGCGCGGCGCGCGGTGGGGTCCAGGGTGGCGAACAGCTTGTCCTCCACGAACACCTGCGCACCGGACAGGGCATTGAGGAGGGTGGACTTGCCCGCGTTGGTGTACCCCACCAGGGCTACCACGGGGATCTCCGCCTGCTGGCGGGCGCGGCGCTGCGTCCGCCGGGCCCGCGCCACCTCCTCGATGCGGGCACGCAGCTCGTCGATGCGCCGGCGGACGCGCCGGCGGTCCGTCTCCAGCTGCGTCTCCCCGGGGCCCCGGGTCCCGATCCCGCCGCCCAGCCGGGACAGCAACACCCCCTTGCCCACCAGCCTCGGCAGCAGGTAGGTCATCTGCGCCAGTTCCACCTGCAGGCGGCCCTCCCGGGTCCGGGCGCGGCGCGCAAAGATGTCCAGCACGAGCGCGGTGCGGTCCAGCACCTTGACCCCCAGCTCCTCCTCCAGGTTGCGCTGCTGCGCGGGCGTGAGCTCCTCGTCGAACACCACCAGGTCCGCGGCCTCCCGCTCCACCAGGGCGCGCAGCTCCGCCACCTTCCCGCGGCCGATGAGGGTCGCCGGGTCCGGGCGCGGGCGTTCCTGGGTCAGCACGTCCACCACCTCCGCGCCTGCGGTCTCCGCCAGCCGGCGCAGCTCCTCCAGGGACTCCGGGTCCGAGTAGCCACCGCGTCCCGGCACCACCAGCCCCACCAGCACCGCCCGTTCCGGCCGCTCCGAGCCCGAGGGCGCGCCCCGCGAGGCTTCCTCCGCGGCCCGGATGCGCTCTGCGGCGCGCAGGTGGCCCAGCGTCTCCAGGTCGAAGGGCCCCTCCAGCTGCAACGACCCGGCCGCGGTGGTCACCCACGCCTCCGTCACCTGTCCGCGGCGGTGACCTACGGTCACCAGAAGGTCCAGGCGCGCGCCTTCCAGCAGTTCCAGGTCCGCGTCCGTGGGATACGCTTCCGGCTGGTCGTACACCAGCACCAGCCGCAGGCCGCACGGCCGCCCGTCCCGGCGCCGCTGCAGGGTGACCTCCAGTCCCGGCCAGTTGCGCCCGAGCAGCACGTGGGCGCAGTGGCCGTTCCGCGACAGCAGAACTCCGACCTCGCGACGGGCCACGTGCGCCAGCTGCGCCAGCCGGGCCGCCAGCTCCGGGTCGCACACGAGGTCCGGGGCGAACGTCCGACCCCGCAGCGCCGCGACCAGGTTCCGGGCCTCCTTGGACAGCCGGTGCGTGTTGCCGATCAGGAAGGGGAGCCGCACAGGGTCACCGCAGCCCGCGCAGGCGCTGTACTGCCTCCTTCAACCGGTCCTCCGGCGTGGTGAAGGACAGTCGCACGTACCGGTCGCCCACCTCCCCGTATCCAACGCCCGGGGTGACCACCACCGCGGCGCGCTCCAGCACGTGCTGCGCGAAGGTGACGGAGTCGAACCCCTCAGGCACCTCCGCCCACAGGTAGAAAGTGGCGCGAGGGCGCCCGACCCGCCACCCGGCCTCCCGCAGGCCGTCCACCAAAAGGTCCCGGCGCGCCTGGAAGACCGCCACCCGCTGGCGGACCGGCTCCTCCGGCCCCCGCAGGGCGGCCTCCCCGGCCCGCTGGACGGCCACGAACACCCCGCTGTCCAGGTTCGTCTTCAGCTTGGCCAGCGCCGCCACCACGTCGGGGTTCCCGCACACCCAGCCCAGGCGCCAGCCTGTCATGCAGTAGGTCTTGGACAGGGAGTGGAACTCCACCCCGACCTCGAGGGCCCCCGGCGCCTGCAGGAACGACGGCGGGCGGTAGCCGTCGTAGGCGATCTCCGAGTAGGAGTTGTCGTGCACCACCACCACGTCGAACTCCCGCGCGAAGCGCACCACCTCCGCGAAGAAGTCCAGCTCGACGGTGGCCGCGGTGGGGTTGTTGGGGTAGTTCAGGAACATCAGGCGGGCCCGCCGTGCCACCTCCGTGGGGACCTCGCTGAGGTCCGGAAGGAACCCTGAGGCGGGCCGCAGCGGTAGGGGCTGCGGGACTCCGTCCGCCAGCAGGGTCGCCACCCGGTACACGGGATACCCCGGGTCGGGCACCAGGGCCACGTCCCCGGGGTTCAGGAGGGCCCACGGCAGGTGCGCAAGGCCTTCCTTGGACCCGATGAGGGCCAGCACCTCTCGGTCAGGGTCCAGCCGGACGCCGAACCGCCGCTGGTACCAGTCCGCCACCGCGGCCCGGAAGCTCCCGGTCCCCGGATACGGAGGGTAGCGGTGGGTGGCGGGGTCCGCAACAGCCTGGCGCATGGCCTCCACCACGTGGTCCGGGGTGGGCAGGTCCGGGTCGCCCACCGCGAGGCTGATCACGTCAACTCCCCGCCGTTGCAGCTCCTCTGTCCGGCGGTCCAGGTCCGCGAACAGGTAAGGGGGCACCCGCTGCAGCCGCTCCGACTCGCGTTGCCGCGTGGTAGGCTCCATCGTCACCTCCTCGATCCTCTCGCAGCCCTAGGATAGCCCAAGCGCAACACCCTCCGCCCGCAGGACCTCCAGCACGCGTTCGCTCACCGCCTCCGGTGGGAGGTCGTCCACGTCGACCCAGCGGACCCTGGGATCTGCCCGGAACCACGTCCACTGGCGCTTCGCGTACCGGCGGGTGTTGCGCTCCAGCTGGCGTACGGCCTCTTCCAGGCCCACCTGGCCCAGGACGTGCGGCACCAGCTCCTTGTACCCCAGGCCCTGCATGGCGGGCCTGGAGGGATCCACGCCCCGGGCCAGCAGCGCCCGCACTTCCTCCACGAGCCCTGCGGCCAGCTGCTGCTGGATGCGCCGGGAGATCCGTTCGTACAACCGCGGCCGGTCCACCGTGAGGCCCACCTGGAATGCCTCTTCCCCCGCCTCGCGCCGGGCCAGCTGGCTGAAGGGCCGTCCGGTGTGTACCACCACTTCCAGCGCGCGGATCACCCGGCGCAGGTTCTGCGGTGGGATCCGGGACGCGGCCTCGGGGTCCAGCTCCATCAGGCGCCGGTAGAGCACCCCAGGTTGCTGCCGTTCCTGTTCCTCCCAGGCCCGGCGGGTTGCCCAGTCCGGCGGCACCTGCGGGATCAGAAGGCCGTCTACCACGGCCCGCACGTACAGCCCCGTGCCGCCCACCAGGATCGGCACCCTCCCGCGCGCGCGGATGTCCGCGATGGCCTGCCGGGCCAGGCGCTGGAAGTCCCAGACGGTGAACACCTCCTCGGGGTCCGCCACGTCCAGCAGGTGGTGCGGGACCCGGGCCCGCAGGGCCGCGGTGGGCTTGGCGGTCCCGATGTCCATGCCGCGGTAGACGGTGCGGGAGTCCGCACACACCACCTCCCCGCCCAGCCGCTCCGCCAGCTCCACCGCCACCGCGGACTTCCCCACCGCGGTGGGGCCCACCACCACCAGGAGCGGCAAGCCACGGACACCAGGAGTCCTGTCCACGGTCCGAGAACACCGTACAACGGATGGACACCCCCATGATGCGTCAGTACCAGGCCCTGAAGCGGGCCTACCCGGGCACGCTCCTGCTGTTCCGCCTGGGAGACTTCTACGAGCTGTTCGGCGAGGACGCGGAGGTCGCTTCCCGGGTGCTGGACCTGACCCTCACCTCCCGTCCCGTGGCCAAGGGCCGACGGGTCCCCATGTGCGGGGTGCCCCACCAGACCCTGGAGACATACCTGAGCCGGTTGCTGGAACGCGGTTTCCGCGTGGCCATCTGCGAGCAGGTGGAGGACCCCCGCAAGGCCAAGGGGCTGGTGCGCCGCGAGGTGGTGCGGGTGGTCACGCCGGGGACGGTCACCTCGGAGGCGTTGCTACCGCCCCGGGAGAACGTGTACCTCGCCGCCGTCAACCCCACCGCCCAGCGGTGGGGCGTGGCGGTGGCGGACCTGTCCACCGGGGAGTTCCGGATCACCGAGCTGGAGCCGGAAGCGGCCGTGCAGGAGCTGGATCGGCTCTCGGTCCGGGAGGTCCTGCACCCGGAAGGCACTGCGCTGCCGCCGACCGTGGGCGGCGCCCGCACCCCGTACGAACCCTGGCGGTTCGACCTGCAGGAGGCCAAGCGGGTGCTGTGCGAGCAGTTCCAGGTGGTCTCCCTCGACGGCTTCGGCTGCGGTGACCTCCCGCTGGCCACGGGCGCCGCGGGCGCCCTGATCCAGTACCTGCGGGAAACGCAGCGCAGCGGCCTCCGCCACATCCACGGCCTGCAGGTGTACCGGCCCCAGGAGACCCTGCTCCTGGACCCAAGCGCGGTGCGCAGCCTGGAGCTGCTGCAGCCCCTGGCGGGCACGGACCGCAGGGCGACCCTGGTGGGGGTGCTGGACCGGACCCGCACCAGCATGGGGGGCCGGCTCCTCCGGCGCTGGATCCTGGCTCCCCTTCTGGACCGGGCCGGCATCGAGGCGCGCCTGGACGCCGTGGAGGAGCTGGTCCACTGTGCCCACCGTCCGCAGCTGCAGGAGCGATTGGAACAGGTGGCGGACCTGGAGCGGCTGGTGGGACGGTGCGGCCACGGTTCTGCCACTCCGCGCGACCTCGTGGCGCTGCAGCGCAGCCTGGCGGCGGTGGCGGAGCTGCACCGGCAGGCTTCCGGGTTCCGCAGCACCCTGCTCCAGGAGCTCGCGTCCCGGCTGGACAGCCACGACGACCTACGGGAGGAACTGCAGCGCGCCCTGGTGGACGACCCGCCCAGCAACCCGCGGGACGGGGGCTTCGTCCGCGAGGGGTACGACGCGGAGCTCGACCAGCTTCGGCAGGCCGCGAGCGACGCCAAGCGGTGGATCCGCGACCTGGAAGCCCGGGAGCGGGAGCGGACCGGGATCAAGAGCCTTCGGGTGGGGTTCAACAAGGTCTTCGGCTACTACATCGAGGTCACCCGCCCCCACCGGGACCGCGTGCCGCCGGACTACGAGCGCCGGCAGACCCTGGTGGGCGCCGAACGCTACGTCACCCCTGAGATGAAGGAGCGCGAGGCCCTGATCCTGAACGCGGAGGAGCGGCAGAGGGAGCGGGAGTACGAGATCTTCTGCAGCCTTCGGGACCGAGTGGCCGCCCGGGGGGCTTCGCTTCTCGCCACCGCCTCCGCGGTGGCTACCCTGGACGTGCTTTGTTCGTTTGCGGAGGTGTCCGAGGCGTACGGCTACGCGCGGCCGGAGCTGGTGGACGAGCCTGTCCTGGAGGTGGAAGGGGGCAGGCACCCGGTCGTCGAGCGGCTGCTGGAGGAGCCCTTCGTCCCCAACGACCTCCGCATGGACCACCGGCGTCGGATCGCGGTGGTCACGGGCCCCAACTTCGCGGGCAAGTCCACGTACCTGCGGCAGAACGCTCTGCTGGTGATCCTGGCGCAGGCGGGCTGTTTCGTCCCCGCCCGATCTGCCCGGGTGGGGCTGGTGGACCGGGTGTTCACCCGGGTGGGAGCCGCTGACGACCTGGCGGGCGGGCGCAGCACCTTCCTCGTGGAGATGCAGGAGGTGGCCAACATCCTCCGCAACGCCACGCCCCGCAGCCTCGTGATCCTGGACGAGGTGGGCCGGGGGACCGCCACCTACGACGGGCTCAGCATCGCGTGGGCAGTGGTGGAGTACCTGCAGGCCCACGCACGGCCCCGGACCCTGTTCGCCACCCACTACCACGAACTCACGGAGCTCGCCGGGCGCCTGGACGGGGTGTTCAACCTGAACGTGCGGGTCCGCGAGGAAGGCGAGCGGGTGGTGTTCCTGCACCAGGTGGCGGAGGGCGCCTCCGACCGTGCCTACGGCATCCACGTGGCGCAGCTGGCGGGCGTGCCACGGGAGGTCACCCGCAGGGCCGCAGAGCTGTTGGAGGAGCTGCAGGGCCTGGCCCGGAAGGAGGGAACCCTGGCCCGGCGGGGCCGCGCGGTGCAGATGGCCCTTCCCCTGTCCGTGCCCTCGGAGGTGGAGGCGGAGCTGGCCTCCCTGGACCTGGCGTCCATGACGCCCCTGGAGGCCCTCAACAAGCTGCACGAGCTGCAGCAGCGGGTGCGGGGGCGGGCCAGCACGGAGCCGTCCAAGGTGGTGCGCATGCGTCCCGCGCCCGGGAAGCGCTGACGTGCCGCGCATCCGCGTGCTGGAGGGCTGGCTGGCGGACCGCATCGCCGCGGGGGAGGTGGTGGAACGGCCCGCTTCGGTGGTGAAGGAGCTGGTAGAGAACGCTCTGGACGCGGGTGCCCGTCGGATCACCGTGGAGTTCTCCGGCGGCGGCTTCGAGCTGGTGCGGGTGTCGGATGACGGCGAGGGGATGGATCCCGAGGACGCAGCCCTGTGCCTGCGCCGGTTCGCGACCAGCAAGCTGGGGTCGCCGGAGGACCTCCGCCGGATCCGCACTTTGGGGTTCCGGGGCGAAGCCCTCCCGAGCATCGCGGCGGTCTCGCACGTGGAGATCCTCACCTGCGACGGTCATGTGGCCACCCGGGTGCGCGCGGAGGGAGGGTCCGAGCCCCGCACGGAGCCGGCCAGCGCTCCCCGCGGCACGGTGGTGACCGTGCGGCGCCTGTTTTACAACACCCCCGCGCGCCGGAACTTCCTGCGGTCCGTGGCCCGAGAAGCGGCCCTGTGCCTGGACGCCGCGGAGCGGCACGCCCTCGCCCGCCCCGACGTGGCCTTCCGCGTGGTGCGGGACGGCCGGGAGGTAGCGGCGTGGCCCGCGGAGGACCCGCTGCGGCGGGCCAGCCGCATTCTGGCGGTGCCGGCAGACGAGCTGCTGGCCGTGGAGGCCCAGGCTGGCGGCGTGCGGGTCTGGGGATTCCTGACACCGCCGTCCTTCACCCGCCGCAGCCGCTCCGGGCAGTACTTCTTCGTCAACCGCCGGCCCGTCACCAGTCCGCTACTGAGCCGCGCGGTGGAGCAGGGCGCCCGGACCCTGGTGTTCACGGGGCAGCACCCCGCGTGCGCCCTGTACGTGGAACTTGCCCCCGAGCTGGTGGACCCCAACGTGCACCCGCGCAAGCTGGAGGTGAGGTTCGCAGACGAGGGCCGGGTGTTCGCCGCGGTGGAGCGCGCGGTGCGGGATGCGTACCGTTCCCGGCCGCTAGTGCGCGCGGTCCCTCTGTCCGCGTCCCCGCCCCCCGCCGCGGCGCCCGGGGCCACGGGCTGGCAGGTCCGCGAGCCGGCGCAGCTCGCGGTCCTGGAAGCCGAGCCGCGTGCACGGCTGCCGCGCCTGCGTCTTCTGGGCCAGCTGGCCAGCACCTACCTGCTGGCGGAGTCCGCGGAGGGGCTGGTGGTGGTGGACCAGCACGCGGCCCACGAGCGCGTCCTGTACGAGCGGCTGCTGCGGGACCGCACCCGCGGCGCCCACGCGCAGCTGCTGGCGGCACCGGTCACGGTGGACCTGAGCCCCTCGGAGGTGGCCGTGCTGCCCGAGGTGTCGCCCGTCCTGCGCGAGCTGGGCCTGGAGGTGGAGCCCTTCGGCGGCAGCACAGTGCTGGTGCGCTCGGTGCCCGTGATCTCGGGCCGGCTCCCGCCGGAGGGGGTGCTGCGCGCCTGCCTGCGGGAGGGCCTGTGGGACGGAGCCCCTACCGAGGGCCAGCGGGCCGTGGAGCGCGCCGCCAGCGTGGTGGCCTGCCACAGCGCGGTGCGGGCCGGGGACGCCCTGTCGGTGGAGGAGATGCGTGCGCTGCTACAGGACCTGGAGCGGTGCGACGACCCCTACACCTGCTTCCACGGCCGGCCGACCCTCGTGGTGGTGCCCCTGGACCGGCTGGAGGGGTGGTTCCTGCGGCGCTAACCGCGCCGGCTCACAGCCCTTCGTACACCTGCTCCAGGTTGAGGTCCGCGCCGAGACGGTCCGTCTTCACCCCCCCCGGCGCCCCGAAGCTCCTCCCGCCAGCCCAGGCCGTTCGCATCCCGGCGGTGGGAGTCGGCTTGCGGCCGGTCGGAATCCAGCAACAGCTAACCGCGCACGTGGGGGATCTCCAGGTAAGCCAGCAGCTGCTCCCGCCGGTCCGCCCCCTCCGTGGTGGGAGAGAGCACCTCCGCGACGAAGCACGGCCGCGCCTTGTAGTGCTCCTCCTGGTCCTGCGGGTCGCACACCACCATCACGTCCGGGCAGTAAAAGCGGTCCGGCCCTGCTCGGAGCTTCATGTCCGCCGCGTAGACCCGGCAAGCGGTCTTTCGGGCCGCCGACCACAACAGGCGCCCGAGGTTCGTCACCCGCCTCGCGTGCCGCTCGCTGGCACCTGCCAGGGCGTGCACCCGACCCTGCACGTACCCCCGCTTGACGGGACTACCCCACTCGGTCTCCGGGTACTCCTCCACGGTCATGCGCCGGTCCAAGGCCGCGCCCACGGCGTCACCCCACCACGGCAGCCTCTGCCAGCGCCTCGCCCCGCAGCACCCACGAGCCCGCCTCGCGGATGCGGACGGAGACCACCCGCCCCACCCAGTCGGCAGGTCCGTCCAGGGTGACCACCTTGTTCGTGCGGGTCCGCCCCACCACGCCGCCAGCCCGCCCCACCTCCTCCACCAGGACCTCCTGAGTGGTGCCCACCAGGGCCTGGTTCCGCGCGTAGGCCACCCGCTCCGCCAGCTGGTTGAGGGCCCACAGGCGGCGCTGTTTGGTCTCCTCGTCCACCTGGTCGGGGAAGGTGGCGGCCTTGGTGCCCGGCCTCGGGGAGTAGCTGGCGGTGTTGCAGGCGTCGAACCCGACCCGCTCCACCAGCCGCAAGGTGTTCTCGAACTGCTCCTCCGTCTCGCCCGGAAACCCCACGATGAGGTCGGTGGTGATGCTGGCGTCGGGCAGGTAGCGCCGGATCACGTCCACCGTCCGCAGGTAGTCGGACACCGTGTACGTCCGGTGCATCCGGCGCAGCACCTCGTCGTCCCCGGACTGCACGGGCAGGTGGATGTGCTCGCACACCTTCGGGAGCTCCGCCACCGTGCGGACCAGCTTCTCCGTCATGTCGCGCGGGTGGCTGGTGGTGAACCGGATGCGCTGGATCCCCTCCACCTCGTGCACCCGCCGCAGCAGGTCCGCCAGGTCCGTGCGCGGGCGCAGGTCGTGGCCGTAGGAGTCCACGTTCTGGCCCAGCAGGGTGACCTCCACGAACCCCTGGGCCGCCAGCTCCCGCACCTCCGCCACCACCTGCTCGGGCGGCACGCTGCGCTCCCGTCCCCGCACGAAGGGCACAATGCAGAAGGTGCAGAACTTGTTGCAGCCGTGGATGATGTTCACGTACGCGCGGACCCGCCCGCGCCGGGCCGCGGGCAGCACCGGGAGCGGCTCGTCCTTGGGACGGCGGTCCCACACCTCGTACACCCGCTGGCAGCCCTCCTGCACCTGACGGAGGAGGTCGGGCAACCGGTGCAGGTTGTGGACGCCGAACACCAGGTCCACGTGCGGGACCCGCCGGAGCACCTCCTCGCGGTCCTTCTGCACCAGGCAGCCGGCGACCCCGAGGATCAGACTCGGTTTCCGTTGCTTGAGCCGCCGCAGCTCGCCCAGCCGCCCGTAGGCGCGCTCGTCCGCGCCCTCCCGGACGGTGCAGGTGTTCACCAGCACCACGTCCGCGTCTTCGGGTCCCTCCGCGGGCTGGTAACCCATGGACTCCAACAACCCCGCCAGGGTCTCGGAGTCCCGGACGTTCATCTGGCAGCCGTAGGTGATGACGTGGTAGCGCGGCATCCTACGCCGCCCCCTGGGGCCGCAGGACCGGCAGCACCAAGCGGAACACGGCCAGGCTGATCCCGCTATCCACCAGGTGGTGCAGGACGGTACCCCCCGCCACGAACAGCCCCGCCTGGAAACCCGTCCCCAGCCACCACACCGCCAGCCCCTCGCCCACCGCGTGGATGGGCAGCGCTACCGCCAGCGCGGCCCAGAACGGCCAGCCCCGGCGGACCAGAAGCGCCCCCACGAGCCCCCACACCGCGTGGGTGAAGGCACGGGCTCCGATCACGGGGTTCAGGGTGATGGTGAACCCCACCGCGGAACCCAGCCCCACGAGCGCCGCCACCGCGGGGCTCACCAGCATGGACAGCATGGACGGGACGTGGGAGGCGAAGGTGGCGGAGTAGTTGAGCGCGGGGATAAAGAGCTGCAGCGGCGTTCCCCGGAACGCGAAGGGGATCAGCAGAGCCACGGCGGTCAGCAGCCCGCCCACGGTGATCTCCCGGGTGCTCATGGAGCCCTCCTCCTCTCGGCCAATAGGATGATACGACGGCCCGCCGCGCGGCGCTTCCCGGGCCGGAGGGTCACCCCAGGGCCGCGGGGCCCGCGGTGGGCTGCGGGATCGGGGCAGCCTGGGCGAACTCCACCGCGTCCAGCAGCGCCCAGGCGGTTTCCAGGGACGTCAGGCAGGGCACCCGGGCCTCGAACGCCGCCCGGCGCAACCGGAAGCCCGGCCGCGTGGGGTCGTAGCCCACGGTGGGCACGCACACCACCGCGGCCACCTCGCGGCCCCGCACCGCGGCCACGGCCTCCCCGTAGTCCACGCGGCGGTGGGGCAGCCCCGCGCGCTGCACCGCCTCCGCGGTGCCGGGCGTGGCCCACAGCACCAGCCCTGCGGCCACCGCCCGCCGCGCCAGCCGCACCGCCTCCGCACGCTCCCGCCGCGCCACGGACAAGAGCAGCGGCCCCTGCAAGGGGAGGCGCACGCCCGCGGCCACGAAGGCCTTGTAGAGCGCACCCGGCAGGTGCCGGTCCAGCCCGATGACCTCTCCCGTAGACCGCATCTCCGGCCCCACGGCTACCTCGGCTCCCGGCAGCTTCTCGCTGCTGAACACGGGCGCCTTCACGCCCACCTGCCGTGGGGCCGGCAGGTGGTAGACGCCGGGAAAGCCCAGTTCCTCAAGGGACGCGCCCAGCATGACCCTCGTGGCCACCTGCACCAGGGGGATCCCCAGCACCTTGCTGACGAAGGGCACCGTCCGGCTGGCCCGCAGGTTCGCCTCCAGCAGGTACACCCGGTAGCCGTGCACCACGAACTGGGCGTTCAGAAAGCCCCGGACGCCCAGGGCGCGGTTCAGGGACTGCAGGATCTCCACCACCCTCGAGACCACCTCGGGCGGCAGGTGCGGCGCAGGGAACACCGTCATGCTGTCCCCGGAGTGCACGCCCGCCCGCTCCACGTGCTGCATCACGCCGGGCACCAGCAGGTGGGTCCCGTCGCCGATGGCGTCCACCTCCAGCTCCACGCCCGGCAGGTAGCGGTCCACCAGGACCGGGTGCTGGGGGTCCACCGCCAGGGCGGCCCGCACCACCCGGTCCAGCTCCTCCGCGGAGTACACCACCCGCATGGCCCGGCCGCCCAGCACGTAGGAGGGCCGCACCAGCACCGGCAGCCCCACCTTTGCCACCAGGTCACGCGCCTCCTCGGGCGACCGCACCGCGCCCCCGGGGGGCCTCGGAATCCCCAGGCGGCTGAGGAGGGCGTCGAACTTCTCCCGGTCCTCCGAGATATCCAGGCTGTCCACGGAGGTCCCCAGCACGGGTACGCCCGCCCGGTGCAGGGGCCCGGCCAGGTTCAGGGCCGTCTGGCCCCCGAACTGCACCAACACGCCCACCGGCCGTTCCTTTTCCACCACGTGCAGCACGTCCTCCACCGACAGCGGCTCGAAGTACAGCCGGTCGGAGATGTCGAAGTCGGTGCTGACGGTCTCGGGGTTGCAGTTCACCACCACCGCGCGCAGGCCCGCCTCCCGCAGGGACCGCACCGCGTGCACCGTGCTGTAGTCGAACTCGATGCCCTGCGCGATGCGGATCGGCCCGGAGCCGAGCACCACCGCGCAGGGCCGCGGGTCGTCCTCCGCCTCGTCCTCCTCCTCGTAGGTGCTGTAGTAGTACGGCGTGGCCGCGGGGAACTCGCCCGCGCACGTGTCCACCAGTTTGTAGGTGGGCCGCAGCCCCAGCGACTTCCGGTAGGCCCGCACCGCTTCCTCCGTGGTCCCCCAGACCCTCGCCACCTCCGCGTCCGACATCCCCAGCCGCTTGGCCTCCATGAGGGCTTCTGGCGACCGGTCGCGCGCTAGCCGCCGCTCCACCTCCACCACCCGCGCCAGCTCCCACACGAAGAAGGGGTCCACCAGGCTGCGGCGGCTCAGCTCCTGCGGGTCCGCCCCGCGCCGCAGGAGTTCCGCCAGGGCCCACAGCCGCTCGTCGCAGGGGGTCTGTGCCCGCGCCCACAGGGCGTCGTCGGGAAGCGCGGCCAGCTGCGGGTGGTACAGGCCCGCGGCACCCGCCTCCACGCTCCGCGCGGCCTTCAGCAGCGCCTCCGTGAAGGTCCGGCCGATGGCCATCACCTCTCCCGTGGACTTCATCTGGGTGCCCAGGCGCCGGTCGGAGTCCGCGAACTTGTCAAACGGCCACCGGGGGATCTTCACCACCACGTAGTCCAGGGCCGGCTCGAAGCACGCGGTCCCGCGGGTGATGGGGTTCTGGATCTCCCACAGGCGGTAGCCCACCGCGATCTTGGCGGCCACCCGCGCGATGGGGTAGCCGGTGGCCTTGCTGGCCAGGGCGCTGCTGCGGGACAGCCGCGGGTTCACCTCGATCACGTAGTACCGCTCGGAGGCGGGGTCGAGGGCGAACTGCACGTTGCACGCCCCACGCACGTCCAGGGCCCGGACGATGCTCAACGCCGCGCTGCGCAGCATCTGGTGCTCCCGGTCACTGAGGGTGAGGCTGGGCGCCACCACGATGCTGTCCCCGGTGTGCACGCCCATGGGGTCTACGTTCTCCATGTTGCACACGGTGATGGCGTTGTCGTCCGCGTCCCGCACCACCTCGTACTCGATCTCCTTCCAGCCGCGGACGCTGCGCTCCACCAGCACCTGGCCGATGGGGCTGGTGGCGATCCCGCGGGCCGCCACCTCGTAGACCTCCTCCCGCCCCTCCGCCAGACCGCCGCCGGTGCCGCCCAGGGTGAAGGCGGGCCGGATCACCACCTCGCCCCCCAGGGCCTCCGCAAACGCCACCGCCTCCTCCGGGGTGGAGGCCACGGTGCTCTCCGGCACCGGCTGGCCGATGCGGGCCATCAGGTCCCGGAAGCGCTCCCGGTCCTCCGCGTCGTGGATGGCGTGCAGGGGGGTGCCCAACAGTTCCACACCCAGCCGTTCCAGGACACCCAGGCGCGCCAGCTCCGCGGCCAGGTTGAGTCCCACCTGCCCTCCGAGGGTGGCCAGAAGCCCCTGGGGCCGCTCCACCTCCAGGACCCGTGCCACGGACGCCGCGGTGAGGGGCTCCAGGTACACCCGGTCTGCAGTCTCGGGGTCGGTCATGATGGTGGCGGGGTTGCTGTTGACCAGCACCACCTCCACGCCCTCCTCCGCCAGCGCCCGGCAGGCCTGGGTCCCCGAGTAGTCGAACTCCGCGGCCTGCCCGATGACGATGGGGCCGGAGCCGATCACCACCACCTTTTGGAGGTCGGCTCGCCTGGGCACGTCAGGCCGTCCCCGCCGCGCGCGCGGTGGGGCGCGCGGACTGCAGGCGCTCCAGGAAGCGGTCAAACAGGTCCCGGGAGTCCCGGGGCCCGGGCCGGGCCTCCGGGTGGAACTGCACCGCGAACACCGGCAAAGCTTCGTGTGCGAGGCCCTCCACGGTGCCGTCGTGCAGGTTGCGGTGGGTCACCCGCAGGCCGGTGCCGGCCAGGCTCGCCTCGTCCACCGCGTAGCCGTGGTTCTGGGTGGTGATGCGCACGCGCCCTGTGTCCACCTCCAGCACCGGGTGGTTGGAGCCCCGGTGTCCGAAGGGCAGCTTGAAGGTCCTCGCGCCTGCGGCCAGGGCCACCAGCTGGTTGCCCAGACACACGCCGAACACCGGCACCCGCCCCCACAGGGCCCGGACCTCCCGGGCCGTGGCCTGCAGGCGCGCGGGGTCGCCCGGGCCGTTGCTCACCACCACGCCGTCGGGGTTCAAACTCAGGATCTCCCGGGCCGTGGCGCGGTGGGGGACCACCACCACCTCGCAGCCCCTGGCGTGCAGCTCCCGTGCGATGCCGAGCTTGAGCCCGCAGTCCACCACCGCCACCCTGGGGCCCTCGCCGGGCAACGTGAAGGGAGCGGGCGGGGAGACCTCCTCCACCACGTCCACGCACGACAGGTCCGGCACCGACCGGGCCTGTTCCACCAGCTCCCGTGGGTCCCGGGCTCCCGTGGCCAGCACGCCCCGCTTGAGCCCGCCGGCCCTCAGGTGGCGGACCAGCTTCCGGGTGTCCACCCCTTCCAGCGCCACCACGCCCCAACGCTTCAGGTAGTCGGACAGGGGGGTGCGGCCCGCCCAGTGCCACGTGTACGGGCTGCAGTGGCGCACCACGAAGCCGCGCAGGAACGGCCGCCGCGACTCCGCCCAGCCGGGTTCGACCCCGTAGGTGCCCATCATGGGGAAGGCCATTACCACGATCTGGCCCGCGTACGAGGGGTCCGTGAGGACCTCCGGATACCCGGTCATGCTGGTGGTGAACACCACCTCGCCCGCGGCCTCGCCCTCCGCCCCCACGCTGCGGCCCCGCAGCACCAGCCCGTCCTCCAGCGCCAGGTACGCCTCCGTCACCCTGCACCTCCGTGGCATGAGTATGCACGAGACTGCATAGATATGCAACGCCGACGCGCCTCACCGGCGCGTCCGCGCCGCGTGCGGCCGGACGGAGACGCACCTGTACGCAGGGGGAATCCGTGGGGTGGGCAGGACACCAGCCATAGCTCCCTCCCGGAGAGCCTTCATGGCGTTTTGCACAGTCTATCAGTGGTCGGTGCGGGAAGTAAAGCCCCGGAGGCACAGCACCACCGCCGCGGCGGCCACCGCGGCGGTCTCCGTGCGCAGCACCAGCGGCCCCAGGCTGCACAGGGTGCCCACCTCTTCCAGCCGGGCCACCTCCGCGGCCTCGAAGCCGCCCTCCGGCCCCACGAACAGCGCCAGGTCGCAGGCGGAGGACTCCCTCACCAGGTCCGCCAGGGGGCGCCCCCCGCCTTCCCACAGGACCAGCCGCAGCTGGTGCGCTCGGAACCGCTCCACGGCCTGGGGGAAGTCCACCACGCGCTCGACCTCCGGAACCGTGGAACGGCCGCACTGCTTGGCCGCCTCCGCCGCCACCCGGCGCCAGCGGTCGGAGCGGTCTCCGGTCGCGACGGTGCGCCGGGTCCGCACCGGGACGAAGCTTGCGACCCCCAGCTCCGTGCCCATGCGGACCACCAGGTCCATGCGGTCTCCCTTGGGCACGCCCTGATACAGGGTGAGCTGGTACGGGAGCGAGGCTGCGGGCAAAGCGCGCACCACCCGCGCCCGCCCGGGCGCCACCTCCACCAGCTCCGCCTCCCACTGGCTTCCCGCGCCGTCGAAGGCCAGGAACCGGTCGCCTGGCTGCAGCCGCAGCACCCGCACCGCGTGGCGGGCCTGCCGGGGGTCCAGGAGCAGCCAGGTGGGATCGCGGGGGTCCGGTCTAGCCAGAAGGCGCCGCACGGCTCCGCCCGCCCGCCGCGCGCAGCACCGCGGCCCTCCACTCCCCGTCCCGCAGCACGCGCTCCACCCGCAGGCCGTGCGCTGCCGCGGCGTCCAGGACCGACTTCGCGTTGCCGGCCACCATCCCCGATACCACCCAGGCACCGCCAGGGCGCAGGTGACGGCCCACCAGGGGCACCGCCCGGAGCAGCACCTCCGCGGTGATGTTCATCAGCACCACGTCCGCCCGGCCCCGCACCGGTCCGAACAGGTCCCCGCACCGCACCGCCACCCGGTCGCTGACGCGGTTGGCCCGCGCGTTGGCCCGCGCGATCTGGCAGGCCAGCCGATCGCAGTCCACCGCCAGCACCCGCGCGCCCAGCTTGGCCGCGGCGATGGCCAGGATCCCGGATCCGGTTCCCACGTCAAACACCCGCGCACCCCGCCGCACCAGGTCAGGCAGCACCCGCAGGCACAGCCGCGTGGACTCGTGCAGCCCCGTACCGAAGGCCATGCCCGGGTTCATCACCAGCACCACCGCCCCGGCGTCACGGCGGCGAGCCCAGGGCGGCCGGACGAGGAACCGGCCCACCCGGAACGGCCGGAAGTGCCGCCGCCACGCGGTCTCCCACGGCTGTCCGGGGACCGTCCGGACCCGGACCTGGCAGACGCCCGGATCCAGCCCCCACATCGCCAGCTGGCGGATGCGCCCGGGTAGGGCCTCCACGCACCGGCGGGACACCGGGTCATCCGGAAGCCACGCCACCAGCCTCACCCCGCCGTCGACCCGCTCCCCCGCCCACCCCGGTACCAGCTCGACCAGCTGTGCCGCTGCCGCCTCCGCGGCCTCGGGCGACGTCACCACGGACACCTCTAGCCAGGACGAACTGGCCTTGCGCGGCCTCACGACAGCAGGTCCTTCACGCGGTCGGAGAACTTGCGGCGCTGGGGCTTGACGTCCAGGCCCATGGTCCTGGCCAGTTCCAGCAGCAGCCGGCGCTGCTCCCCGGTGAGCTGTCGGGGGATCTCCACCCGCACCCGGAAGTGCAGGTCGCCCCGGCGCCCCTGCAGGTCAGGCATGCCGCGGCCCTTCAGCGTCAGCACCTCTCCGGGCTGCACGCCCGCGGGCAGGGTGATGCGCTCCGGACCCTCCAGGGTGGGGACCTCCACCTCGTCGCCCAGAGCCGCCTGGACCATGGAGACGGTCAGATCCGCGTAGAGGTCGCGTCCCTTCCGGTGGAAGACCGGGTGCCGGCTCAGGTGCAGCACCACGTACAGGTCTCCCCGGGGCCCGCCCTGCACACCCGCCTCGCCCTCCTCCGGAACGCGCAGCGTGGTGCCGTCTTCCACGCCCGGTGGCACCCGCACGGTCACCGTCCGCTGCGCCTCCACGCGCCCGGCACCTCCGCACCGGGCGCACGGGTTCACCAGGACCGTGCCCTCGCCTCCGCAGCGGGGGCACGTAGTGATCTGGGTGAAGTGGCCGAACGCGGTCCTCCGGGAGTACCGCACCTGCCCCGACCCGGCGCAGGACGGGCATTCCCGCAGCCCCCCGCCTCGCTCCGCGCCGGTTCCGAAACACGACGGGCACGTCTCCAGCCGCGTGACCTCCACCGACCGCTCCGCCCCCCGTGCGGCCTCCTCCAGGGTCACCTCCAGGTCGTACCGGAGGTCGGCACCGCGCTGAGGCCCGCGCTCCTGACGCGGCGCGGGCCCCCCGAAGAAGGCCTCGAACAGCTCCTCGAAGGGGCTGCGGAAGTCAAAGGGGCCGGGCGCGGGCGTGCCCCTGCGGCCCAGGCGGTCGTACTCCGCACGTTTCTGAGGGTCTGACAGAACCTGGTAGGCCTCGTTGATCTCCTTGAAGCGTTCCTCCGCCTCCGGGTCGTCCTTGCGCACGTCAGGGTGGTACTCGCGGGCCAGGCGGCGGTAAGCCGCCTTGATCTCCTCCAGCGAGGCGTCCCGCGGAACGTTCAGTACCTCGTAGTAGTCGCGCGGCATCGCCTGCGGTCACCCCCGGGCGGCGGGGCCTGCGGCCGACCTCCTCTGGCCCGCCCCACACACGCACCATCTAAGTAGGGTACCCCAACAAGGGAAACGTCGGCCGGTGCCTGGGCCCTCCGGCCCCTACACCGCGTAACTGAGGCTGTGGGAGAGGGCCTGGGCCAGGTAGCGGACCAGGGCGATGGTCCGCGCGTAGGGCATGCGGGTGGGCCCCACCACGCCCACCACGCCGACGGTACGGCCCCGGACGCGGTAGGCGGCAGCTACCACGCTGCAACTCCACATCTCGCCCACCGGGTTCTCTCGCCCGATCCGGACGTGGACGTCCGTGGGGGCCGGCAGGAGGACGTCCCGGAGCACTTCCTCCCGGTCCAGGGCGGCCAGCACCGGCCGCGCGCGGCGCACGTCCTGGAACTCCGGCTGCTTCAGGATGTTGGACACGCCCTCCACGAAGAACCGCACCCCGGTCCGCAGGCCCCCGTAGCGGCGCAGCTGCGCTACGACCGCCTTCACCAGATCCGTCTGGTCGGGCACCGCCGCGGCGATCCGTTCCCCCACCCCGTCCGTGATCTCCGACACGGACAGACCTGCCAGGGCCCGGGTGAGCAGCTGGGAGACCTGACGGAGCTTGTCCTCCGTGGCCGGCCGCTGCAGCCGGACCACGCGCTGGTCCACCGCCCCTTCCGCGACGACCACCAAAAGCGCCCGCTGGTCCGACAGCGGAACGAGGTGCAGGCGCTGGAGGCGCCGAGGTCCGTCCGGGGTGCTGGCCACCGACGGGTAGTCCGTGAGGGAGGCCAGGGTCTGGACCGCCTCGGCCAGGGCGTCCTCCGGGTGGTCCTTGGACTGCATCCGTCGACGGATGCGCTCGCGTTCTGCCGCGCTCAGCCGCTGCTCCGCCCCTGCGGCCAGGTGACCGGACATCAGCCAGTCCACGTACAGGCGGTAGGCGCGGTCCGTGGGCACCCGTCCCGCGGAGGTGTGCGGCTGGTACAGGTAGCCCATCTCCGTGAGGGCGTGCATTCCGTTGCGGATGGTGGCCGCGCTCACGCCGAGCCCGTAACGCTGGCACAGGGCTTCCGAGGCCACGGGCTCCGCCCGGGCCACGTACTCCTGGATCACCGCCCACAGGATCTGCTGCTTACGCGCGTCCAGCTCCCGCGCCAGCATGGCCGGAACCACACCGACGGCTCTCGCTCCTCGAACCCCTCCGCCTAGCACTCAAGCGCCCAGAGTGCTAACTCCCGCGCCCACGGTAGCATCCGCGCTGTTTGCCGGTCAAGCGCGGGACGACGCCGCGCCCCGGCGGAACAGGCCCAGGACCACCCGCAGCTCCTCGATGCGGGCCAGGGCGCTGGCCAGCAGGTACGCGGCGCCGCCGGCAGCCAGGGCGAAGGCCAGCTGCACCAGCTGGCCCCGAAGGCGCTGGGGATCCACCCACCCTCCCGCTCCCTGTGCCGCGGCCCAGGCGGCTAGGCCGCACAGCGCCGCGGCGGCCATCGCCCGCGCCACGCTGCGCCCCACCCGGCGGCCCTCCAGGGAGCCCAGCCGCCGCCGGGCCAGCCACAGCAGCGTCGCCACGTTGACGGTGGAGACCGCGCTGGTGGCCAGGGCGATCCCCACGTGGCCCCACCACCTCATGAACAGCCAGTCCAGCACCGCGTTCAGGACGATCATGGCCGCACCCACCCGCACGGGTGTGGCCATGTCGTGCAGGGCGTAGAAGACCCGGGTGACCACGGTGTAGCACGCCACCGACACCAGACCTACCCCGTAGGCGGCCACCGCTCCCGCCACCGCGTCGGTGGCCTCCGGACCGAAGGCGTACCGCTCAAAGAGGACCCGTACCAGCAGGTCGGGCACCGCCACGTACAGGGCCAGCACGGGCGCGGTGGCGAACACTGCCGCCCGCAGCCCCAACGACGCGGTCCGGCGTAGGGACTCCAGGTCCCCGGTGCCGGCGTGGCGCGACAGGTGGGGGAAGATGGCGGTGGCGATGGAGATGGCGAAGAACCCCACGGGGGCCTGGACCACCTCGTACGCGTAGTCCAGCACCGCCACCGCGTTCACCGTGCCGCCCGGGAGGTACGAGGCGAAGACGCGGTCCACGTAGCTGTTGACCTCCACCACCGCCAAGCCCAGCATGGCCGGCAGGGCCAGGCGCACCACCTCTCGCAGGGCCGGGTGCCGGAGTTCCAGCCGGGGCCGGTAGCGGAGGCCCGCGCGCAGCGCCGCGGGGACCTGCACCAGGCACTGCCCCGCGGTGCCCAGTACCCACGCCACCGCGAGCCCGCGGATGTCCCACAGGGGTGCCAGGAGCACAGAGGCCCCGATGATCACCAGGTTGAACAGCAGGGGCGCCAGGGCCGGTACGGTGAACTGCTGGTGGGACTGCAGGTACCCGGTGAGGAACAGGGAGACGCCGAGGAAGAACATCGACACGAACAGGATCCGGGTGAGTTCCGTGGCCAGCTCCAGGAGCCGCGGGGCCGCCGCGAACCCCGGCGCCGCCACCGGGATCACCCAGGGCGCCACCACCTGGCCCCCCACCACCATCGCCAGCCCCACCAGCAGGACGAGGGTCAGCAGGTTGTTGACCACGCGGTCGGTCTCCGCGGGGTCCCCGCGGGTGAGGTACCGGGTGATGGTGGGGATGAACACGATGCTCAGGGTGCCGCCCATCAGCAGCCGCTGGACGAAGAACGGCACCGAGTAGGCCACCACGTAGGCGGCCTTCGCGTCTCCGGCGCCGAACAGGGCCGCCACGGTCGCTTCGCGCAGCACCCCCAGCAGGCGGCTGGCCACCGCTGCGGCGGCCATGATGCCCGCCGCCTTCGCGATCTGCCTGGGGGCCCCGGTGTGGGCTTCTGGCGTGGCTTGCAGGTGGATGGGCCACCTCCGGCTGCGGTCGGCTGCCGATATGGTACAATGCGCCGGGACCGTCGGTGAGAGGAGGTCGCACGGCGTGGCGAAGCGGAGTCGTTCGGCGCTCAAGCGGTTGCGGCAGACGGTCAAGCGGACCCTGCGCAACCGTGCGGTGAAGTCCAGGGTGAAGACGCTCATCAAGAAGGCCCGGAGCACCCGGGATCCGGAGGCCCTGCGTGCCGCGGTGAAGGCCATCGACAAGGCCGCGGCCAAGGGGATCCTGCACCGTAACACCGCGGCCCGCAAGAAGAGCCGGCTGATGCGGGCCGTTCTGCAGACCGGCTAGGCGTGGGCCCCGGCCGGCCCACACAACCGCACCACCAGCTGCTGGACCAGCACGTCTGCGGCGCCCGCGGACGTCTTCAGCTGCAGGTCCGTCCGCTCGATGTGCTGGTACAGCTCCGCCAGCCGCCCGCCCCCTAACCGCCGTACCTGCTCCCGATACCGCCCAAAGAGCCACGCACGGCTGCCGAGGACCTGCCGCACCTGCCCGGAGGTGGCCCCCTGCGCGACCAGCGCCTGCGTGTACAGCAGGGCCCGGAAGTGGGAGGCCAGGAGCGCCACGAGTCCCACCGGGTTTTCCCGCTCCAGCAACCTCTGCAGCACCCGCAACGCGGCCGCCGCGTCCCCCGCCGCCACCGCGTCGGTGAGGGCGAACACGGACACCTCCGCGCCGTGCGAGGCCACCGCCTCCACGTCGGACAGTTGAAGCGTGGCGCGATCCCCGGCGTACGCCACCAGCTTTTCCACCTCTCCCGACAGGGCATGCAGGTCGGTGCCCACCGCGGCCACCAGCGCCCGGGCCGCCTCCCCCGTGATGCGCTTGCCCAACTCCCGCACCCGGGAGGTCACCCACGCCACGGCGTCCCGGGCCTCCAGCGGGTCGGCCTCCACCACCTCCGCCACCCGCTGGAGCACCCCCCAGAGCCGGCGGCGCCGGTCCAGGGAGGCCGCTTCCAGCACCAGCACGCACGCCGGGGGATTTGCTTCCAGGTACGCCGCCAGCCGCTCCTGGGCGGGCGCGGGCAGGCGGTCCGCCTGCCGCACCACCACCACCCGAGTGCTCCCGAAGAAAGGCAGGGTGTCCGCCCGCGTGAGGATCTCCCCAACGTCCACTTCCGCAGCGTCGAGCTGGTCGAGGTTCAGCTCCTGTTCCGCGGGGGTGAGGTAGGCGCTCACGAGGCGTTCCACCGCCCTGCGGCGCAGCCACGCCTCCTCCCCCACCACCAGGTACACCCGCGCCCCCGGAGCGCGCCCCTGGCTCACCGGTCTCCCTCTTCCAGTCCGCCCAGCGCCTCCCGCACCCGCGCCCGCCACGGATTGGGTGCCACGCGCACCTGGATCCGCACGCCGCTTCCCTCCCGCGCGCTCCGCGGCAGGGCCGAGCGGGGCAGGAATGCTGCCTGACCGCCTTCCAGGACGAGCACGGCTACCTCGTCCTCCACGCGGTCCACCACGCCGTACAGCACCACGGTCTGCTCGTCTGCACCCACAGCGACCTCCCGTCCGTGCGAATGGTCACCGCGCCGTCGCGGTCCGTGCGGTACACGGGGATCCCGAGCCGGCCGTAACGTGCCAGCACCTCGCGATGCGGGTGTCCGTACGGGTTCCACCGGCCCACGGACAGCACCGCCACCCTCGGGGAGACCGCCCTCAGGAAAGGATCGGTGCTGCTCGTGCGGCTGCCCTGATGCGGGACTTTCAGCACCTCCGCCCGTAGGTCTTCCCCCGAAGCGACCAGCGCGCCCTCCGCGCCTGCCTCCACATCCCCCGGAAAGAGAAACCGGACCTGCCGGTAGCGCAGCGACACCACCACGGAGTTCTCGTTCGCCGCGGACGGTCCCTCCCAGAGGGTCTGCGCTGGCCACAGCACGTGCAGGTCCACTTCACCCAGACTCACCCGCACACCCCGCCGCGCCAGGTGGTACGGGATCCGCCGATCGCGCACCGTCTGCAGGAAGGCCGCGTAGACGGGAGAAGGGTGCGGGTAGCCACCGTCCAGCACCGCGCCGGCCCCAAACCGCCGCAGGGCGTGTGCGAGGCCGGCCACGTGGTCCGCGTGCGGGTGGCTCAGCACCGTTACGTCCACCCGGCCACCGCTTTTCGCCAGGAAGCTGGTGATCGGCTCTGCCTCGGGCCCGCCGTCCACCACCACCCGGTGCCCGTGCGGGGTGCGGATCACGACCGCGTCGCCCTGACCGACGTCCAGGAACACCACTTCGGCAAGGGGTGGCGGCGGGAGAGCCCGGACCCACACCGACGCGGCGACCGCCAGGACCGCGGCCACCACCGCCCTCCCGGGTCGCACCCACCCCCGCCACGCGGCCACCGCCAGCAGGGCACACCACGCCAGCACCAGCGCGCCTGCTGTCGGGTCTGTGGCGTGCGCGGTGGCAGCGGGCAACGAGGAGACCGTGCGGGCTACCCAGACCAGGTACGCACACCCGGCCCCCGCCAGCCACAACACCGGCAGCGCGGCCGGAAGCCAAGCAAGCCCCAGCACCCCGCCCACAAGGCCCGCGGGCACCACAAACGCGGAAGCGGGTACGGCCAGCACGTTGGCCACGACCGCCCACGGCTGCAACTGGCCGAAGTGCCACACCACCAGGGGAGCCACGAACAGCTGGCAAGAGACGGCCGCCGCCACGCCCTCCCGTACCAGCTGCGGTCCGTTCCCGAAGGCCCCCTGCAGGGGCCGGGCCAGCAGCACCAGCCCCGCGGTGGCCGCGAAGGAGAGCTGGAAGCCGACGTCCACCAGCCACAGCGGCCGTACGGCTACCAGCGCTGCGGCCGTGAACGCCAGCAGCGTGTAGGCATCCACCTCCCGCCTGAGCAGTCCCGCGGCCGCCCCCGCTCCGGCCATCAGAGCTGCCCGCGCCATGGAGGGCTCCCACCCGGCTACCCACGCGAACACCAGCACCGCCGCCAGGGCTCCGACGACCCGTACCGGCCTGCGGAACCGGCGCAGGGCCAGGTAGGCCGCGGCGGCCACGGTGGACAGCTGCGCGCCCGAGGCCACCAGCAGGTGCACCAGCCCGCTGGCCCGGAACGCCTCCTGCACGTCGCGGTCCGGCACGGGGATCCCCAGCACGACCCCGGCCAGGACCGCGTCCAGGGGAGGGGCCAGGGCCCTCTGGTAGACCCGGCGCAGCGCCTCGCGAACCGACGAGGGCCAGCGCAGCCACGGGGGGCCATGGCCGTGCTCCACCACCTCCACCTGCTCTGCCACCAGCACACCCCGGGCGTCCTGGCGGTAAAGCCAGCGCGCGGGGTCGGGCTGCCCTGGGTTTGTGGGCACGGGAAGCGGTAGCAGCCTTCCACGGACCCGCACCAGGTCTCCGGCGGAGACCGGGCTGTGGCCGCGTACCTGCACCCGGCTGGGCCGCACGCCTGCGGGGCGCAGCACGTGGGTAGTCTGGAGGACGAACCGCCTGCCGGCGGTGATGGCCAGTCCTTCCACTTCCACCACCTGGCCGGCTCGGCCCGCTAGCTGGCCCGGCCCCGGGGGCGTGCGGGCCCGCGCGCCTGCAGCGGCACCCGCAGCCGCAGCACAGACCATCAGGACTGCGGCCGCGGATCGGGCCCGGCCTGCGGCCCACACGCACACGGGCACAAGCGCCGCAGAAACCCCCAGGGCAGCCTGAACGGGGACCAGACCGTGCACTCCCGCCGCGGCGCCCACGACGAAGGCTACGGAAACCCACAGCAGCGGCCTGCGCACGTCCACCCCCGGACCGAACTCCCGAAGAGTGAACGCGCCCGGCCGGGTCTTTTGACGAGGTCGCGGGCCCGTCTACCGCCGCTGGCGGACCTCGTCCAGGACCCGGACCACGAACTCCTCCAGGGGGAAGGTGCCCAGCTCCCCGCGGCTGCGGTGGCGGACCGCCACGGCCCCGGTCTGCTCCTCGCGGTCGCCCACCACCAGCATGTAGGGGACCTTGTTCACCTGCGCGTCGCGGATCTTCTTGCCCACCTTCTCGCTCCGCAGGTCCACCTCCGCCCGCAGGCCCGCCTCCCGCAGCCGGTCCCGTACCCGCCGGGCGTAGTCGCCATGGCGGTCCGCCACGGGGAGGACCCGGACCTGTTCCGGGGCCAGCCACAGGGGGAACGCGCCCGCGTGGTGCTCGATGAGGATGCCCAGGAACCGTTCCAGGGAGCCCAGCAGCGCCCGGTGGATCATGACGGGCCGGTGCGGGCGGTTGTCCTCGCCCACGTAGGTCAGGTCGAAGCGCTCGGGGAGCACGAAGTCCAGCTGCACCGTGGTGAGCTGCCACTTCCGGCCCAGGGCGTCGTGGAAGTACACGTCGATCTTGGGACCGTAGAAGTTCGCCTCGCCCGGCGCGCGGGTGTAGGGCGCCCCGTGGCGGCGCAGGGCCGCCTCCAGGGCCGCCTCCGCCCGCTCCCACACCTCCGGAGCCCCTGCGTACCTTCCCGCCTGCGCAGGGTCCCGTACGGACAGCATCACCTCGTACGTCTCGAAGCCGAAGGCGCGGTGGACGGAAAACGCCAGGTCCAGCAGGCTGAGGATCTCCTCCTCGATCTGGTCCGGCCGGCAGAAGATGTGCGCGTCGTCCTGGGTGATCATCCGCACCCGCAGCAGCCCGTGCAGGACCCCGGACCGCTCGTACCGGTACACGGTCCCGAACTCCGCCAGCCGCACGGGGAGCTCCCGGTAGCTGCGGGTGCGGCTGGCGTAGATGGCTACGTGGAAGGGACAGTTCATGGGCTTCACCAGGTAGCGCTGCCCCTCCACCTCGATGCCGCTGAACATGTTGTCCCGGTACCAGCTGAGGTGTCCGCTGCGCTCCCACAGCTCCTCCCGGGCCACGTGGGGCGTGTACACCCACTCGTAGCCGCGGCGGTCCAGCTCCGCCCGCAGGAACTCCTCGATGCACCGGCGGACCACCGCGCCCCGCGGGTGCCAGAGCACGAGGCCGGGGCCGATGCTGTCCTCGATGCTGAACAGCTCCAGCTCGCGCCCCAGCCGTCGGTGGTCGCGCCGCTTCGCCTCCTCCAGCCGGTGCAGGTAGGCCTCCAGCTGCGCGGGCTCCGGGAAGGTGATCCCGTACACCCGCTGCAGCATCTCCCGCCGCTCGTCGCCCCGCCAGTACGCCCCGCTGCAGCCTAAGACCTTGATGGCCCGGATCAGCCCCGTGCGCGGGATGTGGGGACCCCGGCACATGTCCAGAAAGCCGTCCTGCCGGTAGAAGGAGACGCGTTCGTCCGGGATCCCCTCCAGCAGCTCCAGCTTGTACCGCTCCCCCATCTCCTGGTACAGGCGCACCGCTTCCGCGCGGGGGAGTTCGACCCGTTCGATGACCTGGTCCCGCGCCGCCAGCTCCCGCATCCGGTCCTCGATGCGCTGCAGGTCCTCCGGCTCCAGAGGCCGGCCCACATCGATGTCGTAGTAGAACCCGTCCTCGATGGGGGGCCCGATGGCCAGCTTGGCGTGCGGGAACAGCTCCTTCACCGCCTGCGCCAGCAGGTGGGCGGACGAGTGCCAGTAGATCTGGCGGCCCTCGGGGTCCTCGAACCGCAGGAACCGCACCTCCGCGTCGCCCTCCACCCGCGCGCTGAGGTCTCGGGCCTGCCCGTCCACCACGGCGGCCAGAACCCCCTCCTCGCCCCGCAGGCGAGCTACCTCCGCCAGGGGCGTCCCCACAGGGACCTCCACCTGCGAGCCGTCCGGGAACCGAACCCGAACCGTCTGCGACCCCTCCACCAGCACCACCTCCAAAAACTCGGTGCGCCCCGTCCTGGGACGGGGCGCACCCGCGGTTCCACCCAGGTTCCCGCCACGCAGCGGGCCCTCTACGCGCGTTTTCGGGCGCACCCGGCGGGCCTACTGCGAGTTCAGCCCGCGGCTCCGAGGGGGTACCGCCACCGCGGCCCGCGGGAGTTCCCAGCACGCCTCCCTCTCTGCAGCCGGCCGGACGGTGCGGCGTGTCCTCTTCCTCGCCTCGAGGCCACCATACTGGGCGGCGCCGCCTGTGTCAAACGGCCCGCGCGGCCCGCGCGGGCGTACCATGTTGGCAGAACTCCCGGGAGGGGCCTGTGGACCCGGAGGCCGTGCACTCACCCACCCGCTGGCTCGCAGCCCACGGGGTGTCGGTGCCGGACGAGCTGGTGGAGCTCGAGGGGTGGTGGGCGTCTGCCGGGCGCGCGGTCTCCGAGGCCGTTGACCGCATGGGGACTCCGTGGCTGCGGATGTTCGACCGGCTCGGGGAGCGCACGGACGAGGTCCTGTACCCGCCGGAACACCGCGCCATGCTGCTAAGGGGCTACCGCGCGGGCGCGGTGTGGCACGCACTGGAAGGGGAAGGACTCGAGGCCACCTTCCGGATCGGGTACGTCACCAGCTTCTTCGACCCCGGGGCCTACTGCCCGTACACCGTGTCCCTGGCTACTGCCCTGGCCGTGCACAAGTACGCCGAACCGGCGGTGCGGGAACGTTTCCTGCCGCTCCTGCTGCGCAGGGACGACGGCGTGTGGCAGGGCGCCACGTGGATGACGGAGTCCGCGGGGGGTTCGGACCTGGGAGCTGCCGTGCAGACCACCGCTCAACCCGAGGGGGAGCGGTGGCGGTTGCGCGGGGAGAAGTTCTTCGCCAGCAACGTGGGCGCGGAGCTGGCCCTGGTGGCGGCCCGACGGCCGGGCGCGCCGAGAACGGTCCGGGGGCTGAACCTCTTCCTGGTGCCCCGCTGGAGTTCAGACGGCCGGCTCAACTACCGGGTACGGCGGCTCAAGGACAAGGTGGGCACCCGGTCGGTACCGACCGGAGAGGTGGAGCTGCTGGACAGCGAGGCTTACCTCCTGGGCCGTCCGGAGGACGGTGTGTACCACGTGCTGGAGGTCCTCAACGTCTCCCGGGTGGCCAACGCGGTGGGCAGCGCGGCCCTGGCGCAAAGGGCTCTGGCGGAGGCGGTGGAGTTCGGACGCCGTCGGGTGGCCTTCGGCCGGCCCGTGCTTGAGCACCCGCTGCTGCGCACCCAGTTCCAGGCGAACCTGGAGCGGGTGCGGGCGGCGTTCGCCCTCGCGTGGTACGCGGTCCGGCTGCTGGAGCAAGTCTGGCAGGAAGTACCGCCGTACTCGGCCCGCTACCACACCTTCCGCCTGGTCACCCACCTGGCGAAGTTCTGGACCGCGGAGGTGGCCTTCCAGTCGGCCCGGTGGTGTGTCGACGTGCACGGGGGCGCGGGCGTCCTGTCCGAGCACGGGGTGGAACGGCTGATCCGGGAGGCGCTGATCCTCCCCATCTGGGAGGGCACTCCACACCGCCAGGTGCTGGACGGGCTGGAGGTGATGGTCCAGAAGGGCGCGCACGAAGCCCTCCTGGACGAGCTGGCCCGTGCGGACCCGCGTCGGGCGGAAGCCCTGCGGGAGCGCATACGGGCCCACCTGGAACTGCCCCACGAGCAGCGCGAAGCCCACGCGGACAGCCTCTTCGCGGAGCTGGCGAGCTTCACCGGCGCGGCGCTGACTGGCCAGGGATAAACCACCTGCGCCGCCCGGGCTCGGGGTCTGGCCGGAACGCGTCCGGGACCACCTCCACACGGACCGGCCGCCCGTCCGGAGTGAGGTCCACCGCCACCGCGTCGAACCGGCACGGCGGGAGCGGGCGCTGTCCGAGGGCCTGCAGGTACGCCTCGGCCAGCCGCACCAGCTGGCGCTGCTTGTGCGCGGTGATGGCCTCCAGGGGGTGGCCGTGTTCCGGCCCCGCGCGGGCCTTCACCTCCACAAACACCAGAGCCCCGCGGTGTTCGCACACCAGGTCCAGCTCGCCGAACCGGAAGCGCACGTTTCGGGCCCGGACCCGGTAGCCCAGCCGCTCCAGGGCCCGGGCCGCCGCTTCCTCGGCCTGGAGGCCCGCGGACCGCCGGGGGTCGGTCACCTCCTGGTCAGGGTCCCACCGGTCCGGCCACCGCCGCAGAATCCCCAGCCACCGGAGCATCCCGTAAGAGGGAACGCAGCAAAGCCGGGTTTTCGCAGCACCCGGGCCCTCCAAGTGGCGGGGTGTCTAGGGGTTCTGGGAGTCCAGCCACAGGTCCAGCCCGAGGGTCCGCACGGGCGCGAAGGAGCGTCGGTGGACCGGGCTCGGGCCCAGGCGCCGCAACGCCTCCAGGTGCGCGGGGCACGCGTAGCCCTTGTGCTGCGCGAAGCCGTAACCCGGGTAGGCGCGGTCCAGCTCCACCATGATGCGGTCCCGCTCCACCTTGGCCAGGACGGAGGCGGCCGCGATGCAGGCCACCGTGCCGTCTCCGCCCACCACCACCCGCTGCGGGAGGTCCGTGACGAGTCCCCATCCCCCGTCCACCAGGACCACGGAAGGCCGGACGGAAAGTTGCTCCACCGCGCGCCGCATGGCCAGGCGCGAGGCGTGCAGCACGTTCAGCCGATCCACCTCCTCCACGGTGGCCTGCGCCACGGCCCAGCTCACCGCCTTGCGGCGGATCGCCTCCGCCACCTCCTCCCTTTGGCGGGGCGAAAGACGCTTGCTGTCCTGCAGCCCGGGGATGCGCGAGCGCCCGTCCAGGACCACCGCTGCGGCCACCACGGGGCCCGCCAGGGGCCCCCTTCCCGCCTCGTCCACGCCGGCCACATAGCGGTAGCCGGCCCGCCGGAGGCCGCGCTCCACGCTGTACAGGGAGGTCAGTGCACCAGGCCGACCCGGTGCGGAGGCCAGTACACCACTACCGCCTTGCCCACCACGTTGCGCACCGGCACGAGCCCGAAGAAGCGGCTGTCCTCGCTGTTGCACCGGTTGTCCCCCATCACGAACAGGTGCCCCGCATCCACTTTCTTCGGCCCGTAGTTCTGCGGGCAGCTGGCGTCCCCCTGGCTGGGGGTGAGGTCCGGGCGCGCCTTCCCGTTCACCACCACGACCCCGGACCGGAGCTGGACGGTATCCCCGGGGAGCCCCACCACGCGCTTCACGAAGTCCTTGCCGGGGTTCAGGGGGTAGCGGAACACGATCACGTCGCCCCGCTGGATGGGCGCCAGGCGGTAGTAGAACTTCGCCACCAGGATGCGGTCACCCACCCGCAGGGTGGGCTCCATGGAGCCCGAGGGGATGTAGAAGGCCTGGACCACGAAGGTGATGATGACAAAGGCCAGGACCACCGCGAACAGCGCCGCGTCCACGGTCTCCAGGACCATGCGGCGCACCGCGGGAGAGAACAGGTACGCCCGGCGGATCACGGTGCGGGCGGCCAGCAGCCCCGCCGCCACCGCCAGGATGACCACAGGGATGCTGGGCTCCGACAGAGACATCGGGAACGCGGCGCCTCTCATCTCTTCCCCAACGCCGCAGCGGCACGGCCGTCCCGTCCACCGCCCCCTGTGGCGGTCGAAAGCCCCGGCCTTCGACTCCCAACGATCACGGTTCTCGCAACCCACCCCGGGGCTGCCGCGGTGCCGCTACCGACGCTCCTTGATGCGCGTTTCCTTCCCGACCTTCTCCCGCAGGTAGTACAGCTTGGCGCGCCGCACCTGGCCCCGGCGGACCACCTCGATGCGTTCGAGCCGCGGGGAGTGCAGGGGGAAGATCCGCTCCACCCCCACGCCGTGCGAGATCCGCCGTACCGTCACCGTCTCCCGCAGCCCGCCGCCTCGCCGCGCCACCACCACGCCCTCAAACGCCTGCACCCGCTCCCTGCCGCCCTCCACCACCTTGAAGTGCACCCGCACGGTATCCCCCGGCCCGAACTCCGGCAGGTCCCGCTTGAGCTGCTCCTGCTCTACCAGCGCGATCTTGTCCATGATGACGTCCCCTCACCGACCTCGTCTCCGCTGCCCGCGCGCCGCCGTAGCGCACGTCCCGGGGCCCGGACGGCGGACCACAAACACGAATTATACACCACCCCCGCCGCCCTCCCGTTCCTCCCGCAGGACCTCCTCCAGGAGGGCGCGGTCCTCTTCGTCCAGCTGTGCGGCCTGCAGCAGGTCGGGCCGCCGCCGCAGGGTGCGGCGGATCGCCTCCTTGCGCCGCCACCGGGCGATGGCCTGGTGGTTGCCCGACAGGAGCACCTCCGGGACCCGCAGCCCCTCCACCTCCGCGGGCCGGGTGTAGTGGGGGTAGTCCAGGAGGCCCCGGGTGAAGGAGTCCTCCCGCACCGACGCCTCGTCGCCCACGACCCCGGGCACCAGGCGCGCGGTGGCGTCCACGATGACCATGGCTGCCAGCTCCCCACCCGTCAGCACGTAGTCGCCGATGGAGATCTCCTCAGCCTTCAGCCCCACCGCCACCCGTTCGTCCACGCCCTCGTAGTGCCCGCACAGGATCACCAGGTGGCCCGCGCGGCTCAGCTCGTGCGCCAGGCGCTGGGTGAAGGGCCGGCCCTGCGGTGAGGTGAGGATCACGCGGCCGAGCCCTCCGGCCTCCTGGGCGATGGCCCGGGCCGCGGCGAAGAAGGGCTCCGCCTTCATCACCATCCCGGGCCCTCCCCCGTACGGGTAGTCGTCGGTGGTGCGGTGGCGGTCGGTGGTGAAGTCCCTCAGGTTCCACACCCGGACCAGCAGCAGCCCGGCCCGCTGAGCCCGCCCCAGCACGCTCAGCTGCAGGGGCCCGAAGGCCTCGGGGAAGATGGTCACGATGTCCACCCGCAGCTTCGGCCGGTCCGGCACCTACGCCTCCACCAGACCCGGCAGCAGGCGCACGGTGATCCGGCGCTGGTCGGCGCGGACCTCCCGGACCACCTCCCGCACCGCAGGCAGCAGGACCTCGCGCCGCCCGCCCCGGACCACGTACACGTCGTGGGCGGGCCCCCGCAGGATCTCCTCTAGCGTCCCCAGGGTCTGCCCGTCCTCCGTGACCACCTGACAGCCGACCAGGTCCGCCACGTAGTACGTGCCCTCCGGAAGAGGGGCCGCCTCCTCACGGCGCACGCACACCTCCGCGCCCCGCAGCCGCTCCGCGGCGGTCCGGTCGTCCACCCCCTCCAGCTTCAGGAGGAAGGCGTCCGCGGTACGGCGCACCGACTCCACCCGGCGCTCCTCCGCGCCCCACGGGCCCACCAGCCAAACGGTCCGCAGGCTCAGCAGCCGCTCGGGGAAGTCGGTGTCGGGGACGAGGCGGACCTCGCCCCGGAGGCCGTGCGGCCGCCCGACCCACGCCACCCGCAACCGGTCCCGCGCGGCCCTCATCCCCCGCGGATCTCCATCACGATGCCGTCCTTGACGACGATCTCCGTACGCCCGAGCTTCTGGAACAGGTTGTCGCCCACGTGTACCTCCACCTGGGCGTCCACGGTGAGCTGCGGGAACTCCGTATTGAGCTCCAGGGTCCGGGCCTCCCGCAGCCGCTCCTGCAGCTCCGCCCGGAGGGCCTCGTGCCGCTGCCGTTCCAGCTCGAGCTGCTGACGCACGGCCCGGGTGTGCGGGGTGACCTGGCGCTCCAGCTCCATGCGGCGGATCTGTGTCTCCACCTGCCCGAGCAGGTCCTCCACCCGGCGCAGGGCCTCCTCCAGCTCCCGCACGTACAGCTCCTTGAAGGTCTCCGTCACGATGGCCTTCACCACCACCGGACGCAGCAGGGTGATCTTCGTCATCGCCTCCTCCTACCGGGCTTCCGGCCTGGGTCGCCCGTCCTCAATCTCCAGCAGCACCACCCGGCCGCCCCGCACCCCCGCGGCCCGCACCAGGGTCCGCAGGGCCCGCGCCATGCGTCCGCCCCGGCCGATGACCTTGCCCACGTCCTCCGGCGCCACCCGCACCCGCAGCACCGTGCCCCGGTCGTCCTGCGCCTCCTCCACCTGGACCAGTTCGGGCCGCGCCACGATCCCCCGCAGGACGTACTCCACCAGCTCCCGCATGGCCTACTCCTGCGCCCGGCGGCTGGCCCGGCGCCGCTGCCACTCCTGCAGGATCCCCGTCTTCTGCAGCAGCACCCGCGCGCTGTCCGACGGCCGCGCGCCCCGCTCCAGCCACGCGATGGCCCGTTCCGCGTCGATGTGGATGGTGGACGGCTCCGTGCGCGGGTTGTAGTGCCCCAGGATCTCGATGGACCGCCCGTCCCGCGGGGCCCGGGAGTCCGCCACCACCACCCGGTACACGGGCTGGTGCTTCTGCCCCATGCGCATCAGTCGGATCTTCACCGCCATCGTCTCCCTCCTCCGTGCGTGGTGTTCAAACCGGTGGCCACAGGGGACGCTTGCCCCGGCGTCCCATGCGCTCCAGCTCCCGCATCATCCGCTTGGCCTCCTCGAACTGCTTTAGGAGGCGGTTCACGTCCTGCACCGTGGTCCCGCTGCCGCGGGCGATCCGCCGCTTGCGGCTGGCGTTCAGGATGGACGGGTCCCGGCGCTCCTCGGGGGTCATGGAGTCCAGGATGGCCTCCATACGCTTGAGCTCCCGCTCCTGCTCGTCCGCCTCCGGCCGCCGGCCCCGCAAAGCCGCGACTCCCGGGATCAGCTCCAGGAGGCTCTCCAGAGGCCCCATGCGCCGCACCTGCCGGAGCTGCTCCCGGAAGTCCTCCAGGGTGAACTCCGCCCGGCGCAGCTTGCGCTCCAGCTCCGCGGCGCGCTGGGCGTCCACCGCCTCCCGGGCGCGCTCCACCAGGGTCAGCACGTCCCCCATGCCCAGGATCCGGGAGGCCATGCGGTCCGGGTGGAAGGGCTCCAGGGCTTCCAGCTTCTCCCCGGTTCCCACGAACATCACCGGCCGCCCCACCGCGGCCACCACCGACAGCGCGGCCCCACCCCGGGCGTCCCCGTCCAGCTTGGTCAGGACCACCCCGTCGATGGTGAGCGCCTCGTGGAACCGCTGCGCCACCCGCACCGCCTCCTGCCCTGTCATGGCGTCCACCACCAAAAGGACGTAGTGGGCCGCCGCAGCGTCCCGGACGCGGCGCAGCTCCTGCAGGAGGTCGTCGTCCACGTGCACCCGACCCGCGGTGTCCACCAGGACGAAGTCGTAGCCCGCGGAACGCGCGTGGTCCACCGCGGACCGGGCCACCTCTGCGGGGTCTGTGAGGGCCGGGGCGAACACCGGGACGCCCGCCCGCTCGCCCACCACCTGGAGCTGGCGGACCGCCGCGGGGCGCTGCAGGTCCGCGGCCACCAGCAGGGGCCGTCGGCCGCGCTTGCGCAGGTACAGGGCCAGCTTCGCCGCCTGGGTGGTCTTGCCGGTGCCGTGCAGCCCGCACAGGAGCACCACCGTGGGGGGTCTGGGAGCGGGCACCAGCTCCCGGTGCTCCCCGCCCAGCAGGCGGACCAGTTCCTCGTAAACCACCTGGACCACCTGCTGCGCCGGGGTCAGGCTCTTCCACACCTCCCGTCCCACCGCGGCCTCGCGGACCCGGGCGATGAAGTCCCGCACCACCTGCACGTGAACGTCCGCCTCCAGGAGGGCCAGCCGCACCTCCCGGACCGCGGCGTCCACGTCCTCGGGCCGCAACACCCCACGCCCGCTCAGACGGCGGAACACGCCCGCGAGCCGCTCCTGCAGGGCCTCAAACACCGCGCACCCTCCGCGTCCCGCGGTACACCCGGTAGCCCCCGCCCCGCTCCACCTCTTCGGCTTCCCCGAAGACCTCCGCCACCAGCCGGCCCAGGGTTTTCGCTCCCTGCGCAGTCCGGGCCACCAGGTAGAACGAGCCACCGGGCTTCAGGTGCGCGGGGGCAACTTCCACCATGGCCCGCACCACCGCCCGGCCGGCCCGGATGGGCGGGTTGGTGGCGATGACGTCAAAGGTGCGGCCCGCCACCGGCTCGTACAGGTCCCCCTGTAGCACCTCCACGTTGAGGACCCCGCAGCGCCGGGCGTTCTCCCGCGCCAGCTCCACCGCGCGCGGGTTGATGTCCACCAGGACCGCACGACCCCGCACCGCCAGGCTCGCGGCCACGATCCCCACCACCCCGTACCCACAGCCCAGGTCCAGCACCTCGTCCTCGGGACCCACCTCCAGGGCCTCCAGCAGCAGGCGCGTGCCGCGATCGACGCCTCGGTAGGAGAACACCCCGCGGTCGGTGAGGAACTGAAACCGCCGACCCCCGAACTCCAGCTCCACCACCCGGGGCCGGGAGGGCACCTGGGGGGCCGGGCTGAAGTAGTGGGCGGCCTGCCGGGGGCTCACAGAAGCTCCCGTAGCGCCCGGACCCTCGCCAGGAGCCGCTGCGCCACCCTCCCGCTGACCGTCCTGCGGATCTCTCCCTCCAGGCCGTCCAGCTCCTGCAGCAACAGCTGCCGGCGCCGGTCCTCGCCCCGCGCCCGCTGCACCAACCCCAGCAGCTCCTCGTACCGGACCAGCTCCGCCAGGGACCGGCGGAGGCTGTCGTGGATGGCCTGCCGGGTGACGCCCAGGCGTTCCGCGATCTCCGACAGGGAGAGGTCGTCGTGGAAGTACAGGGCGACCAGCTGCTGCTGCCGCGGGGTCAGCAGCCGCGCGTAGGCGTCGAACAGCCGGATGACGGTGAACCGGTCGGCCAGCAGGCGGTCCGTGGCCATCTCCTGTAAAGTCTCCTCCCTTTACAGGAGAAGGCTACCACGCCGCGCGGCGAGCATCAACCGGAGCCGCGCGGAAGACGTGCCACCGCCGCGGCCCCGCAGAAGGCCGCCGCGCCCAGCGACGCAAACGCCACGCCCCATCCCGCGCGGTCCAGCAGCCACCCGAACACCGCCGGGGAGATGGCGGTCACCAGGAAGCCCAGGCCCGACTGGACGGCCATGGTGGTCCCCAGCCACCGGGGATCCGCGGCCTCCGCCACGGCCGCGGAAAGCGTGCTGGACTCCGCGGTGACCAGCAGGCCGTACACGAAGGCCAGAGGCAGCACCACCCCCGTCCCCAGGGGAAGGGTCCAGCCCACGGCGAACGACACCGTGGCGGAAGCCAGCAGCACCGCCACCACCGTGGGACGCCGGCCCACGCGGTCGGAGACCCACCCGCCCAGGGCGTTGCTGGCCGCGCCCGCCAGCAGCACCACCGAACCGAAGGCCGCCCCGCGCGCCGCAGCGGAACTGAGGGGGACGCCCTGTCCGGCCCACAGGGCCGCCAGGAACGCGGAAAGCCAGGCCCGCATCCCGAAGAGCTCCCAGTTGTGGGCGGCGTACGCCACCACGTACCGCATGGCGGTGCGGTTGCCCAGGACCTCCCGCAGCCGCAACGCGGCACGGGGCTGCCGGGGCGGGTCGTGGGCGATGCGCCACGCCACCGCGAAGGCGACAAAGGGACCCGCCGCGGGCACCAGGAAACTCCAGCGCCAGCCCCACGGCAGAAGGGCTCCCGCCACGGCCAGGGAGAGGGCCGCGCCGACGCTGAAGCAGGCGATGTACAGGCCCATGGCGGCGCCCCGCTGTCCGGGTTCAAACCGCTCCACGACCAGCCGCATCCCCGGCATGTAGGTCCCGGCCAGGCCGGCGCCGCACAACAGCCGCAGGACGAAGGCGGAGCCGAAGTCCCGCGCCAGGAGAGGGAACGCGAGGTTCGCCAGGCCGTTCCACAGGGCCGACAGGAGGTAGATCCGGCGCACGCCCCACACGTCCGTGAGGGTAGACAGGACCAGCACCGCGAGGGTGTAGCCCAGCTGCTGTGCCGCGAACACCGCCCCCGCCCGTCCCGCGGACAGGTTCCACTCCCGCTGCAGGACCGGCAACGCCGCCGCGTAGCCCGAGAAGGTGAGCATGGTCCCCACCTCCGCGGCGCACAGCAGGACCAGCCACTTCCAGGGCGGGGGGAGCTTCACGCCTCCGGCAGGAGGGCGTCCACGAACGCCTCAGGGTCGAAGGCCTCGAGGTCGTCCGGGCCCTCGCCCGTGCCGACCAGCTTCACCGGCAGGCCCAGCTGGTGCCCGATGGCGAGGACCACACCGCCCTTCGCGCTGCTGTCCAGCTTGCTCAACACCACCCCGGTGGCGCCCGCGGCTTCCCGGAACTGCCGGGCCTGCTGCAGGGCGTTCTGCCCTGTCGTAGCGTCCAGCACCAGCAGGGACTCCCACGGGCAGTCCGGCAGAAGACGGACCAGGACCCGCCGGATCTTCCGGAGCTCGTCCATGAGGTTTGTCTTCGTGTGGAGGCGGCCCGCGGTGTCGGCCACCAGCACGTCCGCGTGGCGGCTCAAAGTGGCCTGCGCGGCGTCGTGCACCACCGCCGCGGGGTCTGCGCCCTCCCGGTGGCGCACCAGTTCTGCGCCCGCGCGCCGCGCCCAGACCTCCAGTTGGTCGATGGCCGCAGCCCGGAAGGTGTCCGCGGCGGCCAGCACCACGCGCTTGCCCCGGGCGCTCAGGTGGCAGGCCAGCTTGCCCGCGGTGGTGGTCTTCCCGGAGCCGTTCACGCCCACCACCAGCACCACCGCGGGAGGAGGCTCGAGCTGAAGGGGCTGGGGCTCGGGCAGGAAGCTCCGCAGCACCTGGCGGAGGGCCGCGCGAACCTCCTCCGGCCGCCGGAGTCCGGCACGCACCCGGCGCCGGAGTTCCTCCACCGCTTCCGCAGTGACCTCCACGCCCACGTCGGAGGCCAAAAGCGCCTCTTCCACCTGCTGGAAGAAACCCTCGTCCGGGGGACGGGTGAAGGCGTCCTGCAGGTGGTCCGCGATAGCCTGGCGCGTCCTGCGCAGCCCCTCCCGGATCCTGCCCCACAAGCCCGCACGCCCGGCTACGTCCACGGGACCTCCACGCCCGCACCCCGCTCCGCCGCCCGCCGCAAGGCGAGCACTCCCACCGCCACGTCCTGCACAGCCACGCCCACGGACTTGAACAGGGTCACCTCGTCGGGCCCGCGCCGGCCCAGGGAGGGGTCGTCTACGAGCCGGCCGAGCTCCACGGCGCGTCCCCAGTCGAAGGCCCCCTCCGCGGCGGCCTGGATCAGGTCCCCGGCTTCGGCCCGGGCCGCCTCCAGGCTGTCCACCACCACCCTTGCGCGTGCCACCACTTCCGCGGGGATCTCCCGCATGTGCGGGGTGAACGCGCCGATGGCGTTGATGTGGGCACCTGGGCTCAGGTCGGAGGCCGCGAACACGGGCTGGTGGCTGGGCGTGGCGGTCACCACCACCTCCGCACCCCGTACCGCGGCCTCCGGGGAAGGCGCGGCGAACACGGACGCGCCGCTCAGCCAGGGTTGCTGCCTGGCCCAGTCCACGAACGCCTCCCTGTGCGGCGGGGTGGGACAGTACACCCGGACCTGGGTCACCGCGCGCACCGTGCACACGGCCTCCAGTTGCCTGCGGGCCTGTCCACCGCACCCGAACAGCGCCACCACCCCGGCCTCCCTGCGGGCCAGCAGGTCCGTGGCGAGCCCGGTAGCGGCTCCTGTGCGGAGCGCGGTGAGGGAGGCGCCTTCCACTAGACCCAGGGGCGTCCCCGTATCCGGGTCCTGCACGAGCACCGCGGCCTGGATGGTGGGAAGCCCTCGCGCGGGGTTGCCGGGGAACACGGTCACCGCCTTCACGCCCAACCCCAGTCCCTCTACGAAGGCAGGCATCCAGAGCGCCGTCCCTGCGGACGTGTCCAGGTGCACCCGCAAGGGCACCCGTGCCTGGCCAGCCGACAGGGACCGGAACGCCTGTCGGATCGCCTCGATGGCATCCCGCATGGGCACCAGGCGATCCACGTCTGCGGCGCTGAGCACCCGGAGGCTCGGCACGGGCCCTCCGAAGCCGCGCCGGGCCTCAGGCCTGGGGCGGAGGCGGCGGGGCCTGCTGCGGCAGCTCCACCGGGATCCGGGGGACCTCCAGGGCCGCAGGCGGCGGCTCCGGGGACGCGGGCTTGGCCGGCGCGGGCAGCAGTGCCTCCTCCAGGACCTCGTCCATGTGCTCCACGAAGCGGAACCGCAGCGCCCGGCGCACGTTCTCAGGGATCTCGTGCATGTCCCGCTCGTTCTCCTTCGGCAGGATCACGGTACGGATCCCCGCCCGGTGCGCCGCGATCACCTTCTCCTTCAGCCCGCCCACCGGCAGGACCTTCCCCCGGAGGGTGATCTCGCCCGTCATGGCCACGTCCTTGCGGACGGGACGTCCGCTCAGGGCCGAAGCCAGGGCGGTGGCCATGGTGATCCCCGCGGAGGGGCCCTCCTTGGGCTGGGCGCCCGCGGGCACGTGGATGTGGACGTCAAACTTGCTGTACCAGTCCTCGTCCACGCCCAGCCGGCGGCTGCGGGACCGCACGTAGGACACCGCGGCGTTGGCGGACTCCTTCATGACCTCGCCCAGCTGCCCGGTGAGGACCAGCTTGCCGTTGCCCTTCACCAGGGTGGCCTCCACGGTGACGATGTCGCCCCCGGTCTCCGCCCACACCAAGCCCGTGGCCGCGCCCACCTCGTCCTGCTTCTCCGCCAGGCCGTAGCGGAACCTGGGCGGGCCGAGGAAGCGGTGCAGCATCTTCGCGGTGACCCGCTTGGGCGCCTTGGGGTCCCCGGAGGCCACCAGGGTGGCGACCTTCCGGCAGATGGTGCCGATCTCCCGCTCCAGGTTCCGGACCCCGGCCTCCCGGGTGTACTCCCGGATGATCCGCCGCAACGCCGCGTCCGTGATCTGCAGCCCGAACTCCGCCAGCCCGTTCTCCTTGCGCTGCTTCGGCACCAGGAAGTGCCGGGCGATCCCCAGCTTCTCCTGCTCGATGTAACCGGGGAAGCGGATCACCTCCATGCGGTCCCGCAGGGCCGGCGGGATGGTGTCCAGCACGTTGGCGGTGCAGATGAACATGACCTCGCTGAGGTCGAAGGGCAGCTCCAGGTAGTGGTCGCTGAAGGCGTGGTTCTGCTCGGGGTCCAAAGCCTCCAGCAGGGCCGCGGAGGGGTCCCCCCGGAAGTCCATCCCCAACTTGTCGATCTCGTCCAGCATGAACACCGGGTTCTTGCTGCCCGCGGTCTTCATGCCCTGGATGATGCGGCCGGGCAGGGCCCCCACGTACGTGCGCCGGTGGCCCCGGATCTCCGCCTCGTCCCGCACGCCGCCCAGGGAGATGCGGACGAACTTGCGGCCCAGGGCCCGGGCGATGGACTTCCCCAGCGAGGTCTTGCCCACCCCCGGCGGGCCCACGAAGCACAGGATCGGACCCTTGGACTGGGGGCTCAGCTTGCGCACCGCGAGGTACTCCACGATGCGCTCCTTCGCCTTCTCGAGCCCGTAGTGGTCCTCGTCCAGGATCTTGCGGGCCTCGGGGATGTCCAGGCGGTCCTCCGTGCGCACGCTCCACGGCAGCGCCAGGATCCAGTCCAGGTACGTGCGGACCACCACCGCCTCCGCCACCATGGGCGGCATCTTCTCCAGGCGGCCCAGCTCCTCCAGGGCCTTCTCCTTCACGGGCTCCGGCAGGTTGGCGGCCTCGATCTTCTTCCGGTACTCCTCCACCTCCGCCTGGCGCTCGTCCTTCTCGCCCAGCTCCTGCTGGATGGCCTTCATCTGCTCCTTCAGGTAGTACTCGCGCTGGGACTTCTCCATGGACTTGCGGACCCGGTTCTGGATCTTCCGCTCCAGGTCCAGGATGTTGATCTCCCGCGCCAGCACCTGGGAGATGAACTCCAGGCGGCTTGTTACGTCCAGCTCCAGCACCTTCTGCCGCTCCTCGGTCTTCAAGGGCAGGTGCTGGGCCACCAGGTCCGCCAGTTTGCCGGGCTCCTCCGCGTTCATCACCGCCATGTACGCCTCGGGGGCCACGGTGCGGCTGAGGCGCGCGTAGCGCTCGAACTGGGAGGTCACCCCGCGCATGAGGGCCTCGATCTCCAGGGTCCGCTCCGTGGGGTCCTCCACGGTGCGCACGTGGGCCAGGAAGAAGGGGTCGGTGTGCACGAACCCCTCCAGGTGGACCCGGACCAGCCCTTCCACCATGACCTGCAGGACCCCGTCCGGCTGCTTGCCCACGTTGAGGACCCGGGCCACCACCCCCCACTCGTACAGGTCCTCCGGCTTGGGGTCCTCCACGTTTTCGTCCCGCTGGCAGACCAGGGCCAGCAGGCGGTCGGACTCCAGGGACCGCTCCAGGGCCCGGACCGACTTGGGCCGGCCGACCCCGAGGGCGATGGGCATGTGCGGGAGTACCACCACGCCCTTCAGCGCGAGGACGGGAAGCTGCGTGGGATAGACCGTCTTCGTCTGGCTCATGCCGAACCTCCGTCGGGTGCCCCTGCCGGCGGCGCACCCGAACCTCTACTCGTATTTACGCACAGCACGGCCCCAGGATTCCAACGCCGCCCGGGCGCCGGGGAGCCGGTGCCGGCACGTACACGCGCCGCGGGCCCTGCCGGGAGGGACCCGCGCACGCTCACGAGGCGGGCTTCTCCTTGGCCAGCCGTTTGGCCTCCGCGGCGGTGATGAGGATGGGCCGGGCCCGGCGCTCCACCGACTCCAGGGTGATGACGCACCGCTTAATGTCGGGCCGGGAGGGGATCTCGTACATCACGTCCAGCATGATGTCCTCGAGGATGGTCCGCAGGCCCCGGGCGCCCGTGTTCCGCGCCAGGGCCTCCCGGGCGATGGCCCGCAGGGCGTCCTCCGCCACCACCAGGTCCACCCCGTCCATCTCCAGGATCTTCTGGTACTGGCGGACCAGGGCGTTCTTGGGCTCCACCAGGATCCGCACCAGGTGGTCCTCCGTAAGGGGTTCCAGGGGCACCACCACCGGCAGCCGTCCGATGAACTCCGGGATCAGGCCGTAGCGCAGGAGGTCCTGGGGCATCACCTGCCGGAGCAGCTCCCCCGTGTCCCGCACCTTGGGGTTGGCCTGGGCGCCGAAGCCGATGCTGGACTGGCGGACCCGCGCCTCGATGATCTTGTCCAGACCCTCGAACGCCCCCCCGCAGATGAACAGGATGTTGGTGGTATCCACCTGGATGAACTCCTGGTGGGGGTGCTTGCGGCCGCCCTGGGGTGGCACGTTGGCCACCGTGCCCTCCAGGATCTTCAGCAGGGCCTGTTGGACGCCCTCGCCGGACACGTCCCGGGTGATGGAGGGGTTCTCGGACTTGCGGGCGATCTTGTCCACCTCGTCGATGTACACGATCCCCCGCTCCGCCTTCTTCACGTCGTAGTCCGCTGCCTGGACCAACCGCAGGAGGATGTTCTCCACGTCCTCGCCCACGTAGCCCGCCTCCGTGAGGCTGGTGGCGTCCGCGATGGCGAAGGGGACGTCCAGGATCTTGGCCAGGGTCTGGGCCAGGTGGGTCTTCCCGCACCCCGTAGGCCCGATGAGGAGGATGTTGCTCTTCTGGAGCTCCACGTCGGTGGGGCGCCGGTGGGCGATGCGCTTGTAGTGGTTGTACACCGCCACCGACAGCACCTTCTTGGCCCGCTCCTGCCCCACCACGTACTGGCACAGGGTCTCGTAGATCTCGTGCGGCTTCGGCAGGCTGCGGGGGCCCCGTTCCTCCTGCTCCCCGTACAGCTCCTCCTCGATGATCTCGTTGCACAGCTCGATGCACTCGTCGCAGATGTACACCCCGGGACCCGCCACCAGCTTGCGGACCTGCTCCTGGCCCTTCCCGCAGAAGGAGCACTTCAACCGCTCCCGCTCATCCCCGAAGCGGAACATGCGACCCCCTCGCCGTCCTTGATCCCGGTCCCCTGTCACGGCCGCGCGAACCGAACCGTCCCACGGGTCCAGAGCAACTTCCCTGCCTCACCGCGCGAGCCGCGCCAGTTTCTCAACGCGGGGCTCGATCACCAGGTCGATCAGGCCGTACTCCTTGGCCTGCTGCGCGCTCATGTAGAAGTCCCGGTCGGTGTCCCGCTCGATGCGCTCCAGGGGCTGGCCCGTGTGCCGGGCCAGGATCTCGTTGAGGATCTTCCGGAGCTCGATGACCTCCTTGGCCCGGATGGCGATGTCCACCGCCTGGCCCTGGGCTCCGCCCCACGGTTGGTGGATCATGATGCGGGAGTACGGCAGCGCCCCCCGCTTTCCCTTCGCCCCCCCGGCCAGCAGCAGGGCGGCCACGGAGGCTGCCATCCCCACGCAGATGGTGGCCACGTCCGGCTGGATGTGCTGCATGGTGTCGTAGATCGCCAGCCCCGCGGTCATGGAGCCCCCCGGGCTGTTGATGTACAGCTGGATGTCCTTCTCCGGGTCCTCGTAGGCCAGGAACAGCATCTGGGCGATCACGAGGTTGGCCACCTCGTCGTCCACGATCCCGCCCAGGAAGATGATGCGCTCCTTGAGCAGGCGGGAGTAGATGTCGTACGCCCGCTCGCCCCGGGCGCTCTGCTCCACCACGATGGGGACCAGGGTCACGGCTCTCCCTCCTCGCGGGACTCCGGGCGACTCGTCGCCTCCGCGGTCACCGCACCGCCGGAGGCCCGCTCTACCAGGTAGGCCACTGCCCGGCGGCGCCGCAGGGACGCCCGCAGCCTCGCCATCCCTCCCGTGCGCTCGAGCAACTCCCGGACCTCCTCCGGGCTGCGGCCGCTATCCTCCGCCAGGTTCTGGACCGCCTGGGCCACTTCCTCTTCGGAGGGCTGGAGCCCCTCCGCCTCCGCCACGGCGTCCAGCACCAGCCGGGTCCGGACCCGCGATTCCGCCTGCGGCCGGAACTCGTCGTGCACCTGCTCGGCGGACTTGCCCACCAGTTGCAGGTATCGGTCCCACGACAGGCCCCGGCGCCGCAGCTCCTCCTCCAGGTCCTCCAGCAGGCTGTGCACCTCCGCGTGCACCAGGCTCTCGGGCACCTCCACGTGGGAGGAGTCCACCACCGCCTGCAACACCCGCTGTTCGTACTCCGCCCGCGCCTGGGCGCTGGCCCTGGCCTGCAGCCTTGCCCGCAGGTCCTCCCGCAGCTCCGCCAGCGTCTGGTGGTCGCTGGCGGTCTGCGCGAACGCGTCGTCCAGGGCGGGCAGCTCCCGCAGCCGGACCTCCACCACGGAGAACCGCACCGGCCCCGCTTCCCCTTCCCACTCCACCTCGTCTCCCGCGGACCGGCCTTCCAGCAGCGCGCTCAGGGTCTGGGGGGTCTCCCCACCGCCGACTTCCAGCATCAGCTCCCGGCCCTGTGCGAACCGGCGCTCGCCCTCCGGCGCCTGCAGGACCTGCACCAGGACGAAGTCCCCGGCGGACGCGGGCCCCTGCTTGGGCAGGAGCTGCGCGTACCGGGCCCGCAGCGCCTCCAGGGTACGCTGGACCTCCTCCTCACCCACCCGGGGCTCGTCGAAGGGGATCCTCAGCTCGCGGTAGTCGCCCAGCTTGACCTCCGGCTCGACCTCCACCCGCGCGACCACCCGGAGGGGCTTGCCTTCCTCGATCTGGGCCTGCTCGAAGCGGGGCCGGCTGATGGGCCGGATGCCGCTCTGCCGCACCGCCTCCCCGTACGCCTCCGGGAGCAGCCGCTCCAGCGCCTCCTCGTACACCGCGTCCCGGCCCACGTACCGCTCCACCACCGGGCGGGGAGCCCGGCCGGGCCGGAACCCCGGGATCCTCGCCCGCTGGCTCACCTTCACGACCCCTTGGGCCACCGCCCGCGCCACCCGGTCCTCGGGGACCTCGATCTCCAGCACCGCGGTGCTTCCCGGCTCCCGCCGGACGCTCAACACCTTCACCCTTCGACCTCCTGAACCGCCTTACAGCGCCTCCCTGGTGCGGGCGGAGGGATTCGAACCCCCACGGGATACAGCCCACGGGATCCTAAGTCCCGCGCGTCTACCGTTCCGCCACGCCCGCCCGGTCCCAGCCTCCTGCCAAGAAAACGTCGAACCCCGCAGCTGCCTGCGGGGTGTATGCAACCACCTTGCCGGACCCCGCGGCGTCCCCGCGGGCCGCCCTGTTCGCATCTCTGGAGGGCCGTGCAGGACTCGAACCTGCAACCTTGGGATTAAGAGTCCCCTGCTCTACCAGTTGAGCTAACGGCCCACCGCGGATTTTACCAACGGCCCAGAGGGGTGTCCAGAACGTCCGGTCGCCTTCAGGCTCCTCCGTCCACCACCGCGGTGGCCTCCACCTCCACGAGGATCTTAGGGTCCACGAAGCCCGCAGCCCCCACGAAGGTGGTCGCCGGCCGCACCGCCCCGAACACCTCCCCGTGGGCGCGTCCCGCTTCTTCCCAGCGTGCGGCGTCCCGCAGGTACACGCGGGTGCGGACCACGTCGGCGGGCGAGGCGCCGAGGTCCCGGAGGGCCCGCACCACGATCTCCAGGGCCGCCTGGGTCTGGGCGTAGTAGTCCTCCCCGCCCAGGATGTTCCCCTGCTCGTCCGCGGGAGCGGTCCCGCTCACCTCCACGAGGGATCCCACCCGGACGGCCCGCGAGTAGCCCACCACCGACTCCCACGGCCGGTTCGCCGGAACTCTTTGCCGTTCCACCGTCGTCCTCCCCACGGAGCCCTCAGAGCACCGCCGGCTCGCGGTACTCGCCCCACACGGCGCGGAAGACGTCGCAGATCTCCCCCAGGGTGGCGTACGCCTTCACCGCCTCCAGGATGGGGTACATGGTGTTGCCGCCGGCTTCGGCCACACGGCGCAGCTCCTCCAGGCACGCCCGGACCCGCTCCGGGTCCCGCTCCGCCCGGACCCGCTTCAACCGCTCCACCTGCCGGCGCTCCACCTCCGGCGGGATCCGGAGGATGGGGATGGGCTGCGGCTCGCCGGAGACGAACTCGTTCACGCCCACCACGATCTTCTCCTTGCGCTCCAGCTGCTGCTGGTAGTGGTAGGCGGCGTCCGCGATCTCCCGCTGGGGGAAGCCCGCCTCCACCGCGGCCAGCATCCCGCCCAGCTCGTCGATCCGCCGGATGTACCGCCAGGCCTCCTCCTCGATCCGGTTCGTGAGGGCCTCCACGAAGTACGAGCCCCCCAGCGGGTCCACGGTGTTCGCCACCCCGCTCTCGTACGCGAGGATCTGCTGCGTCCGCAGGGCGACCGTGACCGCCTCCTCCGTGGGCAGGGCGTACGTCTCGTCCATGGAGTTGGTGTGCAGGGACTGCACCCCGCCCAGCACCGCCGCGAGGGCCTGGATGGCCACCCGGGCGATGTTGTTGAGGGGCTGCTGGGCGGTCAGGGAGACCCCCGCGGTCTGGGCGTGGGTCCGCAGCATCCACGACCGCGGGTTGCGGGCCCCGAACCGCTCCCGCATGATGCGGGCCCACATGCGCCGGGCGGCCCGCAGCTTGGCGATCTCCTCGAAGAAGTCGTTGTGGATGTCGAAGAAGAAGCTGAGGCGGGGCGCGAAGGCGTCCACGTCCAGCCCCCGCTCGATCCCCGCCTGCACGTAGGCGATGCCGTCCGCGAGGGTGAAGGCCAGCTCCTGCACCGCGGTGGCGCCCGCCTCCCGGATGTGGTAGCCGCTGATGCTGATGGGGTTCCACTGCGGGGTCTCCCGCACGCAGAACTCGAAGGTGTCCACCACCAGCTTCATGCTGGGCCGGGGCGGGACGATCCACTCCTTCTGCGCGATGAACTCCTTCAGGCAGTCGTTCTGGATGGTCCCCCGCAGCTTGGACCGCGGGATCCCCCGCTGGTCCGCCAGTGCCACGTACATGGCGTACAGGACCGCCGCGGGCGCGTTGATGGTCATGGAGGTGCTCACCTCGTCCAGGGGGATGCCCTGGAACAGCAGCTCCATGTCCGCCAGGGTGTCCACCGCCACCCCTTCCCGGCCCACCTCCCCCATGGCCCGCGGGTGGTCGGAGTCGTAGCCCATCAGGGTCGGCATGTCGAAGGCCACGCTCAGACCCGTCTGGCCCTGCTGCAGGAGGTAGTGGAAGCGGCGGTTGGTGTCCTCCGCGGTCCCGAAGCCCGCGAACTGCCGCATGGTCCACAGCCGGCCCCGGTACATGGTGGCGTGGATGCCACGGGTGAACGGGTACTCCCCCGGGTAGCCGATGTCCCGGTGGAAGTCCACCTGGGCCACGTCCTCCGGGCCGTACAGGCGCTCCACCGGCAGGTCCGACAGCGTGGTGAACCGCCACGGCCGCTCGGGCTGACGCTCGAGCGTCTCGCGCAGGGTGGTCTCCTCCCACCGCCGCCGCGCCGGCTCCACCCCCTCGCGCTCCCGCATGGCCGCCATCCCCACCACCTCCCCGGTCCTGCGCGTCAACCCTGCGCCTTGAGCCGGCGCACCTCTTCCGTGAGCTTCGGCACGATCTGGAACAGGTCCCCCACCACGCCCAGGCTGGCCACCTGGAAGATGGGGGCGTTGGGGTCCTTGTTGATGGCCACGATGTACTTGGAGCCCGACATGCCCGCCAGGTGCTGGGGGGCCCCGGAGATGCCCACCGCGATGTACACCGTGGGGCTCACCGTCTTGCCCGTCTGCCCGATCTCGTAGTCGTGGGGCACCCACCCGCTGTCCACGGGCGGCCGCGAGGAACCCACCGCGGCCCCCAGCTCCGCGGCCAGGGCGTCCAGCAGCGCGAAGTTCTCCGGACCCCGCAATCCCCGGCCGCCCGAGACCACCACCTCCGCCTCCGTGAGGGAGACCCGCTCCCGCTGCAGGGAACGCGTCTCCACCAGCCGGGCCCGGGGCTCGGGCACCTGCACCGCCACCGCTTCCACGTCCGCACTGCGCCCCTCCCGACGCTCTGCGGGCGCGAACACCTTCGGCAGCACCACCGCGAGGTGCGGGCCGTCCCCCACGTACTCCACCGTCCCCATGACCTTGCGGGTGTACATGGGCCGCCGCGCCCACAGCCGCCCGTCCTGCACCCACAGGGCCTCCACGTCCGTCACTACCCCGGCACCCACCCGCGCCGCCAACCGCGGGGCGCAGTCCCGGCCCCACGCGGTGGACGGGACCATCACGAGCCAGGGAGCACGCCGCTGCACGAGCTCGCTCAGGACCTGCGTGTAGGCCTCGGTGCTGTAGGAGCTCAGGTGCGGGTGCTCCACGGACAGCACCATGTCCGCGCCGTACTCCCCCAGCGCCCGCGGAAGCCCGTCCAGGGGGTGGCCCAGAGCCACCGCCACCAGCCGGCCGCCCTGGGCGTCGGCCAGCTCGCGGCCCTTCCCCAGGAGCTCCAGGGTGATGCGGCGGGGGCTCCCTGCCGCGTGGTCGGCAACTACCCAGACGTCCTTTGCCATGAGGCTCACCTCACAGGACTTTGGCGGTTTCCTGCAGGAACTGCGCGATCAGCCGTGCCCCCTCTTCGGGGGAGTCGGGGGTCACCACCCGGCCCGCCTCCCGTCGCGGGGGAGGGTCGAACCGGCTGTAGCGCACCCGCGCCGCCTGGGCTCCCACCTGCCCGGGCTCCAGCCCCAGGTCCTTTAGGGTCAGGGTGCGGATCTCCTTGCGCTTGGCCTTCATGATGCCGGGAAGGGTCGGGTACCGGGGCTCGTTGATGGTGCGCTCCACCGTGAACACCGCGGGCAGCGGGACCTGCAGCACCTCCACGCCCCCCTCCACCTCCCGCTCCACCGTGGCGACGCCGTCTGAGATGTCCAGCTTGGAGATGGCCGTGGCCTGGGGCAGGCTCAGGTACTCGGCCAGGGCGGGGCCCACCACGGAAGCGTTGTCGTCCGTGGCCAGCCGGCCGCACAGCACCAGGTCGCAACGCAGCTGCCGGATGGTCTCCGCCAGCACGCGGGCCACCGCCAGGTGGTCCGCGCCCTCCAGGGCCGGGTCCTGGACGTGGACGGCCTCGTCCGCGCCCATGGCCAGGGCCGTGCGCAGGGCCTCGGTAGCCCGGGCGGGCCCCACGCACACCACCGTCACCGTGCCGCCGTGCTTCTCGCGCACGCGCAGGGCCTCTTCCACCGCGTGCTCGTCGTAGTAGTTCAGGATCCAGTTGAGGCCCTGCTCCTCCACCCCGCTGCCGTCCGGCCGGACCCGGATGGGCTGCTCGGTGTCGGGTACCTGCTTGACGCACACCACCACGTCCATGGGCACCCTCCTGTCTACCAAACGTTCGTTAGCTCAAGCCAGCAAGTTGCGGGCGATCACCAGCCTCTGGATCTCCGACGTGCCCTCGTAGATCTCGGTGATCTTCGCGTCCCGGAAGTACCGCTCCACCGGGTAGTCCTTGATGTACCCGTAGCCTCCGAAGATCTGCACGCCCTGGTGGGCCGCGAACATGGCCGTCTCCGAGGCGAACAGCTTGGCCATGGACGCTTCCGCGGTACACCGTTTCCCCTGGTCCCGCAGCCAGGCGGCCCGCAGCGTCAGCAGCCTCGCCGCGTCAATGCGGGTGGCCATGTCCGCGATCTTCCACTGGATGGCCTGGAACTCCGCGATGGGCCGGCCGAACTGACGGCGCTCCCTGGCGTAGGCGACGCTCTCCTCCAGGGCCGCCCGGGCGATGCCCACCGCCTGCGCCGCGATGCCGATCCGGCCCCCGTCCAGGGTCGAGAGGGCCACCTTGAACCCCTCTCCCCGAGCCCCCAGCAGGTTGTCCCGGGGTACCCGGCAGTCCTGCAGCAGCACTTCACAGGTGGAGGACGCCAGCAGGCCCATCTTCCGCTCCACCTTGCCCACGGAGATCCCCGGGTGGTCCCGCTCCACGATGAACGCAGAAATCCCCCGCGGCCCGGCTTCCGGCTCCGTGCGGGCGTACACGATGAACACCCACGCCTCCCGGGCGTTCGTTACGAACACCTTGGTGCCGTTGAGGACCCAACCGTCCCCATCCAGCCGCGCGGTGGTCTGCAGGGAGGCCGCGTCCGAGCCCGCCTGGGGTTCCGTGAGGCAGTAGCAGCCGATCTCCCGCCCCGAAGCCAGCACCGGCAGGTAGCGGCGCTTCTGCTCCTCGGTGCCGTAGCGGAGGATGGGGTCGCAGACCAGGGAGTTGTTCACGGACATGATGGCCGCGGTGGACGCACACGCCCGCGCGACTTCCTCCATGGCCAGCACGTACGCCACGTTGTCCATGCCCGCGCCCCCGTACTCCTCCGGCACCATCACCCCCATCAATCCCAGCTCCGCCAGACCTCGGACGATCTCCGCGGGGAATCTGTGTTCGGCGTCGAGCTGCGAGGCCACGGGGAGGATCTCCCGGGTGGCGAAGTCGCGCGCGGTCTGCTGGACCAGGCGGTGCTCCTCGCTGAGGGCGAAGTCCATACGGCCTCCGACACCCGGAATCCGTGCCCATGGTAGCGTCCCGCCCTGCCGGCGGCAACCGACGCGCAGGGAAAGGCCACCCACACGGTGTAACCGTCCGGAGGGTGAGGTCGTGGAGCGCATCCGGTCGCAGATCCGGACCGACAGCGAGACCTTCCGGGAGAACGAGGCCTACCACCGGGCCCTGGCCCGGGAGCTGCGGGAACGGCTGGAGCAGGTGCGCCGGGGCGGGGGCGAGCGGGCCCAGCGCCGGCAACGGGAGCTCGGGAAGATGACCGCACGGGAGCGCATCGAGCACCTGCTGGACCCGGGCTCCCCGTTCCTCGAGCTGTGCCCCCTGGCCGCCTGGGGGATGTACGACGGGGAAGCCCCCAGCGCGGGCATCGTCACGGGGATCGGCCGAGTGAGCGGGGTGGAGTGCGTGATCGTGGCGAACGACGCCACCGTCAAGGGCGGGACCTACTTCCCCATGACGGTGAAGAAGCACCTGCGGGCCCAGGAGGTGGCGCTGCAGAACCGCCTGCCCTGCATCTACCTGGTGGACTCCGGCGGCGCCTACCTGCCCCTGCAGGCGGAGGTGTTTCCCGACCGAGACCACTTCGGCCGGATCTTCTACAACCAGGCCCGCATGAGCGCCCTCGGGATCCCCCAGATCGCCGCGGTGATGGGCTCCTGCACCGCGGGGGGCGCCTACGTGCCGGCGATGAGCGACGAGGCGGTGATCGTGCGCGGTACGGGCACCATCTTCCTGGGCGGCCCACCCCTGGTGAAGGCCGCCACCGGGGAGGACGTGACCGCGGAGGAGCTGGGAGGAGCCGACGTGCACGCCCGCCGCTCTGGGGTGGTGGACCACTACGCGGAGTCCGACGAGCACGCCCTGCAGATCGTCCGCCGGATCGTGGCCACCCTGAACCGCCGGAAGACCGTGGAACTGGACGTCACCGAGCCGGAGGCCCCCTACTACGACCCCGAAGAGCTGTACGGGGTCCTCCCCCGGGACCTGCGCCAGCCCTACGACGTCCGGGAGGTGATCGCGCGGCTGGTGGACGGCAGCCGGTTCGCGGAGTTCAAGGCCCTGTACGGCACCACCCTGGTCTGCGGCTTCGCCCGTATCCACGGCATGCTGGTGGGGATCGTGGCCAACAACGGGGTCCTGTTCGTGGACAGCGCGGAAAAGGGCGCCCACTTCATCGAGCTGTGCGGGCAGCGGCGCGTGCCCATCGTCTTCCTGCAGAACATCACCGGGTTCATCGTGGGCCGCCAGTACGAGGCCGCGGGCATCGCCCGTGCGGGCGCCAAGATGGTCCACGCGGTGGCCACCAGCAACGTGCCGAAGTTCACCGTGATCATCGGGGGGTCGTACGGCGCGGGCAACTACGCCATGTGCGGCCGCGCCTACGAACCCCGCTTCCTCTGGATGTGGCCCAACGCCCGCATCAACGTCATGGGCCCCGAACAGGCCGCGGGGGTCCTGGTGACCGTCAAACGGGACCAGCTGGCCCGGGAGGGCAAGACCCTCTCCGACGAGGAAGCCGAGGCCATCGCCCGTCCCATCCTGGACAAGTACGAGCGGGAGGGCAACCCGTACTACAGCACCGCCCGTCTGTGGGACGACGGGATCCTGGACCCGCCCACCACCCGGGACGTGCTGGGGCTGGCCCTGTCGGCGGCGCTGAACGCCCCCATCGAACCCATGAAGCCGGGCGTGTTCCGCATGTAGCGATGGCGGACGTCCTGCAGGTGCGGCAAACCGGTGGCCGGCTGGACGTGGTCCTGAACCGGCCCCAGGTGCACAATGCCCTGAACCCGGAGCTGCTGGAGGCGCTGGGGGAAGCGTTCCGGGACGCCGCCGCTCGGCCCGACGTCCGTTACGTGGTGGTGTCCGGGGAAGGGCCCTCGTTCTGCGCGGGCGCGGACCTCGAGTGGATGCGCCAGGCTGCCTCCGCCTCCTTTGAGGAGAACTGCGAGGACGCCGCCCGGGTGTTCCGCATGCTGGAGGCGGTGGCCCACTGCCCCAAGCCGGTGGTGGCACGGGTGCACGGGCCGGCCTTCGGCGGCGGCGTGGGCCTGGTGGCCGCCTGCGACCTGGCCGTGGCCGTCCCCAACGCCACCTTCGGGCTCACGGAGGTGAGGCTCGGCCTAGTGCCCGCCATGATCCTTCCTTTTCTGCTGCGCAGGGTGCACCCCTCCGGCCTGGCCTGGGCGATCCTCACGGGCAGCCGGTTCCCCGCCACGAGGGCCCTGGAGATCGGCCTCGTGCACGCGGTGAGCGACCAGCCGGACGCGGTGGTCTCCGAGTGGGGCGAAGCGTTCCTGGCCGCAGGCCCGCAGGCCCTAGCGGAGGCCAAGCGCCTCCTGCGGACCCTCCCCCAGCTCTCCTGGGAACAGGCCCGCGACGAGGCGGTCCGGACCATCGCCGCGGCCCGGGTGGGACCGGAGGGGCAGGAGGGCATGCGGGCGTTTCTCGAGCGGCGCAAGCCCGCGTGGACCGGGCCGTGACCACAGCACCTCCTTTCTCGAAGGTGCTGGTGGCCAACCGCGGGGAGATCGCGGTGCGGGTCATCCGCGCCTGCCGCGAGCTGGGAGTCCGCACCGTGGCGGTGTACTCCGAGGCGGACCGCCACTCCCCCCACGTGCTCCTGGCGGACGAGGCCACCTGCCTGGGGCCCGCGGAGCCGGAAGCCTCCTACCTCAACATCGGCCGTCTGGTGGACGCGGCGCGCGCGGCGGGTGCGGAGGCCGTCCACCCGGGTTACGGGTTCCTGGCGGAGAACCCGGAGTTCGCGCGCGCGTGTGAGGAGGCTGGCCTGGTGTTCGTGGGTCCTCCCTCCCACGTGATCGCGGCTTTAGGCGACAAGGACCGCGCCCGCCGCCTCGCCGAGCGGCTGGGGATCCCCACGGTGCCCGGCCACCCCGCGGCGGACGACGACACGCTGGAGCGCGCGGCCCACGCCCTGGGATTCCCCGTGATCCTGAAGGCCGCGGCAGGAGGCGGGGGCAGGGGCATGCGGGTGGTGCGCGAGCCCGAGCGGTTCCGGGAAACCCTGGCCTCTGCCCGAAGGGAGGTGAAGGCGGCCTTCGGAGACGACGCGGTCCTGCTGGAAAAGTACCTGGACCGGCCGCGCCACGTGGAGGTGCAGATCGTCGCGGACCGGTACGGCACCGTGGTGCACCTGGGCGAGCGCGACTGCAGCGTCCAGCGCAGGCACCAGAAGATCGTGGAGGAGTCGCCCTCGCCCGCGGTGGACCCGCACCTGCGGAGCCGGCTTGGGGAGGCGGCGCTGCGGCTGGCCCAGGAGGCCGGGTACGTGAACGCGGGGACGGTGGAGTTCCTGCTGGATCGCGACGGCCGCTTCTACTTCCTCGAGGCCAACACCCGCCTGCAGGTGGAGCACCCCGTGACGGAGCTGGTGACGGGTGTAGACCTCGTGCACCTGCAGCTTCAGGTGGCCGCAGGGCAGCGCCTGCCCCTGCGCCAGGAGGACGTGGTGTGGCGGGGCCACGCGGTGGAAGCCCGGGTGTACGCGGAGGACCCCGAGCGCGGCTTCGCGCCTTCGCCCGGCCGCATCCTGCTCCTGAGGGAACCGCACCTTCCCGGCGTCCGCGTGGATTCCGGCGTCCAGGAAGGGCAGGAGGTCCCGGTGCACTACGACCCCATCCTGTCGAAGGTGGTGGCGTGGGCTCCGGACCGGCCCACAGCCGTCGCCCGCCTGGCCCACGCCCTGCAGGAGTACGTGCTGCTGGGTCCCCGGACCAACCTGGGCTTCCTGCTGGACCTGGTGACGCACCCCGCGTTCCTGGCCGGAGAAGTGTCCACTCAGTTCGTGGAGGACCAACTGGCCGCCTGGCAGGCCCCGGACCCTCCGCCGGAGGCCGTGGCCCTGGCCGCCACGCTGCTGGCCCAGGAACCCCGGGGCCCGGCACCCGTGGCTAGCGCCCGCGCGCCCGATCCCTGGGAACGCCTTGCGGGCGCACGGCTTCCGTGAGCGTGCGTGTCTACCTTCTCTACAAGGGACGGCAGGTCCCGGTAGAGGTCCGGGGCTCAGGCGACGGCTATGCGGTGCGCGTGGGAGAGCGGGAGCTGCGCGTGGGGTGGCAGGAGCTGAGCCCGGGCGTGGCGGAGGCGACGGTGGAGGGCGTGCGGCTGCGGTTCTGCTACGCTCGACAGGGTGACGCGCTCCAACTGCACCTGGCCGGACGCGTGTACACTTTCACGCGAACGCGGGAGGAAGTCGAAGCGCGCGGCGCGAGACCGGAGCAGGACGTGCGGGCGCCCATGCCGGGCCTGCTGACGCGGGTGCTGGTGGAACCCGGGCAGGTGGTGGCGGCCGGCCAGCCTCTCTACGTGGTGGAGGCGATGAAGATGGAGACCGTGGTCCGCGCAGCCCGCCCCGCCCGGGTGCTGCGGGTCCTGGCGCGCGAGGGGGAGCAGGTGGAGGGCGGCGCAGTGGTGGTGGAGCTGGAGGAGGGCGCGTGATCCCCCTGGACCGCGTGCCGCGCTCGGTACGCCTAGTGGAGGTGGGCCCTCGGGACGGCCTCCAGAACGAGCCGGAACGGGTCCCCACGGAAGTCAAGGTGGCCTTCGTGGAAGCCCTGGCGGACGCGGGACTGCGGTGGATCGAGGTGGGTTCGTTCGTGAGGCCCGACCGGGTTCCCCAGATGGCAGACACCGAGGAGGTGTTCCGGCGTCTGCGGCCGCGGCAGGGCGTCACGTACCTGGCCCTGGTCCCCAACCTGCGCGGCCTGGAGCGGGCTGCCAGCTGTGGGGTACAGGCTGTGGCGGTGTTCACCGCGGCCACGGACGCCTTCGCGCAGGCCAACCTCGGGACCACCGTGGAGGCGTCCCTGCGCACCTACCGTGAGGTGGTCCGGCGAGCGCAGGAAGCGGGCCTGCTCGTGCGGGGCTACGTGTCGGTGGCGTGGTGGTGTCCGTACAGCGGGCGGGCGGATCCGCAGCGCGTGCGCGCCGTAACCCTGGACCTGCTGGACATGGGCTGCGCGGACGTCGGGGTCGCGGACACCGTGGGCGCCGCCACACCCAGGGAAGTCCAGGAGCTGCTGGCCCTCCTGCTGCGCGACGTCCCTCCGGAACGTGTGGGCGTTCACTTCCACGACACGCGCGGCACGGGCGTCGCCAACGTCCTCGCAAGCCTCGAGATGGGGATTTCCACCGTGGACGCCTCCGCGGGCGGTCTGGGAGGTTGCCCGTTCGCGCCCGGGGCGCTGGGCAACGTGGCCACGGAGGACGTGGTGTACATGCTGCACGGCATGGGCGTGCACACAGGAGTAGACCTCGAAAAGCTCCGCTCCGCCAGCCGGCTCCTGGAGGCGTCTCTAGCCCGCCGGCTGCCCTCCCGGTACCTGCAGGCCGGACCCCTCCCCACGCGGTAAAGGCTGCTGACTCCGGTCATCGGGCCGGTGGCCGATGGTCACCTTACCTTGCTTCGCCCCAGCCTCGAAGCGGGGAAAAGACGATAAAGCGGATGCCTTGACTCCGCTTTAGGGAGGTGCTGGCGGTGGGCAACCGTAACGGCCCGTGGCTGCGCATCGCGGACAACATCTGGTTCTGGCTGGTGGCGAGCAACGTCTTCTTCTTCGTGGTGTACCTCGTGTGGGGCGCGTGGGACGTCCTGCGCGTCCCGTCCCGCTAGGAGGCCGGCCATGGCGCCCGGCGCGTGGTGGGAGGAGCCCGTCCACCCCCTGGAACGGGCCTGGGTGGTGATCGCCTCCCTCATCGCGGTGGTCTTCTTCTCGGCCATGATGCTGGTCTGGCACGCGCTGGGCCAGCAGAACGTCCGCGGCCGCGCCTACCGCGTGGATCCCAAGGCCTACCAGGCGGAGGTGGAGCGTTTCGTCCAGCAATACAAGGCGGGTGAGGAGGCGGGGCAGCCCGTGGTGGCTCCTCCCCCCGGGAGCGACGTGTACATGCTGGCGCAGCGCTTCCGCTTCTACCCCATCCTCCGGCTGAAGGCGGGCGAGCGCTACGTGCTGCACGTGGCCAGCATCGACTACCTGCACGGGTTCAGCATCACCCAGCCCCACGTGTGGAACCTGCAGCTCTATCCCGGCTACGAGTGGGTGATCCCCTTCACCCCTCGCGAGCCCGGTACGTACCACATGGCCTGCAACGACTTCTGCGGCGTGGGCCACGAGATGATGCTCGGGAAGATCGTGGTGGAGAGGTGACGCCATGGCGCAGCCCGCGGAAGCCCGTACCTGCCCGGTGACCGGGTTCCGGGTCCACCGGGCCGCAGAGGACCTGGTGAAGGCCAACGCGGTGGCCGCGGTGGTGGCACTGCTGCTCGGCGGCCTGGCCGCCATCGTGGTCCTGTTCACCCGTTGGATGGGAGCGTTCCGGCCGGAAACTTTCTACCAGTACCTAGCCCTGCACGCCTGGAACATGCTGATCTTCTGGATCATCTTCTTCGAGATCGCGCTGCTGCATTTCGCGGGCAGCATCATGCTGAACACCCGGCCCGCCAGCCCCGCGGCGGGCTGGCTGGCCTTCGCCCTCATGGTGCTGGGGGCGCTGATGGTGGAACGCGCGATCCTCACCAACCCCCTGAACCACCTGTCCTTCCAGCCCTACCCGCCCCTGCGGGGCACGCCGGACTTCTACCTGGGGACCATCCTGTTCGCGGTGGGTGCCCTGCTGGGAGTGGGGGTGTTCTTCGCCACGGTGCACAGGGCGTACCGCGAGGGCACCCACACGGGCCCGCTGCCCCTGGTGGTGTTCGGCGCGTTCGTAGCCGCGGTCCTGGCGGTGGCCACCCTCCTGGTCGGGGCCCTGGTGTTCGTGCCCGCCTTCCTGTGGTCGGCGGGGATCGTGCCCGAGTTAAACCCGTTCCTGTGGAAGGTGGCCTACTGGGGCTTCGGCCACCCCTCCCAGCAGATCAACCTCGCCGCCACCATCACGGTCTGGTACCTGCTTTCCCAGCTGACCGTGGGCGGCCGCACCCCCAGCGAGAAGATCTCCCGGGCCGCCTTCGTCCTCTACCTGGTGGCCATCAACCTCGGTAGCGCCCACCACCTGCAGACCGAGCCCAGCGGGGCCCTGTCGGTGGGCTGGAAGTGGATCAACACCGGCTACCTCATGCACCTGGCGGTCCTGGGGAGCATGATCCACGCCTTCGCGGTGCCGGGAAGCGTGGAAGTAGGGCAGCGGCTGCGGGGCTACAGCCGGGGCCTGTTCGACTGGCTTGTGCGCGCCCCGTGGCACAACCCGGCCTTCTCCAGCCTGGTGCTCTCCGTGGCCCTGTTCGGCTTCCTGGGCGGCACCACGGGCGTGATCGCGGGGACCGAACAGCTGAACATGAAGTGGCACAACACCACCGCCATCATGGGGCACTTCCACGGGGTGGTGGTAGCCGGCACCACCCTGGCCTTCATGGGGATCACGTGGTACGTCCTGCCCCTTATCTTCCGGCGCCGCGTGGTGGGCGAACGGTGGGCCCGCTGGCAGCCGTGGCTGTTCGGGATCGGCGTGGGTCTGCTGGTGCTGGCCTTCATGCAGCTCGGCGTCCGGTACGGGCTGCCGCGCAAACAGCCCGACATCTTCCGGTTCCGGGGGCTGCCCCTGGCCTTCCAGTGGCCGGCGGAGGTGTACGCCCTGCTGACCGTGGCGGGGATCGGCGGGCTGCTGGCGCTTGTGGGCGGTGCGCTGTTCGTGGCCCTGGTGGTGGCCACGGTGCTGTTCGGCAAGCGCCTCACGGACGACGAGCTGCGGCGGGAGTACGCCGTGCCGGCCGCTGCGGGCAACCCGGGCCACAGCGCGAAGGAACTGCCCGCGGTGCCCGGCACCTTCGTGCTGTGCCTGGTCTTCGCGGCATTTTTCGTCCTCATGTACCTGGGCAACTACTGGAACCTGTCCCGGGCCTGGCCCATCGGGGGCTAGAAAGTGGAACCCCTGCGCCGCGGCGGTCCGGAAGGGTGGCTCGCCCTGGCCGTGGCCGCCGCGGCCACCGCGGGCGGTCTGGCGCTGGTGGTCACGGCCGCCCGCCTTCCCCCCCTGGCCGGAACCCTTCCCCCTGAGGCCTTCTACAAGGCCCTCGTTGGCCACGTCACCTTCTCCCTGGTGGTGTGGCTGCTCAGCTGCAGCGTGGCGGTGGCGCTGCAACACTCCGCGGCGTCCGCCCCCGGGTACGGCCCCTTTCTGGGGGCCGTGGGGGCGGGCGTCATGCTGGCGGGCCTGGTCCTTCCGGGCCGTCCCGTGGTGATCGACTACCTCCCCTACGTGAGCTCCCCGCCGTACATAGGCGGCTACCTGCTGTTCGCCGCTGCGGCGGCAGTGGGTCTGTGGCCGTGTGCGACGTCTGGACCGTGCTGGGGACCGAGGAGCCTCGCGGTGGCCTACGCGGCCAGCCTGGCGGCTGTAGCGGCGGGCCTGGCCCGCCTCGGCGGCATCTCAGCTCAGGCGGCGCTGTGGTCGGGCGGACACGCCCTGCAGTTCGTCTACGTGGTCGGCTTGGCCCTGGCGTGGTACGCGCTGGCGGGAGTCCCGAGCCAGCTGTCGCCTCTTTCTCGCACCGCGTTCGGCCTCGCGGGAGCCCTGTCGTGGGTGCCGACCCTCCTGGTCCTCGCCTCCGGGCCCGTGGACCTCCCCCGCTGGACGCCCGTCAACCTGGCCATGGGGCTCTCCCTCAGCGTACCCACCCTGCTGCACCTGGTCGTTCTCGCGCCCCAGGTGGTCCGGTCAAGGCCAGAGCTGGAAGGTACCGCGCTGCGCTGGTCCGTGGGGCTGTACCTCCTCGGGGGCCTGCTGGCCCCGGTGGGTGGCGCGAACACTCTGCGCGTCACTGCCCACTACCACGCCATGCTGGTGGGTGGCGTCACCACCGCGTTCATGGGCGTGGCCTACCGGATCCTGGAGGAGGCTGGACTGCCCGTCCGGAAGGACGCGGGCCGGCTCCAGGTGCACCTCTTCGGGCTGGGTGTGCTGATGACGGTGGCCGCCCTGTTGGTGGCGGCCGCCCACGGGCTGCCCCGTAAGGCCTACTTGAGCGCGGCACATCCCTGGTCTCTCCCGCTGCTGCTGCTGGCCGGCGCCGCCGCCTTCGCCGCGGCCGGTGGCGGCTGGTTTGTGGCCTCCACGTGGCTGGCCCTCCGGCGCGCCCGGCGGGCCCCGGATGCCCACCCCTTCCCCGTGCTCGCCGGCGGGCGCTGAACGCTCGCTTGCTTAAGTAGGCCGCTGGCGGTTACACTACACGACGTGAACCGGAAGCAGGCCGCGGCGTTCTTCGCCCCCCGGCAGTGTATCTGTCCCCGGCGGGGGCTCGGGCGGTAGCCCGACCGCCTGACCTCCGCATCCCGGATTTCCCGATACTGATCTAGAGTCCAAACGAACCTGACAGGTGAGGTGTCGCATGAACGCGCCCGGACATGCGCGCCCGGCAACTGTACAGCCCCACGACCCTGCACAGCCCCGGCCGGTGGTCCTGGACTGCCGCGGCCTGCTGTGTCCGCTCCCGCTGCTGAAGACCCAGCAGGCGCTGGCCAAACTGCCCGAAGGGCAGGTCCTGGAGGTGTGGAGCACCGACCCAGGGACGGAGCTGAACGTGCGCGCCTGGGCGCAGGGATCGGACTACCAGGTGACGTCGCTCCCGCCCCAGGACGGCGTGTACCGGTTCCACGTGCGCCGGAGCGCGAGAATCGGGAGGTGAAGCGGATGGGCCGGTGGACGGCCCTGGCAGTGGCCCTGCTGCTGAACGGCTTTCTGGTAGCCCAGATGTTTGTGAGCCGCGGCGTGGCGTGGACTGCTGCGCCGCGGGAACAGGCATCGCTGGTCCGGGAGGACGTGATCCAGGAGCGGCCGGTCCGGGCGGGGGAGCGGACGGTGCTGGAGGTCTCCACCACGGGGCTGGTGGAGGTGGTGGTGTACGAGTACACGGGGGACGCGCAGGAGCTGGCGCAGTTCCGGGCGGGGCGGGTTCCGCGGACGGCGAAGGTATTTAGCCGGGTGCAGGAGGTGAGCTACCCGCTTTCCAGCGTGACGGACACACGGTTCTACGTGCGGGTGCGCCACTTGGAGCCAGGCCAGACGCAGGTGCGGTACGTGCCGGGGACGGTGGACGGGGCCATGGGGCGGCTGCGGAAGGGGGAGAACCTGGTCCGCAACGGGGGGACGGTGCGGGTGGCCGGTGAGCCCCTGGCGATGGCGATCTACCAGCTGGTGCCGGGCACGGTGGTGCGGGTGGAGGTGCGGTCGGGGAAGGGGCTGGTGGGGGTTCTGAAGACGAGGGACTACCTGGACGTCCGGGAGGGCCGGGCGAGTTTGGCGAGCCGGTGCACGCCGGCGACCTGCGTGGACGCCGCTTCAGGCCGCGCGGTCCTGGAGCTGCCGGTGTCAGACTACGACGACCGGTACCTCGTGGCGGAGGGGTCGGGTCTGGTGTTCACCTACCAGGTGGTGGCAACCCCGGAGGTGCTGAACTACATCTCGAGCTGCACGTAGAGGAGGTGGGGGATGGTCCGGCTGACCCGACGGCAGGCGCTGAAGGTGCTGGGCGGGGCCACGGTGGTGGCGGCCGCGGGGGGGCTACCGCGGCAGCTGCTGGGCTGGGTGCAGGCGCAGGAGCCCGCCCGTCCGCTGCTTCCGAGGCCGGGGCGGCGGGTGGTGATCGTGGGGGCCGGGATCAGCGGGGCCATGTGCGCCCGGACGCTGCGGAAGCTGGCGCCGGACGTGGAGGTGGTGGTGCTGGAGCGCAACCCCAGCTATGTGTCGGGCCCCTCCCACGTGGACTACATCGTGGGGCTGGAGGACGCCAAGAAGGTGACGGTGACGTTTGACGGCCTGGTGCGGGAGGGGGTGAAGGTGATCCGGGCCGGGGTGACGGGGGTGCGGCCCGGGGAAGCTCGGGTGCTGACCCCGCAGGGGTTTGTGGAGTACAGCGTGCTGGTCCTGGCCACGGGGCTGGTGCCCGCGGAGCACGAGGTGCGCAACCTCCTGGAGAACCGGCGCCTGAGCCCGCACGCGTGGACGTGGGCAGGGACGGTGGAGCTGCGGCGAGCGGTGGAAGCGTTCGGCGGGGGGACGTTTGTGATCAGCGTTCCTCCGCCGCCGTACAAGTGCCCGCCGGGCCCGTACGAGGTGGCCTGCCTGGTGCAGGAGTACTGGAGGAACAAGGGCGTGCGGGCGGAGGTGGTGGTGCTGGACGCTAGCGACCGGCCCCAGCCGCCCCTGCTGGCGGACCTGTGGCGGCGGGTGTTGCAGGAGAAGGGGATCGTCTACCGGCCCAGCTTCAAGGTGGTGGAGCTGGACCCCACCACCCGGACGCTGATCTCCGACCGCGGGGAGCGGCAGCGGTTCGACCTGGCCAGCGTGATCCCGCCCCAGCGGGCGCCCCTGTTCATCGAGGAGGCAGGGCTGGGGACCCCCTTCGTGCCCATCGACCCCGCCACCTTCCGCAGCCGGGCTCAGGAGAACGTGTACGCCATGGGGGACGTGGCCGCCTCCCCGTACACCAAGAGTGCTTTCACCGCGTTCCTGCAGGGCCGCAACGCCGCCTACCACATCGCCCGGGCGCTGGGCCGGGATCGCGGGGAGCCGGACCCGGTCTTCAACCAGTGCTGGCCGTACGTCTCCAGCAAGGAGGCGATGCTGGTGGAGGTGGCCTGGGACAAGGAAGGACGGGCCATCCCCGGCCGCAACCGCACCGGCCCGCCCGCGGCTGCGCACGTGCAGGCCCGCAAGAGCTGGGAGTACGGCATCCTGCGCGCCGCGTACGGATGAACCGCAGGACCGCGCTGGCTCTGGCGGCTGCATTCCTCGCGGTGGCCGCTTCGGCCGTAGTGGCCACGGCCCTGCGGCCGGGGCCCGCGGGGGCTCTGCGCGTGACCGCAGAGCCCGGCATGCGGTTCGGCGAGCGCGTGCCGGGACCTGTGCTGCGCGTGCGGGCCGGCCAGCGGGTCCGCCTGGTGCTGGAGAACCGGGACTCCCTGCAGCACGACCTGTGGGTGGTACAGGCCGGGGAGCGCGCGCCTTACCTGGAGCCTGCCTTTCCGGGAGCCAAGACGGCGCTGCTGGAACCCGGGCAGCGGCAGGAGATCCAGTTCACCCCCACCCGGCCCGGCCGGTACCGCTACGTGTGCACCGTGCCCGGCCACGACGCCACCATGTTCGGGGAGCTCATCGTCGAGTGAGCCAACCTACCCTGGCCCTGGCGGTCCTGGTGACCTCCGCCGCCACCGCCGCGGTGGCGTGGAGCCTGCAGCTGCGCTCCGCGGCGGTGCTGCTGGTGTTGGGGCTGGCGTACGGGTTTGCGTTCCAGCGCAGCCGCCTGTGCTTCGCCTCGGCCTTCTACGGCAACCGGGTCCTGCTGCGGGGCATCCTGCTGGGGCTGGCGGTGGCCAGCGTGGGCTCCGCGGCGGTGGTGGAGCTGGGGTGGAACCGCCCGCCCCGCCTGCCCTTCGGGTGGCACACCCTGCTGGGGTCCTTCCTGTTCGGGTTCGCCATGCCGTTTGCGGGCGGGTGCATGACCGGCACCCTGTACCGCCTGGGGACCGGCCAGCCCAAGTCCCTGGCCGCTTTCCTGGGCATCCTCGTGGGGAACGGACTGGGAGCCGCCTACGCCTGGCCGGTCACGGAGCGCCTGATGAACTGGGGCCTGAGGTTTTCGCTGCCGGAGGCAGTCGGCCTGTGGCCCGCCACCGCCCTGAACCTCTCGGCGCTGGCGGTCCTGTACTGGCGCCTCCGGCCCGCGCACCCTGAAGCCGCCGTAGCGTCCGCAAGCCCTACACCTTCCCTGCTCCGCGCCCCGTGGCCCGCCTGGCTGGGGGGTCTGGTCGTTGCCCTCCTGTTCACCGTGCAGTTCGCCTACCACTCTGCCCTGGGGATCCAGCTCCCCCTGGCCCGGTTCTCCCTGTGGGCCGCGCAGGCCGCCGGGGCTTCCACCGACCGGCTGGCCTGGACCCAGTTCTGGGGAGCCCGCCTGCCCGCCCTGGACCCCGGATTCCACCTGGACGCGGGGCTGATCCTCGGCAGCCTCACCGCGGCCCTGGTGGCCGGAGAGTTCGTGGGGTTCAGTCCCTGGCGGCTGCGGGACGCGGCCGTGGGGTTTGTGGGGGGCGTTGTGATGGGCGTGGCGGTGTGGGTGGCCCTGGGCTGCAACGTCTCAGGCTTCTGGAGTGCGGTGGCCACCCTGCGGGTGGAAGGCTGGCTGTACGCCGCAGGACTGTATTTGGGTGCCCGGACGGGACTCCGCGCCGCCTCCTCCCTGGTCGCGCTGGGCGTCCTCTGAAACGCAACGCCTCCGGAACGTCAGGCCTCTGGACCGAGGTCATCGGTTCCTCGCCCGATTGGCGCCCGCCTTTCCTGCCCTTACCAAAGACATTGGGGACCTGAAGGGTCCGCCTGACCCAAAAGGGCAGCGCACCCCGCACGGCGCGGGCGCGCTGCCCGCTGCGTTTTTCGGGCTACTGGGAGGAGGTGGATCGCTTGGATCCGACTTTCCGCCTGACCCGCCGGGAGTTTCTCGCTGCCCTGCCTGCCGCGGCTGCCGCCCTGGGAGGTCTGGAACTTCCCGAGGAGCTCCTGAGCCTCGCGGTGCTCCAGCCCCTGGAGCCGGGACTGAACCCGTTGCAGCGGTACCCCAACCGCGACTGGGAGAAGGTTTACCGCGAGCTGTACACGCCTGACTTCACCTTCCACTACCTGTGCGCGCCCAACGACACCCACGGCTGCCTGCTCCGCGCCAGCGTGAAAAACGGTGTCGTGGTGTACGCGGACCCCAGCTTCGGCTATGGCAAGGCCACCGACCTGTACGGCAACCAGGCCTCGGCCCGGTGGGACCCGCGCATCTGCATCAGCGGGCTCGCGTACGTCCGCCGCTTCTACTCCGACCGCCGCGTCAAGGGACCTATGGTCCGCAAGGGGTTCAAGGAGTGGGTGGACGCGGGGTTCCCCCGCGACCCGGAGACCGGCCGGCCGCCGGCCCGGTACTTCGAAGGCCGCGGGAAAGAGGAGTTCGTCCGCGTGAGCTGGGACGAGGCGTTCGCGTACGTGGCGAAGACGCTCATAAACATCGCACAGACCTACTCCGGAGAACTCGGCAAGCAGCGGCTCCTGCGTCAGGGTTACGACCCCGACATGGTGGAGGCCATGGAGGGAGCCGGCACCCGCACCCTCAAGTTCCGCGGCGGGATGCCCTTCATCGCGCCGTTCCGGGTCGGCGGGCTCTATCGCATGGCCAACCTGATGGCCCTGCTGGACGCCCACGTGCGCAGGGTGGGGCCCGAGGAGGCCAAAGGCGGCCGGCACTGGGACAGCTACTCCTGGCACACGGACCTGCCTCCCGGCCACCCCATGGTCACCGGCCAGCAGACCTTGGACTTCGACCTGTACACCGCGGAGAACGCGCGCCTCATCACCCTGTGGGGCAAGAACTGGATCGCCACCAAGATGCCGGACGGCCACTGGCTCACAGAAGCCAAGCTGCACGGCGCGCGGGTGGTGACCATCGCCCCGGAGTACCAGTCCACCAGCTCCAAGGCGGACGAGGTGATCGTGATCCGGCCCGGAACGGACGCGGCCCTGGCCCTGGGCCTGGCGCACGTCCTCGTTCGGGAACGGCTCTACGACGAAGCCTTCGTGAAGCAGTTCACCGATCTGCCCCTGCTGGTGCGCATGGACACCCTCAAGGAGCTGCGCGCCCGGGACGTGTTCCCGAACTACAGGCCCGCGCCCCTGCGGAACGCCACCCGGGTCCTGGAACCGGGCCAGCCCGTCCCTCCTCCGGCGGAACAGGACGCCCAGTTGGTCCCCCGGGCCCTGCGGGAGGAGTGGGACGACTTCGTGGTGTGGGACCGGAACAGCAACTCGCCGAAGGCGGTAACGCGGGACCAGGTGGGCCGTCACTTCGCGGCCACGGGCCTCGACCCCGCCCTCGAGGGCGAGTTCCAGGTCACCCTGCGGGACGGCAGGCGGGTGGCCGTGCGCCCGGTGTTCGACCTGCTGAAGCAGTACCTCCTGGACACGTGGACCCCGGAGAACACCCACCGGGTCACCGGAGCGCCGCCGGAGGCGGTGGTGAGCCTCGCGCGCCAGATCGCGCAGAACAAGACCAGGACCCTGTTCGTCACCGGAATGGGGCCCAACCACTTCTTCAACAACGACCTGAAGGACCGGGCCATCATCCTGGTAGCGGCCCTGACGAACAACATCGGGCACTTCGGGGGAACGGTGGGCAGCTACGCGGGGAACTACCGGCTGGCGCTGCTGCCCGGGATCGTGCAGTACATCAACGAGGACCCCTTCCATCCGGAGCTGGACCCCAACCGGCCCGCCCGCACCCGCGCCTACGTGAAGGGTGAATCGGCCCACTACTTCAACTACGACGACCGGCCCCTGCGGGTGGGCCGCAAGCAGTTCACCGGCAAGACCCACATGCCCACCCCCACCAAGTCGGCCATGTGGGCCCTCTCCAACTCCATCCTGGGCAACGCCAAGTGGGCCCACAACGTCATCGTGAACACCCTCCCGAAGATCGAGATGGTGGTGGTGGCGGACTGGTTCTGGACCGCCACCTGCGAGTACGCGGACGTGGTGTTCGCGGTGGACAGCTGGGCCGAGCGCAAGCTCCCGGACGTGTACGGGTCGGTCACGAACCCCTTCCTGCAGGCCTGGCCCCCGTCGCCGCTTCCCCGCATCTTCGACACCCGGGACGACCTGCAGTGCTGGGCCGGCGTGGCGGCGAAACTCGCCGAACTCACCGGGGACTGGCGCTTCCGGGACTACTGGCACTTCGTCCTCGAGGGCAAGCCGGAAGTGTACATCGACCGCGCCTTCCGGGCCGGCAACACCACCCGCGGCTACACCTTCCAGCAGCTCCTGGAGAGCTGCCGGAACGGCACCCCGCTGTACCTGCTCACCCGCACGAGCCCCAAGGTGGTGGGCTGGGAGCAGACCCAGGAGAGCAAACCGTGGTACACGAAGACGGGCCGGCTGGAGTTCTACCGGGAGGAGGACGAGTTCATCGAGTACGGTGAGAACCTGCCGGTCCACCGGGAGCCCGTGGACGGCACCCACCACGAACCTAACGTGATCGTGGCCAAGCCCCACCCCGCCCTCCGGCCGGCGCCGCCGGAGGCCTACGGCCTGCGGCCCGACGACCTGCGCACGGAAGTCCGCCAGGTCCGCAACGTGGTCCGCAGCCCCGAGGAGGTGGCTTCGAGCCGCCACCCCCTGCGCAAGCTCGGATACACGCACGTCCTGATCACCCCCAAGTACCGGCACGCGTGTCACTCCACGGGCGCCAGCACGGACCTCGACGTGGTGTTCTGGGGCCCGTTCGGCGACTTCTACCGTCACGACCGCCGCAAGCCGTGGGTCAGCGAGGGGTACATCGACCTGAACCCCGAGGACGCGAAGCGGCTCGGCATCGCGGACGGCGACTACGTGTGGTGCGAGGCGGACCCGCAGGACCGGCCCTTCGTGGGGCGCGAGCGCAGGCCCGAGGAGCGGCGCATCTTCCGGTGGCTGGTGCGGGCCCGCTACTACCCCAGCATTATGCAGGGGACCGGCCGGGCGTGGTTCCACTTCTACATCGCCACCCACGGCAGCGTGGAGGGGCACGAGAAGCGGCCCGACGGGCTCGCCAAGAACCCGAGGACCAACTACCAGGCCGCCTACCGGTACGGGAGCCACCAGTCCGTCACGCGTGCCTGGTTGCGGCCCACCCTGCAGACCGATAGCCTCGTCCGCAAGGACCCCATCGGGCAACTCCTGGGCACCGGGTTCGCGCTCGACGTCCACTGCACCGTGGGCGCGCCGAAGGAGAGCTACGTGCGGATCCGGCGCGCCGAGCCCGGCGGGGAGGACGGCAGGGGCCTGTGGGCGCCCGCGGCCCAGAGGTTCCGGCCCGGCCGGGAGTCTGAAGCCGTGCGCCGGTACCTGGCGGGCCAGTTCATCACCGTGAAGCGGAGGTAGGCCATGCCGAAGGTGTACAACTGGCAGATCGGCCGTGAGATGGACTACCCCTTCGAGGGCCGGCGGCCCCAGCGGCAGGCGGCCGCGGTGTTCGACACCAACAAGTGCATCGCCTGCCAGACCTGCACCATGGCCTGCAAGACCACCTGGACCTCCGGCAAAGGCCAGGAGTACATGTTCTGGAACAACGTGGAGACCAAACCCTGGGGCTCCTACCCCCTCGCCTGGGACGTCCGGGTCCTCGAGATGCTCGGGCCTCAGGCGTGGGAGGGGAACGTATACCGGGGCCGGACGCTGTTTGAGGCCGCACCCGGGGGCGAGCGCGCGGTGGGCTACCTGCCCGAGGACCTGGACTACGCGTATCCCAACCGGGGGGAGGACGAGACCAACGTCCCCATGACCGAGGAGCGCTTCTACCTGCGGCTGCCGCACGACGCGTGGTTCTTCTACCTGCCCCGGATCTGCAACCACTGCACGTACCCCGCCTGCCTGGCCAGTTGCCCGCGGACGGCCATCTACAAGCGGCCGGAGGACGGCATCGTGCTGCTCGACCAGCAGCGGTGCCGCGGGTACCGGGAGTGCGTGAAGAACTGCCCGTTCAAGAAGGTCTTCTACAACCACACCACCCGGGTTAGTGAGAAGTGCGTGCTGTGCTTCCCCGCCGTGGAGCGCGGGATCCAGCCCCGCTGCATGCGGAACTGCATCGGCAAGATCCGCACCTTCGGGTTCGTGAGCACCCCGGACCGGGCGAGGGCGGACAACCCCGTGGACTTCCTGGTCCACGTGCGGAAGGTGGCCCTGCCCCTGCTGCCGCAGCTGGGTCTGGAGGCCAACATCTACTACATCCCGCCGGTGCACGTGGGGAACCTGCGCTTTTTGCAGATGCTCTTCGGGCCCGGGGTCGAAGGCGCCATCGCCGCGTACCGGCGGGCCATGGAGGGCAAGGACGAGGAGCTCCTGGGCGTGCTGCTGCTGGCGGTGTCCACGGACCGCATCGTGCACCGCTTCCAGGTGAGACGGGGTCACGCCTACGGCTACGACGAGCGCGGGGAGGAAGTGGTGCGGGTGCCGCTCCAGGAGCCCACCATGGTGCGACCCGCGTACGACCCCCAGCACCGGGCCTACCGGTACAACGTCACGTGAGGTGAGGTATGGCAGCGCAGAGGATCACGCGACGCCAGGCCCTTGCGGGACTCGCGGCCCTGGGGACGGCGGCGCTGCCCGCGGTGGCGCAGGCCCAACCGTCCCAGCAGCCGGACGTGCGGACGGTGCGGGTGCCCTCCCCCCTGCCCGCGGACCCCGAAGCGGAGGTGTGGGATCGCGTGCCGCCCACCGAGGTCGCCCTCATCGGCCAAGCCATGGTCCTGCCCACGAAGATGCGCCCGTCGGTGCGCGCCGTGCGGGTGCGGTCCTGTCACGACGGCGAACGCGTGGCGTTCCTCCTGGAGTGGGAGGACCCTCGCGCGGACCGGCGCACGGTCAAGACGCGCGAGTTCAAGGACGGCTGCGGGGTCATGCTGCTGCCGCAGGGCGCGGGCGCCACGGAGTGGATGATGGGGACCCCCAAGATGCCCGTGACCGTGCTGCACTGGCGCGCGGACTGGCAGCTGGACCTGGACCAAGGGTTCCAGGACGTGGAGGCCGCCTTCCCGAACCTGGCCTTCGACTTCTACCCGCCGCTCGTGGGGGCCCAGCACCCGCCCAAGCTTCCGGAAGCCTATCCGCCGGAGGCCCGCAGGTGGCTGCCGGGCTGGTACGCGGGGAATCCCCTCTCCCAGCCCCGCAAGACAAGCCCCGTGGAGAAGCTGGTGGCGCAAGGCGCGGGGACTCTGGAGCAGTTACCGACCCAGAACGCCACGGGCAAGGGGGTGTGGAAGGACGGGCGGTGGCGGGTGGTCCTGAGCAAGCCCCTGCGCGCCGCGGACGCCAGGGAGATCACCCTCACGCCGGGCGGGACGTACGCCGTGGCTTTCGCGGTGTGGCAGGGGATTGCAGGCGACCGCGGGGCCCGGAAGTCCATCACCCTGCTCGGCAGGCTGCGGGTGGAGCCGTGAGGGTAGACTCCGGTCTTGCACAGCGACTGCTGGCGAAGGCGGTCGCCTACGGCGCCTGCGCCAGGCTCGTCAGCCCGTCTTCGGGCGGGCTCGCGCCTCCGGAGTCGGTGGACTGGCTCGGACGCAGCCTGGGGTACTTGGGGCTGGAAGAGGGCCGGGAGCACCTGCGGGCCTTCCTCCAGGACGTGCAGGGGGACCCGGAGGGCTACCGGGCGGAGTACGTACGGGTCTTTGAGCGGGGCACCGTCCCGCCGTACGAAGCGAGCCAGCACGGCTCGGGGCCGCAGCCCCTGGGCGGCCCCAACGTCCAGGTGATCGCTGACGTGGCGGGCTTCTACCGGGCCTTCGGATTCCAGGCCAGGGGGGAACGCCCGGACCACCTCGGCGCGGAGCTGGAGTTCCTGGCCCTTGTCTGCACTCAGGAAGCGTACGCGCGCCTGGCAGGCCGCGAGGAGGACGCGGAGGTGTGTGCCCGCGCCCGCCAGTCGTTCCTCCGTGAGCACCTGGGGACCTGGGTCGGCGCGCTCCGCACGCGGGTGCAGCAGGCCAGCCCCCGCCCTGCGCTGTACCACCTTTTGGCTCTGGTGGACGCCCTCGTCCGCGCCGACGCCGCCGAAGCTGCCTGACGGTCCGCTGCTGGGCCTGCATCTTTGCCTCAGCCGGGTCGTGCGCGCTGGGTTGGGCGTCCCGGAGGGGTTTTGGGTACTGGCCCCGTCCCGCGCAGGATCTCAGCTTAGCAGTCCTGGCTAGAGTCGGTGCCGGGCACCGCCCCCGCCCTGGGTGTCGGTGAACGCCGGCCTCTAGCCACCGGAGATGGCGGCGAAGATCCGGAGTTCCTCCCGTCCCTCTGCGACCTCCGCAGGCAACGCCGCGTCCAGCCCGTCTGCGGTCAGGTCCCTTCTGCCCGCCACGACCCGGAGGTGCGGTTTCACCCGGTCCGCACCCGAAGATCTCAGCACGCCGAGCAGCTCCGGGTGCCGGGCCTCCAGCGGCGCCAGCACCGTGCCCACGGTAACAGCTCCACCCGGGAGGTCCACCTCGCAGGAGGTGAACGGCAGCCCCACGAGCCGCCGCAAGTAGGCGGGCAGCGCCACGCGCACCCGCGGCACGCCCCGCTCGTCCGCGAGCGCGCGGCTCACGGGAGCGGCGCCGCCTCCACGGACAGGACCGGCGGCAGGTAGGAGGCTACCGCTCTCCAAGACTCACCGGAATCTGCCGATGCGAAGAGCTGTCCCCCCGTGGTCCCCACGTACACGCCCGCGGGGTCCAGAGAGTCCGTCGCCAGCGCGTCCCGCAGGACGTTCACGTAGCAACGTCGGTCGGGCAGCCCGCGCGTCAGCGGCTCCCAGCTTCCTCCTCCGTCCCGGCTGCGCCACACCCGCAGCGCCCCACCAGGCGGGTAGTGCTCCTCGTCGCTGGTGATGGGGGCCACGTAGACGGTATCGGTTTCGTGCGGATGGACGGCGATGGGGAACCCGAAGTTGGACGGCAGCCCCTGGTCCACGGGCCGCCACGACTCGCCCGCGTCGTCGCTGCGGTAGACGCCGTAGTGCTTCTGCATGAACAGCACGCGAGGCCGTGCGGGGTGGAAAGCCACCTTGTGCACGCAGTAGCCCGCCTCCGGCTGCTCCTCCGGCAGGTACCTGGCGGTGAGCCCGTTGTTGACGGCCTGCCAGGTCTGGCCGCCGTCGTCCGTGCGGAACACCCCTGCTGCCGAGATCGCTACGAAGATGCGACCCGGACGCGTGGGGTCGAACAGGACCGTGTGCAGGCATAGACCCCCTGCCCCGGGCATCCACCGGTGCCGGGTGGGGTGCGGCCGCAGGCCCGCCAGCTCCGACCAGCCGCCCGTTTCGGACAGCCGGAACAAGGCTGCGTCCTCCACCCCCGCGTACAGCGTTTCCGCGCCCCACCCGGCCGGAGTCGTCGCCAGGCGCCAGACCCGCCGGAACCTCCACGGGCCGCGCTCGCCTGACGGGCCCTGGTGGGAGGCGTCGGGGTCCTCGTACGCGAACGCGTTGTCCAGCGTCTCCCAGGTCCGCCCCCCGTCCCTGCTGCGGCGCACCACGACCTCGGACCAGGGGGACCACACGGCTGCGTACAGCCGGTCCGGGTCGTGACCGGAGGCGTGGACGTGGAAGACCTCGCCGCCGAACAGCGGGCCCCGCACACGCCACCGCCGGCGCTCGGCCCTGGCCTCCAGGACGAACGCGCCCTTGCGCGTCCCTACGAGGACCCGCACGCCCCTCATGGCGTCTCCCAGCGCGCTTCCTGCCAGGGAATCCCGCGGGCGGGTTGACCCGGGCTGTCGCCCGTTATGGGACCGGTGCGGAGGTTGGGTGCGAACGCCTCCAGGTGCCGGATGGCATCTCCCACGGTTCCTCCTCGAGGGACGCCTTCACACCGACGTCCCCGGGCGTGCCCCGCCACGATACACCCGATCGCGCGTCCCGGCAACGGGCCGTAACACACCCCGCACACGCCAGGCCGGCTGGCCCGAACCGTTCCGGGATGTCCCGGATTGCGCCCTCGAACCCGACCCAGAGGGACGCCCGACGCGATACCCGCCCTTCCGAGCCGAAGCTTCCTCCGCCTGCCGCCTCACGCCCCGTAGTCGTAGAAGCCCTTGCCGGTCTTGCGGCCGTGGTGGCCCGCCAGGGTCATCTGCTTGAGCAGAAGCGGCGGCGCGTACCGCGGATCCTTCAGCTCCTGGTACATGGCCTCCGCGATGTAGTAGGTGGTGTCGATCCCCACGAAGTCCAGCAGGGTCAGGGGGCCCATGGGGTGGTTCAGCCCCAGCTGCACCGCGGTGTCGATCTCCTCCTTGGTGGCCAGGCCTTTCTCGAGCGCCCGGACCGCGTCCAGGAGGAAGGGGACCAGCAGGTAGTTGACCACGAAGCCCGGGTGGTCCTTCGTCACCACCACCGTCTTGCCCAGGGACTCCGCGAAGGCCCGGCAGGTGGCCAGGGTCTCCTCGCTGGTGAGGTAGCCCCGCACCAGCTCCACCAGTTTCATCACCGGCACCGGGTTGAAGAAGTGCATGCCGCAGAACCGGTCCCCGCGCCGGGTTACCGACGCCTGCTCCGTGATGGACAAAGACGACGTGTTGCTGCAGAAGATGGTGTGGGGCGGGCAGAGGGCGTCCAGCTCCCTCCAGATCTCCTTCTTCACGTCCATGAGCTCCACCGCGGCCTCGATCACCAGGTCGCAGTCCCGCAGGTCCTCCATCCGCACCGTCCCCCGGATGCGGGTCCAGGCCGCGTCCCGGTCCGCGGCGGCCAGCTTACCACGCTCCACCGCGCGCGCCATGGACTCCTCCACCCTCCTGAGGCCCCGCTGCAGGAGCTCCTCGTTCACCTCCCGGACCACCACCCGGTAGCCGCTCCGGGCGCAGGTCTCCACGATCCCGGAGCCCATCAGCCCGCAGCCCACCACGCCGACCGTCTGGATCGTCACCCGCATCACCTCCCTGCCGAGTTTCCGGTTCCCTCCATGCTGAGACGGTCCCGCCCGGACGGGCCCGCAGGACCTCCACCTCCGCCTCCTCCTGGGCGCGCACGTCCAGCACGTACCACGCGTCGTACCCCTCGCCGGGGATCCGTTCCAGGGCCTGACGCATCAGCTGGAACTGCCGCTCCACCACGTCCGGGGCGACCCGCCGGGACCGCCGCTCGTTGCGCTCCAGGCACACCTCCAGAGGGACGTCGAAGGCCAGCACCACCACCGGCGCGCCGCACCGCCGCGCGAGGCTCCGCAGCTCTGCCCGGGCGCGGGCGGTCACCGCGGTGCTGTCCGCCACCGCCACCCGCCCCAGCTCCAGCCGGTGGCGGAGGATCTCGTGGAACAGCTCGAAGGCCCTCCCGCTCACGCTCATGTCGGACTCGTCGTCGGAGATCATGGCCCGGCACCGGTCGCTGCTCACCACCTCCGTCTCCCGGAAGTGCCGCCTCGCGAAGGTGGTCTTCCCGCTCCCCGCCGGTCCCACCAGGACCACCAGCGCGCCCGGCGGTACCACGATCCGCACGTCACACCACCCGGCCGTGCACCAGCGGCCTGGGCCGGGGTGCTGTAGGCCCGATCCGGTACGCCTGCAGCACGCCCGGCACCGCCGCCTCCGCTTCTTCCCTGGTCCGGGCGTGCACCAGGGCCAGGACGTCCCCCCGGCTCACCCGTGTGCCCGTCTTGGCCAGCACCACAAGCCCCACCGAAGGATCGATGCGGTCCTCCTTGCGGGCCCGACCGGCTCCGAGGACCATGGCCGCCCGCCCGACGGCCTCCGCGTCCATGGCCTGCACGTACCCCTCTTCGGGGCAGCGGACTTCCACCGTCACCGGGGCGGAGGGCAGGCGGTCCGGCTCCTCTGCCACCGCCGGATCCCCGCCCTGCGCCCGGACCATCTCCTGGAACTTCCGGAGTCCCCCGCCGTCCCTCAGGCGCTCCAGGAGCAGGCGCCGGCCTTCGTCCTCGTCCCGGGCCCTTCCTCCCAGCCGCAGCATCTCCGCTCCCAGGGCCAGACACAGCTCCGTGAGGTCGCCAGGTCCCTCCCCGCGCAGCGTGGCCACCGCCTCCCGGACCTCCAGGGCGTTCCCCACCGCGTGGCCCAGAGGCTGGTCCATGTCCGTGATCAGGGCCACCGTCTGCCTGCCCAACCGGTTCCCGATGGCTACCATGGCCCGGGCCAGCGCCCGAGCTCCCTCCACGTCCTTCAGGAACGCCCCGCTTCCCGTCTTCACGTCCAGCACGATGGCGTCCGCCCCGCCCGCGATCTTCTTGCTCATGATGCTGCTGGCGATGAGGGGGACGCTGTCCACGGTGGCGGTCACGTCCCGCAGGGCGTACAGCTTCTTGTCCGCAGGCACGAGGTCCGCGGTCTGCCCCACGATGGCGCAGCCCACCCGGCGGACCTGGTCGAGGAACGCGTCCACGTCCACCTCCGTCCGCATCCCCGGGATGGACTCCAGCTTGTCCAGGGTCCCGCCCGTGTGGCCGAGCCCCCGGCCCGACATCTTGGGTACGGGCACGCCGCACGACGCCACGAGGGGCACCAGCACCAGGGACGTCTTGTCGCCCACACCGCCGCTGCTGTGTTTGTCCACCTTCACTCCGGGAATCCCGCTTAAGTCCAGCATCCGGCCGGACCGCGCCATGGCCAGGGTGAGGTCCGCGGTCTCCCGGTCGGTCATCCCGCGGAAGTACACCGCCATGAGCCACGCGCTCACCTGGTAGTCGGCCACCTCGCCGCGCACGAACCCGTCCACCAAAAACGCCAGCTCCTCCGCGGTAAGCTCTCCCCCGTCCCGCTTTTTCCGGATCAAGTCGTACGGCCTCACGCGATCCTCCACCCCGGCCGCCACGGTACCACCCGTCCGGCCTCGCGCCACTGCCGGAAGGTGGCGCGCATCCGCTCGAAGCTCGCCCGGTCCCGCAGCACCACTCCGTGCTCGAGCGCGTCCAGGAGCAGCAGGTGCCGGCCCTGGAACATCCGCTTCCACTGCGACCTCGCGTACGGGAACACGTCCACCCGTCCCTCCCGAGCGTCCCACTCCGCCAGGCGGTCCACCCAGCGCAGGGCGCCGTCGCCCCTCACAAAGTTTGCGCCGCGGCCAGCTCCGCTTCGGCCTCCCGCATCCAGTCCCAGGTTCGCTGAACGCTCCTAAAGCTCCATCTCCCGCACGATGCGGCGGACCAGGCGCACGAACCGGGGCTCCAGCTCCCGGGCCACCCGCAGGACCTCCTCGTGGGTCACGGGCTGCGCCGCCTCCCCGGTGGCCATGTCCGTGATGGCCGTAAGACCCAGCACCCGCATGCCCAGGTGCCGGGCCGCGATGACCTCCGGTACCGTGGACATCCCCACCGCGTTCGCGCCGAAGCCCCGCAGCATCCGCAACTCCGCCGCCGTCTCGTACGACGGGCCCACCACCGCCACGTACACCCCGCGCCGCAGGACCACCCGTTCTTCCACCGCGCACCGTTCCGCCAGCTCCACCAGCACCGGGTCGTAGGGCCGGGACATGTCCGGGAACCGCGGGCCCAGGCTGTCGTCGTTGGGCCCCACCAGGGGGTTGGTGCCCTGGAAGTTGATGTGGTCGGTGATCACCATGAGGTCTCCGGCCCGCCACTCCCGGTTCAAACCGCCCGCGGCGTTGCTGACCAGCAGGGTCCGGCACCCGAGGGCGAACAGCACCCGGATGGGGAACACCACCTCCTGCGCGGTGTAGCCCTCGTACAGGTGCACCCGCCCCTGCATGGCGGCCACGGGCTTGCCCTCCAGCCACCCCAGCACCAGCCGACCCGCGTGGCCCGGCACCGTGGACGTGGGGAAGTGAGGGATCTCCGCGTAGGGCACGACGCCGACGGTTTCGATGTGGTCCGCCAGGGCTCCCAGCCCCGAGCCCAGCACGATCGCCAGCTTCGGCTCGAAGGCCACCCGCCGGCGCACCGCTTCGGCCGCCTCTTCCATCCGCCGGCGCAACTCGGAGGTCATCCCACCAGCTCCCGCAGGAAACTCCGACCGGGGCCCTCCCACGCTACACCCAGGGCCTCGGCCACGGTGGCGCCCACGTCGGAGAAGGTTTCGCGGACTCCGAGATCCACCCCTGCCCGCAGCTGCGGCCCGCCCGCCAGCAGCGGCACGTACTCCCGCGAGTGGTCGGTGCTGGGCGTGGTGGGATCGTTGCCGTGATCCGCGGTGAGGACGAAGAGGTCGCCCGGTCGCAGGGCGTCCAGCAGCGCCGGGAGGGCACCGTCGATGGCCTCCAGGTTCCTGGCGTACCCCGCGGGGTCGTTGCGGTGCCCGTACTTGGTGTCCAGGTCCACCAGGGTGGCGAACACCAGGCCCCGGTCCAGCTCCGCCAGCGCCCGCGCGGCCTGCAACACTCCGTCCACGTCGTCCCGGCTGGGCAGGCTGCGGGTGATGCCGCGGCCGCTGAACAGGTCCGCCACCTTGCCCACCGCCCACACCGGGTAGCCTGCTTCCACCAGCCGGTCCAGGACCGTCGGCCGGGGAGGTTCCAGGGAGAAGTCCCTGCGGCGCCCGGTGCGCACGAAGGCACCGGGCCGTCCGACGAAGGGGCGCGCGATCACCCGGCTCACCGCGTGCGGCCCCTGGAGGATCCCCCGGGCGATCCGGCACATCTCGTACAGCCGGTCCACGGGGATCACCTCCTCGTGGGCGGCGATCTGGAACACGCTGTCCGCGGACGTGTACACGATGGGGTAACCGGTGCGCAGGTGCTCCGGTCCCAGCTCCTCGATGATCTGGGTCCCGGAGGCGGGCCGGTTGCCCAAAGTCCGGGTCCCGATGGCGCGCTCGAAGGCCTCCATCACCTCCGCCGGGAAGCCGTGCGGGTAGGTGGGAAACGGCCGGTCCAGGTGCACGCCCATGAGCTCCCAGTGGCCCGTGGTGCTGTCCTTGCCCGGAGATCGTTCCGCCATGCGGCCGAAACACGCCGCGGGTGCTTCCGCAGGAGGCACGCCGTCCACCGGCACCACGTTGCCCAGCCCCAACCGCTGCAGGTTCGCTAGCCGCAGCCCTCCCACCGCGCGGGCGGTGTTCTGCAGGGTCGCAGAACCCCGGTCCCCGTACTGGTCCGCGTCGGGCAGCTCGCCGACCCCGAGCCCGTCCAGGACCACCACCACGCAACGTCGGAGCTGCACGTCACCCTCCCCGGGACGTCCGGTCTTCCCACGCGTCGCGGGGGTGGGAGCGGTCGAACACCTCCCGGAGGTGCGGCCGGCTCAGGTGGGTGTACACCTGGGTGGTGGCGATGTTGGCGTGGCCCAGCAGTTCCTGCACGCTGCGCAGGTCCGCCCCGCCCTCCAGCAGGTGGGTGGCGAAGGAGTGGCGCAGGACGTGCGGGGTCACCCGCCGGGCGATCCCCGCGGCACGGGCGTAGCGTCGGAGCAGCGCCCACACCCACTGGCGGGAAAGCCGCCGGCCCGTGCGGCTCACGAACAGCGGCCCTCCGGAGCGGGCCAGGTGCGGCCGTGCCAGCTTCAGGTACGTTTCCAGGGCCCTCACCGCGTGGGTCCCGAGAGGCACCACCCGCTCCCGGTTGCCCTTCCCCACCACCCGGACCAGCTCCGCTTCCAGGTCCACGTCCTCCACGTCCAGCCCCACCAGCTCGGAAACCCGCAGCCCGCTGCTGTACAGGAGCTCCAGGGCCGCCCGGTCGCGAAGGCCCTCCGGAGTGCTTGGGTCGGGCTGTTCCAGCAGCCGGACCACTTCCTCCACCGAGAGGACCTTCGGCAGCCGCTCGGCCCGTTTGGGCGCGGCCACGTCCTCCGTCGGGTCTGATGGTACCCACCCTTCCCGCACGAGGAACCGGTAGAAGGAACGCAGCGCCGCCAGCCGCCGCGCCACCGTGGCCGGACTGCGGCCCTGGCGCCTCAGGGAGAACAGGTACAGGGTGATGACGGGCCGCCGCACGGCCGCGGGCTCCGTAAGTCCCTGCCGGGCCGCGAAGGCCGCGAAGTCCCCCAGGTCCGTGCGGTACGCGGTGCGGGTGCGCTCCGCCAGCCCCACCTCCGCGCCCAGGTAGTCCAGAAAGGCGTCCACCGCCCGGGCGAAGGGCTCCGGTGGCTCAAACCCCGGCCGCATGCCGTTCCCACGCCAGCAGCAGGCCGATGATGGTCTTCGCGTCCCGGACTTCGCCCCGATCCACCAGCCGCCGTGCCTCGTGGAGCGGCACGGCGACCACCTCCATCTCCTCCTCCTCACGCGGCAGGACCCGCGGGCGCAGGTCCGTACACAGGTACAGGTACAGCAGCTCCGTCAGGAAACCCGGGGACGGCGCGAAGGTGACCAGGTGCTCCACCCGCCCCGCCTCGTGACCCACCTCCTCCGCCAGCTCGCGCTGCACGCACGCTTCGGGAGTTTCCCCGGGCTCCAGGCTCCCCGCGGGGATCTCCAGGGTCCACCCGCCCAGGGCCGTGCGGTACTGGCGGACCAAAAGGACCTGACCGTCGGCAGTCAGGGGGACCATCCCCACCGCGCCCCGGTGCTCCACCACCTCCCGGGTGGTGACCCGGCCGCTGCGCAGCCGCACTTCGTCCAGCCGCACCCGTACGACGCGGCCCTCGAACACCACCCGGCTGGCGAGGACCTCCTCGGGGACGTCCTTCACCCGGACCCTCCGGGCGCCGCGACGCTGTCCTCGTACACGGGAGTCCCCTCGCGGGCGGTGAGCTCCCGGTAGGCCTGCAGCAGGCGCAGGGTCACGGGACCCGGCTTCCCGGAGCCGATCACGCGGCCGTCCACCCACACCACCGGCCCGATCTCCGCGCCCGTACCCGTGAGGAACACCTCGTCCGCGGTGTACACGTCGTGCAACGTGAAGGTCCGCTCGAAGGCGGGGATCCCCAGGTCCCGGGCGATGTCCAGGACCGCGTCCCGGGTCACGCCCCGGAGGATCCCCAGGTGAGCCGGTGGGGTCCACACCTCTCCCGAGCGCACCACGAACACGTTGTCCGCGCTGCACTCGCACACGTAGCCCTCGTGGTTCAGCATGAGGGCCTCGTCCGCGCCCGCCAGGTTCGCCTCCAGCCGGGCCAGGATCTGGTTCAGGTAGTTCAGGGACTTGATGCGGGGATTCAGGGAGTCAGAAGGGCTCTTCCGGTGCGTGGCGGTGATCATCCGCAGCCCCTCCCGGTACGCCCGCTCGGGGTACAGCTGGATCTGGTCCACGATCACCACCACGGTGGGCCGGCCGCACTTCCGGGGGTCGATCCCCAGGTCCCCCCGGCCCCGGGTCACGATGGGGCGGACGTAGGCGTCCTGGAGTCCGTTGCGCCGCACCGCCTCCAGGATGAGCCGCTTCATCTCCTCGGGAGGGATCGGGATCTCGAGGAGGATGGACTTCGCGGACTCGTACAGACGCCGCACGTGCTCGTCCAGCTTGAACACCCGGCCCCCGTACACGCGGATCCCCTCGAACACCCCGTCCCCGTACAGGAAGCCGTGGTCGTACACCGACACCGACGCCTCTTCCTTCGGCACGAACCGTCCGTCCACGTACGTCCACCCGCTCACGAGCCCTTCCCCCCTTCCGTGGCCGCCGCCACCTCCGCGCGCGCGCCCGCGTAGCGCAGGGCCGCCTCCACGAAGGCCCGGTACAGGGGGTGCGGCGAGGTGGGCCGCGAGCGGTACTCCGCGTGGAACTGGGTCCCCACAAACCACGGGTGGTCCGCCAGCTCCACGATCTCCACCAGCCCCTTGTCGGGGTACACCCCGCTCACGCGCAGGCCGCGCTCCACCAGCCGCGGCAGCAACGCGTTGTTCACCTCGTAGCGGTGCCGGTGGCGCTCGTAGACCAGGGTCGTGCCGTAGGCCTGATAGGCCAGGGATCCCGGCTCGATGCGGCACGGGTAGCGGCCGAGGCGCATGGTCCCGCCCTTGTCCACCACCCCTTTCTGCTCCGGCAGGAGGTCGATCACGGGGTACGGGGTATCGGGATCCACCTCCGTGGTGTTGGCCCCCTCCATGCCGCATACGTGGCGCGCGAACTCCACCACGGCCCACTGCATCCCGTAGCAGACCCCGAAGAACGGGACCTTCTGCTCCCGGGCGTACCGGATGGCCCGCACCTTCCCCTCCACCCCGCGACTGCCGAACCCGGGGCACACCAGGATCCCGTGGAAGGGGCTCAACCGCTCCCGCAGCTCCGCCTCCGTCAAAGGCTCCAGCTCCTCGGAGTCCACCTTCGTGATCTCCACCGCGGCGTCCGCGGCGATCCCTCCGTGTCGGAGGGCCTCCACGATGCTCACGTAGGAGTCCTCCACCCCCATGTACTTCCCCACCAGGGCCACCCGCACCCGGTACGTGGGCTGCTTCAGCCGCCGCACGATCCACCGCCACCGTTCCAGGTCCGGCTCCCGGTCCGGCAGGCCCAGCCGCCGGCACGCGATGCGCGCCAGTCCCTCCCGCTCCAGGACCAGGGGCACCTCGTAGATGGTCTCCGCGTCCAGCGCCTCGATCACCGCCTCGGGGTCCACGTCGCAGAACAGGGCGATCTTCTCCCGCACCGCGGGAGTCAGGGGCCGCGCGGTGCGGCAGACGATCACGTCCGGCTGGATCCCGATGCTCCGCAGCTCCTTGACGGAATGCTGGGTGGGCTTGGTCTTCAGTTCCCCGGTAGCGGGCAGGAAGGGGACCAGGGACACGTGCACGTAGAGGCAGTTCTCCGGGCCCGTCTGGTGGCGGAACTGCCGGATGGCCTCCAGGAACGGCAGGCTCTCGATGTCGCCCACGGTTCCCCCCACCTCCACGATGAGGACGTCCGCGCCAGCGCCCTCCGCCACGCGCCGGATCTCGTCCTTGATCTCGTTGGTCACGTGGGGGATGATCTGTACCGTGCCGCCCAGGTACTCGCCCCGGCGTTCCCGGGCGATGACGGCCCCGTAGATCCGCCCCGTGGTGGTGTTGTTGTCGCGCCCGAGGTCGGTGTCCAGGAACCGCTCGTAGTGGCCCAGGTCCATGTCGGTCTCCGCGCCGTCCTCGGTCACGAACACCTCGCCGTGCTGGTGGGGGTTCATGGTCCCCGCGTCCACGTTCACATACGGGTCGAACTTCAGCATGCTGACCCGGTAGCCCCGTGCTACCAGCAGCCGCCCCAGGGAGGCCGCGGTGATCCCCTTGCCGAGGCCTGAGGCCACCCCGCCCGTCACGAACACGTACTTCGTCCGTCCGACCTGCACGCACACCTCCCGGGAACGCAGCCAGCCAAAAGGCGAGAGGGGGAGCCTCCGCTCCCCCTCTCTCTAGGACCCTTCCACCGTTTGGAGTCGGCCGCGCCTGCGCATGCCACCGGCATTCTACGCAGCCGGCCAGGCCCGCGCAAGTTGCCCCCGGTCGACCCTGCGGCTGCGGGAAGTCCGCCGCGCGCTGGCCCTTCCCGCAGCACACGGGTACCGCCACGTCCGCCGTTGAGCGGCCAGACGGGCCTGCCCTGCTATAGCACCGCTCTGCTCAGACGTAGAGGGCTGGGAGCGGGACTTTCGGAGGCACGACCGGAACGGTGGCGCAGGACACGGTAGGCGGCCCCCCGAGGACCCCGTCCAGCGAGATGTGGCCGGATGCTGCCGCTGCGGGGCTTATACCGCGCTCCCCCCCCGGGGTCGCTCGACTGTCACCTCGCCCCGCTCCGCGTCCGCTACCCAGTCCTCCGGAATCCCACCCCGGGCATAGCCCTGGGCCTTCTCGATGAAGTCATTCGTCCGGGTCGAGGGGCTCGTCACCTCCACCACCAGTACAAGCCGCACCCACAGCGGACTCCCGTACGCACCCCGGACGTCTTGCGGCGCCAGGACGAACAGGTCCGGCACCCGTACGACAGCCGGAGACAACCGGATCGCCGCCGCCAGCCGCGCACCCTTCCAGTACCGCCTACGAGAGCCCCACCTCCGAAAGGCGACACGCGGCCGTCCAGGGCCTGCCAGACCGCTGTGGCCTCCTCCCGGGTCTCCGGATCGCCGGAAACCTGCTGGCTCCCCACCCGCCGGCACCACCGGGGACTCGGTGGCTTTCTCCAGCACCGCAGCACCTGCCCGGGCCCTGCGGACGTCGTAGGTGGCGACGGTGCCGGAGACTCCAGCCAGGAAGGTACACCTCGCGGCCGTCCGCCAGCCCCGCGACCACCACGTCGGCTTCCAGGAGCTGGGCGCGCTCGTCGAAGGTAATGCCTCCCAGGTCCAGGGCGTCGTCCGGGAGGAGGCCGAGCTGCTGGTGATCCAGGACGCGGATGCGGCGCAGGATGCGCTGGAAGTAAGACGCCGAGTTCTCCCCGTGGCGACGTTCCAGGTCCTCGCCGCTGAGGTCGCCGACGGCTCCACCAGCTCCCCTACGACCTCCTCCAGCCGCTGCAGGCGCTGCTTAAACCTCCTCCTCTCGAACTCCGCAGGCGACAGGTACCCCAGAGCTGAGTGTCAGCGCCTGTGGCTGTAGAAGCCCTCTAGCTAGGCGGTAACGCACGCGGCCTTTGATCCCTATCCCTAAGTCGGCAGTGGCAACGGTCAGCGGCACGCCCTTGAAGAGCGGCCCAACGTTTCCGGCTCACCCGCGCCGCACATCGTCAGAGCAGCGGCCGTCGGGTGCAGCCGGTTGTCGGGCGGCCCGTGTTAGCAATCCCCGACGGCCTCGACGTCCGGGGCCAGGTCAGCGTCAGTCAACCCGCCGAAGAACCGTTCGCGCAGAGCGGCCTGGATCTGCCGGTCCTTTGGCCGCAACCCGCCAAAGACGTCCGCCAAAGCAGTTCTCACTTGGTAGAGCGTGAGCGGTGAAACCGTCCGGACCAGCAGGCCGTCCAGTACTTGGATTGGGTATGAGAAGGCGTCAGGCGGGAACCAGCACCGCTGGAGCCCGGTACTCGACGGCCGATAGAAAAACGCTCGCCCTTGGGAATCGCGTTCCTCGATGCAGAACTCGAGATCCCATCCATAGTGTGACTGCGCCCCAACGGCCAGGGGGTGGCCGGGTGCCGCTTCGAAGCGCACCTCAAACGAATGAAAGCCGAACGCGCGGGCCTGCTCGATTCTCATGGCCAATTGGTCAAGCCAGATCAGAACATCCACGTCTTGGTGTGGCCGTGAGACTTTCCCGTAGAGGACGGCGTCTTCCGCAAACCCACCAAATAGATAGACAGGCGGCTCCCACGTCATCAATTCGGCAATCAGGTCAAGTTGAGTCATTTCAATCCTTCATAGGGCTGAGCGATGAAGCTCGTGTGGAAATCATCGCCCAGCCGTTTGTTCAGGTGGTGGCAGGACGGGTCAGCGGCATTTGCTGCGACCGGATGGCAACGCCCGTAACAGCGAAGGCAAGCCCCAGGGCCAGACCGCCGATGAGCGTCACAGGATAGGGCAGAGGCGGAGCCAGCGATACCGGCGCAGCAACAATCCACAGATCCCACTCCACCTGGGCAGGTCGCTCGAGCGCAGGATGGCAACGCCCAGCAAGATCGCGCCCAATGTGAAAGCCACACCGACGACCAGGAGAAAGACCCCCAGCGGTCCCGCCAGCAACGGACCAGCAGGATCCAGCAACATCCCCGCGTTGGGGTCGGCGGCCATGATGGGCACGACGAAGCCCTCGAACACAAACACGAAGACAAAGGAGGCAATGCTGCCGAACATCAGCAGGTATGCGATGAAGGCAAGCAAGCCCTTCAGGCGTTCGTAAACGCCCATCAGTCCAAGCAGAGTCGGAATCGCGCCGAGGAAGAGAAGACCGTGCGCCAAACTCCAGCGTCCGGTGATGAACGCGCTGGGGTCAGCGGCCTCGTTCGGATGGATCAGCAGCCCAATCCCCATCAGAATGCCGCCGAGGATCAGCGCCAGCCCCTGCCAGCGAGAGTTCATGTCCATGGCTTTTCTCCCTATGTTCAGACCTCGTCCATCATTTGCATGTTACGCTCGACGACCTCCATCGTCTTGGCCAGTTCCTTCGTCGGGCTGAATTCAACGTACTCGACGCCTGCTTCCAGTACAGGAGTATGACCCGGAGGCGCGTAATAGGCATCGCCCGCTTCGTAGATTTCCTCGTGATCCTTGAAGCGGTAGCGCAGGCGTCCCTTCAGCACAAAACCCCAATGCGGGCACTGACAGCGGTCATCAGGCAGGCCCTTGAACAACGGAGCAGGATCAACAGTCTGGTTGAACTGGCCGAACTCGACGGTGTTGCCTCCCCATTCCACCTGCCAGATTTTGCCCTCGGGGACGTCGAGAGCCAACGGTAAATCTTTCATTGAGCCACGCATCGCAACCTCCTTGGGTAAGGTTTAAGCTTTTCGGAACTTTGTCGAAAATGGGCGAGAACCATCGGTGTAGGGGAACGGTCCAATGCTTCTCCTTGGGATGCCAGCGGCGGCCGGCGACGGCCTTGATCTTCCTGACGCGCTTGGCGATGTTAAGGAACGAGCACGATGAGCCGTCCCGCCTCCCCCGGCCTGACCCAATCCGGCCCGTCGAGGCCGGCACTCCCAGGTCCCCCATCACGACTTCCGCGGTTCCTCGGACCCCCCTGCGCCTTTAGCCAGTCGCCTCAAGCGGTGAGAGCGAACTAGGCGAGACGCTCTGAAAGCAGCACAGCCTTTCGGGGCTCCCCCCAAAAGGCCGTGCACACGTATTTCTGGAACCGGACACTGATCTGCTTCGATTCTAGGCCTTGCCGGCCCCCATCGCTGCCCCCTTTCCGCTGCCCCCTTTCCCTGGAACAGGAGACACCCCCACAGATAGCGAGATGCTAATGCCTTGCGGCGGGGCTGTCAAGCGAAAGTCGCTATACGCTGAAAAGTGTCCGCATGATCGAAGTACAAGCCCTCGGGGGATCGAGGGATGCGGGCGCCGCCTGCGAATCGGTTCGGTAAGCAGGTAGGCCGCATCTACTGCAGGGGCCGCAGGGGGAGGGTGGCCGCGCCGAGCCATGGGCCTAGAGCCCGGAAAAGTGTCTGATCGGCCCCTCCCTGCGAAATGCCTACATGGGCCCGGAAGCTACCGGCAGCCCGAACAGGTGAGTGCAGCTGTCCCGCTACCTGCGGCCGCAATCCGCATCCAGGGAGGTGAGGTGTGCCCCGGTACTTCGGTCTGGACTTGCACAAGCGGTACGTCCACGGTTGCGAGTGGCTGATGGACCAGCAGAAGGGCAGACATTTCCGGTTCCCCAACACCAAGGAAGGGTGGACGAGCTTTCTCCGCCAGGTGGACGGGGACTGCTGGGTCGCCCTGGAAGTCACGGGGAACGCCTTCGAGGCACACGACCTGCTTTTGCCCCACGTGGGTCAGGTCCTGCTGGCCAACCCGGTGGAGCTGAAGCGCCTGGGGTCGGGCCGGCACACCGACCGGGTGGATGCCGAGCGCTTGGCGAAGATGCTGGCGCTTGGGACGCTGCCCACGGTGTGGGTCCCCCCACCGGCGATCCGTGGCATCCGCCGGTTAGTCCAATACCGCGACCGGCTGGTCCGCCACCGGCGGCGTTGCCTGACCCAGGCCAAGGCGGTACTCCGGCGGCACGGCCTGGACGGGCCCCGCCGTACGGATCCCCTCCGCCACCTGCCACCGGAGGAGGTGGAACAGCTGCCTGAGGTGGACCGCATCCTCCTGCTCAGCGCCCTGCGGCAGCGCCGGAGCGTGGAGGCCGAACTCCAGGCCATCGAAGCGGAGCTGGTCGCGCGCTGCCCTCATCGCTGCGACAGCGAGACAGAGAGGGCCCCTCGCTCTCCTTCCATTTCAGGTCTCCCTGACTCCGGACACATTGAGCACGAAACGGGGACGTACCGTCCAGATTCTGGCGAGCGTGTTCGGCGCCAGAGACCGCGTCGCACTCCGGGTCTCGACCGCGCCGTCCGGCATCACCGCGAGAGTCCTGCAGGCCGGAGCCCTGCGGTTCTTTCACATTCAACTGGACCTGAGCAAAGCCACGCCCGGTGAGATTCCTGTGGAGGTCACAGCTACTGATGGAACCCAAACTGCGAGGGCGACTTTGCGACTCCTGGTGAATCCATGACTGTTACGGAGGTGCACGAGATGGTAACAACTGAGACTAACGAGCGGTGGGTTCTGCGGATTGCCATCGTCGCCGCGGTCCTAGGGCTGATCGTGATCGGCTATGGCTGGTGCCCCAACGACTATACGGCTTCGGCTCTGTATCCGAAGGCCGTGGGACGGTTTTGGTACGTGTGAATCGGCTTACCGGAACTGCAAGCTACTACCGTGCCATTGAAAGTGAGAACACAGTACGGTCTCTGCCAACTGTGCCCCCGTCCCCGAGCGTGATCCCCGCGGGTGAGTTAGAAAAAGTGACAAGGCGCGCAGGTCCTACATGGAGAGGGCTGTTCCAGGGGGAACTATACAACGTGAGTTCCTGGCATATCACGTTGGTCACTATCGGCATCGAATTGAAGGCCCCAACGAAGAACGGGCGAACGATGTGGAATCGAGCCTACCGCGTTGCGGTATCGATTCCACCGCTGTCGGTTGGCAGCATCTCGTTCCGGATCCTCGGTGCGGATGAACTGCTAAAGGCCGGTGAGGATCGATGGGGGTGGACGATCCTTGGTGGAAAGGGGTTTCCCTCGTCGGAGTGATATCTCCCCTGCTTTGGACGCTGCTTGCCTCGTGGAGACACCGGGCTGGCATCTCACGGAGAGAACATTAGTTGGAGTTACCCGCTTTCGTGCAGCTGTAGCGCCGAGAGATGGGTGTCCGCTGAACCACCTTCTCTCGAACTCGGCGGGGGACAGGTAATCGGGAGCTGAGTGTCGGCGCCAACGGTTGTAGAAGGCTTCCACCTAGCTGAACAGCACGGAACGGGCTTCCTCCTGGGTCTGGAACCGGTACTGGTCCAGGACCCCGCTCCAGCGTGGCGAAGAACGCCTCGCACACGGCGTTGTCGTAGGCGTCCCCTTTGCAGCCCATGGACGGCAGGATCCCTGCCGCCCGCAGGCAAGCCCCGAACCGCAGGCTGGTGCATTGCGCCCCACGGTCCAAGTGGGTGGAGCAAGCCCGGGGCAGGCTTCCGCCGTCACAGCGCCATCTTCCCTCACCACGCACGCCCGCGTCCGACCCCGCCTGCTGCATCTAGGTGCTGAGGATCCGCCAAGCTACCCCCAGCTCCCCGGCAATCTGCGCCATCAGTCGCCCCGAGGTCCGAGCCAGGCACATCACTCCCTCCCGGAATTCCCGCGGATACGGAGGTCTGCTCTTCGGCATCGTGGATTCCTTTCTTGAGGCTCTTGCCTCTCAGTCTAGGGTGTCCACGAAATCGGGGCAAGACCAATGGGGCCGTGACCTTGCGGTCACGGAAACCAGACAGCAGCGCCTCTATCGCGCGAGCCTCGCGGTAGCTTCAATGGGGCCGTGACCTTGCGGTCACGGAAACCCGGGCACCCGAGGACATCGCGGTCCCGGTCATCCGGCTTCAATGGGGCCGTGACCTTGCGGTCACGGAAACCAGGCGGTCCAAACAGGGCTGTTGCAGCAGATACTGCAGCTTCAATGGGGCCGTGACCTTGCGGTCACGGAAACCCCGGGCCCTGGGTGTGGATCGGCACGACATCCGCCAGCTTCAATGGGGCCGTGACCTTGCGGTCACGGAAACATGGGGCAGCTGCTGGTGAACGGCTGCCGCTACCACTTGCTTCAATGGGGCCGTGACCTTGCGGTCACGGAAACTGCCTACGCGGGAGGGAAATCCCGTGCCCTCAACAAGCTTCAATGGGGCCGTGACCTTGCGGTCACGGAAACCTGCCGCTGCGGTAAGTGCTCGATCCCGGAAGACGTGCTTCAATGGGGCCGTGACCTTTCGGTCACGGAAACCTGCGAAGCAGGTTCCAGGGTCCGAGCGGGGCGAACGGCTTCAATGGGGCCGTGACCTTGCGGTCACGGAAACCCCGGAAGGACGGTGTAAGCGATGCCGTTCGCCATCAAGCTTCAATGGGGCCGTGACCTTGCGGTCACGGAAACCATCAGGAGCTGCATCGCCTCATCGGCGCTGTTTGGCTTCAATGGGGCCGTCACCTTGCGGTCACGGAAACACTGTAGGGACCATCAAACTCGTACTTGCCAATACGGGCTTCAATGGGGCCGTGACCTTGCGGTCACGGAAACACGCACGCCAAGCTGCCGCCGCGAGAGGTCTACTGGCTTCAATGGGGCCGTGACCTTGCGGTCACGGAAACACCGACGGCCGAAGGGCGTGGCCATCTGGCAGAGCCCGCTTCAATGGGGCCGTGACCTTGCGGTCACGGAAACACGCACGCCAAGCTGCCGCCGCGAGAGGTCTACTGGCTTCAATGGGGCCGTGACCTTGCGGTCACGGAAACGGACCTCACGGGCGCCCACCTCCCGCTTGAGGTCCGCCACGCTTCAATGGGGCCGTGACCTTGCGGTCACGGAAACCCCGGCGGCGGGCGAATAGGTGGGCAACCGGTTGGCCGCTTCAATGGGGCCGTGACCTTGCGGTCACGGAAACTGGGACGCCACGGACATCCCCAGGAGGTCCCTCAGAGGGCTTCAATGGGGCCGTGACCTTGCGGTCACGGAAACGTCCGCCCATGACCCCGGACAGCAACGCCATAACAGGCTTCAATGGGGCCGTGACCTTGCGGTCACGGAAACCGCCCCCGCGCCTGGCGCTACAGCCTTCGCCAGCAAAGCTTCAATGGGGCCGTGACCTTGCGGTCACGGAAACGTCATGTCCTTCAGGAAAGTCACGAGCCCGTGCCTCCGCTTCAATGGGGCCGTGACCTTGCGGTCACGGAAACGATGCAGACGTATCTCGCCCCTCTGCACGGACCACAGGCTTCAATGGGGCCGTGACCTTGCGGTCACGGAAACCCTGTGCGTTCGGAGCTATCGCCGCGTCCACGTAGTAGGCTTCAATGGGGCCGTGACCTTGCGGTCACGGAAACGCTCAGAGCCCTGAAGAGGCGGCACGCATAGCACTCGCTTCAATGGGGCCGTGACCTTGCGGTCACGGAAACGTCACGATTGGGCGGACGCGCTACTGGTGGCAGAATACGGCTTCAATGGGGCCGTGACCTTGCGGTCACGGAAACCCAGTACTAGCTGGGTTTGCGCCGACACCCGCAGAGGCTTCAATGGGGCCGTGACCTTGCGGTCACGGAAACGTCAGGGCGGCCAGGGCCCCGAGGGCCAGGGCGAGCAGCTTCAATGGGGCCGTGACCTTGCGGTCACGGAAACCTGATCCGGCTGTGCCCTGGCCCACGTGTCGTCGCTGCTTCAATGGGGCCGTGACCTTGCGGTCACGGAAACCTGATCGCCTCGCTGTCAATCGCGTCGCGGGTGTCGCCGCTTCAATGGGGCCGTGACCTTGCGGTCACGGAAACGGCAGGAAGGCCCGCGTTGATCTCCCGTGGGTACCTACGAGCTTCAATGGGGCCGTGACCTTGCGGTCACGGAAACCCCTGGTTCTGCGGCCGGGCCTCGAGGACCGCGAAGGCGCTTCAATGGGGCCGTGACCTTGCGGTCACGGAAACCACGGGAGTCCCCGCTCGCAGTCGGGCCTCCACCGTGCTTCAATGGGGCCGTGACCTTGCGGTCACGGAAACATCTTTGGCTTCTTCAAGTATCTCCTCCGGAACCTGAAGCTTCAATGGGGCCGTGACCTTGCGGTCACGGAAACCCGGACACAGCCCGGGATGCAGGGCGTACTGGAGGTGCTTCAATGGGGCCGTGACCTTGCGGTCACGGAAACGTGTCCCACGTCAGAGCCCAGCCGCCCATGTAGTACGCTTCAATGGGGCCGTGACCTTGCGGTCACGGAAACAGCTGACTCGGAAACCGTCCTGAGGTATTGCTATCAAGCTTCAATGGGGCCGTGACCTTGCGGTCACGGAAACCGGACCATCAGAGACTGAACAGGCTGGGGAGTAACATCGCTTCAATGGGGCCGTGACCTTGCGGTCACGGAAACGTCTGCTCCCGGAGGCCGTGGCGCGGAGGATGTTCGAGCTTCAATGGGGCCGTGACCTTGCGGTCACGGAAACCGCTGTGGACGCCGCAGCGCGGGCACTTCACGGTCGCTTCAATGGGGCCGTGACCTTGCGGTCACGGAAACTACGAGGTGGCCGCACGCATTGCTGCGGACCACGAGCTTCAATGGGGCCGTGACCTTGCGGTCACGGAAACCACGCCGATCGTGACCACCTCGGAGGGCTGCTTCGTGCTTCAATGGGGCCGTGACCTTGCGGTCACGGAAACTTGCAGTCGCCTGAGGTCCAGGTGACCGTGGACTTGCTTCAATGGGGCCGTGACCTTGCGGTCACGGAAACGTACGGCAGCGCCCACGGCCTGCGCCAGGACTGCAGCTTCAATGGGGCCGTGACCTTGCGGTCACGGAAACGTGGTAGGGTCGCTCAGTCTGAGCGGGTTAGATTTGCTTCAATGGGGCCGTGACCTTGCGGTCACGGAAACCACCGTGCACCCTGCGCCGGCAGCATCTATAGCCTTGCTTCAATGGGGCCGTGACCTTGCGGTCACGGAAACCATATCAGTGGTGCTGACAGGGCTTTTAGTGGTGGAGCTTCAATGGGGCCGTGACCTTGCGGTCACGGAAACGATTCGCACGCCTCGCATTGCTCCCATACTTTCCCGGCTTCAATGGGGCCGTGACCTTGCGGTCACGGAAACTGAAGGTGATCGTGATGGTCGGGTTCGCAGCAGGCGCTTCAATGGGGCCGTGACCTTGCGGTCACGGAAACACGCACGCGCGGCTTCCTCCGCGCGAGGTCTACTGGCTTCAATGGGGCCGTGACCTTGCGGTCACGGAAACAAGGGTCGATGAGGCCGCACGCCTGGTACACGCGGAAGACGCTTCAATGGGGCCGTGACCTTGCGGTCACGGAAACGTCGTCGCCCTGCTGCTTCTCGAAGACGGCGATCAGGCTTCAATGGGGCCGTGACCTTGCGGTCACGGAAACGAACCGAGCGCTGCATGTTTATGCAGCCGGATGCATGCTTCAATGGGGCCGTGACCTTGCGGTCACGGAAACGTGGAGAGCGCCGGGGTCGTGCGGGTCGTCTTCTAGCTTCAATGGGGCCGTGACCTTGCGGTCACGGAAACGATGTTGCCGCAGTGCGGGCAGCGCGCCTCTTCCCAGCTTCAATGGGGCCGTGACCTTGCGGTCACGGAAACCCCATTCCGGCTGCTGCACTTCGCGGACGAGTTTTTGCTTCAATGGGGCCGTGACCTTGCGGTCACGGAAACCTTCCCGCCACGCCTGGAGCCACTCGGCGTGGGAGGCGCTTCAATGGGGCCGTGACCTTGCGGTCACGGAAACCTGTTGTTCCCGCTCGTCGCCGCGAGAAGGAACATCAAGCTTCAATGGGGCCGTGACCTTGCGGTCACGGAAACGTGCTCGGCCAGTTCGGCCCCGTCCTGCCCGTGCTGGCGCTTCAATGGGGCCGTGACCTTGCGGTCACGGAAACTAGACTCCCAGCGGAGGTTCCTCAACGTAAGGTCCTTGCTTCAATGGGGCCGTGACCTTGCGGTCACGGAAACTGGGCGATCCGACGCCACCCGCGCTGTATCCCGGGGTAGCTTCAATGGGGCCGTGACCTTGCGGTCACGGAAACGGACAGGGCACCGAGGGAAAGGGCCAGTAGAAGGAAGGCGCTTCAATGGGGCCGTGACCTTGCGGTCACGGAAACTGCGCGAGGAGCATCGTGTCATCGAAACGGCCCTGGCTTCAATGGGGCCGTGACCTTGCGGTCACGGAAACTGACGGAGACGAGCCGCAAGCGGGCACCCTACCTGGAGGCTTCAATGGGGCCGTGACCTTGCGGTCACGGAAACAATTCGCGGACGCGTGCGCGGCAGCCGAGGAGGGGGGCTTCAATGGGGCCGTGACCTTGCGGTCACGGAAACCCGTCCATCCTGTAGGTTCCGCTCGGCATCGTCAGGCTTCAATGGGGCCGTGACCTTGCGGTCACGGAAACCGTTAAAGCAGCGACTGGAGCGGCGTCGTGAGTCCACGCTTCAATGGGGCCGTGACCTTGCGGTCACGGAAACGTCAGTACCAACAACAACCGTATTGGAGTACATATCAGCTTCAATGGGGCCGTGACCTTGCGGTCACGGAAACGACCCTCAGGTGGCAAGGGCCGATTGTACAGCCAGGAGCTTCAATGGGGCCGTGACCTTGCGGTCACGGAAACGTCGCGCGTAAGAAAACCCGCCCGGCGGATGCCGGAGCTTCAATGGGGCCGTGACCTTGCGGTCACGGAAACACTTGAGATCCAGCCGCCATGAGTTCAGGCCGATGCTTCAATGGGGCCGTGACCTTGCGGTCACGGAAACCCAAGTGCCTGGCCGCGCAGGCCCTCCATGAACTCATGCTTCAATGGGGCCGTGACCTTGCGGTCACGGAAACACCTGCGGGCAGGACAGGACGCCAGAAGCCGCTCACGCTTCAATGGGGCCGTGACCTTGCGGTCACGGAAACCAGCAGGGGATGGGCATCTTCAACGAGGTGGCAAAGCTTCAATGGGGCCGTGACCTTGCGGTCACGGAAACGGGAACCCGCCCAAGGCAAAGCTGGTGGCGCTTCTGCAGCTTCAATGGGGCCGTGACCTTGCGGTCACGGAAACGCGAATGCGGCCGGATCCGGCAGGACCTGGGCCAGGCTTCAATGGGGCCGTGACCTTGCGGTCACGGAAACGCGAGTCGGTTCCCGGAGCGCGGCTGCTCATCCCGTTCATGCTTCAATGGGGCCGTGACCTTGCGGTCACGGAAACGGGAAAAGTACCGCCAGGCCTTTGCCTGGTATGATGCTGCTTCAATGGGGCCGTGACCTTGCGGTCACGGAAACCGGACGAGGAGGTGCAACGCCTCCGCGACGAAGGGACGCTTCAATGGGGCCGTGACCTTGCGGTCACGGAAACCTGCCATCACGACAGGCGCCGCGCGCTGCAAGGTAGAGGGCTTCAATGGGGCCGTGACCTTGCGGTCACGGAAACAGGCACTAGTTGCGAAGTTGCCGCCTGGCACTCCGCTGCTTCAATGGGGCCGTGACCTTGCGGTCACGGAAACATGCTCCCTGGGGTGGGTAGGGTGGTGTGGCAAGTGCTTCAATGGGGCCGTGACCTTGCGGTCACGGAAACTGGCGACCACCACGTGGATGTACGCCCGCTCGACCCGCTTCAATGGGGCCGTGACCTTGCGGTCACGGAAACCTTCCACCACCGCCCAGAGGGCCGCCCAGTTATCGGCTTCAATGGGGCCGTGACCTTGCGGTCACGGAAACCATCACGGCAGGTGCCGCGCGCTGCAGGGTAGAGGGCTTCAATGGGGCCGTGACCTTGCGGTCACGGAAACCCTTGACACCACGCAGCCGCCACGGTAGCATTGTGGCGAGCTTCAATGGGGCCGTGACCTTGCGGTCACGGAAACCCGCCAGCGCGCGGCCGGCGCGGCAGAGGAAATCATCGCTTCAATGGGGCCGTGACCTTGCGGTCACGGAAACGGCGCGCGCTGCGAACCGCGCCAATCAAGGATTCTAGCGTATCCGCGCGAGCGGTGCGCGCCGGGCTCCATCCAGAGCCTCTGGCCACCGTGTCCCCGGCGCAGGCGCGTTGTCCCCGAAGGCCCTGCCCAGGGTAGTTTCGAGCGCCCTCGGGTCGTGCACCGCCACCTCGCCGCTCGCACGCGGGGCCGGACTCGCGCAATGCCTCTCTCCCGGCCCGTCGCCCGCTTTCAATTGTCAAGGATCCCGGCCCGCTACACCACCACGCAGCGGTCCCTTTCCACTACCTTCTTCTCCCCCAGCTGCCGGATCCTGCGCGCCGCTGCACCCTCCGCCGGGCCCAGGTCGATCACCACTACGGAGTCCTCCGACAGCCGGACTACCTGCCGCACCGCGTCCTCCATCAACACGCGTTCAGTGGCCGACAGGTCGCACACGAACACCGAGTACTGCAGGGGATCACCGTAGCCCAGCATCGTCCGGTGCATCCGCCGCAGCCGCTTCGGCTCCCGCACGTCGTAACAGACCACGTACCGGTTCCGGCTCATCGCGTGGTAAAGGGCCTGTACTCTGAGATCTCTCCGGCAATCGCCCTCGCGAGCAGCCTTGCCTGCACCTCCACCACCCGTCTGTAGCTGGCCTGGTAGCCGAACAGGGGATGCCGGACCAGCGTGTCCATCCGCGCCTCGTAGCCCTCAATGACACGCCGGCGAGCACTGTCCTTCAGCGCGCACGCGGGGCCCCGCCTCACGAAGTCGTCCGACGAAAGCACCCGGTTGTTCACCAGCCACAACGCCACGGAGTCCGCCACGATGGGCCGGAACTCCTCCATCAGGTCCAGAGCCAGGGACGGTCTACCGGGACGCATCCGGTGGTAGACGCCCCGGAACGGGTCCAGACCCACTGCCAGTAGCGCCCGGAGGGCGTCCTTCAGCAGCAGGGCGTACAGAAACGAAAGCACCGCGTTCACCGGGTCCGGAGGGGGCCGCCGGTCCCTCCCGGCCACGTCGAACCCCATGGGGTCTTTCAGCATCCCGGCAAAGTGGGCGAAGTACACTCGCGCCCCGAGCCCCTCGATACCGAACAGTCGGTCGGCGTCGGCTGCCTGCCTGGCCGCCTTGGCCAGTCTCGCCAGCTCGCGCAGGGCACCGGGTGGGCAGTCCGGGTGGTTCCGCCGCAGCAGGGTCCGCTGGTTCTGGAGCTTTCCCGCGACGATAGCTCTCGCGATGGGCAAGCTCCTCTGGGGATCGTCGGCGACGCGGTACTGCTCGACCCGCAGTGGCGCGTTGTGTTCGACCACGGCTGCAGTCACCGCGGCCAGCCACCCACCGTAGGTGTGGTGAAAGATGGGTACCCCACGCTCGGCCAGCGCGCGGATCGCCTGGGCAGTTACCTGCACGTTCCCGTAGACCGACACCTGAGAGACGTCCAGCAACCGTACCGATACCGCCTCCCCTCCGCCCCTCTTGGTTACCGTGATCCGCTCTCCGGACCTGCCGACCACCGCTCCCTGTTCGACCACGTACAGGGGGGCCGCGTCGTCCCGTGCCGGCACGAGCCGCCGCACTTCGCTCGATCCCTCTCCACGGAGGTAAGCCGTCTCATCCGGAAGGCATATACCCACCAGCGAGCACCTCGGGCACTTAGGACTCTCCACAAGTGGCGGTGGTGGGAGCGGGGATTCGGCAACGCGCCGTAACTCCTCCAGCACAGCCAGCGTCCTATCCACCAACGCCGCGTCGAAGTGTACCCTCACCCGCTGCCTAGTCCCCGCGTAATAGATCTCCCCCTCTTCGCACCTGTACCCGTTCTCTCGGAGCACCAGTCCCTGCACGCAAAGCTGGACCCGCTCCGGCTCCCAAGGGCCGTCCCTGCCGGGGCTCCCCTTTTTGTAGTCCACAGGTCGTACCGACCCATCCTCGGTTTCCACCACGTCCATTCTCGCGATCAGCCCCAGCCGCGGTGCTGACAGCAAAACCGACCGGGCCTCCAGGCGGGCGTCAGCCTCGAGCTCATCCGGAGCGGGGAACCGGCCTGTCTCCACTTCCGCTCGGCGATGCACGACAGCCCCTTTTACAGTATCTTCGTTTTCCGTCCACTCCCCTTGCACCCACTCGAGGTAGAAAAGGCGGGGGCAGTACACAAACTCGTTCACCATCCGGGCCGGGACGAGCTCAGGGACATCCTTCACCCCGACCACCCCGCCGCCGCGGTCAACTCACCGGCCCACACAATGCGCGCCGGGGTGAAGTAGACGTGTGCCCCCCTCTCCCCGAGGAACCGCCGGGCCGAGGCCACCACCGCGACCCCGAGCGCCTGGAGCGCGGCCTCCTGTCGATGGGGCTCGAAGAGAGCCGGATGCGCGAGCAGGCTCCGGACCACGTCCGCACCCGCGGGGGGCGTCCAGAGGGGCCAGCGGAGCTCCTGACCGCGGAAACCAACGGCCTCGCCCGACCAGGTCATCGGGAACAGGACCAGCGCCTCAAAGGCCAGGCGGTTGGCTCCCCACTCGGTCCGGATGGGGTGGACCGGGTCCCTGGCGGGATCGCGGGCTCTCAGGGCGTAGGGGCGGAAGTCCGACGGATCCCAGCGGAAGGTGAACCGCGTGTCCTCGTAGGTCCACGGCTGGAACAGGGCCCGTGCCACGTGGTCCTTGGATAGGCGGTCGGGATCGGACAGCGCCCGGAGGGTGTCCAGGAAGTGCATGTGGCCGGCCCCCGTGAGGGCGCGCAAGGGAGAGGGGCGCACCTCCTGGCTGGAACCCACGTGGGCCATGAGTGCGGCCAGGAGATCCGCGGCCCGCCGGTCGCCCCGGCCCTCCCAGAAGGTGGTCGCCCGCTCCCTCAGGACCGCCCCCGAGACGCGCAGGTTTCGCTCCAGCCCCTCCAGTGCCTCGAGGGCGCGCGGGTCCGTGACCTGGGCATGCACGACCTCCACGATCTCGCTTTCCGAGACGGGAGGCTCGACGTGAAAGACGGGCCGCCAGCCGCCGGCCCCGGGCCCAGTCCTGGGCATCGCCCAGCTCAGCCGCACGGTTCGTTCGGGCCACGCCCTGGTCAGCACCACGAGGGTGCCGAGGGAGGTCAGGAAGCCGAGGAGGTTCAGGCCCTCGGGTCCGATGGCGAGGTGGCTACGGGTCACCGCCACCCCTCCCCTTCCCGCATCTGGGGGCCGTCCGCCGTCTGCTCGTGCTCGCTCTGGCGCCAATCGGCCAAGCGGAGGATGGCCTCGAGGTACGCCAGCCCCCACCAGCCATAGCGGCGCACAAGCCTCCAGAACCGTTCCGCCGCCCCGTCCAGGCGCAAGGCCTCCTCCACGCTGTCCGCGTGGAGCGTGGCCCCATCCCATTCCAGCGTGCAGGCCGCGGGAAGGCGGTGCTCCGTACCCGGGAGGAAAGGCCGGGCGCCACCGTGGTGGCTGGCGATGAGGTGGAGCACCAGCTCGGGGTCGCCCGCCTCCGCCAGGAGGGCAGGGGTCGAGGCCGCCAGGGCAACGGAGAGCGCTTCGTGCCGCCAGCCTGGAGGCAGGCCCGCCCGCAACCGCGCCTGGTGCAGCGCCGGCCGGTCCCGCGGGTCCATGGCCGACTTGGCCAGCAAAGGTCCGGCCGACGCCGCCTCGGCGTCGCCTCCGTAAAGCCACGCCTGGAAACGCGGCTCGGCTTTGCCCAGGTCGTGGAGCCGCGCGGCCAGGGCGAGGTCACGCACCACGGGCTCGGGCAGCCGGAGCAGCGATCCCGCCTCGCGCACCCGCGCCTCAACCCCTTCTAAGTGCTCCCGGAGGGTCACCCGCCGGCCGACGGCCGCCGCGCGCGCACCGTGGTCGGTGCTCGCCCGCTGCACGGGAGCCAGCAGGACAACCCCCCGCCCGTCGGGATAGGCGATCCCGCGGCACCGCTCCCCGCGGAGCCGGCGGGCGACCGCCGTGACCCCTTCGTCGCTGGCATGCTCAACCAGGAGATCGAGCAACTCCCGCTGTACCCGTGAGGCCTCTTCCCGCGCGTCCGCCGCCAGGAGCGCCATGAGGGTCTCCAGGCGGGCTCGGGCTGCCTCTCCGGGCTCGTCCCCAAGCCAGGCCGCCAACGTCGCCGGGTGCAGGCGGAGCCGGTCGCCCGCCGACGCCTCCCCCCGGTCGGGAACCGCACGGCGGCTGGCGGCGTGCCACCCGAACTCGTCGCAGCCCCCGTACTCGGCGGGCACCACGATGGTGTCTCCCGGGCGGATGCGGTCGGGCGAGATCACCTCGGGCTCCTCCCCGGTGCCGCGCCACCGGAGGCAGGGCCGGCCCGCCGCCGGCGACGGCGGCACGTCGCCCCTCCCTTCCACGTCCGAGGTATCGGCCGGCTCACCGGACAACCAGCGCCGCACCACCCACACCGGTAAGTCCATGGCCTCCCCGGCCTGTGGAGGGAACAGGGCCACGGTCTCCGCCCACCGGTCCACCTCGCCGGGCGGGAGATCCACCCTCCAGACCACCGCCACGTCGGGAGGCGCACTCTGGAAGCCGTGGAGCAAAGCCGCCACGTCCGGGTCCGGCTCCGGCAGGGGGCTCGTTTGGGTCAGGAGGTCCAGGTGCCCGGGCAGGAAGAGGGGCGCCTCCGGCGCCGGAGTCAGGTACGGCCGATGGTCCTCCAGACCGTCCAGGAGCGCTTCGAAGCCCCGCCAACCCGAGTCCAGGGGGACACGGCGGCGGGATCGTGCTGCGCGCTCGAGGAGGGACCAGGTCTTTCGGAGCGCCTGACCGTAGATCGGGTCGCTGCTCCGCCCGGCCAGCTGCTCCTCGGCCGCGACGAGGACGACCCGCGATTCCCCCCGCTCCCCCAAGCGGTCGACCCGGCCCAGCCGCTGCCGCAGCGCATCCAGCGCCGCCATCTCCGTCACCATGGCGTCGAAGTCGAGGTCCGCGCCCACCTCGATGGTTTGCGTGGCCACCACGATGAGGGGTTTCCCCATCGCGTCAGCGGTCCGGGAACGGCCGGCCCGCGTCCGGGGAAGCCAGGATGCCAGGAGCCGATCCCGGTCCACGGGCCGGACGCGGCCGGTCAGAAGGATCGCGTCCCAGCTATCCGCCTCGCCCCGGAGGACCTCGAAGACGTCACGGGCACGTTGCACGCGGTTGGTCACCACGGCCAGGACCCGTATCGTCGGATCCTCCCGCAGCAACCTCCTGGCCGCGCCTGCCAGGGCTCCCACGAGACCTGCTTCCGAGCCGGGGACCCTTACCAGCTCGGCCAGCTTCCGGGCCGCGAGGCGCCGCTCCAGGAGCGGGTCACCGGGCAGGCGCGCGGCACCTTCACCATCCGGATAGACCTCGCCGGCGGGGAGCTCCGGGGGTGTGGCGGTCAGGGCGACCGCCTGCCACACACCTCCCACGTCCACCTCAGAGAGAGTCCGGTAGCGTTCGACTGCCCGGAGGGTCTGGAGGAAGGCCTGAGAGAGGTGGGCCTCGTCCAGGAAGAGCACTGCGTCGGATCCGGTCAACCCGGCGTGGACGGAAAGCTCGTTCGTGGCGTCGCGAGGGTACCCGTAGCCCCGGAAGAGCAGGCGCGATCCCACCTGATCCACCGTGGAGACGGCGACGACCGGCTGCAGCGGGTTGCGGATCCACTCCCGCTCGATGTACCCGCCGCCCCGCAGGCGCACCACTTCCAGCGGCCGCGACGCATCCCACCCTCCGAGTTCCAGCAGGGCACGGGCAACCTCCCCGAGGGCATCCTGCCGGGCCACCGACTCCGCCAGGCGTCGGGCGATGGCGGACGCGCGCTCGTAGGCGGAATCCACCACGAGGCGCCGGTCCACCACGTACAGGACGCGGCGGGGTACCGGCAGCCCGTGCACCCCGGAACGCGCAAGCCAGTGGACGGCGATGTCCAGCACGGCGGTCTTGCCGGCCCCCGTGGGCAGGGCCACCACCGCAGGCCACCGGTGCGCCCGCGCAACCCGCTCGGCCAGGTCCGCCTGCCAGGCGAATGGTGGGTGGCCGTGGAGGAGCTCGAAGAACTCGGCAAACCCAGGGAATCCCGGCACCGTCCTCACTCCCCGAGCGGCAAGAACAGCCCAAGACCGCGGTAGCGGCCCCGGCCCAGGAGCACGGGTCCCGCCACGGGATCCCGGAAGGCCAGTACGGCATGGACCCGCGGCGACGGGCTGCCCGGAGGATAGGGCGGGAACTGGCGGGCCGGAGGCGCTCCCGGCACCAAGGCGGTGGGGCGGAGCACGACTTCCTCGGGTTCAGGCAGGGAGGCCCGCAGGCACGCCAGCCGCACATCCGCTTCGGCCTCGGATCCGAAGAGCTCGTCCGGATACCGGTCCAGCACCACCGGGGTCACCGACGCCCAGATCCGGGCAGGCCGGCACCAGCGCCAGGCTTGAAGGTTGAGCGGGAGATCGCTGGCCGGCAGCCTGCCCACCAGCTCAAGCCGCCAGGACCCCGGGCGGAGGTGGAGGACCTGCAAGGCGGTGAGCACGCGCCAGAGGGCCGCCCGCACACCCTCCAGCAGCCCCCTGGGGAGGGCTACCCCCAGCCCCAGCAGGTGTCCGCTGCTGCGCGGATGCCCCACCGCCGGGAAGGCGAGCCATCCCACGTGGGGGCGCTCTAGAGGCTCCCCGTTTGGTCCGCGACCCGTCACCTCCTCCGGAATCGGGGCATCCGGCGGCCCTCCGGCTGCTTCCGACCAGAGAGCCAGCACCGCCCTGCGCAGGGCGGAGGCGACGGCCGGCGCCGCGATGGCCGGTAGCTCAGGCCCCTCTAACTTCCGCAGGATCCAGAGACCCTCAAACGCTCCCCTGGCGATACCCGCCCGAACGGGGGCCGGATCGGGCGGGATCTCCTCATACGGCTGTAAGACAGCGGGGACCGCCCCCCGGATACCCGCCCGGAGATAGCGCTCGTGACCGCGGCGCAGGGATTCCAGCATCCCGGGAAAGGGAACCCGCACCAACAACCGGCCGCGCTGCGCGGGAGTCCAGGTTGGCCGTCCGGCCGGCGGGGCGACGGGTAGCAACCGGACCAGCGAGGAGGAGTGGCCGACCGAGGCCACCCGGGCGCACAGCCCGGCCAGGGCTTCTCGCAGCGTGGGGTCCGGGGAGGTAGCCCAGCCGTAGGTTACCGTGGCGTCCCCGACGAAAGCCGACGCGAAGCGCCTGAGCTGCCGTCCTCCCGCCTGGCCGCGGTACGCGGGGAAAACGGCCAGCCCCGTCGGATCGTTGACCGGCACGTAGACGTCGAGCAGCCTCGTCGGAGCCGGCTCCCCGGATACCCAGATGGCCGGTGGGTCTCGGTTCTCGAGCCACTCCAGTGCCCGCTCCTCCGAACCCTCGCCCGCCTCGAAATACGCTGCTGCCAGGGCGCTAAATACCCGGGCGGGGTGGGGCGGCCACTCTACCGCCTCCTCGTCCTCTAGGCGCTTTGCCGCTATCCGGCCCGTAAGGAACGTCAGTTCAAGCGCTAACCCCATTCGCCTTCCCACCCGGATCAATCCACGTGCCCCGCGGCGATCCGCTCCAGGTTCTTCTTGATGAGGTCAAGCAGCACTTCAGAGGGGCGCAGGGTGATCACCCGGGGTTCCCACCGGAAGCCGGCCCGCTGCAGCTCTTCCACCGCCTCTCCGTACAGCCTCAATGCCGCATCCAGCGTCAGGGTGATCTCCTCGGCCGGACCTGGAGCGTTGGGCACCAGCTCCATGCGGCGCTCCACCGGGTGGAGGACGCACCGCGAGCGCAGATCGTAACCCGCTTCCTCCTGGAGGAGCATGGCGCAGAGGCCCAGGGCGGCCAGGTACGTCCGGGCCGCGAGGTCTCGCCCCGGATGCCGCGCGCCCGCATCGTCGGGGAAGTACAGTTTCCGCAGCCCGGCGAGGGAGAGCACCGCGGTCCGCAGGGCATACGCCACCGTGACCCCCCCGGCGCCGATATCCGCGAGGACGTTCCCGTGATTAATCACGGAGGGGCGTCCTCCACGCTCCGAGCCGCGGATCAGCACCTTCGGGTTGCCCTGGTCATCGCGCCGCGCCTGTTCGGGGTCGGTGGTCCAGCCGAATGGGTTGTCGGCCTCGTAGATCGTCGCCGCCTCCCGCTGGATGCCCAGCGGGTCGACCCGAACCGCCGCCTTGCGTCCCTCCTCCGCTGCGATCCCCACGATCTCGGCCGCCAGTACTCGGGCGAACTTGGCCCCGAGCCCACCCGTTCCCAGCCCGGTGGAATCCCAGGTTCCGAATACGAGTGAAGGTGGCGAGAGTTCTAAGAGTCCTGTTGCATTCCATGGAGATGATTCCACGAATTTCTTGCCTAGCTCAGATCTGCGGAACTCCACCCCATCGAGATAGCTGTCCCGGAAGATCGCATCAGCAATGCGATGCGGTGCCTGCAGGACGCTCAAGCGTCCGTACTGAGGGAATCCTGCAGCGGCGAAGTCCACCTCCAGGTCAGGAAACGAGATTCTCCCTTGCCTACGCGCCTCGAGCAGAGCCTCCTCCATGCGGTTTGCCTGGGATTGTACGGAATCGAGCAGGACACAGCTTACAACTTCATCATCATTTATGCGGCGTGTCTCCGTTAGGTACCTGCCTCCTTGATAGGTGGGAGGATACAGCTTGTCCCCGGCACCGCCTGCGGGCATGAGCCGTGTAATCACGCGTATAGCCGTACCCGCACCCTGGACCGCCTCCTTGAGCTCAGCATAGGCCAGCCCCGCCATACCCCATCTCCTCCCTCCGACCGAGTGTGTGCCGAGCAAATGAGCGGCGGCCCCGCCGCCCCGCTCTTTCGTCTACCCCTCGATGCGCTCGCGCTCCTTATCGTCAAGTGCCTGGTTACGTGTTCGCTTCTTCTCCAGGGCTTCCTGCTCCTTCTTGTTCGGTTTCGGCTTCGGCTCGACGATGACCACGATGTTGGCTTCGCCATCACCGCGGCGGTTCACACGGCCGAGGCGCTGGACCATCCGCTCCCACGCCACGAGGTCGCAGACCATGTGGTCAGCATCGAGATCAACGCCGACTTCACCGGCAGACGTCGCGAACAGGAACACCTGGCGGGCGCACGCAACTTTGCTCCCTGCGATAAGCCCCAGCTCGTTCAGGCGGTCCTTCGCCTGCTCGCGTTCGAACACCCTGCGCGCGCCGACGAACAGTTTGGTCTCCACTTCGGCGGTCGGCGTCCGGACCTTCCTGTCGGCCTTGGCAAGCTTCTCGACGGCGTCCTTGGCCTTCTGCGCGACCTCCCGGCTGTCGGAGTAGACGATGACACGCACCGCCTTCTTTCCGCTCTCCGTCAGCCTCCACGCCTCTTCCGCCAGCTTGTCCTCCAGCGTCGTGTTCTCGCCTAGCGTCTCGATCCGCAGCGACTTCTTGGCGTTCAGCCGCTTCTTGACAACGTGGTGCTCCAAATCCTGGTCCGTCAGCCCAACAACATCTGGGGTGCGGGTGCATCCCGTGGCCGACAGCGCGAGTAGCTGAAACCGCGGAACAATCTGGTTCTCGTCGTTCCCGCGCGGACGAAATGCCGGCTCGGTCGCAAGGGTTCGCAGCAGGTGCTCGAAGGGCGGCACCGGGTGGGCTTCGTCGAGGACGACCAGGACATCCGCGCCCAGAAGCCCGGCATGATAAGGCCGCATCTTCCGGGGCCCGCCGTAGCCCTGGAACAGGAGCCGCGAGCCGACCATATCCACGGTTCCGACGATGATCGCCGGGGCTGCCGGATCTTCGAGCCACTCGCGGTTGTCGACGTACTGGCCGCGCAGCGTGGAGATCGGAAGCGATTGATCGGGGCGAAGACCGAGCTTTCCCTTCAAGGCCGCTTTGCCATCTACGAGGCTCCGTAGTTGCAGCGCGACATCCGTGGCTTGGTCGACCACCGGTCGGCGGTCCACGACGTAGACCAGACGCCGCGGCAGATTCGCGCCCAAGGCGCGGGCAACGAGCCAGATAGCCATCACCGCCGTCTTGCCGAGGCCCGTTGGGACGTCCAAGGCCTGCGGAATCTCGCCTTTCATGAAGCGGTTCAGGAGGTCTTCCTGCCACGGGAACGGGGTGTCGCCCTGCTCCAATCCAAGCGCACCCGCAAGCAGCGTCTTCGCATCCTGAACCATGGGATTATCCGTCATGGGCTCCACACTCCCGCCACCACCCGCCCGAAGGCCTCCTCCGTGCGCCCGCCGGGCGCCGTGAGCCAGAGGGATCGGGCATCGGCCTCGCCTAAGGGCTTCCCGTCGGCCCTCTTAACAAAGTAGGCGGCGCTTGGTGCCACCATGGCAAAGATCGGCTTAGATACGCTGGCTGCCATGCGCCAGCCCGAGATGTGGCCGCCACGAGATAGGCAAATCCCCCCACACAGTGGCCACCCGAATAATATCGACCTCATCGACCGCTCGGGTCCGGGTGCTGCCTCCGAGCATCGGCGTGACCGCCTCGCGGCTAACGCTGATCTCGCGAGCTTCCCGGGCGGGGCATGCCGAGCGCAATCTTGCCGTCGGTAGCGCGACGTAGGCACGCGCTCTCGGTACCGTACGGCCCTTCGCCAAGCTCTTAGCCTTGGTAACACACTCTCCCGGTTGCTCCCCACTCTTGGCCCAGACGATCGGCGCGCTCACTCTGTCAGCATTCGTCTACCGGCCTACCCACCCCATATCCGCGATACCTCCCGGCCCCGATCAGCACCGGCCCGCACACCGGTTCGTCGAAGACGAGGATAGCGTGGGCGTGGCGCCGCTCGCTGCCGTCCTTGCGCTCAAGGCGTGGGAAGACGTGTGCAGGCGGTACCCCGAGATGGGCCGAGACCTGCGTCACGATCACCTCGCGAGGACGAGGCAGCCCAATCGCGGTGCAGGCGGTGGCGATCATTTCTGCCACCTCCCGCTGGTACTCACCGCGATCCTTGGCCTTTGGATGTCGGTCAAATGCTATGGGTGTGACGGTGGACCAGTAGGTGGCGCCTGCAGGGTGCGCGATCCAAGCCTCCGGCCTCAGGTTCCACGGCGGGCGATCGCCAATCTCCCGTTCCAGACGCCAGACGCCGAGCGGCCCGAGATTGAGGTCACGCACGCGCCCCAGTACTCGCAGCACGTCGCGGCGCTCGTCGGGTGTCAACTGTTTAGGTAAGGCGATCCCAAGTCCCAGCAGATGACCGTCCGCGTGCGGATGCCCAACGAAGGCGAGCGGCAAGAAGGCCAGATGAGGCCCCTCGAGCGGGCCACCGCTCCGGTCGTGGCCGCTCACAATCTCGCGTACCCGGTCTGGCATGTCGTTGCACTGGCTGATCAGGGCCTCGCGCCACCGCGCGGTCACAGCCCCTATAGTTGGAAGGGGAAGCGGCCGATAGGCGTCGGTCGTGAGCTCGAGCCGAAACACCACTAGGTCGGGGCTGAAGACCGTCCCGGTAACCCCGCTCGTCACGTGACAGGCGGCTGGCTGCACATCGCCCTGGCGGAGAGACGCCCAGGGCTGAAACTGAGCTGTTCCATCCGCCAGTTGGTTCGGCCCCATGTCAGCCTCCGGCTAACCGTTGACGTACCAGCCGACCCGGTTTGCGGGCGGCAGCGAAAAGCAATTACCAACTCCTTGCCCGCCTCTCAGACGAGCTCCGACGTTAATTTCCGACGTTAAATTTCCTGAGAGCGGTCCGATCCTCACATTCCTGAATGATATTATCTCTTTTCTGCCCCATACCCGAGCTCTGGCGCCGTGAGGGGGCGGGGGAGGGCTTCCACCGGCGCGACCTCCGGTAGGGCCTCCCCGTCCGGGACGGCGCCCAGGGCCTCGAAGCGTCGGGCGGAGACCAGCACCCGGCTCTCCAAAGTGGCCACGGAGCTGTTGTACGCCTCCACCACCCTCCCCAGCCCCTTGCCCACCTTCGCCCAGTGCTCCGCCAGGTCCCCGATCCGCTTGTACAGTTCCTTGCCCAGCTCCGCGACCCGGTACGCGTTCTGCGCCACGGCCTCCTGCCGCCACCCGTACGCCACCGCCTTCAGCAGGGCGATCAGGACGGTGGGGCTCGCGGGGATCACCCGCTGCCCTACCCCGAACTCGATCAGCTCCGGGTCCGCCTCCAGCGCGGCGCTGAAAAAGCCCTCGCCCGGGATGAACATCACCACGAAGTCCGGCGTGACCTCAAACTGCTCGAAGTACGCCTTCTTCCCCAGGTTGGCTATGTGGTTGCGCACCTGGGCCGCGTGCTGCTGGAGGAAGCGCCGACGGCTCTCCTCGTCTGCGGCTTCCACCGCACTCAGGTAAGCGTCCACCGGCGCCTTGGCGTCCACCACCAGGCACTTCCCGCCCGGCAGGTACACCACCAGGTCTGGCCGCTGGCGCCCGTCGCCTGCCTGGCCCGTGACCTGCTCCACGAAGTCGCAGTGCTCCTGCATCCCCGCCATCTCCACCACGCGCCGGAGCTGCAGCTCTCCCCAACGGCCCCGCGCGGTCGGCTGGCGCAGCGCCTTCACCAGGTTCGCGGTCTCGTGGTGCAGCCGCGGCAGGTGTGATTCCAGTAGGTCCCGCAGTTGCTGGGCCAGCGCGGCGTAGGCCCCGGCACGCTCCTTTTCCACCTCGGCCAGGTGGTTACGGAGCCGTTCCACCTGCTCCTGAAGCGGCCGTACCAGCTCCTCCACCGCCTTCTGACGGGCCCCCAGGTCCGCCTGGGCGAGCTGCTGGTATTTCTCGAGGCTCTCCCGGGCCAGCTGCAGGAACGCCTGGTTGTTCTCGCGCAGCGCTTCGGCCGACAGCGCCTGAAACGCCTCGGCGAGCTTCACACGGGCATCGTCCAGGAGGGCGAGCTTCTCCTCGGCCGCCTGGCGCTCGTGCTCCAGCTGTACCTGGAGCGCGACCGCCTGGGCGCGCAGGTCGGCCAGCTCGGCCTCCCGCGCCGCGACCCTCTGCTCGAGTTCCGGGACCCGAGCGGCTTCCGCTTCCGCCGCCGCCCGGCGCGCGGACTCCTCGTGAAGGTCGCGCCGCAGCTGCTCCTCGCGGCTGGCAGCGTCCTGGAGCCGCCGCTCCTGCTCCGCCTGCGTCCCCTGCACGCTCCGGACCCGCTCGCGGAGCGCCACCCAGGTCCCCAGGGCGCCCAGCAGGACCCCGATGCCGAACTCAACCCACCCGGTCACACCTCACCTCCGGACCCGGAACTCAGCCCTCGCCGCAGACTGAACGGCCCGGGTGGCGGGTTTTGGACGCCCCGACGGACGGTTCCCGTGCAGCGAGACTGAGCTGGATTCCCTGGCCTTGTGCCGCCCAGGAGCCCCCCCGATCCCAACGCGCGGGAATCCACCCCGGACCACCTCTTGTGTCGCACCGACACCACCCGCCCTGTTACGCCGTCCGGGAGCCCCCCAAAGCCTCCCCAAGCCTTTATGCCCAGGCGGGCGCGTCGGTCAGCGTGTTCGCAGTGTACGCCGGACGGCTTTCCTTGTCAAGTTCCCGGTCAGGATGGCGGGCGACGGTACAGGCTGCGTTGGCCCGGAGTCTCCACAAGCCCCAGCTCCAGCAGGCGAATGCGCGCGGCCTGGCGGGAAACGTCAAACCACCGGGCCAGCCTGCGGGCCACCCCTTCTACAGCCCCTGTCCCGACCGGCTCGGTCAGCAGGAGGCCCTCCTGCTGCTTGGCCCGCACCACCGCGGCGACGAACACCGGCTTCGGCATGAGCAGCGCGGCCATGAACCGGTTCGCCTGAACCTCCCGCCAGTCGCTGCCTCCCCCGAACGCCACCTCCCGCTGGAGGCAGCGGAACAGCCGGTCGGGCGGGTCGAAGAGCGAGGTCTGCGAAGGATCGGGTTCCACCAGGGCCCGGTGGAGGAGGATGTGTCCGGCCTCGTGAGCCAGCGTGGCGCGCCAGCGGCCCCGGCTCCCCGGAGGCGGGTGCGGGTCGTCCAGGGCAGCGTGGGTGAGGGCCGCGTTGACCTGGACCAGGGGAGGAACTCCCGGTCGGAACTCCGTGGCACCCAGCACGTCGTGGGGCAACGGGGCATACTGGTCCAGGTCCGCACCCAGGTAGCCCTCCAGGAACCGCTCCACGTCCACCACCGGCGCTTCCAGGGAAGGCAGAAGGCCGGCCCTGTGCAGGGCCTCCTCCGCCAGCCGGTCGATCTCCTCGGGATCGAACCAGACCCGCAGGGAGCCGTCCCGGTGGCGGTACCGCCTCATTTCTTCCGCTGCCCGAGCTGCTCGGCGCTCTTCTCCAGCTTCGCCAGAGCCTCCTCGTCCAGCCCGTGCGCGGCGATCCTCCGGAACAGCTGGATGGCGGCCGGGGAACGCTTCAAGTACTCCTGCGTCTCCGGGTCCAGCCGGCCCGCCCTCGCCAGCAGCTCGTCCAGGTCCACACGCAGGTGGCGGGAAATCCCTTCCAGCACCTCCTGGGAAGGCACGCGCCGGTCGTTCTCGATGTCGCTCAGGTACGAAGGGGTGATCCCGAGCTGGCCCGCCAGCTGGCGCAAAGTGACGCCCCGCCGCACCCGGGCCTGACGGACGTAAGCCCCGAGAGTCTCGGTCTCGCCCGGCCTGCGCATGTCCGCTTACAAGCCTAGGCAGCCGGCAGGGCGCGTGCAAGGGTGAGTCGATAACCCCGCTGCCGTAGACCCCCCAAGGGGGCAACCCACCTCTCCACAGACTCCCGACAGGCCGGTGCTCCGCCTACCTACCTTTGCGGCCATCCACCAGGAGAGGGGCAAACCACGCGGTGCGGATTCCGGCGAATTGGTCCAGCGATTCCGATTCATCGCGACCAGTGATGCCGATCAAATCGGCCACTACTCAGGAGGGCAGACGCTGGCACTTCCGATCATCTCCGGCGTCACTGTGCAAGTGGTTCGCCACTTTCCGCACAGGCTCCCCCTTGAGCGCGATCCGCTGGCGTTATGCACCAAGCGATCCAGCATGGTGTCCGCCACCGTGAGATCTGACAGGAGGCCGTGCTAGTGTTCCTGGGCAGCTGGCTGGCGACGCGGGTGGAGCAGGCTTGGACCTAAGTCGTCAGCACCTGCGGGAGGTCACGGCCTTGGATGTCGGTGAGGGGGGTAGGCCCCAGTCGTCGAGGACCAAAAGGTCTGTACGGGCCAGCTGGTTCAGAAGGCGGGGTAGGAGCCGTCGTCCCGGGCGATGCCAAGCTCAGTCAGGCCGCGGGCACCCGGTAGTAGCGCGCGCTGAACCCCCTGGCGGCAGGCCGCGCTGGCCAAGGCGCAGTCGAGGAAAGTTTTGCCGAGGCCGGTGGGGCCAGTGGTGAGCACGTTTTGGCGGGCTCACCAGCCTGGCTATCTGTGGCCCAACAGTCTCTGCCCCAGCGGATCAGGCGGGAAGGAGTCCACTCCAGGTGCCGTGGATGGCTCGCCGGTGCTGGTGCTCGCTGATGTACTGGCCCCGATCCTCCCTGCGTACGTCGCAAGCACCCCTCCTGACCCGTGCAGAGCGCCCCACGACGCTGGCGGTGAGCCTCACTTCCAGCTGATAAAGGACGCTGTAGTAGTCGCTGTCCCCCTTCACGCGGTGCTTGACGTTCCCCGTGGCTCTCTCTGTGGCCAACAGGGATTACCGTTCATGTCGGCAAGGGGACCCCACAACGTCGCCCTGTGCGAAGCCTTCTTTTGCCGCCCCGGCGCGCAGGTTTCGGGTCCTTATCCGCTCCAGAAGCCGTGGGAGCCCGATACGTTTCGCCCGGCTCCCTGAACTGGTTGTGCAGGCCCCACAATCACCCACCGAACTTGGCGCCTGCACTCAACGCGACCTGCAGCTGCAGCCCAACACGTTCCCACAGGTCTAGGGTAACCCCGCCGCGCCGATTCTGGCGCCTCTAGTCTGAACCCTCCATATACGATCGCAAGAAATAGTTGGCGAAAATGCGCATTCGGTCCTCCGGCGAAAGCTCTTCCCCCTCCTCTCTTCTGGCCCGCAGCCAGCGGAGGACCTCTTTCGGACGACCCAAGCGACTCAGGGGAAGCTCGCGCAGGATTCGCGAAGCGCGCCGCAACGGATGGGACTCGAGCAGCCCATAAATTAGCGTGTCCTGCAAATCCGTCCACACCTCCGCTCCGTACTCTTCAGTTGCCCACTGCATCCACCGCCAGTATGCTTCCCAAACGGCCAGGACAGGTATCAAGTCAGGCCGGTGGTTCGTTGTCTCCGTGGGAAGGCTACCGAAGAGTTCCACCCCGTACGAACCGCCGTTGTCCTCCAGGAGCGAGAGGAAGAACGCGGAAATGGCCCGGGCGGAGCTCCCCGGCCGGATGGCAGCTAGCGCCCGCAATGGCTGCTCCTCTTGGAGTAGGAGGACGTATGCCTGGCTCTTGCCTACGTCCAGGAGCTCCAGGTCCGCGCCAGAACTGACAGGACCAAAGCCCTCCCACGACGCGTCAATCAGAACCTCGACGTGCCAACGCTGGGCCAGGATCTCCAGAGCCGTGGCAGGGTTTACAGCGTCCGTCTCGTACTCCTGCAGCTCTGCGATTAGGTATCCGAGCTCTTGGTCATCCTCGTCGCCCGGTTCCGTCGCCTGCACGAGCAGGAGACCGATGTCCAGGGGCTCACCGTTAGCGGACGTCAGCACAAGCCCATCTTCGGTCCGGAGGCGCTCCACCGTAAACGTGGCCTCCAACTGGTCGGCGATGAAATCCCAGCGCATCACTCACCAGAACGAGAAGTTCAAGCTGAGCAGCGTTGCTACTGCAGCCAGAGGCGACAGTTGTAGCTTGGGAACGGGTTGAGCTGCTGCCCGCCGTATCGACCTCGGATCCGGGCGTTGCCCCGTGGCTGGCACAGGCGGGGTTCAGCGAAGTCGACAGCTGCGTTCCCCGGAGAGTTCGGGTTCCGCCCCCGGGTTACGGAGGGCGGAGGTTTCTGCGCGGTGGAGAAGATCCGGAACATAAGCGTCACCCCGGGGAGCGCAAGACTCGCAGGAAGCAACGCTAGCCCCCCTGTCAGCGCACAGCCCTTACCACAGTAGTGTACGCCGCGAGTGTACGCCGCGGCCATGCGCTCGGTCAAGCGCTAAAAGTGGTGTTTCCGCGATTTCGCAGACGTGCACAAGGAGGGACAAGAGCTTCAAGAAGGGAGTCGACGGTGCCTAAGAGCAGACCCCTCTCTGCAGTAATTCCGGGGAGAAAGGGGTTACGCCCGGCCCAGACTTCGGCCGGCCAAGCCCGCTTGGGGGAATTGCGGCTGTGTCAAGAAAAATCGCATGCTGCCGGCTGTGGAGCGTATCGGGAACGTTGCGGCAGTGCCCCTCTGCGGGCGTTCTTTGCCATCCTGCAGCGGGAGGATCTGGACCGGTACCAGTCCCAGATCCGGAAGGAGGTCCGCTCCTTGCCGTTCGCCTACCTGGAGGCTTCTACAGCCGGCGCCCGCCGCGGTAAACGCCGCCCCTATGATCGACCTGCTGGCGGCCAGCGGGGCGGCGGTACCGCTGCGGCGACTACGACCCGGACCGGTGGCGCCCGCCCCAGCTACCCGACGCCCTGCAGCCCGTGCGCTTGGGGCCCGACGTCCGGCCCGCTAGCCGCCGGCCACGCCTAACCGGCGTGTCATCCCGGCGATCCGTGGAAGGTCTATGCGACATCGCGTGCGCGCGGCTGGGGCCCCGGTTCGGAGGCGGCCCGGATTCGAGTGGGAACCCAGGACCCCCTACCCGGGCCTGCCTCCGCTACATCCTCTCCCCGTTGCCTATACGCGCCTAGCCCCTCAACTGCGCAGGCCTGCGTCCAGCTCCGCCTGCTTCACCCAAGCGCTGAGGGTCCCCCGAGCTACCCGCAGCTCCCGGGCAATCTGCGCGATCGGTCGGCCCGAGATCCGGGCCAGACGCACCGCTTCCTCCCCGAATTCCCATGGATGCGGAGGGCTGCTCTTCGGCATCGTGGACGCCTTTTTCCTGAGGCTCTTGCCTCTCGGTCGGGTGTGCACGAGATCGGGCAAGGCCATTGCGGCGCCTCTGATCCATCACCTCACCTCCCCGGCGTAGTCGCGCGCAGTCAGCCCTCGTCCAGCCCCAGTCTGTCCACAGCGGAGGCCTTCCTGTGGGCCTGCTGGAGGTCCCGGGCCACCAGGGATGAGTACCGGAGGGTGGTGGCCAGGGTCTCGTGGCCCAACAGCCTGCGCACCTCGTCCAGGCCCATGCCTTCCCGTAGCCAGCTGGTGGCCGCGAAGTGGCGGAAGGCGTGAGGGTGCAGCCACCGGTCCTTCGGCAGGCCAGCTCGCCTGCTGAGCCGGTGCAGGATCGTGACCAGGTGCCGGTCCTTGATGCGCCTGCCCCGCCGGTCCACGAATAGGTACGACTCCGGAGCGGGTTGAGGGTGGCGTGCTAGCCAGGCCCGCAAGGCCCTGGTGGTGGTGGCCCCCACGAACACCACCCGGTCTTTGCGGCCCTTGCCGGACCGGACGAACAGGCTGCGGTCAGCCGGGCTCCAGTCTTCCGCCAACAGGTGTAGCAGTTCAGAGGCCCGCACCCCGCTGTCCACCAGGACCAGGATCATGGCCCGGTTGCGCCCGCCCTCGAAGGTGTCCGGGCAGGCCCGGAGGACGGCCCTCACCTCCTCCGGCGTGGGGACGCGGGGCAGGGTCTTCGGGGTCCTCATGCTGAACCCCTTGAGCGGGTTGGTCGGCAGGGCCCCGCAGTCCAGCGCCCAGCGAAAGAAGGCCCTCAACGCCCGGAAGGCCTGGTGCTGGGTGCTGGTGGACAGCCCCTTTTCTGCCAGGCGGGCGAAGAAGGCGCGGACCCCGACCACATCGGAGACCGACACCTCCTCTACCAGCCGGCGGAGCCACCACCGGTAGATCCTCAGGGTCTTCTCGGTGCAGCCCGACACCCTCTGGTCAGGAGGAACGCCTCGACGGTGTCCGACAGGGGGTAGAGGGCCTCCCCAGGATACCCTACGGGGTATACGGGGTGAGCGTCTGCTTTCTCGGCTGGTCCTGGAGTGCCCTCGAAGGCTGAAACCCGCGCAGGATGGGCGTTGGCGCGCCCGGAGGGATTCGAACCCCCGACATGCTGCTTAGAAGGCAGCCGCTCTGTCCCCTGAGCTACGGGCGCCCGCACCCATTCTACCTACCCGCCTGGCCCTCACCAACCCGGGGCCTGGGCGGGCGGCTCGCTTCCCACACCAGGTGGCCCAGCTCCGGCAGAACCAGCTTCTCCATCGCCAGCCGCACCGCCGCGGGCGAGCCGGGCATGGCCAGCACCACCTTTCCCCGCGCCACCCCGCCCACCGCCCGGCTCAGCATGGCCGCCGGTCCCACCTCCTGGTAGGACAGCATCCGGAACAGCTCCCCGAACCCGTCCAGCCGCTTTTCCAGTACCTCCGAGACCACCTCGCAGGTCCGGTCCCTGGGCGCGATGCCCGTCCCACCGGTGGTCAGCACCGCCTGGACCTGAGGGTCGCTCAGGGCTTGCTCGAGCCAGGTGCGGATCTCGGCAGGCTCGTCGGGGACGATGCCCCGACGGACCACCACGTGGCCTGCGGACTCCAGCAGCTGCACCACCAGGCGCCCGCCCTCGTCGGTCTCTAAGGTGCGGGTGTCGCTCACGGTGAGGACCGCGCACCGCACGGGCCCGCGCCCCTTCTCCCTGTGCTCCCGGACGCTCGCGCTCGCCATCTTTCCTCCCAGGTCAGTCCCCGTCTGCGGGCACCTGACCCGTGACACGCTTCGCGCCCACCGCCAGCCGGTCCTGTCCGGCCAGCTCGGGAGCCGCCAGCCAGGCCGCCACGGCGCTGGCCACCACCAGGGCCCCGTTGATCGCGAGGCTGGCGACCACGCCCGCTGCGTCCGCCAGCCAGCCCGCGAACAGGCTGCCTGCGGGCCCGCTGCCGATCAGGGCCAGGGTGTACAGGCTCATGACCCGGCCGCGGTAGCGGTCGTCCACCAGGGACTGGATGGTGGCGTTGGTGGTGGACATGTACGCGATGAGGAAGAAGCCCGCCACGGCCATGGCCGCGCAGGCGGACCACAGGGTCCGGGTGGCGGAGAACAGCACCAGCCCCACCCCGCTGGCCGCCGCCAAGCCCACCACCGCGCGACCGGGGCGGAACTCGCGGACGCTGGCCACCGCCAGGGCTCCCAGGGTGGCGCCCACGCCCACCGCGGCAAACAGCAGTCCGTTCTCCGCGGGCCCGCCTCTGAGAACCCGCACCGCGAACGCGGGCATGACCACCATCCACGCGAAGCCGAAGGTGCCCACCGCGGCCAGCAGCAGCAACAGCGCCTGCAGGGGCGGGCGGCTGCGGACGTAGCGGACCCCGTCCGCTGCCTGCCGCAGGATGCCCGCGTCCTCCGGGACCGCGCGGGGTGCTTCCGGGAGCCGGACCCGCCACATGGGGACGATCACCGCGAGGTAGGAGACCGCGTTGGCGGCGAAACACCACGCGGGACCCACGGCCCTGTACACGAGGCCGGCCACCGCGGGCCCGAACACCCGCGAGGCGTTGAAGGCCGCGGAGTTCAGAGCCACCGCGTTGGCCAGGTCCTCCCGGTCCACCAACGCTGGCACCAGGGCCTGGCGGGTGGGGTTGTCCACCGCCATCACCACTCCGTTCCAGAAAGCGAAGGCCACCACGTGCTCGAACCGCACCGCACCCGCGAAGGTGAGTCCCGCGAGGACCGCGGCCGAGACCATGAAGGCGCTCTGCGCCACCAGCAGCAGCCGGCGCCGGTCGTACCGGTCCGCCACCGCTCCGCCGGGCAGGGCGAAAAGCAGGGACGGCAGGCTGAAGGCGAACACCACCATCCCGGTCCGCAGCGCCGACCCGGTGAGCTCGTACACCAGGTAGCTCTGGGCGGTGCTCTGCATCCACGTGCCCACCAGGGAGACCAGCATGCCGGTCCAGTACGTCCGGAAGGCAGGGTGCCGCAGCGCGCGGAAGGTGCCCACCTCACCGCCCTCCGGACTCCGTCCCGCCGCGACCCCCGAGTTGCACCAGGGCGCGGGCGGCCTCCTCCAGGGCCTGTGGCCGGAGCTGGTAGTACCGGACGTTCCGCCGCTCCACCACCCGTACCAGGCGCGCCGCCCGCAGGGTAGCCAGGTGGTGGAGGGCGGTCACGTGACTGGTGCCCAGGGCTTCCGCCACCTGCTGGGCGTACAGCTCCCGTTGCGCCAGCAGGCGGAGGATGCGCAGCCGGCTGGGGTCCGCCAGGGCCCGTGCGACCCGGACCACGTGCTCCTCCGGCGACTCCTCCCCGGGGCCGCCGCCCACGGGAACCACGTAGGTCCGGCTCCCCACGTGGTCCGCGACGAGAGTGTACGGCCGCACGTGCCACGAGGGTGCCACCACCGCCTCGGCCACCACGGAGGGGTCGGGTACCATCCCCCCAGTCGCCTCTTCCACGAACGCCTCCGCCGGCAGCTCCCGCAACCGCCGTCGCTTGGCCTCCGCGTCCCGGCGCACGTACTCGCACACCCTCGCCTCCTCCTGCGCGTAGACGGCCTCGTAGAACCGCCGCAGCAGGCGCACGAGGCGGTCGCGGGTGGTTTCCGGGTCCGCCCGCGCGAGGCGCAGCGCCTGCGGGCGGCCCAGCTCCTCGGGGAAGGCTTCCGCAAACCTCCGCAGCGCCTGTTCCCGGGCGGCCCCTCGGCTCGCGAGGGCTGCCCGCAGGTGCTCCCGGGCAGGCCGGGCGGCGCGGGAGCTGGTGAGGAGTACCAGCAACAGCTCGTCCGGGGCCACCGTCTCCAGCTGCCCCAGGAAGCCCGCCACACCCGCGTCGGGCGCCTGCCGCTCGAGCAGCGCCACCAGGGACACGAACAGCGCCCGCCCCCCGGCGAAAGCTGCCAGGTCCCGCAAGGAAGCCGCCCCCAGGGCCCGCCGCGCGGACCGGACCCACGAGTCCGGGCAGTCGAACTGGAGCCCGCGGCCGTGCCGGTGCACCGCCAGCAGCGCCGCCAGGAAGTCGTACACGGGGGACGCTTCCACCCGGACGTGCACCCCCGGAGCGAGGGGAGACAGCACGATGGCAGAAGCTGGCCTGTGGGTCACCGAGTCCTCCCGCGTTCGCGCGCGGCCGACAGCCTGCCGGGCCCGGGGATGCAGACGAAACTCTACGTCTACGTAGATTTTAGGCTACATCCGGAAGTGCGCGAAACCTGGCCGTTGGGCGTCAGCTCCGGCGCGGGAACACCCGGGCCCGCTCGGACCGGATCCGCAGGCTCACCGGCTGCCCGGGGCGGAGCGGCGTGGAGGGGTCCAGGCCGCGCACCTGCAGCCGCGTGCCGTCTGCCAGCGCCACCTCCGCCTGCAGGGTCCAGCCCAGGTAGTCGGTCGCCACCACGGTCCCCCGCAGGCCGCCCGCGTCCCCGAAAGACAGCTCCAGGTGCTCGGGCCGTACGGACAGCCACACAGGCTGCCCGGGTGCCGCCTCTCCTTCCACGGGTGCGATCACCCGCGCGTCCCCCACCTGTACCTCCACCTCCGCGGACCCGCGCCGCACCACCACTCCGGGCAGCAGGTTCGCGCCCCCCAAGAAGTCCGCCACGAACACGTCCCTGGGGTTCTCGTACAGCTCCCGCGGGGTCCCAGCCTGCACCAGCCGGCCGGAGTCCAGCACCGCGATGCGGTCCGAAAGCACGAGCGCCTCCTCCTGGTCGTGGGTCACGTACAGGGTGGTGATGCCGAGGTCGCGCTGCAGCCGCGCCAGCTCCGCGCGCATCTGGACCCGTAACTTGGCGTCCAGGTTGCTGAACGGCTCGTCCAGCAGCAAAAGACCAGGCCGGACCACCAGGGCCCGGGCCAGGGCCACCCGCTGCTGCTGTCCGCCGGAGAGTTGCGAGGGAAACCGGCCTTCCATGCCCGTGAGCCCCACCTTGTCCAGCGCCTCCGCCACCCGGCGCCGCACCTCCGCCTTCGGCACCCGGCGCTCCACCAGGCCGAACGCCACGTTGTCGAACACCGTCATGTGGGGCCACAGGGCGTAGTTCTGGAACACCATCCCCAGATTGCGGTCCCACGGCGGCAGGCGCGTGACGTCTTTCCCGTCGAACAGCACTCGGCCGTTGTCGGGCTCCACGAGTCCCGCCACGATCCGCAGGGTAGTGGTCTTCCCGCAGCCGCTGGGCCCCAGGAGGGTGAAGAACTCGCCGCGCCCCACGGACAGCGAAAGCCCGTACACCGCCGCGGTGGCGCCGAACCGCTTGGTGAGCCGGTCCAGCTCCACCTCCACCGCCAGGACCCGTTCCTCCGAAACGGTCTCCACGACCGGCCTCCTCACCACGTGAGGGCGGGCCTCCGCCCGCCGATCCGGTTCGCCAAATACGTCCCCACGGCCACCAGCACCACCGCCACGGTCCCCAGCGCCGCGGCCGCACCCCGTCCCCGAGGGCTCTGCGCGTACAGGTAGATCCCGTAGCTCAGCGGGCTCTGCTCCACCCGGCTGATGAGCAGCACCGTAGCGCTGAACTCCACCGCGGCGGTGACGAACACCAGCACCCCCGCGGCCACCGCACCGCCCAGGACCAGAGGGAGCACCACCCGACGGAAGGTGCGCCACCGCCGCGCCCCGCACACCGCGGCTGCCTCCTCCAGGGTGGGGTGTACCTGGGCCATGGCCGCGGAGGTGGCCCGGACCGCGTACGGCAGCCGGCGCGCCACGTACAGCATGGGGAAGATCAGCCACAGGGCCGTAAGCGGCACCCCCAGCCAGGGGACCGTCCACCGGTCGAACACCCGCAGGAACCCGATCCCCAGCACCACCCCCGGGACCGCGATGGGGGCGGTGGCCGCGAAGTCCAGTAGCCCAGGGGCAGGCACGCGGCCGCGGTGCTGCAGGTAAGCGACGCCCACCGCTACCGCCACGGCCACCGCTGCCGCGGTGGCGCTGTACAGCAGCGTGTTCAGGACGAACTGAGGAGCCCGGAACAGAATCTCTGCGTAGTGGTCCAGGGTGTAACCCGTGGGCAGGTACGTGAGGCTCCACACCCGGCTGACGGACATGAGCACCACGCCCAGGTGCGGGAGGAGGCCCAGAAATCCCACCAGCACCGAGTACGCCAGCAGGAGCCACGGCCCCCAGCCCCGGAGGGGGCGGCCGCTGGCACGGGCGCCCGTCTGCAGGGTCGCCACTTCCCGCCTCTGCCCCAGCCGGGTGGCCAGCAGCACCGCAACCAGCGCCAGCGCCAGCATCACGATGGAGATGGCGTACCCGTCCGGGTCCTCCCGGGCGATGGTGGTGATGCGGAAGTACGCCTGCGGGCCCAGCATGTTCTTCACGTTGAGGATGAGGGGCGTGCCCAGGTCGTCCGTGGACCGCACGAACACCAGGATGGCGCCCGCCGCGTACGCGGGAGCCACGAGGGGGAGCGTGACCCGCCACAGCAGGCGGACGCCTCGGGCGCCCGCCACCTTGGCGGCCTCCTCCAGGCTGGGGTCCACGTTGGCGAGGGCGTTGGTGACGGTGAGCAGGATGAACGGGAAGTAGTGCAGCGCGTGGGCCAGGATCACCCCCCGCAGGCCTTCCGCGGCCACGAACTGCACGCCCAGCCGGTCCTCCAGGAACAACGTGAGAGCCCCGGCCCGGCCCAGAGCCTGATTGAGCCCGATGGCGCCCACGAAGGGCGGGATCACCAGCGGCACCGTGAGCCAGGTGACCAGCACTGCCTGGCCCCGGAACTGGTAGCGGCCCAGCAGGAACGCCGCCGGCAGGGCCAGCAGGCTCGCCAGGAGCGTGGCCCCCAGCCCCGCGTACAGGCTGTTGCGCAGCGACTCCAGGTACAGCGGCGTGTAGAAGAACCGGGCTACGTGCGCGAGGGTGAACCCGCCCGAGTCCACCAGGGCGCCCCGCAGGACGGAGGCGATGGGCAGCACCACCAGCACACCCACCACCAGCAGCAACGCCGCGTACAGCGCCAGGTGCGCGGGCTCGTAGCGCCACCGCGGCCGCCACAGAGCCGCAGGGGACGGAGCCGTGACCGCCCGGGGTTCCAACCCTTCCTACGCGACAGCAGCTTGCAGGGCTCGTGCTGCCCCGGCGCCCATCGCTCAGCGGCCCCGGGCCGCCTGCGCGGCCTGGCCGGCCAGCTGCAGGGCCCGGCCGTACGCCGCGCGGGCCAGCGCCTCCCACTCCCGCTCCTTCGCCGCACGGTACGTGGGGTCGCGGTCCACCTGCTGGGCGATCTCCATGGCCGTGGCCTCACTCACCGGCACGAGCCGCGCCGAGGCCTTCGCCTGCCGCAGGAGCCGTTCCGCCTGGGCCACGTCGCGGCCCTGGCGGCGTGCCTCCTCCACCGCCCGCTCCGCCGCGTAGATGGCCTCCCACGCCCGCCGCAGCTCCGCGTGGCGGAAGGTGATCACCTGGTCGAACATGCGGGTCACCAGCTGGTACCGGGCTGCGGACAGGTTCGCGTCGAACTGCACTCCCGCGCTCATCCGGAACGGGTTGGGGAACCCCTTCGGCGCCTGCGCGTACAGGCTAGTGCGCACCGGCAGCCGCCCGATCTCCGGCCGGAACAACAGCTTCTGCCCCTCGTCGCTCAGCAGGAAGTTCACGAACCGCCGGGCGCCCTCCGGGTTGGGCGCGCCGCGTACGATCGCTACGTTGGCCGGCACCAGGGACGTCACCTTCGGGTAGGTGAACCGCACCGGCTGTCCGGAGGCGATGGCCGACAGCCCGAAGAAGTCGATGACGATCCCGATGCCGTACTGCCCCGCGATCACCGCCTCGGGGACGCCGAAGGACCGCTCCGTGAGCGCGCCCATGTTCCCCGCCATCTGCACCAGGAGCGGCCAGCCGCGGTCCCACCCGTAGCCCTGCAGGATGGTCTCCACGGTGAGGTGGGTGGTGCCGCTGCGGGCCGGGGTGGACATGATGATGTGGCCGAAGTACACGGGCTGCAGCAGGTCCTCCCACTCCTTCGGCTCGGGCAGCCTGCGCCGTTCCATGTACACCGTGTTCCACATGATCCCGTAGCCGCTTACCGCGAACCCCACGAAGTACCCGTCGGGGTCGTTGATGGGGAAGCCCGCCACCCGGTCCGGGATCCCCCGGCGGACCTCCGCGGGAGGGGTGTAGCGCTCCAGCAGGTTGTTCTGCTTCAGGTACACAAAGGCGTCCACCGCGCTGGCCCAGAACACGTCCACGTCGGGACGGCCCGCGCGCTCCCGGATCTGCGTGATCCCGGCGGTGGTGGGCTTCGACACCACCACCAGGGACCAGCCCGGGTTCGCGCGCTCGAAGGCCGCCTTGTACGCCTCGAACAGCTCCCGCGGGAACGAGGTCAGGACCACTACCTGGTTCGCCTGCGCCAACGCCCCCGCGGGCAGCAACAACGCCACGGCCAACAGCAACAGGACCGTCCGGCGCACCTTCATCACGTCCCTCCCCTCCGCTCGTTTCTGTGTCGCCTGAGCCGCTGCTAGCGGACCCGTTCGAGGTACTGTCCCGTGCGGGTGTCCACCCGGATCCGGTCCCCCCGCTCCACGAACAGGGGTACCTGCACCACCGCGCCGGTTTCGAGGGTGGCGGGCTTGCTCCCGCCCGTGGCGGTGTCGCCCCGCACCCCGGGAGGCGTGTCCACCACTTCCAGCTCCACGCTGTTCGGCAGCTCCACCTCCAGGGGCGTCCCCTCGTGGAAGACCACCTCCACCGTGGTCCCCTCCTTCAGGAAGCGCCGGGACTCCCCCACCACCGAGGCCGGCAGCGCGACCTGCTCGTACGTGGCGGTGTCCATGAAGTGGTACTGCTCCCCGTCGTTGTACAGGTACTGCATCTCCTTGGTCTCCAGGAACGCCTGCGGGACCCGCTCGCCCGCGTTGAACTTCCGCTCCACGATGGCCCCCGTGCGCATGTTGCGGATCTTCGCGCGCACGTACGCCGAGCCCCTCCCCAGCTTGACGTGCTGGGCTTCCACCACCGTGTACAGCTCTCCCTCCAGCTGGATGTGCACGCCCGGCCGGAAGTCGTTGGTCGAGATCAACCGCGCTCCTCCTCCACGTGTGTTCTCGGCGGCCGTGGGCCGTCCCGCACCGGCCCCACGGCCTCCAGGCCCATTCTACAAGGCCGGCCCGCCAGCCCGGGTGACCCTCGTAGCGGCCGCGCCCGACCTGGCCGGCAGGGCCGACGTCTGCCTCCGCAGGGGAAGAGTGTCCGACGGTCCAGGTGGCCTACGCGGGTTCGTAGACCAGGGACGTGTTCCCGCCCAGACGCCGGGCGGTGTCCAGGGCCTCCTCGGCCCGGGCCAGCAGGGTCTTCGCGTCCTGGGCGTGCAGGGGACAGCACGCGGCCCCCACGCTCACGGTCGCCTCATGGGGTGCCGACGCACCTACAGCCTCCCGGACCCTCTCTGCGATGAGGAACGCGTAATCCGGATTGGCCTCGGGCATGAGCACGTAGAACAGGTCCGGCTCCACGTAGAACTTCGTGTCCACCGCCCGGGTCACCCGCTGGATGGCTGCAGCCGCTTCGCGGACCGCCTCCTCCGCCACCCCCTGCCCCCACCGTGCGAGGAGTCCCTCGTAGTTGTCCAGCTGCGCGGCCAGCAGGCACAGGGGGTGTCCGTAGCGCAGGGCCCTCTGGACCTCCACGGGGAGCGAGATCTCAAGGTAGCGGCGGTTGAACAGGCCGGTGGCGGGGTCGCGGATGCGTTCCGCTTCCACCTGTGCGTCGCCCGCAGCCCGCGCCAGGGCCTCGAACCACCTCGCCAGCTCCACCGCGGCCCGGTCGAAGGCCGTGTACAGGGCCTCCTTTTGCGCGTCCGTGAGGTCCGGGATCCCCTCCATGGCCGCGGCCCTGAACAGGAGAAGCTGCCGCAGCTCCTCCGGCAGCGACTGGACCGCAGAGAGTCCCCACTGCGGGTCGCGGCGCAAGCGCCCCACCAAGCCGTCCAGGTCCCCTCTCAATACGGCCTCCGTACCCTCCACCAGCGCCCGGCCGCGAGCCTGAAGAGCCACCCTGGCACGGCCACCGCCGCCCTCCACCGCTGCCAACCAGTTGCGCACGATCCGGTCGCGGATTCCGATCTCGAGTGCCGCCACGGCGTTCGCGTCCACCGCGCGCACCTCCCTACCGCACCGCGGGGATCTCGCTCCGGGGCAGCATGAGCCGGCTCAGGTCGGTCAGCAACGCTTCCGCGGCGTCCCAGTCGCCCCGCAACCTGAGCAGGCTGTACAGGGCCAGCAGGCTCCCGAGGTGGCCCGGCGAGGCTGCCAGGGCAGCACGGAACTCCGCCTCCGCGGTCCGGTGGTAGTCCCGCCCGTACCGGATCAGACCTGTTTCAAACTGCCGCCACGCGTGGAAGTACGCCAGGCCCAACCGGTACCGGGTCTGGGCGTCCCGGGGGTTCTGCTGCGCGGCCTGCCGCAGGGGTGACACCGCGGCGTTGAACGCCGCCTCCGAGGGGTAAACCGCCGACAGAACCTGGGCTCCCGCCAGGTCGGCATACGCAGCCACCAGGTACAGAGCCGTCAGCAGCGCCAAGCTCCGCCTCATTCCCCACCTCCAGGGGTCGCAGGGGAGATGTTCGCCACTGGCACGGCCTCCCTCCTCCCGGCCCACGCGGGAACAGCCACGCCCGAAAGGCCAAAAGCGCGCTGACCCTTCGTAGCACCTCCGCGAAGACCCGTCGGCGCCACGGTCCAACTTCAGTACGCGAGCAGCGGCGCTCCACTCTTCGGGTTCGGCTGTACCAGGCCCCGACCAGCCCGCCTCCGCAGAGCTTGCCGCGCCCGGGCCAGCTGTCGGCAGTGGGCGGCGGGGCCTGCCCGCCGGGCCTCCTCCACGCCGCCCGCCGCCCCTGCCTCCCGGTCCGTGCCGGACGGGTGCCACGAACGGGCTCGGACCCCGCCCGGCCGCCACGCCGGCTGACCGCGGGACACCCCTGAGAGCCTGCGCGCCACCGTCCGGCTACCGTGCCCGGCGGCCCCGGGTGCAACTCGCCCGCCTGGCGCCCTTTTTTTGCAACCTCGGGTCCGCTGGACCGCTTCCACCTCCTCCCCGCGGGGTGTTGCCGGCTTCCCGCTCCAACGATTGAACGCTAGATGAGCACGTTTTCGACCGCCTCGAGCGGGTAACATGAAATCCGGTATGCCACTGCCGCCGGTACGGGTCGCGGTGCTGGGTGCGGGCGGGGTGGGCGGCTACTTCGGAGGCCGCCTGGCCCGGGCCGGGGCCGAGGTGTGCTGGATCGCCCGGGGAGACCACCTGGAGGCCATCCGCCGGGAGGGCCTGAGGGTGCGCAGCCCCACGGGCGACTTCTGTGTCCGTGGTCCCGCCACCGACGACCCCGCAGATGTGGGACCCTGCGACTACGTCCTGTTCTGCGTCAAGTCCTACGACACCGAGTCCGCGGCCCGGCTCCTCCCCCCGTTGCTGCACGAGCAGACTGCAGTCCTGACCCTGCAGAACGGCGTGGACAACCCCGACCGCATCGCGTCGGTGGTGGGCTGGCGTCACGTGATGGCGGGTGCCGCGTTCGTGTTCGCCACCGTGCGCGCGCCGGGGGAAGTCGCCCACACGGGCGGCCCGGGGCGCGTGGTGTTCGGCGAAATGGACGGGGCCCGCAGTCCCAGGGGCGAGCGGCTCCTGCAGTGGTTCCGGCAGGCCCAGGTGCCCGCGGAGCTCGTTCCGGACATCCGCCGGGTCCTGTGGGACAAGTTCGCCTTCATCTGCGCGCAGGCAGGGCTCACGGCAGCCACGCGCCTGCCGGTGGGCGAGCTGCGGGACGTGCCGGAGACCCTGGACCTGTTCCGCCGGGTGGTGGAGGAGGTGTGCGCTGTAGCCGCAGCAGAGGGAGTACCGCTCCCCCCGGAGACCGCGGACCGCCACCTGGAGTTCGCGCGACGCCTCGAGCCGCAGTCCACCTCTTCCCTCCACCACGACCTCGTCCACGGGCGCAGGATGGAGCTAGAGGCTCTCCACGGTACCGTGGTGCGCCTGGCCCGCAAGCACGGTCTCCCGGTGCCCGTCTGCGAGACTCTGTACGCGCTCCTAAAACCCTGGGCGCTGCGAAACGAGCGGGGGCTGCGCGGCTAACCGGCACCGCGGGACGGCACTGCGGAGGCACACCGCACACAGTCCGGCCCACACGGCTCCACGTGGATGGTGATGTCCGTGCCCGGCAGCCGCCTCAGGATCTCCGCTTCCAGCTCGTCGCAGAGGGCGTGCGCCTCACCTACGGAAGCCGTACGGTGCAAGACCACGTGAAGGTCGAGGAACCGCTGCGCACCCACCCGGCGCGTGCGCAGGGCGTGGTAGTCGAGCACCTGGTCACGCCGCGCGTCCAGGACTGCCCGGATCTGCGCTTCCTCATCCCGCGGCAGGGCCCGGTCCATCAGCCCGCCCAGGGCCTCGCGGTAAACCCCGACGCCCATCGCCACGACGTGCAGGCCCACACCCGCGCCCACCGCTGGGTCCAGCCACTGGACGCCCGTCACTCGGACCACCCCGACGCCGACCAGGGCGGCGAGGGACGTCAGGACGTCCGCCAGGAGGTGCTTCGCGTCTGCTTCCAGGGCCAGGGACGCCCTCTCCCGCGAGACGCGCAGGAGGTAGCGAGCGGTGAGGAAGTTGCCCGCTGTCGCCACCGCGACCAGCGCGAGCCCCCAGTCGAGATCCCTCAAGGGCACGGGCTGGAGCAGACGTCGGACCGCCGTAACCACGACCGCCGTGCCCGCCAAGGCCACCAGGGCACCCTCCGTGGCCCCGCTGATGTACTCGGCCTTGCCGTGGCCGTAGGGGTGCCCCGCGTCCGGGGGCCTAGTGCCCACCAGCAGGGCCAGGAAGGCGATGTTGGCGCCCACCACGTTCACCACGGACTCGGCTGCGTCCGAAAGGAAGGCCACCGACCCGGTCAGGAGGTAGGCAACCGCCTTCAGGCTGAGGATCAGCAGGCTCACGGCCACCGACACCGCGGCAGCGCGTAGCTGGGGCGGGCGAGTGGTCTGCGGTAGCTCAAGGGGCCGCATCGCCGCTCCAGGTCCGTCAGGGGTTCTCGTCAGTAGACAGTGCCGGGGGTTTGCCGCCGGCTCCTTGGCGGCCACCGTCCCGCGCCCCGCAGGCCGTTGAATCGGACGCTCTGAGGGCCGGCCGGCGGACCAAAGATGAGTTGTTCGCGCACCAGGCCTACGGACCCCTCTCGGCTTCCCGTAACGGTCCCGGGCCTACCGCAGGAGTGCCGCGCCCAGGATTCCCACCTGCGCCACCAGCGAGGTCGCGAGGATCCCCACCAGCCACCGCAGCCACGCGCCCAACTTGCCGTCCAAAGCGTCCATCCGGACGGCCAGTTCGTCCCGGTAGCGGTCCACCTTCTGCTCCACGGCGTCGATCCGGCTGCCCAGCCTGGCCTCCACGCTATCGGCCCGCGCCGCCAGCTCCTCCCGGTACCGGTCCAGCTTCTGGTCCAGGGCGTCCACACGGCTGCTCAACCGCTGGTCCAGAGCCTCGATGCGGGCGCCCAACTCCTCCCGGTACCGGTCCACCTTCTGGTCCAGAGCATCCGCACGGTTGCTCAGCCGATGGTCCAACCCGTCGATCCGAGCGCCCAGCTCCTCCCGGTACCGGTCCACCTTGTGGCCCAGGGCGTCCATGCGGCTGCTCAACCGCTGGTCCAGAGCCTCGATGCGGGCGCTCAGTCGCTCGTCCATTGAGCCCACACGTACCTGAAGGCCGTGGATGTCCTCCCTGAGCTGCCCGTACCCTCCGGACAGCTCCTGAACGCGGCCTTCCACAAATGCCAGTCGCTCCTCCACCGTCGCCATCCCGCTTCCCCCTTACCGTACGCCGGTGCCTGCTCTCCGTCTACTGAACGCCCCACCGGGCCCGTTTTAACGGGGGGCCGGCAGAAACCGGCGCGTCGCTTTCGTGCCCGAGTTGACCCGCAGTTTGTCGGAACTTATCATCTTGGCTAGACAAGGTCCAGACATAACTTACCGTGGTAGACGCGGCTCAGGTCCAGCTCATCAGCTACCTCCGGCAGACCGTCCGGGAGCCAGGTCGGGTCCCCAGGTACGAGCGCCTCGCCCTCCACCTAGCGCGGGAGATCCGGCAGGGTCGCCTGGCACCCGGCACCTGCCTGCCCCCGGAGCCTGAACTGGCTGCCCTCCTCGGCGTGAGCCGCCAGACCGTCCACCAAGCCCTGACGGCCCTGGCCCGCAGGGGCCTGGTGGTCCGCAGGCGGGGGGTCGGTACGTTCGTGACGTCTCCGCAGGTGGAGCAGCCCCTGCCCGGGCTCTACAGCCTGTTCAAGACCCTCACGGCTCAGGGACACGCGGTCTCCTCTCGACTGCTCGGGTTCCGGGTGGCCGCAGACGAGGACGCCTCTCCGTTGCTCGCAGGAGGCCCTGCCCGGCCCGTGTACGAGCTCACGCGCCTGCGCTTTGTGGACGGTAGGCCCTTCGCCTTCGAGGCGCTGTACCTGCCCCACGAGGTGGGGGAGGCCCTCCCGGTGGAGCGGGTAGTCCGTGAGCCGCTGTACGACCTCTTGCAGGAGTGCTGCGGGGTGGTGGTAGCCCGCGCCGAGGAGACCCTGCAGCCCGTCGCGGTGGACCCCCTTCTGGCCAGCCTGCTGGAAGTCAAGACCGGCGATCCCGCCTTCCTCGTGGAGCGGGTGGGCTACACGGAGGACGGCCGTCCCGTGGAGCTGCGCCGCAGCGTCATCCGGGGCGACCGCTACCGTTTCCGGGTGAGCCTCGAAGGCCCGATCCAGGAGACCGGCGATTCCCCGCAGGGGACGAAGGAGGGTTTGGTGCCGTGGTAGGAGCGCTGGCGGTCGTGGCCGGCCTTTTCTCGGCCTCCGTGGTGGCCGGGGTGGTCGGGTCCCTGGTGGGGCTGGGCGGCGGCGTCCTCATCGTACCGCTGCTGACCATCGGATTCGGCATGGACGTGCGCCTGGCGGTAGGGACGAGTCTGGTTTCGGTGATCGCCACGAGCAGCGGCGCTGCGTCTGCATACCTGCGAGACCGGCTCACCAACCTCCGCGTCGGTGTCCTGCTGGAACTCGCCACGGTCACCGGAGCCCTCACGGGCGCGTTTCTGGCGCCGCACGTGGACCCCCGGACCCTCTTCCTGCTGTTCGGGTTCGCCCTGCTGGTCTCCGTGGTGCCGACCGTGGCCAAGCTCGGGGAGGAAGTGCCCGCGGACGTACCTCGCGACCCTCTGGCGGAACGTCTGCGCCTGGCCTCCTCCTACCCGGACCCGGACGGGCGCCGCGTGCCCTACCGCGTCGGTCGGGTACCCGCCGGTCTCGGGCTCATGTACCTGGCCGGCGTCCTGTCGGGCTTGCTGGGGATCGGATCCGGAGCCTTTAAGGTCCTCGCTATGGACATGGCCATGCGCCTGCCCATGAAGGTCTCCACCGCCACCAGCAACTTCATGATCGGGGTGACCGCCGCGGCCAGCGCGGGCGTGTACCTCTGGCGGGGAGACGTGCCTCCCCTGGTGGCTGCCCCTGTGGCGCTCGGCGTCCTCGCGGGTGCGGCGTTGGGCAGCCGACTGCTGCAGCGTTCCACCAACCGGGCCGTGCGTGCGGTCTTCGTGCCGGTCCTCGTCCTGGTGTCCGTAGAGATGCTGCTACGCGGGCTGAGGGGAGTGTAAGGTGAACAGACAGGCGTATGGCCCTGAGGCTGCCGAGTCCGTGGAGGTGCGGCTGGGCTACCTCCTGCTGGCCGGCGTCGCTCTCGCAGCTGCGTTCCTGCTCGCGGGACTCCTCGCGTTCGTCGTGCACCTGGCCCAGGAGGGCGCTCCGGCCGCGCGGGACCTCCTGAGCCACACGGGGAGCGTCACCCTGGCTTCTCTCCTGCGCGAGCTGCGCGCGGGAGCCCCCACGGCCCTGATCCAGATCGGGCTGCTGGTGCTCATCCTGACGCCCGTCCTCCGGGTGGCCGCCACGGTGGTATTCTTCGCAGCCGAGCGCGACTGGCCGTTCGTGGCCATCGCCTCCACCGTGCTCGCCCTCCTGTCCCTGGGACTGCTGGGACTCGGCGTCGAAGGCCCGCGCTGAGACTCCCGGGCGCCATCGCTGGCTCCGGGCTCTGTCGCCAGGGGCCTGTCCCGTTGGCCCTCTCTCCTGGGCCCTGTCCCCTGGGCCCTGTCCCCTGAGCCCTGTCCCCTGGGCTCTTGTCCCCTAGGTCCCCAGACTGCACCCCCCGTGGAAGCTCACCTCCGCCGGATCGCCAGTGCCACCCGTAGCCCGGGGAATACCCGCTCCGCTACGAGCTCGTAGCCCCGGTCCCGGAGGACGGAGCGCAGAGCCGCCTCACCCGCAGGCGGCGCCGGCGAGGTGGTGACGACCCACACCCTGTGGTCCTCAGCACCCAGCTCCCGCACGCTGTCGCGGAAGAGCTGGCCCCACTCCTCTGCACGGTACGCGCGCGGCTCCACACGGACTTCCACCCTCCTGCCCGGCGGCCGGAAGTAGTACTCGAAGGCCAGGGAGGTACCGTCGGGCACGTACAGGACCGCGTCGCCGGGCCGGTAGCCGGCCCGCACGAACTGCGCGGCGCGGTCGTACCGGTACGTCTGGTAGCGCGGGTCGGACTGCATGGCAGCCACCGCGGGCGCCTGAAGCGTCAGAAGCCACACCGACGCCCGCGGCCGGGCGCGAAGGTAGAAGAAACCGTGACGCGCGGACGTCCCCCCTCACGCGGAGCTTGTCAGCAGTTAGGGCGGCACGCCCACAGCCCCGCGCTGACCGCCACTGCCGAGTGCTCGACGGGCTAGGCCGCGGCAGAGCCGCCCGGCGCCAGCGCCGGGCGCAGCCCATACTGGCTGGCGCAAGGAGTGGTCACCACCGTCTCCCGGGGACCTGCTACGGTAAAAGCACATGACGAAAGGCGCCGGTCGTCTCTTGGCCGTCCTGGCCGTCTCGGCCGTGATCCTGGGTGCTCTAGCAGCCTGGTCCGGCCGCACGGAGGGTCACTGGTCGGTGGACAGCGCTGTCTGGGAGCTCATGACGCGCGAGGTAGCCCGCCGGGGCTGGGAAGGCCTTTGGGTCACAAACCTGGCACAGGCGGCGGACCCTGAGGGTCGGTTCTTCCCGTCATTTTTCTTCGTCCGACGGGGGGACCGCTACCACTTCGCCTTTCAGCCAACCTTCGCGCTCCTGAGTGCCCCTGCCTATCGAGCGCTGGGAAAGGCGGGCCTAGCTGTAGTGCCTACTCTGGCCGCCCTCATCCTAGCGTGGGTGGTGGCGCGCGGGACTGAGAGGGTGGCGCCCGGAATGGGCTGGGCCGGTGCTGCCGTTCTCCTCTTCCTCACGCCGATTCCCCTCTACGCAGTCACCGTGTGGAACCACCTGCCCTCTGTGGCGCTGCTCACGACAGGCGCGCTGCTCACGTGGGGGTCGGGACTCGGGCATTCTTTTCGTCCGACTGGGATGGCCGCGGCCGGGCTGTCCGTCGGTTTAGGGTTGTTATTTCGCAACGAAGCCTACGTGTACGCAGCTGCCCTCGCGCTCGCCTGGCTGGTGGCCGCTCCACGACACCGATGGATCGGGACCGCGCTGTTTGCTGTAGGGTTTGCGGCCGGCTGGCTTGTCCAGGCGGGCGTCAACTGGCACCTGTTCGGATCCTTCTTCGGGCCCAAGGCGGAGGCAGTGGCCGCGCGCCAGGCGACGGGCGCGTGGGACCTTCCCTACCGCCTATGGAATTTATACCTGTTCGTGGCCGCACCCGACTTCGCAGCGTTCCTCCGTGGTGGTGTCGACCGCGGACTTTTGTTGTTCTCCGCCGTGGTGTTCGCAGCAGTCAGCCTTTCACTTCCCGGCCTCGAATCCCGCCCCTGGCGTTCCGCGGCTTCCCTGTACGCCCTGGCAGGCGCGGAGGCAGTCGTTCTTACCGGGCGCACCCAGGTGACGGGCTTCTTTTGGGTGGCGCCGTTCCTCGTGTTCGCCTTCGTGAACCGGCCGCTCACGCCCACCCGCCGGTTTCTGTGGAGTCTCGCGCTCCTCTTTGCCGCCGGGGTCGTGTGGACCGCATCCCACGGAGGGTTCCAGTGGGGCCCGAGGTACCTGCTGGCGGCCTACCCCATCGCCGTGTGGTTGGCCGCAGACGGGTGGGCCGCCTTGCCGCCCAGAACGCGCGAAGCGATCAGGATGCCGGCTGCACTCCTCCTTCTTCTGGCTCTTCTGGCGCAGGCGGCGGGAGTCGACCAGGCGGACCAAGGCCAGTGGCGCGCCACGCAGGCCCTACGGACGATCCGTAGTCTGCCTACCGATTACGTGGTGGTGGGGCTGGAGATCTTCGCCTGGGACTTCGCGCCTGCCTATGGTGAAAAGGTCCTGATGTCGGTGGACTCGCAGGCAGAGCTGGAAGAAGCCACGCGAGGCCTGTTACGGGCTGGAGTGGAGCGGTTCACCTACCTACCGCGCTCCGGTGCGGCGTTTGACCGAACGGTCGTAGAGCGCGTGCACGTGGCGGGGAGAGCCTACCGGGTAGCTCAAGACCAAACGACCGGAGGGCTTAGGCTGGTGCAGTACCGGCTCGTCCGGGCCCCGAAGTGGGAGTGACGCCCTGCTTACGTCCGGGGCCGCGGCCGGCGAGGAGCTTGCCCTCCGCCAGGGCCCGCTGCGCCAGCGGCACCCGGGCTACCTCGTCCTCCGTGTAGCAGAACAGCTCGACCGCTATCCCCACGTCCTCGAAGTAGCCCGCGTAGCGCACGCCACGGTCCACCCAGCGTTCCTCCGAGCGCTCCAGGACCACCAGCACGTCCGCGTCACTTCCCGGCACCGCCCGCCCCGTGGCCAGGGAACCGAACAGGTACACGGCCACCACTTCTGGCCGCCCGGCCACCAGGCGGCCCGCCGCGTGGCGCAAGCGGCGCTCCGCCTCCTCACGGTCCAGCCAGAAGACCGTGGCAGAACCGTAGGGCCGTCTGCGCACAACGGACCGCATGTTCCGTTTCCTCCCTGGTGTGGTGGGATCCCGGGCTACCCTGGGGCCAGGCGTTGGGGTACCGCGTGGGGATGTAGTACCGGTCTAGCAGACGCGCGCAGTGCTCCACTTCGGCGGCCACCGCTAGCCGCTCCCGTAGACCCTGGAGCAGGTCTACGAGCCCGCGGCCCCAGCCCTCCCCTCCCAGCTTCTGGTACACGGCCTTGATGGCCTTCTCCGCCGCCTGGTGGCTGGCGAAACAGGCCCACTCCCAGAAGCCGCCCTCAAGTTGCAACCGGGCGCTCGCGAGGTCGTGCTCCGCCTGCTCCATCCAGTCCCTGCTCCGTTCAGCCATCCCCGGCGAGGATAGGGGTCTTTTGCCCGGCGGTGCCAGGGGTCGCTAGTGCCCGTTCAGCGCGACCGCGAGTGGCCTCGGCCCTGTCCCCTGTGCCTGTCCCCTGTGCCTGTCCCCTGTGCCTGTCCCCTGGGCCCGTCCCCTGAGGCCCTTCTCCCGGAGCTGTGTCCCTGGAACCTCGTCCCAAAAGAATCGAATACTGCCCGAGGCCAAGCAGGCTAGAGGCGGCGGTGCAGTCCGCTGAGCGGTCGGTGTTGGCGCCGCGCCGCCACACGTTTTCCGGGCGCCCCTAGGATTTCGGTCCCTGCCCCGGCTGCCAGACTCGCGCCCACCTGAATCCCGGGCCCACCAGCTACTGTTGTCCCCGCGCTGACACGTCTGGACACGCTGGCGGCCGTCCGGCCTGCAGCTCTGACCGCTGAGCTCCGCCTGCCCGCGACTCGAGTCACGGTGGCGTGCGTCGGTCGGCTCAACCTCCCTACGGTGCTGGCTACCGATAGGCTAGAATGCTCCTGAGACGTCCTTCACCGTGAAAGACTTCCAGAGCCTGCTTCGCCTCCTGGAGCGACAGCCCCAGTGGAAGGACGCCCTCCGGGCCAGCCTGCTGGGCGAGGAGTTCCTCGAGCTCCCGAGCCTGGTCCGCAGCCTCGTACGGGCCCAGCGGGCCATGCAGCGGGAGCTCCGCGAGCTCGCCGACTCTCACCGGCAGACCCAGCAGGAGCTGCGGGCGCTGGCCGAGGCCCAGGCGCATACTGAGCAAACGGTCCGGACCCTGGCCGACGAGCTCCGGGCGCTGGCCGAGCCCCAGGTGCGTACCGAGCAGGTGGTGCGGGAACTCGTGCAGACGGTCGGCGCCCTCAAGGGCGAGAACCTGGAGCGCCGGTACCGGGAGAGGGCTGCGTCTTACTTCTAGAGCATCCTGCGCCGCATCCGCGTCGTGGACCACCAGCAGCTCGGCCTCCTCCTGGACGACGCCCTGGACCAGGGACGCATCACCCCCGACGAACGCGCCCAGGTCCTGGAAGCCGACGTGGTGGTGGCGGGGCTGGCAGACGGGCGCGAGGTCTACCTGCTGGCTGAAGTCTCCAGCACCGTCACTGCCCACGACGTCCGCAGGGCCCGGGCGCGTGCTGCGGCCCTGGAGAAGGCCGCGGGACGTCCGGTGCTGCCGGCGGTGCCTGGCGAACAGCTTTCCGACGACCTTGAAACTCAGGAGGTGGCTCGGACGGTCTGGCGGATCCTGGACGGCCGCGTGTGGCCTGCCTCGCTCGCCGGCTCCTCGTAGCACAGGCAACCGCTCCTGCACACCGCTTCCCCCCGGCTGCGTCCCCTAGGACTTCGTTCCCGTGGACCTGTCCCCGGGCTACGTCCCCTAGGACCTGTCGCAAACGGGGTTCCCAAGTACCGCCCATCACGGCCCTGCCTCGCCGCGGTAGGTCACGAGCCGGACCGGCCACAGTCCGCCGAATTGCACCACAAGAGGCGTACGATCTTCCTCCAGCCGGAACCGCCAGGGTGCCCCCTCCGTCCAGCGTTCCACCAGTCGGGGGTCGAACGCCGCGGCGTACCTGGGGACGTACGTCTACCCTTCCACCCGGCGCGCGGCCAGCAGCGCCACCAGGGCGCGCAACTCTTCCTGGCTGTCCACCGCCATCACCTTCTTGTCGAAGTACAGGTGGCGGAGCGACCGGAACATGTTCTCAAGCCGGTCGCCACCACCTAGTGACGCCGGCCGCTTGGCCGTCCCCCGGGCCCTGTCCCCGGGGTTCTGTCCCCTGGGCCCTGTCCCTGCCCTGTCCCCTGGGCCTGTCCCGGTCTCTGCTCGCTGCTCTCCAGGTACGTCCTGCCTCCCCCCGTTACCCGACGGCTCAGGCGGACGCCCCGCGGGAACAGGGCCCGACCGACCTCTCAGATTTCGCGACCTGCTAAGCGGGGCAGGCGTTCTCCCAAATCAGGGCGAGCGCCCCGCACCGACGGCAATGCGATGGCGACAGCGCGGTGCCCCCGAGTTTCCGGAAGCGCGCGCACGCCGACATCGACGCACGGCTGACCAAGAACAGACCCAGCGCATCCATTGCGCTGGGTCAAATCTGCCCGGGGAGCTTCGCACTCCAGGGACAGGCCTCTGGGGTGCGCCCCGAAGGGACGGCTGCTCCGTGGCAGCTATGGTGTCCCCGACGGTGCCTCTATTCTCCGGACAGTTACCCGGACCCCGCTCACGCCCAGCCCCGCCACGCCCTTCTCAAGCTGCAGGAAGTCGATGCGCCAGTCCGCGGGTGCCCTGCGAGTACCCCCGAGTACGGGCCACAGGCAGTCGATAAGGCTTTTGACCCTACCTGTCGCCACATCGCCCAAGTTTACGGTATCGCCACCAAACTCAACATGCACGGCGAGACGCTTGCCGGGCGCCACTGGCGCAACCTCTGGGTTCCCTTTGACCCAGTGAATGGCATCTGCTTCGCCTTTGCCTTGCGGGAGTACGCCACATGCCCGGTAGAGGATAGGGCCCGTGAAATCCGGCAGGAGCGGTGGGTTGCAGTCAAAGACCCGGATGTGGCAGCCGAGCACGGAAGCGCTGCGAGTGTAGAACTTGTGGGCAGCCAGCCACCGGATGAGGCTCCGTCGCCCTCCGCACCAGCCCTTCGCGTTCACCAGCACGGAAAGGACCGGCTCACACAGGTTATCAATGTCCGGCGCGTGGTGACCCGACGCCGGGGCATCGGTGCAAAACACGAGGCTTACGCCATTGCCTGTTCGCCCTGCGGCCTGCAGAATCCGCTCGTACAGCACCGACTTCCATGGGCGCTCCCCGGCCGTAGCGAACGTAGCAGCGCGGTCCGGCACCCAAAGATCGACCAGAGGACTTGGGACTCGCACCCACGCCTCCTCTTGCAGCGACAGCACGCGCAGGATGTTCGCCTTTGGAACACGAATATCCTGCCTAAGCTTCTCGCTTCTTCGCCTCCAACCCTGAGTCGCCGAGCCTAGGACCTCGTGGCTCTTCCCGCCTCCGGCGCTAACTCAGAGGACTCAGCAGAGCTCCTGCTCCCGCCGCTTGTGTCCACAAACCTTACCCCCGGCCCTGTTCTGTTAGCCCTTATATGACCATCCGGGACCCGTTGCTCCAGAACACCATAAGGAATCCCTGCAGCAGGGCCAACGAGGCGTCAGCAGCGCGTCGACGTCCGCACGGGAACCCAGGCGCGCCAGAAGCAAGGCCAGTGGCCATGCCGACGCCACGTATCGCGCCTGACTAAACAGAGCTAGCCAACCGCCGCTGAGCGGCAACAGGACGGCCGACAGGCAGACCAAAAAGTAGGGGAAGCCCAACGTCCGGGCGAACGCAACAGACAAGACGAGCACAACGACGGTGAACCAAGCGCCCACGCGTAGCTGAGGCACGGCCGAGCTCGCTCCCCGGAGCAGCACTTCCATGGGGTTCGCCGGAGCCTTGAGCCACGCCTGTTGCACCCGCACGAAGGCCAGAGGGTCTCCCGTGAGCAACCAGTTGTAGAAGGAAAACACACCCAGCCCTGGAGGGACCAAACTGAGGGCCACCAGGCGACTCGCCCACCGTGCACGCCCCTGAGGGCCGGCAAAGCAGATCCAGGCCAACGGCAGCACCAGGAGTACCCCCGTTAGGCCGGGTCAGCGCCGAAACCCCCCGAGCGCCCCCGCCGCCCACCAGCGATCCCGTCGAGCTTCCAAAAAGGCGGCCACGCTCAGAGCGACGAACAGGGCCTCTGTGAGGACCGCCGAGAAGACGAAAGCGGTCAGCAACAGCAGCAGGTGCTTCACGGAACGCTCTGCGGCGGCCGCGTCTCGGTCCAGCCGCGCCAGTCGGTACAGCAGGACCGCCGCCCTGACCAGGGAAGCGTTGGAGATCGCTATCCCCGCCAGGTATACGGCTCCCAGCACCGCTCCGAGCGCCCTAATGAGCAACGGATACAGCGGAAAGAGGGCGTAGTCCGCTTCCCCGGTGTGGGGTAACGCTCCGCCGAGTAGCTGCGCCGCGCGATGTCCAGGTACCATCGGGTATCCTAGTGCCCCCATACCGCGAGAAAAGGGTTCTCGGTAAACGGCGCCCCAGGCTCTTGTTGCGGCAGAAAGGGCTGCAGGATCTCCCTGGAAATGAGCCCGATGAGCCACAGGATCACACGCGTGACCAGCAGCCAGCTAACCGCGAAACTGACTTCCGGATGTGCACACAGGAGCTGAAGGCGGTCTTTCATATGTCCCCCCTTTAAGCCCAGCGGAGACGTGCACTCCTCCCCGGGACCCCGAGAGCGAACCGTCAGCCCCTTGCCTCGCCGCGGTAGGTCACGAGCCGGACCGGCCGCAGTCCGCCGAACTGCACCACCGGAGGTGTACGGTCCTCTTCCAGCCGGAAGCGACAGGCTACCGCCTCCGTCCAGCGCCACCAGTCGGGGGTCGAACGCCGCGGCGTACCTCGGGACGTACGTCGGCCCTTCCACCTGGCGCCCGGCCAGCAGCGCGACCAGGACGCGTAGCCCTTTGTGATTGTCCACCACCATGGACTTTTTTAAAGAACATTCGACCTAGGGGCTGGAACAGGGGCTCATAGCCAGTGCCACCACTTCGTACCGAGCGGACCGCAACGCGCGTCCTTCATCACCCGCAGGGTATCCAGCGAGTGCCAGCTCAACCGCGGACCCAGCGCCTGCATGCCCAGCCCGCTTGCGACCAATCTCCAGCACTGCCACCAGGACGTGCAGCAGCCGCACGTGACCGCGCCACACCCCCGCCATGCTCCCACCGTACCTTCCCAGGGTATCTGCGCGCCCGCGTGCCGCCCGGCTGGGCCGGTGAGCGGGAGCATTCTGCTCCTTCCACGCCATCCCCTCCTCCAACCAGCACCCAGCTAACACACCAAATGCCATTTTAGGGTCTAGAAATTTACTGTCAGACTGGCAGGTCTCAGACCACCTACCGAACCAGCAGGCCCAGCCGGACCCCGTTGAAGTCATGCAAGGGACCGGGGCGGTAGCCTCGGGCCTCGAGCGCCCGCACCAGCTCCTCCATCGAACCCGGCGGCACCGGAGAGACCAGCACGAGCCATACGCGCCGGTGCTCGGATCGCAGGAGCCGCGCGGCTTCCTGGAAGTGCTGGCGCAACGCTTCCCGGTTCCACCGCCGCACGTCCGGATCAATGCCGATCTCGGGGCCGGGCGGGTCGAAGTAGAGGTGGAGTGCGGACTGCGCACCACCCATGTAGTACACCACTACGTCAGTGGGCCGGTAATGGGCCCGCAGGTGGCGGGCCGCCAGGTCGTACCGGAACCCCTGGTAGACAGGATTCCCCTGGAGGTTATCTACCGCCGGCCACAGAGTGAGCAGCACTCCCGCTGCGGCCACGGCGGAGACCAGGAAGGGTGAGGCTCGCCGCACCGCCTCCCGTAGCTCCACGATGCCCGCGGCCACCGCCACGGCCATGAACGGCTGGAGGTGCGCGAGGTGATAAAAGTAGGCTGCCTCTCGCCGCAACGCAAGCGAGGCCAGAACGAACACCGCCACGGGAAGGCCCCAGCACAGGCACAGCAGCCCGCAGGTTGCTCGATCCCGCCGCCAGAGCTCCCCTACCCCTGCGACCACCAGCACCGCGAAGGGAAACACCAGCAGCGGTTGATACTTCCACTCCAGACCTGGCCAGCGCAGGTACCCCGGCACGCTCGGCAGATACCCTCCAAACCCGTGCACCGCGAACAGTTCCAGCACGTATGTGGGGCGCATGGGATCCCGGTAGGGGACGGGGTTCGCAAGAAGCGATCGGCTCAGGGCGGGAAGCCAGGGGAGGTAAAAGAGGAGGCCCGTGACCCCGCTTGTGATCAACCCCCGCCACCTGCGCCGAACTGCCATCCACACCCCGTGCGCTACCAGGAGGGGCCCCGCGTAGTAGCTGAGGTAGAGAAGGAATGCAGCACTCCCGCCGTAGAGCGCCCAGTCCACGAACCCGTCCCGCCGGTCCGCCCGGTGTAGCAGCCAGGTGGACAGAACCGCAACTGCGGTGAGGGGTGCGTACATGCGGATCTCGTTCGAGTTGTAGATCTGGAAGGGGTTAAGGGCCACGAGGGCTGCGGCCGCCACCGCCACCCCGGGCCCGCCGAGCCGCCGCGCGAACCCCCACGCGAGCACCACCGCCACCATACCCCACACCACGGAAAGGGTTCGGGCGCTTGCTACGTCGTGGCCGAAGAACTGGGTCCACCCCCGCAGCATCACGTAGTAGCCGGGCGGATGGGGATCCACCCGGGGGAGGTTGGCCCAGATGTAGGCTACCGGGCGGCGCGCCACCTCCAGGCTGAAGGCCTCGTCGTGCCAGATGCTGCGCACCGAGAGCATCTCCAGCCGCAGGGTCAGGGCCAGCAAGAGCACCACCCCAAGCCCCACGAGCTCCCACCGATGCTCCCGGCTTCCGTTCCTCCGCTCTTGACGCGCAGGCGGTTCTGTCTGTGGCACAAGCGTGTTTACCGTCACGACCTTCCCTCCCTGCGCACGAAAAAGCTGGCCCGCACGCCCTCGAACTCCCAGGGCTCCGGCACCGGCGGGCCTGGGCCACTTGCGGGCACGTGGCGCCGAATAGCTCCGGCGGCCTGTGTGGCTCCTGCACCTGTACCATCCAAACGCATTTCGGCTCGCCGTCAACTTCTCCCTCTTGCCGTCTCTCCCAGGACCCGGCTCCTGGCGGCGAGACGGCTAGGGAACGAGGGACTTGCGATCCCCGGTGTCGCCGCAATTCTCACCTCTCCGGGGCCAGCGCAAACAGGGTCGGAACCAGCGCGTACCGGGCGGCCTCCGCCGAGGCGATCAAGGAGGGGGAGCTGAGCGGCCACGGGGCGGAGATCGGGCCCGCACCGCAACCGCGGGCTGACCCTAAGCGCCTGACGGCTTCGAGCGTCACGAGCCCCGCCAGGGCCGAGGACGCGGAGGGCAAGTTGCACTGATCCGAAGATCGTGATCCAGATCCTGAACAGGAGCGGGTAAACGGGTGCGGGGACGTCGTGCGGGTAGACGAACCGCAGGATCTCCCGAAGCGAGGCTACGTAGGCCCCGAAGAGCTCGGCGAACGAGAGGCTGCGGCGGCCCGGAAGGAGGAAGGTCACAAAGAGGAAGAGCGCTCCTGCCGCGAGGAGGCGGCTAGCGCCGAGTGACTCGATCCCCGCGACCTCTGGAACCCGCATGTGCTGGAACGGTACAAGCCCGCACTGGAACGATACAGCCCGTACCATGTGGCCTCAGGAGCAACTTCTCTGCCACGTCTGTGATCGCTAAGGCCCCATGCCCAGGCAGGGCTGCGAGCTCTCGCGAGAGCCTGCAGCCGTGCCGGAGGAAAGCCGGACTGAGGAAGCGGTGGCAAAATGGAGCGGCGGCCGACTGGTAGCCGGCCGCCGCCAGCCGAAGGGCAGCGCCACGCGTCAGAAACCCGAGGAGCTGATCACCCGGCTCCCCGTGGTTTGGATGGTATAGGTGATGGTAGCGCCACTCACGGGCCCCGTTGTGACCCCAACCGCGCTTGCGACACAGTCGCCCGCTGTGGTGCAGTTTCCTCCCTGGAAGTCCCAGTTGTTGGTGTCCGTCGGAAGCGAGACCACGGCAGTACCGGCGAAAGAGCCCTTCTCCACGTAGTACAGCCACTGCGCGGTGGCCCACTCCTGCAGCTTCTCCGCCGCCTCCGCGTAATACGCCTTGCGCCGGGTGCTCAGATAGGCCGGCAGAGCCAGCGCCAGCAGGATGCCTAGGATCACCAGCACCATGATGAGCTCGATGAGGGTGAAGCCCCTCTCGTCCCTGCGCGCCTTCCAGATCCGCTCTAACACTTCCTCACCTCCTCACACGTGATCCTGCTAAAAACTGCAACCCCTCCGGGCCTCAGCTCGGCGCAACCTCGGTGCCACCACCTCCTTCCACGCCCACTTCTTGCCCTGTTATGTACCCAAAACCCCCGCCGTCCTGGACCACCCCTCCGGGCAATTCCGCTCGCCCTCTCGCCTGACCCCCGCCTACCCCATCGTCGGTTCTTTGCCCAACTCCTCTGGACCTTAGACCTCCCGCCCAGCCTGCCCACTTGCCACCCGCCTCCCGGCCCATCCGGCCCCCGAGGCCCCACCGGCCCCAACCACCCGCCCCGCCCTCCTCGGCCCCTGCCCTGGCCTCGCCCTCCGATCCAGGCGCCGGTTCCCGGAGCCCGTTCCTGGAACCGTTTCCTGGAACCTGACTTACGAAAAGTAAGTCACGCCGCTGGCCCTCCCAGATCCCGTGGCCAGCTCGCCCGGATGGTACCTGGCTTACGAAAGGTAAGCGGGCGTAGGGATAGTGGCCCGGGCTCGCGTGCTCGGGTCGCCGAAAATCGGCCACGCGTTCCCGATTGCGCTGTCCTGGAGCGGGCGGGTATAATTTCCAGTGTCAACGGGAGCAAGGTCCCGAGAGGTCGAGCCGGCGCGAGCCGGGCAGGTCACTCGGGGCGGCTCCCGTTGACGTTTTTGACCCGGGGCCCGCGGGGGACTTCACGGGCGGCGCTGGCGGCGCAGCCAGGCGCGAACGGCCTCCCGGGTGACCTCCCAGGCGTGCCAGGCCGCGTTGCGGGCGATCCCGTAGGCTGCGTCCTCCAGGGCCGGGGGTAGCTTTCGAGCCCGCAGCGCTCCCCGCACGTCCAGGGGCAGGTTGGGTAGCACGTCCCGTTCGAAGTCCATGGAGTCGAGGAAGCGGGCCACCTCGTCGGGGGGCACGCACCCGCTCACCTCCGCAGGAAGTTGCTCCAGACGGTGCAGGAGCTCCAGGTGACGCTGCTGCATCCGCTGCTCCAAACGTTCGAGGACCTGTACCGGGTCGTCGTCCCGGGGAGGCTCGGTGTAGCCCTCGAGGAAGAAAGCCGGCGGCTTGTTCAGGACCTCGCACAGCCGCAGGAAGGTCTCGAACTTGGGGAAGGCCTTCCCGCGCTCCCAGTCGCCCACCGCCACCGCGCTGCGCAGTCCCAGGGCTCTGGCCAGCTCCCGCTGCGACAGCCCTGCGCTGGTCCGCGCCTCGTGAACCCTCAGTCCGAAGCTCTTTTTCACTTCCGCCAGAAGCCGGCCCATGGACCACCTCCGAACGGCCGCTCACCTCTACAGGACCCGTGGGCCCAGCACCCCCGCGGAACCTAGGCAGATCTATTCTAGCGCTCTACAAGACTGAGTCTAGCACCTGCTAGAAACATTCGATCTCAGAGAACGACTGAAGCTGCTCTGCTGCCTACTAATGTTCGAAAGTCCGCTGCTCCCGGAGTCCACACCCCTTTCGAATGTCGCCGAGGTCGGACTGGATCGGGTCAAAACGTCAAAAACCGGGCCGGCTGACGTTCGTTCAGTTAGGATGGAGGCGAGGGCCCATGGAAGCGCAGGATCCGCTCGAGCGCGCCCTGGCGCGGCAGCTGTACCGCCTTCGCTGCCCCGACCCGCTCGTCCTGGGAGAGCTCCACCTGGGCACGCTCGAGGGACCCCAGCAGGAAGAGGTAGCAGCCCACGTGCGCGAGTGTCCGCGCTGCCAGGAGGAGCTTGCCACCCTCGAGCGCTTCTTGAGGATCCGAGACCGGCCGGGCGTGCGGCTGTGGGTGGCGGAGCTGATGCCACAGCTGCGCGTGGCCGAACTGGCCCCAGCCTACGCGGTCCGCGGGAGCTTTCAGTTGGCCTCTGCCACGTACAAGGCCGGGGAGTTCACCCTGACGGTCTCCATCACGGAGGACCCGCAGGACCCGTCCCTTCGCACGCTGGCCGGTATCGTCTCACGCGAAGTTGAACTGGAGCCAGGGGCGCGAGCCCGACTGGTAGGAGCCGGCTACGACCAGGAAACGGAAGTGGATCCGGTGGGTCAGTTCGCGTTCACGGCGGTCCCGCAAGGCTGGTACACCCTGGAACTGGAGGCGGGCGACGACCTCGTTCAGGTGTCTCCTCTGAAAGTATCGTAACCCTGCCGGGCCCGGCCGCAGCCGGTTCCGGCTCGCGCGAAAAGTCCTGCCCGACAGCCGGTCTCCACTGGACTAGCGGACTTCCAGACTGAGATCCAAGGCCGGTGCGGAGTGGGTCAGCGCGCCCACGGAGATCAGGTCCACACCCGTCTCCGCCACCGCCCGCACCGTCTCCAGCGTGATCCCACCCGAAGCTTCCGTCAGCACGCGGCCCCGGCACCGTGCCACGGCCTGCCGCAGGGTCTGGAGGTCCATGTTGTCGAACAGCAGCGCGTCCGCGCCAGCTTCCACCGCCTCGTGGACCTGGTCCAGGTCGGTAACCTCCACCTGAATCCGGATCCCGTGCGGTACTCGCGCCCGGAGCCGCTCCAGGGCCTGTCGCAGGGAAACACCCTCGCGCTTGAGCATCGCCAGGTGGTTGTCCTTGACCAGCACCCCGTCGCTGAGTCCGAAACGGTGGTTGGCCCCTCCCCCGACCCGGACCGCGTACTTCTGGAGGATGCGCAGCCCCGGCGCGGTCTTCCGGGTGTCCACGATCCGGCACGGGAGTCCCGCCACCGCCTGGACGTACCGCCGCGTGAGGGTAGCGATCCCACTCAGGTGGCTCAGGAAATTCAGCGCCACTCGCTCTCCGGCCAGCAGGGCCCGGCCGTCTCCCTCCACCACCGCCACGACCTGTCCTCGTTCCACCTCGGCCCCGTCCACCACCTCCAGGCGCACCCGGACTTCCGGGTTCAACTGCCGGAACACCACCTCCAACACCGGGAGCCCCGCGATCACGCCTGGCCTCTTGGCCATCACCTCGCCACGCCCTGGAAGGGCCTCAGGAAAGAGGGATTCGGTGGTCAGGTCGCCCCACGGGAGGTCCTCACGGAGCGCCGCGGCTACCACACGCTCCAGCTCCGCGGTCGGCAGGCTCCCGTGCACCATCAGCTCAGCGCCAGCATCCGTTCGATAGCTTTCCGGGCCCGGGAGGCGACGTCCGGATCCACCCGGACCTCGTGCACCCCGTCCCGGAGCGACCGGTAGAGTTTGTCCAGCGTGATCCTCTTCATGTACTGGCAGACAGCGTCCTCTCGTACCGGCACGAACGTTTTCCCCGGGGCCTCCTTGCGCATGCGGTGCAAGATCCCCGTCTCCGTGGCCACCACGAAGGTCGGCGCCTGGGAAGTCCTCGCCCGGCGCACCATCCCCTCCGTGGAGACGATGTGGGTACGGTCCCGGGGAAGGTCTCCCGCAGCGAGGAACACCATGCACGAGGTGACGCACCCGCACTCGGGGTGAATGAGCAGCTCCGCGTCCGGGTAGGCGCGCAGCAGTCCCGTGACGTCCTCCGGCGTGAACCCGGCGTGCACGTGGCACTCCCCCATCCACAGGTGCAGCCGCCGGCCCGTGACCCGGGCCACGTAGCTTCCGAGGAAGAAGTCCGGGACGAACAGGATCTCCTTCTCCTCGGGGATGGACTCGACCACGCGGACGGCGTTGGTGGACGTGCAGCAGATGTCGCTTTCCGCCTTCACCTCCGCGGTGGTGTTCACGTACGCCACCACCACAGCCCCGGGCTGCTCCCGCTTCCACGCCCGGAGCTGCTCCGCGGTGATGGTGGCGGCCAGGGAGCAGCCCGCCTCCGGGTCGGGCAGCAGCACCGTCTTGTCCGGGCACAGGACGGCCGCCGTCTCCGCCATGAAGTGGACCCCGCAGAACACGATTACGTCCGCGTCCGTCCGCGCCGCGGCCTGCGCCAGCCCCAGGGAGTCGCCTACGAAGTCCGCTAGGTCCTGCACCTCCGGCAGCTGGTAGTTGTGGGCCAGGATGACCGCTCTGCGCTCTTCCCGCAGGTGCCGGATCTGGTCCACTAGCCAGTGAACGCGGCCTTCGGCTGCGCTGACCGTCGCGCACACAGAAGTTCCTGACACGATCTCACGCTCTGGCCGGCCCACCCTTCCGCCGGGCGTGCCGTCGCTTCTCTCTACACTCGCGCCTCCTGGGCTGTCAAGTGGGTTCCCGGAACCCAGGGGCTGTGCGACCTACACGGCGCCGGTCCTCGCGCCGCTGCGCCTCGCCACCCCAGCTGGCACGGGACGGGACTGCAAGGCCCACTAGGTTCGGGTCCCGCCACGCTTGCGGGATCGTGGCTCGCGGTCAAGGGGACAGGGACTCGGGGACACAGCCCTGGGGACAGGCCGCAGGGGACAGGTCCCAGGGGACGGGGCCCAGGGGCCGGGGACGAGGAGTGAGGTCCAGGACGTTACGTTACAGGCCACACCGTGGCAGGCAGAGCGCCCGCGAGGGCGTTTGCCGGCCTAGCCCTGGCCACCCTCACAGGGTTACCGGGACCCGGGAAGCGCCTCGCCCAGAAGAGAGCTTCAGGTGGGCGCCTGCGGCGGGGTGCTGGGCGGGGTTCTGCGGGGGGTGGGTCGCACGGTGGCGGGTGTAGCAGCAGGCCGGGTCTGCCAGGTGAGGGCGTCGGGGTGGTGCACGTCCAGCAGGGCTCGCAGGGCGGCCACCGCAGTAATCCCGTCAGGCTGCCCCGCGTGGGCTCGGAAGCTGCTCCAGGGGTAGTCCTGGGGGTGGTGTGCGAGCCCTGCGCGGACGGGGTTGTCGTGGAGGTAGCGGACCAGGGCCCACAGGTAGGGGTCCTGGGTACAGGGCCAGTACTGGTACCGGGCCTCGAAGACGTGTCCGGT